>Ga0307474_10003399_pt1 | contig 11452 bp, 9 predicted proteins | sample atmos_gasesECM1C_2_FD_203312 | JGI IMG/M metagenome (GOLD analysis project Ga0307474, IMG submission 203312) | Hardwood forest soil microbial communities from Morgan-Monroe State Forest, Indiana, United States - atmos_gasesECM1C_05 | ecosystem: Environmental > Terrestrial > Soil > Temperate... | reverse complement strand
AAGGGGCCGACGCGGGTGAAGCTCTTGCTGAAGACGAGAAGAAGTTCCTGGACGATCGATCGATGATCGTGATGACGCGCGAATATCTGATCTTCGACAAAACGTAGGTCGGTCGACCCGAGTTCGAGGAGCCGCCTCTACGCGTGGGCTCCCGACGGATGTTCGAGAAGGATGGGCTGCCGTCACGCACGCGTCCCAACGGGGAAGGAGGCAACGGATGTTTCCGGCGAAAATAGACAGTTTGTCGAGACCAAAAACGGCGGCGGAGGCCGCGGCGCTGATTGCGGCGGCTGAGGAGGGGGATGTGCTGCCGATCGCCGGGGGAATGAGCCTAATGCAGGCCATCAAGGCTCGCGTGGTCCGACCAGGCGCGATCGTGGATTTGAATGATATCGGAGAACTCAGGGGCATCAAGGAAACCGCATCCTCGGTTTGGATCGGTGCGATGACCCGGTACGTCGAACTAGCGGCGTCGGATGTTCTCAGGAACGGCGCCTTCGGAGCTCTCTCGGACGCGGCCTCCCATGTGGGCGATCGTCAGGTCCGCAATCGCGGCACTGTCGGGGGATCGCTTTGCTGGAATTACGTCGCGGCCTGCGTCCCCGTTGCGACGCTTGCGCTCGGCGCGGAGCTCGAGCTCGTTTCAAAAAGTACTTCAGGCGGTGAGGAGACGCGCGTGGTTTCGATCGATGACTTCATCGTCGGACCGATGGAGACATCTCGTCGCCCGCAAGAGATTCTTCGGAGCGTTACGCTGGCCGGTTCCCGCAAGCACGTGGGAAGCGCCTATCGGAAGTGGGGGCACGTCACCGACTCGCTTCCGGTCGTCGGAATCGGCGTGCGGGTTGTTTTGCACGACGATCGAACTTGTAAGGCGGCGCGGGTCGCGATCGGCGGCCTGTCGCACGGTTCGCAGCGCTTTTACGAAGCTGAGAAGCGGCTGCTCGGGACATCGTCCAACAACCCGGCGGCAATCTCGGACGGCTTTCGTTCGGCTGCTGAAACGCTGGAAATCCAAAGCGACGCGTGGGCGTCGGCCGACTATCGGAAGGTCTTGATTGAAGAACTCGGTACCTCCGTCGTTCTTTCGGCGATGGCACGAGCAGAGGAGACGGTACGATGACCGATGGAACGCAGGTAATCAAGGCGATCGTGAACGGACAGGCAGTTGAGGCCATCGTGCCGATCCGAATGCTCCTCGTGGATTTTCTCAGAGAGCGATTGCAGCTTACGGGTACTCACGTCGGCTGCACCTTCGAGGGCGTTTGCGGCGCTTGTACCGTTCGTCTCGACGGTGAAGCAGTCAAATCGTGCATGCTGCTTGCAGCGCAGATCGACGGACGCCAAGTGACGACGGTCGAGGGGCTTACCCGTGGGGAAGAGCCCCATCCCCTGCAGAAGGCGTTTCGTGACGCTCACGCCCTTCAGTGCGGCTACTGCACGCCAGGCATCCTCATGAACATGAGCGAGTTTCTGGAACGAAATCCGGCCCCCTCGGAAAGTGAGATCCGAAGCGCGCTGGTAGGCAACATCTGTCGCTGCACCGGGTATTCGCACATCGTGGAGGCCGTCAAGGACGCTGCCACGAATATGAAGGTCGTCGAAGGGAGGGCGGCATGAGGAACGAGAAATTTGCGTGGATAGGTGAAAAGGTCCTCCGCAAGGAAGATGTGCGCCTTACGTCAGGCCGCGGTCAGTACTTTGCCGACATTCAACTGCCTGGTGTTCTACACTGCTACATCGTCCGTAGCGCCCGCGCGCACGCCAGGCTCGTCTCGGTCGACACGTCGACGGCGAAGGCCTCTGCGGGGGTTGTTGCGGTCTTTTCGGGGGAGGACATCAAGGACCATCTGGATCCGTTGCCTCATCCGATTGTCGTGCCGAATCTGCCAGGGAAGTTTCCGCGCCATTGGCCGCTTGCGGTTGGCAAAGTGAAGTTTCACGGTGAGCCTGTGGCCGTCGTCGTCGCCACCGATCGGTACCTGGCGGAAGATGCGGGTGAACTTGTGGAGGTCGTCTACGAGGATCTTCCATATGTGGGATCGCCGGAGGCATCGAGCCGGCCCGACGCCACGGTCATTCATGACGACCTCGACAACAACGAAATATTTTCGATGAGCTTCACCGGAGGCTTCACGGAGGATTCCGTGAAAACCAACGTCGACGAGATACAGGCGATCATCAACTCAGCGCCGATCGTCATCAACAGGAAATTCAAGACTCATCGTGTCGGTGTGACACCCCTCGAAACGCGCGGCGTCATGGCAAAATGGGATCGGGACGACGGTCTGACCTGTTGGGCCACGACGCAGCGACCGCATATCGACCGCCTCGCACTGGCCGAGGTGCTCAAGATCCCCACCCACCAAGTTCGGGTAATCGCGCCGCGGGATCAGGGCGGGGGATTCGGGACCAAAGCACCATTCTATCGGGAGTCGATCCTCATTCCGTGGCTCGCCAAGACACTCGGCCGGCCCGTGCGATGGCTCGAGTCCCGCGAAGAAGGTTTGATGGTCGTTGGACAGGAGCGCGATCAGCGTCACGAGATGACGATTGCCGCAAACAAGGACGGCAAGGTACTCGCAATGCGCGCGCGGGTAGTCGCCGATAATGGCGACGGATGTATGGGCGTCTATTGGGGCTTCGTGATGCCGGTCCTTGGTGCGGCTACGCTGCCATCCGGGTACTATCTGCCGAAATGCGATATCCAGTTGCGCTCATACGTCACTAATAAGCCGTCCCTTTCCCCGTCGCGTTCTTTCGGAAGCTACCCCGGCCGCTTTGTCATCGAACGTTTGATGGACATTCTGGCCAAGGAGATCGGCAAGGAGCCCGCGGAGATCCGCCGCATCAATTTTGTGAGTTCATTGCCACATGTGACGGCGACCGGATGCCATCTCGACAGTGGGGACTATCTCAAGGCCTTTAACAGCCTCGTCGATACCGTCGACCTGAAGGGATTCCGGGAAAAGCAGGCGGCATTGCGCAAGCAGGGGCGCTACATCGGTCTGGGCTTCGGTACGGGCGTGGAAATCTCGGGTATCGCCTCCGATGTCTTCGTCCAGCTCGAGAACCAACCGGGATACGGGTCGGCCACGATTCGAATCGATGCCCGAGGAGGCGTCCAGGTTCTGGAAGGTGATGCTCCGCAAGGGACCAGTCACGAGACGACCTTCGCCCAGGTTGTTGCGGAGAATTTCGGGATCGACGTCGCCGACGTCGTTGTGCAGACAGGCGATACCGCCAACACGCCCTTCGGGTCAGGCTCACTCGGAGCTCGTGGTGGATCTTACGCCGTGAGCGCTGTCCATAACGCGAGCCGCAGCCTTCGGGACAAGATGGCCCGTGTCTTCATCCACGACCGAAAGCTGGATCTGCACGTTGGCGATATCCAGTTCGAAAGAGGATTTGTCTTCCCGGCGCTCGACCCCAATAACAGAGTGGCGTTCGCCGAGCTGGCAGATCGTATTATCATGAAGCCAGTGAACATGCCGCCCGGAGAGGAGGCAGGTCTGGAGGCCACGAACTACTTCGAGGCTGCCAAGCCGATGTTCTATTTCGGCGCGCACGCCTGCATGGTCGAGGTCTTTCCTAAAACGGGCGAGTTCAAGATTACACGCTATGTTACGTGTGAAGACGCGGGCACGGTGATCAACCCGCTCGTGGTGGAAGGGCAGATCCAGGGCGGCGTCGTGCAGGGGCTATCGAATGCGATGTTCGAGGAGTTTCTATTCGACGAGCACGGTCAGCAACTGACGACCACCCTGGAGTCCTATAGGCTCGCCATAGCCCCGGATGTTCCTCACGTCGAGGTCACGCATTCGTTCACGCCATGTCCGCACACGCCCCTCGGTTCGCGTGGAATTGGCGAGGGTATTCCCGGTCCCGTGCCCGGCGCCCTGACAAACGCGCTATGCGACGCGCTCGCGCCGTTCGACATCGAAATCAACGAGCTGCCGATCAGGTCGGACAAGCTTTGGCAGCTCCTGCGCGCTAAGGAGGCGACAGCATTCCAGACCGTAGGCTCGAAACAGTCTGATCTGCGGAACGCGTGATCGTCTTCGGGTGATTCCAGTTCCGGACGGAGACGTCCACGGCGACGCACGAGTGCACCAAAAAGGAGGAAGCTGCCATGCCGTATTCGGCAACGTTTGAAGGTTCGACCCATCTTCCACGCACGACGATCTACTCCCGACTTGCGGACTTCGGCGGCCTCAAGAAGTACTTTCCCGAGGCTATCGAGGAGTGCGACTTGGAAGGATCGGGGATCGGGTCAGTCAGGACGATCCGCATGAAAGGGAAGGATGGTGTCATCGTCGAGCGTCTCGAAGCTCTCGTGGACGGATCGTTGATATCATACTCGATCATCAACGACGCTCCGCTTCCGTTGGAGCAATATCATTCGGTAATCGCGCTATCTGACGAGGGGTCGGGTTGCAAGATCCATTGGAGCAGCAATTGGATTGCCAAAGGGGCCCCAGAACAAGAGGTCCGGGACCTGATCGCGGGTTTCTACAGAGATATCTTCGCGGGCGTGGTACGGGCTGCGTGAGGCCCTGAAAAACAGCGGAATGCCGAAAGTGAGCAGAAGGAAGATCGAATGGGTGATCGTCTCAAGGGCCGCAACATCGTTGTGACCGGTGCGGGCAGCGGTATTGGAGCAGGAGTCGCTGCCGATCTCGCGGATAATGGTGCTAATGTCGTTGTCGCGGATATCAACGTTGAAAACGGCGCCAAGGTTGCGGATCGAATATCGAAGGCGGGCGGCATGGCAGTGGCCGTACCGGTTGACGTTTCGAACCGAGAAAGCATCAAGAAAATGATCGCAGAGACGGTCGAAGCGTTCGGCAGCCTCGACGTGATGTTCAACAACGCCGGTATCATCCAGACCGCGTTTTATCTGGAAATCACTGAAGCGGACTGGAAACGGTTGATGGACGTTAACGGTCTCGGCGTTCTCATGGGAACACAGGAAGCCGCCAAACAAATGATCGCTCAGGGCGGCGGCGGCAAGATCATTAATACAGCCTCGATCGGGGCCAAGCAGGGCTATCCGCAGTTTGCTCATTATTGCGCGAGCAAATTCGCGGTCGCGGCGCTGACTCAAGCGGCGGCGCGCGCTTTTGCCGAACACAAGATCACGGTCAACTGCTTTGGACCTGGTGTCGTGCACACCGCGCTGTGGGATCAGCTTAATCGAGAGTTCATGGAGAAAGGTATTTCGTCCAAGCCGGACCAGGCAATCAACGACTTCAGCACCGACATCCTTCTGGGGCGCTACTCGACGCCGCGGGACATCGTCGGTGTGACGACATTTCTGGCGTCGTCGGAATCGGACTACATCACGGGCCAGACCGTGATGGTAGACGGCGGCATGGTGTTAATCTGACGAATCCTGGCACATCCAATCCGAAAGCCGGACTGTAATGCTCGACGCCGATGGATCTTGCGTTGACGTGACGCAGATCAAGAAGGGGCAAGATCCCAAGAATCTTTTGTCGCCCGCCTTCGTGAGAGTGCCGCGGCTATTGTTGCGGCGGGCGACGCCGACCTCGTCGCGTTTGGTCGCCATTTTATTTCCAGCCCCGATCTGCCTGAGCGACAGCGGCGGAATTTGCCATTGAACCGCTACGACCGGTCGACGTTTTACGGCTGCGACGGGGCGAAGCTACAGCGACCATCCGACACACGCCGAGCAGGCGCCGACGCACTCTAGTCCCGGACGGAAGCCGGTACGCGCCCGAGGACGGCGCGCCCGCGCTGGTCGCGTATCATGCCCTAGCTGAGCGAAATGACCAGCGTCTGTGCGTGTGCTGCTAGAGGGAATACACGCCCGCCCATCAGGACCAACGTGGCTCTGGCGGAGTGATAAGTCTTATTCCTAACCGGAATGGAGACCTGTCCTTCGAAAGTGACTAATCTTGTGCGCGCTCGTGGATCGAGCTGAGGCGAACGCGTGCGACGTCTCTGCCTTCAGCGAAAATGCAAACATTGGCCGCCGGCCGCATCACCACGGAGATTACTTGATGCTTATTCAGCGCAATCCGGCGCAGCCTCCGATAAGTCCAGCGTTTCCGTACGAGATGAAAAGACTGCCCGTACTTGATGCCGAGATGGCCTATGTCGACGTGGGACAAGGAGAACCCATCGTTTTCCTTCACGGCAACCCGACCTCGTCCTACATGTGGCGCAACATTATCCCGTACGCACTCCCCTTCGGTCGCGTGCTCGCGCCAGACCTGATCGGTATGGGCCGATCCAGTAAATCCCCGCGCCGTGCGTATCGTTTCTTCGATCATGTAGCGTATCTTGACGAATGGTTTGAGAAGTTGGGGTTGACCAAGAACATCGTATTCGTGATCCAGGATTGGGGCGCAGCTCTCGGCTTCAATCGCACCTGCCGTTATCCCGATAGTGTAGTCGGCATCGCCTACATGGAGGCGATGGTCCGGCCTCGCCTTTGGAGCGATATGCCGCCAGAGCGCCAGCTCATCTTTCGTCGGCTGCGCAGCTCCGAGGGAGAGGACATGGTGTTGCGCGACAACTATTTCATCGAGAAAATGTTGTTTAAATACGGCGTCATGCGGAAATTGAGCGACGAGGAGAAGGCGGTCTATGCGGCTCCGTTCGATACGCCGGAATCGCGATTGCCGACGCTGGTCTTTCCTCGCGACATTCCGTTCGACGGAGAGCCGGCCGACATGAGTGCGGCGGTCGAGCGCTACAGCGCCTGGATGGGGGCGAGCACACACCTTCCCAAGCTCTTCATCGACGCCTCGCAGGGCCACGGCACAGCCGGAGCGGCCCGAGAGCATTGTCTCAAGTGGCCGAACCAGACGGTGGTCAGGGTCGAAGCCAAGCATTACGTGCCGGAAGATTGTCCACACGAGATCGGCGAAGCGCTCGTCGAATTCCTGAAACGGGTTCGGGGCGGCGCATGAGCAAGAACTGGCGACCCCTTCACGTGGCGCTCCGGAACGCGCTCGGTTCGGCGGTTCGATTCGATACGGCGCACAAGTCCGTTTACGCGTCGGACGCCTCCAACTACCGGCAGGTGCCGATCGGCGTCGTCGTGCCGCGATCCTTGGATGAGTTCGTGAAGGGCGTCGCCATCTGTCACGAAAATCGGGTTCCGTTGCTGGTTCGTGGCGCCGGCACGTCGATGAGCGGCCAGACTGTCAATGAAGCCGTGGTTTTCGACCTGTCGGCGTTCTGCGACCGCATCGTCGAAATCGATCCAACGTCGAAGAAAGCGGTCGTCGAGCCCGGCGTCGTCTGCGACTCGCTGCGCTCGGCGGCTGAGCGCCATGGTCTCACCTTTGCACCTGATCCCTCCACCCACAGCCGCTGCACGCTTGGCGGAATGATCGGCAACAATTCGTGCGGTGCCCACTCGGTGATGGCCGGCAAGACGCTCGAGAACGTCCGCGCCCTTGAGATCATGACCTACGATGGAGAACGGTTCTGGGTCGGGCCTACCAGCGAAGAGGAAATCGAAGCGATCATCCTCGCCGGAGGGCGCAAGGGGCAGATCTATCGCGATCTCAGGGATCTGCGGGATCGGTATGCCGACCAGATACAGCAGCGCTTCCCTTCGATCAAGCGGCGCGTGTCCGGCTTCAACCTGGATCAGCTTCTTCCGGAGAACGGGTTCAATCTGGCGCGTGCGCTCGTGGGGACCGAAGGCACCTGCGCCCTCGTCCTCAAGGCATCCGTCGATCTCGTCGCCAGCCCGCAATACAGGGTTCTGCTCGTTCTCGGTTTCGACGATATCTACGTCGCCGCGGACGCTGTCCCGGACTACGAGCGCTTTCGTCCGATCGCCATCGAAGGTCTCGATCGGATGATCATCCGGGGCCTGCAGTCGCGCGATCTTGCCCAAGCCGAAATCGACCTGTTGCCGGCCGGCGATGCCTGGGTGGTCCTCGAATTCGGCGCCGATTCGGAAAGCCAGGCGATCGAACAGGCCGAGAGGGCGGCTGCATATTTCAGTACCAGGCCGAGCGGTCCGCGACCGAGCACGAAGATTGTGACGGATCGGACCATGCAGAAGCGGATCTGGTCGATCCGCGAAAACGGCGCTTCTGCCACGCAGCTGTCCATTGATCCTGAAATGCCCGACCCCCAGGTTGGATGGGAGGACGCCGCGGTCGATCCACATCGATTGGGAGACTACCTTCGCGCTTTCGACGCGCTCGTGACGCGGTACGGGTACCGGACCTCCTTGTTCGGCCACTTCGGCGACGGCTGCGTTCACGCGCGCATTACGTTCGATCTCCGATCGAAACCAGGGATCGAAAAATACAGGAACTTCGTCCGTGAAGCCGCCGAGCTCGTCGTTGCGTTCGGCGGATCGCTGTCGGGCGAACACGGCGACGGTCAAGCGAAAGGCGAATTCCTTCCGATCATGTTCGGCGACGAACTGGTGGAAGCGATGCGCCGGTTCAGGCGGATTTGGAATCCAGACGGCCTTTTGAACCCCGGCAAGGTGGTCGACGCGTATCGGGTCGACGAGAACCTGCGTGCCGGCCCGGACTACAAGGTCGTACCGATCTCGACGCACATGACGTTCCGGAGCCGGGAAGGCGACGGCTTTCAGCGCGCGGTCGAGCGCTGCGTCGGCATGGGGAAGTGCCGTGCAGCGAAAGGCGGCACGATGTGCCCGAGTTTCCGGGCCACCGGCGAAGAGCGCTACTCGACGCGTGGCCGGGCCAGGCTGTTGTGGGAAATGCTGCAGGGCAACGTGGTGCGGGACGGTTGGAAGAGCGAGGCCGTCAAGGAAGCGCTGGACACCTGCCTGAGCTGCAAAGGCTGCCGCAGCGACTGCCCGACGCACACGGACATGGCTTCGTACAAGGCGGAGTTCCTGTCTCGCTACTACGAGCAAAGATCGCGCCCCCGTCAGGCCTGGTCCATGGGGCGCATCGGCGATTGGGCTCCGCTTGCCGCGGCCGTGCCTCGTCTCACGAACTTCATGACGAACGCGCCGGTGCTCGCGTCCCTCTCCAAGTGGGTTGCAGGTGTCGCGCCCGATCGGGATCTTCCGAAATTCGCCGCAACGGGCTTTCGCCGCGCGTTCGAAGCGGATCAGACGGCCGCGTCTCGCGGTAAGCCTCCGGTCCTGCTGTGGCTGGACACATTCTGCGACAATTTCCAGCCGGAGGTCGCCGAGGCCGCCGTGGCGGTCCTTCGGGACGCGGGCTTCGAGCCGGTTCTTCCGAAGCGGCGCATATGTTGCGGGCGCCCGTTGTACGACTTCGGCTATCTGGATCTCGCTAAGGGCAGGCTACAGGCGATCATCGAGGTCCTCTCGCCGATGCTGGAAGCGGAGCTGGAGCGTCCTGTCGGCATCGTAGGTCTCGAGCCCGGATGTCTATCCGTGTTCAAGGACGAGTTGCCCAAGTTGTTTCCGGACGATCCCCGGGCGCAACGGATATCGCGCAGCGTCTTCCTGTTGGGGGATTTTCTCCTCGCGCACGACTACGAGCCGCCGCGGCTAGACATCGACGTGCTCATTCACACGCACTGTCACCAGAAATCGCTGTTCGGCAATCGGGGCGACATCGCGATGCTCGAAAGGGCCGGTGCACGCGCGACATGGCTCGACAGTGGCTGCTGCGGAATGGCCGGCTCCTTCGGATTCAATCCGAACCACGCCCGGCTCTCGCGCGACGTCGCTGAATTGGTTCTGGCGCCCGAGGTCCGCAAGCAGCCGGCTGGCACGGTGATCCTCACGAACGGGTTCAGTTGCCGAGAGCAGGTCAAGCACATGACCGGGCGGACCGCCATGCACTTGGCTCAGGTTCTCGCCATGGGGCTTCCGCGGAAAGTTGCCGCGATCGAACGTCTGCAGCAGGGCGAAGGCGCCTCACCAAGTACCATCGAAAACGTCGTCTGAACGAAGAAGGAGGAACGCGTGTCGAGACGAAGGAATCGGATAGGCGGCGCTCTCGCGCCGGTGCTCACTCCCTTCGATGAGGATCGCGAGCCCGACTTCCCGGCTTTTCTCGCTCATTGTCGATGGCTGCTCGACAGCGGCGCGGGGCTGGCGATCTTCGGCACGAACTCCGAAGCCGCCTCGCTTAGCACCGAGGAACGGATCGCTCTGACTGAGGGTCTGATCGAAGCCGGCATCCCGGCGGACAAATTGATGCCCGGAACAGGTGCCTGCTCCGTCAAGGAGGCGGTCCGTCTGACGAGACATGCGGTCCAGAACGGCGCGGCGGGCGTCCTGATGCTGCCGCCCTTCTACTTCAAGAACGTCTCCGAGGAGGGCGTCTTTTCCTACTACGCGGAGGTGATCGACGCGGTCGCCGAGCCAAACCTGGCGATCTATCTCTACCACATCCCGCAACTGACCCAGGTGCCGATCACGCTGTCGCTGATCGAGCGGCTCCTCAAGCGCTATCCGCGCGCGATCGCGGGCGCCAAGGATTCCTCCGGAGACTGGGCGAATTCCAAGGCGATGATCGAGAACTTCGCCAATGAAGGCTTCGACGTCTTTCCCGCCAGTGAGGTCTTCCTTTCGGACTCGTTAGCGATCGGCGGCGCCGGTTGCATCAGCGCGACGGTGAACATCAATCCGGCCGCGATCAGCGCCCTGTTCCGCGCTCTTGACGGTGGTCGACCGACCCACGAGACGCGAGCGCTGCAGGCGCGGGTCGATGAAGTGCGAAGGACCTTCCAGTCGTTCGAGCTGATCCCGGCCATGAAGAGCGCCTTGGCCCACTTCACCGGCCGAGAAGCCTGGAAGATCGTGCGACCGCCGCTCACGCCGCTAAGTCGGTCGGTCCAGTCCGACCTGCTGACGAAGCTGGCATTGCTGAACTTCGAAATGCCGGTCGAGCAATAAGAATTCAAAACATAAAAAATCTGGAGGAACGAAACAATGATGACGAACGAAGCCGTGTCTCCGCCTATGGTGGAGTCAGATGCGAGGCCGTCCAGCACGCGACAAGCGGTCGGGCTGGTTCTGCTGCTCGGCATCTCGTACATGTTCAACGCCATGGACCGTCAGGTCTTTCCAGCGCTGCTTGGCAGCATCCGGGCGGATTATGGCCTCACGCTTCCGGAAGCGGGCTTCGTGAGCACGGTCTTCACGGTCAATGTGGCGATCTTCGCGGCCTTGAGCGGCTGGTTCATGGCCAGGTTCGGACGCCGATATGTCCTGCTGGGTGGTCTCGTCTGCTACTCGCTATTCACTCTGCTGACGCCGTTAGCCACCGGGTTCGTCAGCTTGACGGTCCTGCGGGCGCTTACGGGAGTTGGGGAGGCGCTGCAGGTAGGAGCCGTCTTCGCCTGCATGGGAGCCTATTTCGGCGCGCGGCGCGGAGCAGCCATGGGCGCGATGCAGACGTTCTTCGGGTTGGGCGCGTTCCTGGGGCCGGTCCTCGGCACGCGACTCGAGAGCTGGGCCGGTTCCTGGTCGGTGTCGTTCTACGCGTACGGCGTG
>Ga0307474_10003398_pt1 | contig 11454 bp, 11 predicted proteins | sample atmos_gasesECM1C_2_FD_203312 | JGI IMG/M metagenome (GOLD analysis project Ga0307474, IMG submission 203312) | Hardwood forest soil microbial communities from Morgan-Monroe State Forest, Indiana, United States - atmos_gasesECM1C_05 | ecosystem: Environmental > Terrestrial > Soil > Temperate... | reverse complement strand
AGTCTGCGTGGCCAAAACGTGCTCCACTTCGCTCGTTCCGATTCCAAAAGCAAGCGCACCGAATGCGCCGTGCGTCGATGTGTGCGAGTCGCCGCACACAATCGTCATGCCGGGCTTGGTTAGCCCCAGCTCAGGCCCGATCACGTGCACAATTCCCTGCTCGCGCGAGTTCACGTCGTAGAGCTCGACGCTGAAGTCAGCGCAGTTCTGGCGCAGCGTGGAGATTTGCTTGGCCGAAATCTGGTCCACGATATTCAGCCGGCCCTCGATGGTTGTGGGCACGTTGTGGTCAACCGTCGCAATTGTCCGGTCAGCCCGGCGCACTTTGCGCCCGGCCAGCCGCAACCCCTCGAATGCCTGCGGCGACGTGACCTCGTGCACCAGATGCAGATCGATATAGATCAGCGTGGGCTCGCCCTTCGGCTCAACCACTACATGCTGCTCCCAAACCTTCTCGAATAATGTTTTTGCTTCGCTGCTCATTGAGTCCCTCAACTATCGTCTGATTCAGCCGTCCTTTATGCGTTCACAAGCTGCTTTTTCAACGTCTCGCGTACTTTTGCTCCCATTTCTTTCGTCGAAAGCACCGTAATTCCCTGCTTATCGCCGCGCGCCAGGTCGGGCGTACGGAAGCCCTGCTCGAGTACCTTGCGCACTGACGTCTCAATTGCGGCTGCTTCAGTTTCGAGGCCGCCGGAGTAGCGCAGAATCAGCGCTCCGGTCAGAATCGCGCCCAGCGGATTGGCCAGTCCTTTGCCCGCAATATCAGGAGCGGACCCATGCACCGGTTCATACAAATTCACTTTGCCGCCGATCGTTGCTGAGGGCAACATGCCCAGCGATCCCGTAATCACGGCCGACTCGTCACTCAAAATGTCGCCGAAGAGATTTTCGGTAAGCACCACGTCGAAGTCGCGCGGCCGATTCATCAGGTGCATGGCCATCGCGTCAACATATTGGTGCTCCAGCATCACCCCGGGAAACTCCGCGGCAACTTCGTTCACCGTCGCGCGCCAAAGTTGCGAAACTTCCAGCACATTGGCTTTGTCCACGCTGGTGAGTTTCTTGCGGCGCTTGCCGGCGAGCTCAAACGCGGTCCGCGCCACGCGAGCCACTTCGTCGCGCGTGTAACGCATGGTGTTCCAGGCCTCGCCGGTCGCTTTGTTCCACTCGCGGGGTTGGCCGAAGTAAAGTCCGCCAAGAAGTTCGCGCACAAACAAAACATCCGCCCCGTCGACGATCTCGGCCTTGAGTGGGCTGTTCACCGCCAGCTCTTTGAACGCGAACGCGGGCCGCAGGTTGGCGAAGCCGCCCAGCTCCGAGCGAATCTGCAACAACCCTGCCTCGGGCCGCTTGTCCGGCGGAAGCGAATTGAATTCATTGCCGCCCACCGCGCCGAGAAGAACCGCATCCGAATCGAACGCCGCATCCAGCGTTTCCTTGGGCAACGGAGTTTCGTCCTTCACAATGGCCACGCCGCCGATTCGCTTCTCATTGAACGTGAAATCGTGGCCGCCCGCCGCGGCGATCTCCTTCAACACAGCGACTGCTTCGCTGGTGACTTCGGGGCCGATGCCGTCGCCGGCCGTCACTAGAATCTTCAGCTTCATTTGTGAGTTCTCAGTTCGTAGTTCGTAGTTCTTAGTTCGCAGATCTAGCAGATTGGCGGTAGCGAATCCCGTCCCTTGTTCCCTTGGTCCCTGCTTTATTCAATCCAGCTCGCTCACCGGCTCGCTGCGCCGCTCGCGAATGTTATCCGGCAGCAATCCCACCAGATCCTGATCGTAGATGTTCTTTTTGCGATCGGCCAGCGCAACAAACCGGTAGTACACGTTTTGTAACTCCTCGCGGCTGATCGAAGTGAAGCCGAGTTGCTCCAGCCGATGGCGTAGCGCCGCGCGGCCGGAGTGCTTGCCCAGAATAAGGTGTGTCTTTGCCACGCCAACAAGTTGCGGCGTCATGATCTCGTAGCACAAAGGATTCGCCAGCATGCCGTGCTGATGAATGCCCGATTCATGCGCGAAGGCGTTAGCACCGACGACTGCTTTGTTCGGCGAAGGCTTGAATGTGATGAGCTGGCCCAGAACTTCGCTCGTCGGGTAAAGCTTGTCGAGTTTGATCGACGTCGACAGACCGAAATAATCGCCGCGCACATAAAGCGCCGACGCAATCTCCTCGAGCGCCGCGTTACCGGCCCGCTCGCCGATGCCGTTGATGGTGCATTCAACCTGGCGCGCGCCGGCTTGAATGGCGGCCAACGAATTTGCGGCCGCCAGACCCAGATCGTCGTGGCAATGAGCCGAAAGCACAACACCCTTTTCGTCAACCGCGGGAATGCGCTCGCGCACTTCGCGAAACATTTGGCCGTACTCCTCGGGCGTAACGTAGCCCACGGTGTCGGGCATGTTGATTGTGGTCGCGCCTGCTTCTACTGCGATACGCACCATCTCGACCAGAAAATCGCGATCCGAGCGAGTCGCATCCTCGGGCGAAAATTCCACATCGTCGCAAAGCGAACGCGCCAGCCGCACGCTTTCGCCGCACTGCTCCAGCGCCTCGGCGCGGCTCATCTTGAGCTTGAACTCGAGATGCAAATCGCTCGACGCCAGGAAGACGTGAATGCGGGCACGATCGGCGAACTGCAACGCCCGCGCCGCCATCTCGATGTCCTCGGTTTTTGCACGAGCCAGCGACGCGATGCGCGGCTTGCGAATGGCCTGGGTAATCGTCGCGATGGCGGCAAAATCGCCCTCAGAAGCCATAGCAAAACCGGCTTCAATGATGTCCACACCCAAATCCTCAAGGGCGTGAGCCATGGTGAGCTTTTCCTGCGTGGTCATGCTGCAACCCGGCGACTGCTCGCCGTCGCGTAGTGTGGTGTCAAAAAATGCTACGTGGTCATTGCTCATGGTTGTGCCTGCTGTTTACTGCCGACCGTATGCCACTCAATCTCATGCACTTCAAGCTGATGCCGTTCCAGCAAACGCTGTTCGAAAATGACCAGCCCGTCCACTTCCTATATTCTCGCTTATTGCGGCACTATAAGGCAAAGTTATAATTCTTCTGGAATCGATTAGAATTACTTATACATGAAAACGGCCGGCCCAAGCCACCTTTGGCTTCCGCCGCCTTCCCCTTCTGCCGCTGTCCCAAGGAACGCCGATGGAACTCAATCAGCTCGAGACCTTTCTCGCCGTCGCCGAGGAGCGCAGTTTCTCGCGCGCCGCTCAGCGCCTGCATCGCACCCAGCCAGCCGTCAGCCAGGTCATCCGCAAGCTGGAGAGCTCGGTTGGCGAGACGCTCTTTGACCGCGCCGCTCGCGATGGCTCGCTCACCGCAGCGGGTGCCCTGCTGCGCGATTACGCGTTGCGCCTGCTGGCCCTGCGCCGCGAAGCCGCAAGCGCTCTTGGCGAATTGAAGAGCGTGGAGCGTGGCCACCTGCAACTGGCCGCCAACGAGTACACATGCATGTACCTGCTGCCTGCCGTCGACGCATTCCGCCGCGAGTTTCCTCACGTGGGCGTTACAGTGCAGCGCATGCTGGCGTCACGCATTCCCGAAGAGCTCAATCTGCGCAGTTTCGAACTCGGCCTCATCTCCTTCAGGCCCGATCCCTCGCAGGTCCGCACTATCGCTGTGTATGGCGACAGCCTCGCGTTAATCGTCGGCCCGCGCCACCCACTGGCCGGCGCTGAGCGCGTGTCAATTCGCGAATTGGGCAACGAGCTCTTTGTCGCGCATAACGTGGCCTCGCCGCTGCGGCGCAAGGTTATTGAGGCCTTCCAGCGCTACCGCACTCCGCTCAACATGGAAATCGAGCTGCCTACTATCGAGGCCATCAAACGCTTTGTGGCGATGGGTAACGGCGTGGCGCTTGTTCCTCACCTGACGGTAGCGCGCGAGCTTGAAACCGGCGATCTCGTCCGCGTAAAAGTGGACGAATTGGACGTGCGCCGCGTGCTGCGTCTTGCTCACCGCCGCCGAGCTACGCTTTCCTACGCCGCCAAAGCCTTTCTGCACACGTTGAGAACCATGGCTAAGGAGCAGGGGCCACCTTTCTTCTACCATGTAGAACGTGCAGGGTGAGGATCGCAGTCCCTTGGCACCTTGGTCCCTCAGTTTCTTAACCGTCTTTCCTCTTTGCCTCTCGCGCGTCTATAGCCTCAGAGGTTTCCACCACTGGCGTTCGGACTTGGAGGCTGGGCCCCAACCCGCTCCGGCCATTTACAATTCTGAGAGCGGGGCCCGGGACCATCCGGCGCGCCGGGCCAGTGCGCGGGAATCGAAAAGAGCTTTGCCACCCGCACGGTTGTGCAATCGCGAGGATCAGGATCGAATGAAGAGGATTGCTTTTTTTGTCTGCCTGCTGGCCGTTTGCGTGGCCACAGCCCGCGCCCAGGAAAGCCGCCAGGACATCAGCCTGAGCGGGACAGCGCTGATCGAGCCGTATAAGGCTTCTCCCAGTGCCGTGCAAGTTCACTCCACCACGGCCTACGGTGGATTGGCGAGCTACCGTTTCATGCTCACCCCGACCAGCGCGCTCGAAGCCAACTACGGAATTACGTACGAGAATAAGATCTCGTATCTTTTGCCGACCACCCCGCTGGGCGCCATCAATATTCTGACTCGCACCCAGGAGATCTCAGCCGCTTACGTGCGCTCCTTCGTCTTTAAAAACTTCAATCCCTTTGTCGAGGCGGGTCCGGCGGCGATCATCTTCCTTCCCATCCAAAACTCCGGTACCAAGATCCAGGATGCGCACCAGCAGACAGAAATTGGCGCAATGTACGGCGCAGGCTTTGCCTATGAGGTTAGCCCCAGCTTCGACGTCCGCGTCGAGTATCGCGCACTGGTAACCAAGGTGCCCACTTTCGGCGAGACGAATGAGAACAGCGGCTACGATTTCAACACGCGAGAGTGGTACAACATTTCCGTGCCAACGGTTGGTGTTGCCTACCATTTCTAAGGTCGCAGTTCGCGCCTGAGAGCGCGCTCACAAATATCAGGGATGGGCAAAAAGGGGATCGGCAAAAGGGGATCGGCAAAAGCCGATCCCTTTTTTGCGGTCCAGACTGCGCAGTGTCAATCAGGTCGCGGGGTTCTTAGTGCGCCTCGCTATAGCGGCCCAGTTCCTTCACCATGCCACAGTGCGCGCTCAGCGCCTGCAGGGCGCGGGTTCCGTCTCCGCTTGAGCCAATCTTGCAATCCACGTAAAAGATGTACTCCCACGGCTTGCCTTTTACCGGCCGGGATTCAATCTTGGTCAGGTTGGTTCCCATCGCGCTTAGCGCGCTCAAGGCCGCGACCAGCGAACCTGGCTTGTGCTCGAGCGTAAAGGCCACACTCATTTTGTTCGCCGCCGGATCGACCTCCGCTTCACGGTCATTCTCGCCGTTGGGGCGCACCAAAAAGAATCTGGTATAGTTCTCCTCGTCGTCTTCAATGCCGCGCGCAAGAATCTCGGCACCGTAATAGACGGCTGCCTGCTCGCTCGCAATGGCCGCCGCCTTCGCATCGCGCGTGCTGACCAGTTGCTTCACGCTTCCCGCAGTGTCGTAGTAGGCGATGGGTTTCATATTTGGATGCTCCGCCAGAAAACGGCGGCACTGTGCCAGCGCAACGGCATGCGAATACACGCGATCGATTTCGTTGATCTTTGCACCCTTGACGGCGATGAGGTTGTGCCGGATGCGCAGCAACGTTTCGCGAACCACCTTCACATCGTGATGGAGAAGCAGATCGAAATGTTCGAGCACAGATCCGGCCAGGCTGTTCTCAATGGGAATCGCCGCAGCATCGGCGGCGCCTGAGTCGAAGGCAGCAAACACCTCCGCCGAGAGAGCGCAGGGAACAATTTCCGCGTCCGGCACAAACTTCAGCGCGGCCTCGTGACTGAACGAGCCGGGCTCTCCCTGGATTGCGATCTTCATGCTCTGATCTTTTGCTCCCGACGGCGCGCGATCTTGAAACGATGCTCATCTACGCATCCATTCGCACCTTACCACTCGCACCATACCACAGCGGATCGGCCGCAAATCGCGGCGCGCCGGACGACGCGTCAGGCCCTACAGGTACCTGCCTAACGCAGCTTCGCGCTCTGCCTGCGCCACCATGGCAGCGATCAGGTCTCGATCCGTATCGGAAAATCGCGCGGTGATCAGCGTCAAGTCCGTATCTTTGCCTCCGATGATCGCAACTCCATCAATCGGGCTCGCGTTCATCTGCAGGCGAGAATCCGTTCCCAATCCCTGCGCGTTGCCGGGAGTCTCGAACTCAACAACATTCTTGCCGCTATCGGTCAATTTGTCGCTTGCGTAAGGTCCGAATGGAAAGTCGCTCGCCGGTTCCGATCCCTCTGCAATTACTTTCTGCGCAAATGTTTTGTAAGCCGGAAATACCCTTGCGATGACCTTCGCGACCTCGAATCTTCCAGATGTTCCGCCGTCGTAGACGGTAGCCTGAACGCCGGGCCCAGTGAACCCCTGCCACTTCAGCGAGAGCACTGTCTTCGACTCGATAGGATCGGGGCTAACGAACAGGCTTTCGCCACTCGATCCATACATTGAAAAGCAGTGCCAGCCGCGCGGCGCAAGTACCCCGATGCCGAACTTCGCCTTGTAATAGGCAAGCCGCTCAGCCAATGCTGCGGGAATCGTAACTGCGAGGCTCTTGCCGTTTGGCGCTTTCTGCGGGCCCATTTGTCCGTCGGACGCGCATCCGACAAAGGGGACAGTTACGACGGCGGAAGGAGCGGGCGCACTGGGAGGATTCGCCTGAGCGACTACCGCTGTCGCTTCCGAATACACTGCGCACAAAACAAAACTTGCAAGAAGAAGCTGGCGTGCTTTCATTGGAGCAATCATAGCAACCGCGGAAGCATGAGACCTGAACCTGAGAAAGATGTCAGAAGAATAAGGATCTCACGCGAAGGCATCCGCAGCTGTGGAGCCGAGTTTTCCGAGTCCTTCTTGTTTCCAATTCATCTGAAAAATGGTGATATTTCGGGGAGGCAAGCATGGGGCTCGTCACGAACATTCTCTTTCCAGTCGATTTTTCCTCATCCTGCGTTGCTATGGGTCCATACGTCAAAAGGGCAGCCGAAATGTTTGGCGCGCGTGTCTCCCTGATTCATGTCTTCGATCCCGCGAGCTACAGCGGATGGGAAGAATACGTGAGGAATCCGGTTGAAATCGCCGAGGAACACCGTCAAATCGCCCATAGAAGGCTCGACGACTTTCTTGCGAGTGAGTTTCCCGTCTCTCATCACCCAAGAATCCTTGCCAGAGGTGACCCTGCAAAACAAATTGCTGAGACCGCGCACCAGGGATTCGACCTCATCATGATGCCCACGCATTCGGGAACCTTTCGGCGAACCCTCCTCGGCTCCACCACAGCCAAGGTGCTCAACGATGTGGATTGTCCCGTAGCGACCAGCCGGCATGCCGAGACGATCGCACCTCGTCCGATGGAGCATCGTGAATGGCTCTGCGCCATTGGCCTTAGCGAGGATTCCGAGCGCGTGCTTCGATTCGCAGTGCAGGCTGCAACAGAGGTGGGCGCGCACCTGCGCATCATTCACGCGATTCAGAGCACAGATCCCAGGCTTCCAATCCGGTTGGACCTCGAGGAAAAGATTCAGTCCGCGGAGGTACGGGAGGCGATTGATCGGGTCAGTGCATTGCAGAGAAAGGTGGGCTCCAACGCTTCGCTCCGGATCGCCGTTGGGCCCGTAAAGGAGGCGCTCATCGAGGCCATTCGTGAGTCGGACGCAGACGCGCTGATGATCGGCAGACTCGCCCCCTCCGGGCTCCATGGCCGCTTGCGCGATCTCACCTACGCCCTGGTTCGCGACTCACCGGTTCCCGTCACTAGCGTCTGATCCACAAATCAGCGGTCACAAATCCCAGAAACACCATCGCAATCACGCCGTTCATCGTGAAGAACGCGGCATTCAACCGGCGCAGGTCGCGCGGCGAAACAATGGAGTGCTCATAGGCCAGCAGCAGACCAACGGCAACAACTCCCAGCCAACCAGCCACGCCAAAGTTGAACAGCTTGCCAAACCAAACCAGCAGGCCGAGCATCGCAACGTGCATTGCGCGCGCAGTCCAGAACGCCGCATCCGGCCCGCTCGCCTGCGGCAGACTATGCAAGCCCGCGATGCGATCGTGTTCATAGTCCTGGCAAGCGTAGAGAACATCAAATCCACCGGCCCACAAAGTGACCGCGGCTGACAGCACCAGGATGCGCGGGTCCAGGCTGCCACGCACCGCGACCCACGCAGCCGCAGGCGCCAGTCCGAGCGCCAGTCCAAGCCCCAGGTGCGACCACCGCGTTACTCGTTTCAAATAGCTGTAGCCCAGCAGCACTATAAGCGCAACCGGCGCCAGCTCAAGCGCGAGCCGATTCAGCTCCGCCGCGGCCACCAGAAACACAGCCACGGCCACAAAAGTGAAGCCCAGCACGAACTGCCTGGATAGCATCCCCGCCGGGATTGCCCGTTTCTGCGTACGCGGGTTCTCGGCGTCGAGGTCCGCATCGGCCCAGCGATTAAAGGCCATGGCGGCCGACCGCGCCGAGACCATGGCTACCACGATCCACGCCACCGTGCGCCAGCCCGGCAACCCGCCCGCTGCCAACAGCATCGCAGTCAATGCGAAGGGAAGCGCAAAGATCGAGTGCTCCCACTTGATCATTTCCAGCGTTGTCCCGATTTTGTTCAGAATGCCAGCCATCGCGTGAATTCCTGTTCCCAGTCTAGAGCCTGCTGTTCGCATTCAGGCCACGGCACTGCCGCCGGCACAGGTGCAGCAGCTCGCGGCTGACAACTTTCGACCCGGCTGTGGGTTAACCTGTTAACTTACCGACCGTGATAGAGGTCACCTAATTCGGGCCCAGACCAGTGAAATGATGACTTCGATACTCCCCACGGAGCTCGACGATGAAGCCCTCTTCTCCCCAGGGCAGCCGGAACGTACAAATTGATCCTGCTGCATTTGTCTCTGATCCGATGCTGATTCGGGTTCTCAGCAAGCGCGCCGTTCTGGTGCCATGCGAGACTGAGCGCGTGCTCTTTCGCCAGGATGAGCCGGCCATCGGAATCTTTATCGTCCACAATGGCGCGGTCACGCTCAGCCTTATGTCGCAGGATGGTCACTCTCTGTTTGCCGCACAAGCCAGGCCGTGTTCCATTCTCGGCCTCCCCGGCGTCATTAGCGAAAAACCCTACACACTGAGCGCAACGGCCGGCGGTGGAGCTGAGGTGAGCTTCGTCAGCAGCGCCGATTTAAAGGCGCTGATGGAAGCGGAAGCGCCCTTGGCAATCAAATTGCTCGAACTTCTCGCAGCGGAAGTTCGCAGCGCGCGCAAAGCGCTGTTTTAGTCTGGACCTGTGCTTGCCCTTGCCGTTGCCGTCGCCCCCTACATTAACGGAATGCCTGGCTCGCGCGCGGCTCACCCTCATACGCGAGCGCCTTCATCAGCGTCAAACCCTCACCTGCTAAACTCACTCGTTGTGATTGTTCCGTTTTGCGCCATCGCCGTCGTTGCATACCTGCTAGGGTCCATCCCTTTTGGGTACCTGCTGATGCGCATCTTTCGCAAACAGGACATTCGCTCCATCGGCAGCGGAAACATCGGCGCCACCAACGTCATACGCAGCGGCGCGCACGGCCTCGGCATCGCCACCTTCATTCTCGACGTGCTCAAGGGCGGCGCAGCTGTCCTGCTCGGCGGCTATCTCGCGTCGCTTTGGATGCCCAGTGTGCCGCTGCACACCGCCGAAGCCTTCGCCGCTCTTTTCGCCGTCCTCGGTCACATGTTCCCCATTTGGCTCAGGTTTCACGGTGGAAAAGGAGTTGCAACCGGCTTCGGCGTCTTTCTCTTCATCTGCCCCTGGGCCGCGCTCGCCTCCATTGCAACCTTTTTTGCCGTCTTCGGCATCACCCGTTATGTCGCGATCGCTTCCATCGTTGGAGCCGCTGCCTTTCCCGTCTTTGCCTGGTTCCTTTTAACCGGCGTGCGGCCGCCTTTCTTTTTTGTCGCCGCCATCGCAGTTTCGTTGCTCATCATCGTCAAGCACCACTCCAATATCCGGCGCTTGTTTGCAGGCACGGAATACCGATTCGGAGCCCCTAAATCCGCATGAGCCGCATCGCCATCTTAGGTTCCGGCGCCTGGGGAACCGCTCTCGCGCTCTCGCTCGATCGCCGCGGCGGCCACGAGATCACGCTCTGGGCGCACACCCCGGAGCTAGCCAACCAGATCGTCGACGCCGGAGAAAACACGCAATTTCTTCCCGGCTTCACCATCCCACCCACTGTCACGGTTACTTCAGACTGCGAGGCCATCACCGCCGCGGACATTGTGGTCTCCGTCATCCCCTCTGAGTTTCTGCGTCCAACTATTCTCCGCATCCGTTCGCACTTTCGCATCGGCCAGTTCGTTGTGAGCGCGACCAAAGGCATCGAAGATCGTACTCTGTATCGAATGACGAAAGTTCTCTCCGAAACCCTCGAGCCTGGTGGGCTTCTGCTATCGATCGGCGCGCTCTCCGGCCCGAGCTTCGCACTGGAAGTGGCGCATGGCCAACCCACTGCTCTTACCGTGGCCTTCAGTGATCCGCAAGTCGCCGCTCTCATCCAGCAGGAGTTCTCATCCGAGACTCTTCGCCTTTACACATCTACCGATGTGATTGGCGTCGAGCTCGGCGGAGCTCTCAAAAATGTCATCGCTATCGCGGCCGGCATCGCCGTAGGCGTGGGTCTGGGCCACAACTCAACCGCCGCGCTCATCACCCGCGGCATCGCCGAGATCACACGCCTAGCCGTTGCCTCGGGCGCGCGCCGCGAAACGCTCGCCGGCCTCTCCGGCATTGGCGATCTGGTGCTCACCTGCACTGGCTCGCTCAGCCGCAACCGCACTGTCGGAGAACAACTCGGCCAGGGCCGCAAGCTGCCTGAGATTCTTCGCTCGCTCGGCGGCAAAGTAGCTGAAGGCGTGCTCACGACACATGCCGCGCTCGGCCTCGCGCGCAAGCACGCCGTCGAAATGCCCATCACCGAGCAGATGGAGCTGATCCTCAACGAGGGTAAAGATCCGCGCGAAGCCATCCGCGCCCTCATGCTCCGCCCCGGCAAAGAAGAACGCTGAGTTGCGATTGAGGAAGAACGTCAAATCGCGATGAGATTCGCCGCGGTAGTGGGTCAGCTTGCGGTAGTGGGTCAGCTTGCGGTAGTGGGTCAGTTTGGATGTGCTTCGAATGAGTGCGGCCAGGATGTGCTGGATAGGGCACGGCTTTAAAGCTTGCCCTTAGCAAGGCCGAAGAGTGTCAACCATTGACTCGAACGAATAAGGGCTTGGGTATCCTTTAAAGGGGCACGACTTCAAAACCTGCGCTGAGCGAAGTCGAAGGCCGCCGTACATCGAATGGAAGTAATGAGGGCCTTAGGCCGA
>Ga0307474_10003397_pt1 | contig 11456 bp, 10 predicted proteins | sample atmos_gasesECM1C_2_FD_203312 | JGI IMG/M metagenome (GOLD analysis project Ga0307474, IMG submission 203312) | Hardwood forest soil microbial communities from Morgan-Monroe State Forest, Indiana, United States - atmos_gasesECM1C_05 | ecosystem: Environmental > Terrestrial > Soil > Temperate... | reverse complement strand
GACACTTCATGCTCGAGCTGGGAACGAAGCGAAACGCAGTTCAGTTAAGCTTCGTTCCTTAGTGGATTCGGTTTTTCATCTACTTCGATCGTTTCCAGAAGTAAGTTGATCGGCGCTTCGTAGCCATGCTTAATGCCATCCGTGGATCGGGGATCGACCTTCTCATCCCATCTGGTTTCGTCGGTTGACACGAAAGTGATAGCTTTATGGGGTGAGTTCCCGGCGCAATCACAAAAACGAGAATCAAGGCATAGGCCTGTACAGTCAGGAACAGGAAAAGTACACCACTGCCTTTCAATACTTCGCGCAATTCGTCGTGGGTGCTGTCTTTTTCTCTATCGGGGTTCTTGTTCTGATAGGCATCTTCGGACACCGCACCCAAGAAACTATCCGTTTCGGAAAGCCTGAACCGCATATCGCCGGGTTTATCGTGGCTGCGGCTATCTTGGCGTGGGGAATCTTCGCAGCACATGCAGGTGTTATCTTCTGGAGCCGCAGACTTCTCGCCTACCTGAGGCACCGCCATCTGCAACAGGGACGCACTTAGCGCGATGTCCGGGTGCGGGATCTTGCGGCACCATCAGTGTCAACAAATCAATTGACCACTGGTCAATATGTGGCGCCGGGCGGAAAACGGGAGCCGGTTTCGCCAATTGATGATAAATCGCCATTACACTCAGAACCTTCAATCGGGAACATTTGCGTGTTCCAACAACAAACGATGCGCCGCACCGCCGTGATAGCTATCATTGTCGTTCTTGTCGGACAACTGGTCTTCGTCGTTAGGCGTCCACAGGTCTGGATCGGGCACGAGAAAATCCACCAGAACTCTTTAAGCTACGCGGGTCAATCTTCGTCCCTAAAGGCATGCCGCAGCGAAGTGGAAAAGTATGGCGGCTATTTGTTCCTCACGATGCAAGTGGGTCGACAATGTCCGATGGGACGAGTGCAAACGGACGGTGCAAGTCAACAGGCAATGAATAGGAACCCCTGTCGCACTGCAGCGATCGGTGGTGAAAAATCCCTCTCGCACTCATTGAGGTCAGCGAGTGTGATGGCATCTGATATCAAATTCCCGCCACCAAGAAGCATTTATCAAAATCCGGAGCTATTACAGCGAGCCTCGTCTTGACTCCGCCTGATCGGCGGCATAGTGTCCCCTGCTAAAGGAGGACTCTCCATGCCACACTACCTGACACTGCTCCGCTACACGCAGCAGGGCGCTGCCAAGATCAAGGAAAGCCCGGCACGCCTCGATGCCGCCAAGAAAGCCGCTGAAGCTTCCAAGGGAAAGATCCACGCCTGGTACCTGACCATGGGAAAGTATGACGCGGTGTTGATCTCGGAGTTTCCAGATGACGACGCGGCCGCACGATTCATGCTGTCGACCGGCGCTTTAGGCAACGTGTCAACGCAGACTCTGAAAGCTTTTACCGAAGCTGAGTTCCGCAAGATCGTCGGCTCGCTGCCATAGGCGGGAAACGCCAGCATGGAGGGACGGACGTCTCGCCCATCTGTCGGGCGGGGACGCCCGACGCTCCACGAGCGAAGGTCAGAGAGCGGCCGACAGTGCGCGGTGGTGTGTCTGGAGCCGCTCTGTTTTTAAGTTCTGAGGTAGTTGCCGGAGCCTCCCATCGGCAATCGCTATTCTCTCTAGCTCAAAGTGACTTTGCCAGTCGCGAGATCATAGACTCCGGCCTCTACCTTCAGTTTGCCGCCCTTGACTGCGTCGCGGATAACTGTTGAAGAGGTTCGCAACAATTCTGCTTGAATTTTTGCATTGGCCTCGATTGCTTTGTCGAAGCTTCCGCCAGACTTTTCTACTGCCTGCCGAAGGGCCGGGTACAATGAGCTGATTTGTCCGGGGACCGCGTCAGCCTTCATGGCCGCCTTCACTGCTCCACATGCACCATGGCCGAGTACAACTAGAGCCTTGACTCCGAGAACAGCAACACCATACTCGAGGCTGGCAATAATCTCTGGTGTCACGATATTGCCGGCCACCCGTGTGACAAAGATGTGGCCAATCGTCTGGTCAAAAATCAGTTCGACCGGCACGCGAGAATCTCCACAGGAGAGCACTGCGCCAAAGGGTTCCTGCTTATCCACGGTGCGCTCTTTCAGGATGGCCAGGTCGTGTTCAATCGAGGTCAGCTGATTTGCGGCGAAACGCTGGTTTCCCGCGAGCAATTCCTGCAAGGCCGCATCGGGGGTCAGATTGGTTTGGGCGCTGAGCTTTTCAGGAACAGCGAACTCGATTCCAGCTTGCGCTGCGACTCCGATTACTGCACCTGAGAGAACGCTCTGCAGAAAGTGCCGCCTGCCGGATTCGGTGTGGACATAGGCATTGTCTGGCATGGTCGCTGTCACCTCTGCAAATTTTGGCGCCCCATAATACTCCCGTCGTGACCCAAAAAAGGGGGAGCCTCAATCTTCGAGGCTCCCTTCCTGTTCGTTTGCCTGGCGACTTATTTTTACGCACCTTCCGAATGCAGCACCCGGAACGTATTCCCTCCGTTCGACCGGACGAGCAGTAGCGCATCCTGTCCCTTGGGAATATCGGCGAGGGCCTTTTTTACATCGGAGACGGACGCCGTCTGATGGCGGTTGACGCTCAGGATCACGTCTCCCGGGCGCAGGCCAGCGTTGTCAGCGGGGCTGCCCGGCAGCACGCGCTCGACCACCGCACCCTTCACGTCGTCCGGCGCCTCGAGTTGCTGGCGAACATCGGACGTGATGTCACCCAGTCCGAGGCCCCAACGAGGCTTGCCCGTTTCGGAGCTGGCTGATTCGTCTTCGCCCTTGTCCCGCGCGCCCATCTTCTCGAGCGTCACCGGCACTTCCATGTCTTTGCCTTCGCGATTGACTGCGAGCTTGATGGTCGTGCCGGGATGGGTCTGTCCGACCATGACCTGGAGCTGGCTGGCATCGCTGACCTCATGGCCATTGATGCTGGTGATCAGGTCGCCGACTTTCAGTCCAGCTTTGGCCGCGGGGGAGTTGGCTTCCACCTGCGTCACGATGGCGCCGCGATTGTCCTTGGAGTCGAAGAACTTCGCGTTTTCCGGCGTGACGTCAGTGATGCCGAGCCCCATGTAGCCGTGGCTGACTTTGCCATCGCGAATCAGCGCTTCCACCGTGGGCCGCACGATTTGCGTCGGAATCGCGAATCCCATGCCTGAAAAAGTTCCGGAATTCGAGATCAGGAAGGTGTTGATGCCGACCACTTCACCGCGGGCATCCACCAGCGGTCCACCCGAGTTGCCGGGATTGATGGCCGCATCGGTCTGGATGAACTGGCCAGGCTTGCGGGCATCCGACGCCGACGGGTTCGGGCGGTTCAGCGCGCTGACAATTCCGCGGGTCACCGTGAAGCGCAGCCCGAAGGGATTGCCGAACGCGAGCACGGTTTGGCCGGGACGAAGCTTGGTCGCATCTCCCCATGGAACGCTGGGGAGGTTGTGGCCGTCCACCTTGATCACGGCGAGGTCGGTCAGCGGATCGGTGCCGATCAGCTTGGCGGAGAGCACGCGGCGATCGCTCATGGTAACGCGCATGTCGACCGCGCCATCGACCACGTGATTGTTGGTCACGATGTAGCCGTCGGGCGAGATGATGACGCCGCTGCCGATGCCGTGCTCGATTTGAGGTCCTTGCGGTTGATGAGGGAAGTTGAAACCCGGTCCGAAGAACCGGCGCATTTCGTCTGGAATTTCGGCTTGCGCCTGGTCATCGACCTTGGTCTTTGAAGTTACGGCCACGTTGACGATGGCGGGCGTGACGCGCGCGGCCAGGGTCTCCATGGCATTGTCGAGTGCGAGCAGCGCGCTCACGCTGTTGTCATCGAGCGGAGCGGCGCTGGGCGCGGGTGCGGCAGCCTTCGCGACCACCGGCTTGGCGCTGTGATAGGCCGCCAGCGACGCTGCCATGCCGACAGCCAGCACGGGAGCGATTGCCAGGCGACCAATGGTTTTCTTCCAGTTTGTCATTGTTGCTTTGTTCTCCTTTTGATCTTTCAGTTGTTGTGATCAACTAATTTGTTAGTTGTTAGACCGCAAAAAAAAATTGGCCCCGAGTTTTGAATACTCTCCTTAAATCGATTTCGATGGAACCGCGACTTGCCGCGCCGGTGTCTGCGAGAAAACTGTAAGCCGCCATATGCGAACCTGCCAGATCACGGGTAAGGACTGTTCACCTGAAAAGTACAGAGGGAAGGAAACACCAGAGAACTCATTCTGATCTCCTCTGTGTCTCTGTGACTCTGTGGTGAATTCGAACACGAAAACTGCTTGCTGCATCAAGATGCGCGGACTGCTCTCGGAAACGCTCGTCCGGACCAGTTGCACCGAGGGCGTCTTCTCTCCGGCTGAGCTCTTCGCCTGCTGTACTCGGGGAACGGTCGGCGGTAATGAAGCCTTCGCCTTCAGCGAAGTTTGTTTCACACTGGGCGTAGAACGAACTCCGCTGCGAGTGGCCGCCCCTGCTTTCAACCCCTTATTAAGGAGTCCACTCGCAGGAGCAATATAGGACGCCGGAAGCACGGGCGGCGTGTAGGACGAAGCTTCATCCCTCAGATTCGCGGAGGCCGTGAGGCTCACGGGAGACGAGGTGGACGTATCGCGGAATGCCACCAGCTTCGGGGCATGCGCGGCCACAGCCAGACATGCGACCGAGAACCCGGCGACCACCCATGGAGCCGGTTTCCAGATGCGCACGCCGTTGGGACGGCGCGCATCGAGAATCTGCAAGACGCGCAGCGAAGTCTGTCGCATGCGCCCGACCGCGGCCTGTGCCAAGGCTAGACCGCGCCGCAGGAAATTCTTTTCGGCGAGCGAGACCAGGCATTCCGCATACGCCCGCGGATTGGCGGTATGGGCCAGGACCATGTCATCGCAAGCCATTTCCCGCTCGAGCGAAAGGCGGCGCTCCACCCACCACACGGCGGGATGAAAGAAGAACAGTGCGCGCAGAATTTTCTGCGCCAGGTTCGTCCAGTCGTCCCAGCGGCGCAGGTGCGCCAGTTCGTGCAGGACGAGCGCATGCAGTTCCGCCGCCGAAAGCTCGCGCAAAGTCCAGGAAGGGAGCACGACCGCCGGTCGGAAGAATCCGATCGCCGTCGGGATCTGCACTGCATCCGACGCGCATAGCTCCACGCCGCGCACAGACCGGAATTCCTGCATGGCCTGAAGAATCGCGGAATCCAAGGTGGAAGTCTCCACGGGCACACAGCTCTTGCGGATTACATGCAGATGCCGCAAGCCAGCCACCACGCGAGCCATTCCGACCAAAGCAATTGCAGTCCAGGCGGCGAACAGATACCAGGACCACTCGCGCGGCATCACAATCGCCGCTGCGGGATGCACCATCGGGGCCGTCGAGGACGTCTCCAGGAAAGGCGCCAGCACAATTGCACCCAAAGCACAGAACCACACCGCAAACCGGGTACCTGCATTGCGCCGCCCGATTATTTGTAAAAGCACCCACGCGAACAGCGCGATGAGCACACCTTCCCCGAGGCCGTTCAGCAATCTCTCCACCGACATTTGCGCCACGAAATGAAGGTTCAGCATGATTCAGCGACTCTCATCCAGAATCTGGCGCAGCCGTTTCAGTTCCTGCGCGTCGATTCCTTCCTCTTCCAGTATGTTGAGCACCAGCAACTCGCGGGAATTTTGGAAAAACCGGCTCAGCAGATGCTGAATCTCGGTGCGCTTGGCCTCGTCCTGGTTCAGCACCGCGCGATAGATGTGCGCCCGCCCGTCTTTCACATGCCGCACGCAGCCTTTTTTCTCGAGGATGCGAATAATAGTCAGCACCGAGTTGTAGGCCAGCGGTTTTTCGCGAGGGAGGGCTTCCAGAACCTGCTGGACGGTGGCCGGCCCCTTTTCCCAAAGCACCTGCATGATGCGCAGTTCAGCTTCAGTCAGGGTTGCGGATTGCGTGCGGGGCAAAACGTCCTCCAAAGATCAATCCCAGAAGTCTGACGCGGGAGCGTCTAAAAGGTCAACTAAGTATTTAGTTGCAGAGACCCGGCATGGGGTTGCCATGTGACCTAAGCTATTGATCACCAATCACGTATGCGCGTCCCAGAAATCTCGAGAGCCCGAAGAATAGGGTGACAGCTTTGTTCATGCCCGCGATTCTGCCCTGTGTTAGAGTCAGCCCAGCGGGCCCGTAGCTCAGCGGTTAGAGCAGGGGACTCATAATCCCTTGGTCCGGGGTTCGAATCCCTGCGGGCCCACTACGCTCAAAAGGGTCCAACCCTTTCCCCATGTATCAGTTAGGCAGGACGGCCGCTTTTGGGCTGCGAGCCGTGGAACTGGCAGGTTGCTGCGATTGTTGTGCAGTTTCGACCATTTTCTGCTCGAACTCTGCTAATTGGGTTTCGGAAGTCTCAGCAGTCGCTATAGTTGCGAGATCCCGCTGCCGTCGCGCGTCGACCTTTCGAATCGCCATGGCCGTGTCGTTAGGGTTGACGATGCTGTGATGCTGGCCGCACAAACTCGCAGCAGTCCGGTCGGAAGCAAGAACCGATCTTCAGCCGAGATTACCGTCCTCCTGGGTGTGCGTGAAACGAAGCCCGGGCGGTAGGTTTAACCGATAATCCAGAACGCTTCATCTCTCGCCAAACGAGATCTCCCCTCAGATACTGCCAGATGCCCTGCAATCTCCAAAGTAGCGTCATCTGTCGATAAGGAAAGTGTTCGAACAGGCAAAACAGCAGTAAGCGGGCAACTTCCCGCCAGCTACTGTAGCGGCGGTATGTCATTTCTTCCAGTAAGACGGATCCGATGGAGATCAAGGTGGCGAACGCGTAGCCAAAGAGCAGGAAAAGAATTAAGAACTGCCGTCCCAGTACGCCGAGGAGGGCGGCGGCAAGAATCGTGGAGTATCCGGCCAGTTCGATCACGGGAGCGAAGAATTCAAAGATCCACATGTAGGGCAAGATCAGGCAGCCGAGGCGGCCGTATCGTGGTCGAGCAAGCGTGTCGCGATTTGGCCACAAAGTATCGAGCAGCCCCTTATGCCAGCGAGCGCGCTGTCGCGCCAGGGAGCGCAGGTCGGCAGGCGCTTCGGTCCAGCAGGTTGGATCGGGAACAAAGTTGATCTGGTATTCCCTTCGCTGCTCCTGTAAATATCGATGCATGCGGACGACCAGATCGAAATCCTCTCCAATCGCATGACGACGGTATCCACCGATCTGTCGCACTAAATCGGTGCGAAAGACTCCGAATGCTCCTGAAATAATAGGCAGGGCATTGAAATAGGCCCAGCCTTCGCGTCCAATCAGGAAAGCACGCAGATACTCAATCACCTGCATGATTTCAAGCCTGCGCTGCGGAAGTCTGACCCGGCACAAACGGCCCTCCGCAACCTCGCAGCCATTCAGAATGCGAACGATGCCTCCGGCGGCCACGATCTTTTGCGGATCGGAGAGCACGACGGCCATGATGCGGAGCAACGCATCGGGCTCCAGAATGGAATCTGCGTCAATCACGCAGAGATAGGGGCTCCCGGCCGCGTTGATGCCTGCATTCACGGCGTCCGCTTTGCTTCCCCCTGAATCCTTGTCGACGACCAGCAGGCGAGGTTCGAGGGCGCTTGTGTAGAGCGCGCGAACGCGCGCCGAAGCAATCTGGGGTATGTAAAGGAGACTCGCGGTTCGAAGCTGAAATTCGCGCTGCAGTTCGCTCAACGTATGATCGTTGGATCCATCATTCACAATGATGAGTTCAAGGGCTGGATAGTCGAGCTTCAAGAACGAGCGCACGCTGTCGATGATGCACTTCTCCTCGTTGTGGGCTGGAACAATCAGCGAAATGGGCGGTGTGAATGGAGAGGACTTCAATCGCTCCAGCCGGAGCCCGGTGAGACGGTGCTGGTGCCAGTTATTGCGAAAGATCGCCGTGATCAGCAAGATCAGATAGATGAAGTTGGAACTCAGATAGTAAACAAAGAGCATGTCATTCGAGAGTTGCAGCAGCCTTCTCATCAACGTCCTCCGGCGGCTGCTGCGGAGCGTTCGACAGATTTGCTAAGTTCGTTGCGGCTGTTGGCGATCGCCTGCAAGAGAATCTGGGCCGCGGCAGCAGAGTCGCCGCTTTTGTGCAGCACCTCCAGCAGACGTTCGGTTGCTCCGGTGCGCTCCAGTTCCGAAACGAATGCCTGCAAGGCGTAGTTGTCCTGCGTATCCACGACTTGATAGAGAATCTGTTCGAGATCCGATCCCATTTGCGAAAGGGCCCAGGCAGCTCGCTGACGAACATAGCGATTTGAGTCGCACAGCGCGTGTAACAGCGGACGAATGCGCCCCGGCTCCTGGATCGACGATAGCGCGACCACCGCGCGCAGCCGGACGAACCATTCCTGGTCTCTGACCAACACCGACAACACCGGCAATGCGAATGATGCCTGGGACGCGCCCATGGCTCGGGCCGCGGATGCGCGAACTTCCGCATCGCCATCGGTGGCCAGAACGATGAGATCCTCACCTAGCGCAGGAGTTGCCAGTTCGGCCAGGACGCGCGCCACGATTGTCCGTGCCGGGCCGTTGGCGTCCTTTAAGCAGGGCAACAGCGTCTGGGGAGAATGACGGCAGCAATTGGCCAAGGCGTTCTTGACCGTGTATTCGGGAATCGGCAGACCGTCGGACAACAAATGATCGGAGGATCGCAACGGCCGCTCGCGGAAGTCCGGTGAGTCCCAGGCCCCGTGCAGCAGCGATTCGCGTTTCCGTGGCGGGAGAGTCGAGAGCCTCCGCCAGCGCCGCTACCGCCTCCAGTGCGCGGGTGCGGCCCAGAGCGACCAGTGCACTGCGTTGTCTCCAGCCCACACCGCTGCGAGCCTGGTGAATGCGAAGATCGAGTAGTCCGCTGGAACGCAGACAGGCCAGAAGCCCAGGCAATTGCTCCGCGTTGGCGGCCTCCATGCTGTCGAGCAGCATCGCTTCGACCAACTCGCAATCCAGACGGTTGAGCCGCCATGTGCGCGGGCACACCGTTCCGTCAATAATGCCGTTCCATTGCGAGCGGAGGGCGAGTGTGCGTTCACTCAGCCTGCGAAAATACCGGGCGCGATGCCAGCGGCGCGCGGCAATGAAAGCGATGAGATGGAAAATTCCTAACAACGACAGCAGGATTGCTTTCAAGATCAGCCGTGCGGTTGCGAACTCCTGCCCGGGGTTAAAAGCGAAATCCATAGCTCACCCCGTAGCTGTTCTGGCTCCGGCCTCCCGAGCGTCGCTGCGCTGCGACGTATCCGGTAACGTCTTGATTGCGGCCGAAGGCATATTTGAGGCCGCCGCCAAATGTGCGCGCCGAAAAGTGTCCGACCTGATCGACGGCGGCAAAATTTTCCGTACCGCTGGCGAACACGACATTCCCGGAGAGCCGGGAAACGATCGGGAATCCCAGCCGTGAAAAACCCGAGGGCACCCATTCGACGCCCGAGCCCGCGAATCCGCTGCGGGCCCCGGTCACGCTGAACGACCACGTCCAGTTTCGGGGCAGGTAATACAACTGTGTAAGCCCAAGCGTGAGCACATGGACGCCTTCGTACCAGAACCAATGTTGCTGATAGGAGAGTTCCAATCCCTTGACTTGGCGAGCCGAGATTCTGAAGCTGTGGGAATATCCGAAAAAAGCCTCGTGCTCAGGGATAATGTGATTGGCGTTCGCAAGACCGCCGCCGGCGTTCACCACGTCATCGCGCGTCGCGTGCAGTGCGACGCCGGCTACAAATCTGGTCGCTCTTTCCCCAAATCGCTGACTGAAGTCCGTTTCGACGCTGCTCGATAGGCGGCGCGACCAGCGCGATGTAAGGGCCAATGCCTGGGACTCGGCCGCACCCGTGTAGTTAAAGGTGGAAGCATCCATGCCGGCCCTAAGTTCGTGTTTGTTTTCCGCTGCCCGAGCCTCCAGGAAAGCGCGGGCTTCGCGATTATGGGGGTCGATTCGAAGAATCTCCCGGTACTGCCGTTGCGCTTCAGCATCCCTGCCCAGACCATCAAGAATTCTCGCCCGCCGCAGGAGAATCTCCGGTTGGATCGGCGCAATTGCGCGGGCACGATCGATAATGACGAGCGCGTCGTCGCTTCTCTTCTGCCACCGGAGCACGTCGGCAAGAGCGGCAAGAACATCGCTATCGTTCGGTGCGTGCTCCAGGACGAGTCCGTATTCGAATTCGGCTGCCGCCCATTGTCCTTGCCACGCCAGCAGGCGGCCTCGCCAGAAGCGGGCTTCCAGATCGGCACCGTTCTGCTTCAGGCGCGCATCAACCAGAACCAGCGCGACATCCAAATGATGGGCTGCGACTTGGTCGCGCACCTGTTGCTGCCAGCCGGCCGCTTGATCCTGGCACTGCGCCAATCCGAGAGCCGCAAGAACGCTCGCGAAAACCCAAGCCCACTGGACCGCCCGGTTGCGCGCTGATCCCGCTTTCATGCACAGGTCCCCACCTACTTAATCGTCCGCGACTCAGGCGGCTGTAGGGTACAAAAGTAATTGCGGCGACCGTGTGAGAATGCCCTGGGACCTGCAGATTGGTGAAAGCCGGGGCGCGGTGATGGATGAGCGCTTCAATGGCGGGGGCGCTGAAGCAGAGTACGTGGTTGCTTATTTGCAGCGTCGGCTATTGAGCTATTGGGCCGCGTCAGTGCAAATACTCTTCTGGTTCGACATCGCTCACGTAAAATGGGGAATTACAGGGGTGCCATGCAATGAGTCAGGTAACTCGGGAGTTGCAGTAACTCAAGCCAGAAATTCATCCGCAGAACTCAGCATTTTCCCGAAGTTAACCCCCCGGGCCCACCAAGTAAAATGCTCCAACTCTTGTCTACAATCAATCGATGGACCACCACACCGTCGCTGCCGTCAGCATTGCGGGCACCTGCCTGGACGTGCTTGGCAGCCTTTATCTGGCCTATGACCTGTTAGGTGGACAGCACGGTCCGCTGCGGCTGCTCACACGTGCGGTCACGTACTCCGTCGTGTTCGGCGTCGGCTACGGCCTTGGCCTGGGGCCTGTCTTCGGCTTGGCGTCTGGCGTTGCCACCGGAGTTACGTTGGCTATCGAACTCAATCGAGCAGCTCGTGGTCTGGATCACTACTCCTTGCCATGGGAAGCGCTGTTCGCCGCCATCCGCGGTTTGGCGTTCGGAGCTGGACTCTACCGGATGCTGGGGTTCGGCTTTGCCGCGGCGTTCGCGGTGCTCATCACCATCGGCCAGGTGATCGCGTATTCCCGCGGAATGCGTCCCGCGATCGACTATCAGGCATCTCGGCGCTCGCGCTTCACGCCCCGTCAGTTCTGGGGAACAGTGGTGCGGACGCTTGGGTACACCGCGGCGGCGCTGATCTGCAGCGCATTCGTCCATCATATCGAGCACGCCTGGTTGTTTGCTCTTCGAGTTGGACTGGTGACCGGCATCGTCACCGGCGTTGGGATCACTGTGAATC
>Ga0307474_10003396_pt1 | contig 11457 bp, 6 predicted proteins | sample atmos_gasesECM1C_2_FD_203312 | JGI IMG/M metagenome (GOLD analysis project Ga0307474, IMG submission 203312) | Hardwood forest soil microbial communities from Morgan-Monroe State Forest, Indiana, United States - atmos_gasesECM1C_05 | ecosystem: Environmental > Terrestrial > Soil > Temperate... | reverse complement strand
CCTGATCAATGATCTTCTGGGCATGACCGATCCATTCTTCCGGACTGTTGGCCTCCGTATCCAGGTAGTGGAAGTCTTTGGGAGTGAAATGGGTTTGCATTCCAGCAGCGTAGGTATTGATGATCCCCGCGTGTTTTCGAATGAAAAGATCAACCAACTCCGGATTGAGTTTCGAAGCGTGCTGTATCGAGTCAACCCCGTGCTCGAGAGCCTGCTTGATCGTGACAACGTCGGATGCATGCGCGGTGACTTTTACGCCGAGACGATGGGCTTCGTCTACCAGGGCATCCAGTTCCTCATTTGTGAAATTCGATGATCCTTCGCCGTATGGGCGGCCTGCACTGGGCCCTGTGGCCATCGCAACGACCATAACGATCTTGATATGCTGGGCGCCGGCCTCAACGTTGTTTCGAACCATTTCCCTCATCGCCCATGGTCCGTTGGTTGCAGGTATTGGTGAATAGCCCGCGGTTGGAATGATCCAAGGACCAGAGGCATATAGTCTCGGGCACGGGATAACTCCGGCATCGCACATCTGCTTCAAATAGAGATCGTTATGTTCCACTTCCCCCACGACGTATTCGGTCGTCACACCGGACAAAAGGTCCACTCGAAGATCTCTCACGCCCCGAGCGATCTGGAGAGACGGAGCCTCGGCCATCTCGTTCAGTTGCTGCACTAGGGAATTCCGGCCGACCCGGTTGACTTCCCCTCCGGTGTATGCCCGCACAGTAGGGTGATCATGGCCGTTAATCAATCCAGGCATCACGGTTTCACTGCTCAAGTCGATGGTCTTTGCACCTGCGGGAATCTGAACTGTCGACGCTGCGCCGACTGCTTGAATGCGGTCCCCTTTTACCAGAATCACAGCATTCTGAATGGCCGGTTTACCCGATCCGTCAAGCAGACGGCCGGCTTTGATCGCGATGGTCTCCTGAGCAACAGCAAACGAACTCATACCAAGACAACCAGCTAGACAAAGAAAGCTAATTCGCAGTCCCCAAACTTTCATCATGGCCTCCCTCTGTTTTCGTGACTTTTCAACTCCTCAACTCAGCCCGATCCGAAGATCAAAAAGCAAAAGCCAACGAAAACTGGATCTCCCGTGGAGCGGATGCCTGGGTGACTGTCCCAAAGGCGGAGGTACCAAAGCTGGCATCGGGCAATAAGAACTGAGGTTTGTTAAATGCATTGAACAACTCCGTGCGAAAATTAACGCTGTACCGTTCTTTGATCTGCGTTGTTTTGGAAATAAACATGTCCCAGTTAGCAATTCCGGGTCCGCGGATTATGTTTCGACCCTCATCTCCATAAGTCGTGTTCTGGGTTTGGAAGCAGCTTGTGTTGAACCACTCTTGAGGCGTATGTGGGGCGCCACTGTTGGGATCGCAAGTCACGTTTGGGAGGGTGCTGAGTGACAATCCTGTCGGATCAACAGCGAATGTAGCAGTAAAAGGAACGCCCGTAGAATACGTTGTGATGCCTCCGACATCCCAGCCCTCCAGTACCTTTCCAGCAACACCGTTTACATCTAGGAATTTCCGATTGGGTCCGATCGGAAGTTGATAGACGTAACTCAATATGAATCGGTTTGGGCTGTCAAAATTCGAATTGCCTCTATCAATACTTGCCGGAGCATAAGCGTCTCGCGTCCCGTTACCTGATCCGCCTCCTACGTTTTCACCAGAAGAGGTGTCAATCGCGTGCGACCATGTATATCCAGCCTGGAAAGTGAGCCCCGAGTGAAACCGCTGTTTTAGGTTAATGATGAGCGCGTTATAGGAGGATGTCGCCTCTGGCCGCCAACTGATGAAGTTTCCGTATTGTGGAAAAGGCCGAGTCTTGGCCGCGTACACCTGGCCCAATAGATCCACTTGGTTGGGATCGTAGGACTCCAGAAGCTTGCTTCCCTTGAGGCCCACGTAATCCACTTCGAGTGCTGTATTAGGCAGAAGCTGTCGCTCCACGCCCACAGTCCACTGCCAGATTTGCGCAAGCGGCAGCTTTCCGAGGAAAGTCGTACCTGCAGGCAATGCGGAAGGATTCGACAACAGATTGTTCCACGATAGCGTCGGAGTGGGCGAGGTGGGATTGGGAACGAAACCAACACCTTCGTTGTTGACTAGATACATCGAGAAAAACGGAAGATCGTCCCTAAGCTGTGCTGTGCTGTTGATTTGTTGCCGCTGCCCATAGTAAAGGCCGGCGCCAGTGCGAATAACGGTTTTGCCGTTGCCTTGCAGGTCGTAAGCCACTCCCAAACGCGGTGCAAAATTAGTCTTTTCCGTAGGAATCAGATTGGACGGAAATCCAGCTTGCTGAGCCGTAACAAAATTAACGCCCAATGGAATAAATGTATTCACTTGCGGAGGAAGCGGGCCATTTCCTGGAACGCTGACAACCATGTCCCCCGTCTTCGTATCCAATCCGGAAATAGGTTCCTGAAACACTGGTGGCCGCAGGAGTTCATAGCGCAACCCCCAGTTGATTGTGAGCTTCGGCGTAAGTTTCCAGGCATCGTCAAAGTAGCTTTCCACCCGGTACTCCACGCTGTGCTCGATCGTCTCACCCAGGCCTACAGTTAACGACGTGGGAACTCCCAATAAGAAATCTGCGAAGGAATTTCCGGTGGTGGCTGGATTTTCAGGGTCTGCTGTGAAAAGCCCGGAGAAACTTACGCTGCCCTTCGCAAAAAAATCGAACTGCGAGAACAGCCTCGTGTGTAGCAGAGATGCGCCTAGCTGAAACGTATGTTTGTGTTTAACGAAAGAGATATTATCCGCATATTGGTAGTCAGTCTCCGTCAGGTTGAATGGCGTAATAATATCCGACCCGCCAAAAGTGCTAAAACCGGATGCTGAAATGGAGGGAAGCCCATAGTCAGCCGGCGATGTGTTGGCTCCTGGAATCCCGAACATCCCAAAGAAGTTGGGTCCAGTCTGGTCGCGGGGCATCCTTGACCGGTTTACCCCAACCATAGCGTCGTTGATAAGACTTGAGCTAAACAAGTGTGTCCAGTGAACTCCTCCATTCCAGCTAAATGCCCTTTCCGTAGAGGGCAGGAATGGTGGGTTGAACGGTGGCGTTGCGGAAAGAGAGACTCCGAGTGGGTCGATATTCCCTATTTTGTTAAACGTGACACGTCCGAAAATCTGGTCCTTGGTTGAAATCTTCTCATCGATGCGCAGGTTAACCTGATCGTTGTCCTCAATTTGCTTTGCGTTGTTGATGTAATTTCCCGCGCCGCCTTTCGTTACTAGAGGAAAGAAACTCGCGAGGTACGCAGAAGGAGCGGCAATTCGAGATGACGGGATAATGTTGCCCGGGAAGGGAGTACGAATATATCCACCCGGGTTGGCAGGATCGGGCACAGTGGTTTCGGGATCATAAATCGTCGGTAAACCCGCAAAATTGCCGGCAATCTCATTTGCATTGGGAATTGTATTGAGGCCGGTCAGACCTTGGCGAATTCGCAACCCCTCATAGCTGAGCATGAAGAACGTTCGGTCTTTCCCGTTGTACATTGGGAACCGTATAGGTCCGCTGAGAATGCCTCCAAACTGGTTCTGACGATATGGCGGTTTAGTCGCATCGAAGAAGTTTCGAGCATCGAACATATCGTTGCGCACGAATTCCCACATCTTCCCGTGAAATTCATTATTACCCGACCGGGTCGCATAGGTGATTACGCCGCCGTCTCCAAAACCGCTGGATGCATCGGAAGTAGTTCCCCGCACGCGAAATTCAGCCACGGCATCCACAGTCGGGCTGATGTTTTCCTGATTGAAATAGACAATCTGATCCCAAAACCCATCCAACAAATATTCGTTCTGATCGATTCTCCCTCCGTTGATGCTCATCGTGAGACCGCCGCTGTTGAACGTAAACCTCTGGATGCCGTTGTTCGGTTCGGCCTCCGTTGCGCCCGGAGCGAGTAAAGCAAGTTGCAACACATTCCTTCCATTTAGTGGAAGCTCGTGCACACTCTGGCCAGCAATGACATTGCCGACTTCAGAAGAGGTGGTGTCCGTCAACGGAGGGGCACCCGTGACCGTCACCTCTTGGCGGGTCTCTCCAAGTTGCAGCTTCACATCTACGAGCAAATCTTCACTGATGTGAAGGTTCAGGTTGCTGACGGTTGTTGTCCGAAATCCGGCCGCACTGACCGCGACACTGTAGTTACCGATCAGGAGTTGCATTACTTCAAAGGCCCCGGTCGCATCCGTAGTAGTTTCTCGTACTAAACCGGTACCCAAGTTTTTAACCAATACGTTAGCCCCGGCAACATTTGCGCCGCCCGGATCCGTTACCGTGCCGTGAACGCCGCCGATGTTTTGAGCATCGAGCACTGGAGTGGCAAAATATAAAATGAACGACAGCAGAACAAACTGGATTCTGCATATCCAGTTTTTTAGCAGACTCAGGGCAAATGACTTCAATGTGCGATCAATTCCCCTCACTTTGCACCTCCAAATTTACGCAAGCATCCAACTTTCGTACGGAAGAACGACTCGGCTAGGGCTGCGGCGAAAGCCTCGTGAGACTTAGTTGCAAGAACGAATAACAACTGTTATTAATTGAAAACAGATGGCACACTACTCCGCCAGAGATAATACTGTCAAGAATTATCTGCGAGAAAGTCGTCGAACCACGCCGCACGCCCCACTGAAACCGCACCCCCGGGCCAGTTCCATTCCGGGCGCCTCGTGCTCTTTCAGTATCCCCACAATCCACGCCTCGCTGGATCGCCCTCGCTTCATGTCGATATTTCCCCTTCGTCGCTACTGCGGCGTTGTGAGGTCCACGAATCTAGCTGGTCGAGTTTTCTCGAGACCAGGTCAGTCAGTGATCATTGCTTTTCCAATCGAAACTATTTACAAAGGGCTTCGAAAGAATATAATCCGGGTTCTGCTGATGATCTGGACTCTGATCTACGCACGGATCTGCCCTCAAATGGATCCCGCAGTGTGACTGGAGTTTTGCGTTGGTCAAACGTAGATGAAATTCGAAATTGAAAGCCACTCGCCCACTTCCTTTCGCGCTCAGATCAAGGAGAGAGTCAAAATCGCCTTGGCTCTCGGAGAGCTTCGTCCTGGCGATACCCTCCCTTCCATTCGAGATCTGGAGCAGGAACTGGGAATCGGGCGCGCGATTATCCGACGCGCGTATCTGGAACTCGAAGAGAGTGGGATGCTAGAAATCCGGCCGGGAAGAAGAATTACTGTGAACGGGTCTTTGATGCTCCGGACCGACAAAGCTCTTGTTAAGCGACTCGAGAGTTTGGTGACGAAGACTCTCAAGCAAGTCAGACAGCTGAATGTGGCTGGTTCATCGTTCGGCAAGTTGCTCCTTGCGCGATCCCTGGACCAGGATCGCAAGAAGCTTTCATACTTGCTCGTCGACCCGAGCGAAATACTGGCGCAGAAGATCGCCAAACAAATTAGTCAGCTTTGGGAGGTGCCCATTCATGCTGCTTCGATCGACGCCTTGCCTGCCCTTTTGAAATCGCAGGATTATCAGGTTCACAAGATTATCGTTCCATACTACCAGTACGACGAAGTCCGCGAAATGGCTGAAATCAGCCGCCGCCGTGAGCATGTGGAGGTTGTGCCAGTCAGCCTAAAGTTCACGAAAGATATGTTCAAACAAATGAGGACTCTTCCGCGCGGCTCGACCGTCTTATTCGCGACGACCGATCACGACTTCAAGCTTCGCGGTCAAACATTCGCCCATGCGTTCCATGAAGCTTTTCAAGCTTTTCCAGTTCGATTTCTCGTCAGACCCATGAGAACCGTCGAGAGCATTATGGAGTGGGCGCGCTCTGAAGAATACTCGCTGATTTTGGTTGGCAACAGCATCTGGGATACCCTTCCGGCCGATATTCGGGGATTGAAGATCCTGTCCCATCCCCGGGTTGAAGTAGACAGAAGCTTGTTGGAACAAGCCAGATTGGGAGCCGGAATTATCATCTAGCGGCCCGGGGTGTAAGTGCTGATTTTCGGCACGACCAAGCCGCGCCGAACAAGGTTGAATTCGATCCTGACGTCACTGCCAGTCCGAAGTCGGAGAACACGAAGCCCACCCTTAACCTACTACGTTCGCGACTTCCTGATTGCCCAGCCGCATCTGATGTTCTTTACCGCGCCCAACGACGGTAAGGATTGGGGGGCTTTCGCATCGGGCTCGCCGGTTGTTTCCGACATAACGCCACAACTTCCGGATTACTCGTGACTCGATTCGGCTCCTACACGCTGCAGACTCCGATTGCGGCCGGATTCAGCCTCGGCATAAACGGGCCGCTGCGACCGACTGGCGGAAGATTGTTGCGCTTTACAACCGATTGGTACGAATCCAGCCTTCGCCGGTTGTATAGCTCAATCGTGCCGTGGCAATTGCAATGCGCGCGCTGGTACAGAGGCCGGTCTGGCGCATATCGACGCAGTGTTGGAACATGGCGAATTGGCAAATTATTACCTGGCGCATTCAGCCCGTGCAGATATGTACCGCAGGCTCGACTGGACCGCCGAGGCTCGTTCCTCTTATGAGAAAGCTCTGGCCCTGACCCAACAGGAACCCAGAGCGGCAATTCCTGCAAGAGCGGATACGGCAGTTGAAATAAACAAATGGAGCAGCCGTTGATTTTCGGTCTCCCGGCAGGGTCCTGAACGTCCCGTCCGGACGGAAACGCTTCCCAGTTTTCGAACGAATGGAGATTGGTGAACGCCGTCCGCGGTTTTGCCGCTAGGTCGGTTGATCCGTTTTCTCGACGACGACCATGGTCACGCAATTGCCGGCAGGCTTATCGCGCGCTGCTATGACCGTCGGAATCAGCCCGAGAGTATCGAGTAAGCCCGATAGCAGGAGAATGAAAGTTCCAACCTTGAGTCGAAAGACGCGCTTATACGGTTCTTTGCGACGGCGGATATAGAGCCAGAGAATGGACGACAAGGCTAGATCGAGTCCCCACAATATCCAAATCCATTTCTGCTGGTACTTAAGAGCGACTACCAGGAATGTGACCAGCGACGAGACTAGCGTGGAGGCCGCCGTCAGCGACGCGGTTGAGGTGCCCACGACAGCAAGGACGACATTCTTCTGGCCGGTCGTCAGGACCCCGGATTCGGAGTCGAGCTGGTCGAGTGCATTCTTCTGAATTTTGCCAGAAACGAGAAACAAGGTGACCTTCAGCAGAATGCCAATCACGAAGGGAAGGACAACGAGTATAACGTTCATGCTAAAGTATCGACCAACAATGCCGTGTGTCCGGGGTGATGGCCCGTCACCGTGACATTAATGGAATCCTGAAAGCGAATTTTCGGAAAGTTCGAGTCTCCTCGTGCCTACCATTTCTTTCAATGCTTTAGCCCCCTAGCCGCAATTGCCTGGGTCAAATCCCAAGACTTTTTGTACTGGATTTGTACTGCCGAACCCTCAACCGAAGGTTTCGGGAGTTTTCTCAGTATTGAAGGGCATCGGAGAAAATGAATGACGGTTACCGTTTACGCAAGGCATTCCCCATTGGCATTCGTGCCCAAAGTACTTCTACTGGAAAAGGCGGTCGGCCACAGGGTCCCATCTCGCATCCTGACCCATTCCATGTTCATACCGAGAGCGCTGACGCGTATGTCGATATACAGAAGGCAGCCAGACGAATCGCGGAGTTCGTTGGGCTGACAGGGCTAACGTTCCTAATCGAGCCAACACATTTGGCTGAAGGGACGTGCGGGCGGATCGAGCCTCAATCCGGCGGGTCGGAAGTGTTGGTTCAGATTTTTTCCAATCTTTTCGGCTTTTCTAGCGCGGTCTTGGCAACGATTTCTCACGAGATAGCTCACAAGTTTCTCTAATCTAACGTAAGCGTCCGTCCCTCCGGTGGAACATCTTTAGGCCCGCCCGCGCGGCGGAATTCCAGACGTCGGCACTCTTTAGTGTTCCTGTCCCCTATTTGGCGTCCTGCAATTCGACCTTGTTGCTTCGATAGGGCGCAAACCCTGTGCCCCAATCCACGCTGACGACTTCCATATTCAAACGGTCGCCGTCTACCCGGACGATTACGTAGTGGTATGGATTCAATCCTCGGTCTGCGCTTGGCTTCACGACATGATCCAACGCCACCTTGCTGGCTTCGTTGGCTTTCAAATAATCGTGAAGATCGGGTTCGCCCGTGTAGGCATAAATCGGCGCTCCTCCGCCACCCGACACGACTAAATCCATCCGGTGCGTCCCGGTCGCGTCCATGTAGTGCTCCACCCAATGTTCAAACAGATGCTCGTGTCCCGAGAATACGATGCGAACGTGATTTGCATTGAAAAGCGGCATGTACCGATTTCGCAGCGCGACCGTTGGTGGCTCCAGGTTGGCGCCCCCGTGTGGGCCGGACGAAAATGGAGCCTGATGGCAGAAAACGATGACATTGATGTATCGGGTTCGGTCGATCCCCTCGAGTTGACCCTTGACCCATTCATACTGCTTCTGGTCGTCGGCTATATTTGCATCGATTGCGATGACGAACGTATTGCCATACGCAAGAGAATATGTGGCATAGCCTTTTAACCTCCGCGGCGACCCCTCCGGCGGAATGAGTGCTGACACGGCGTCAAGATAGTTGTGCATTCCGGCTTCCGTCGTTGTGGCTTCGTGGTTTCCCGGAACCAGAAAGTACGGTACTCCACCTTCCGTGGTCAGGCGATTGATGAGGGGAATGAAGCTCGCATTCCATTGCTTGATCTCGCGTCCATTCTGGACGGCATCCCCCGACTGGAGGATGAATCTCGTCGGGTAGTCCGTGTTCTGGAGTTTCTTGATCTGTGCAAGCATGGAATCGACGACGAGCGAGTGTTCATACTGAAGGGCGACTCCATCGCGCCGACCCCTTGTATCGCCGTATACGATGAAGGAAAACTTCGTTACCCCCCGTGAAGTGGCCTCATCTGGCAGAAGGGTGGCCGGAGGCGTGATTGCTTCGACGCGTTCCTGCCGAGCAGTCTGTCCAACTGCCGTACGGCCTCCGAACAAGCCAAGAGCGAACATTGATGACAGTACAATTCGAAAATAAATCCTCATCGTCTGGTTGTCCCTTCACCTTGCAAGAGTTCTCAGCACGCAAATGACGTCCAGCGCATGTTCTGCGCCCGCGCCGACTCGCGAGCGACAGTGTAAGATCCGATATTTCATGGCGTGCCTTTTCGACGCCGATTTGCCACTCTTCTCCTCTGATTCTTGCCCTACATCCCGCTCCCACTCAACAGGACCGCTCTCTCAATAATCCATTGACCCTGCGCCGTTTTCACTTGTCCGGTTAGCACGCTAATCGGGCATTCTGGAGATGACGGCCGCTTAGCGCGGGTGATAGAGCATCAACAAATCCGTTGTGTCGACTCCAAATGTTCGGCCAAACGATGATGTCACCGGAGAGAGACCCGTCGTACACCCGGTTCCACAACCACTCTTATTCCGCTCGAAAGAGCGATTCAGGCGGCTCGAAGCGTTCTGACTGAGTCAGCATCCCAATGAGACATTCCTCGAAGGCATCTATGTCGCTGCCCATCTCGCGCGTTGCACCCGTGTGAACAAGCCGGCCTCCGGCGATCACACTGATCTCACTGCACAGGCTGCGGATTTCTTGCGTGTCATGGCTGCTGAGGAACGTCGTGACGCTCTCTGTAGCCGCGAGTCGGCGCAGAAGGCTCCACATATCGCGCTTTGCCGGCAAGTCCAGCCCCCGCGTGGGTTCGTCCAGGAAGAGGACTTTGGGCCGGCCCATGAGCGCCCGGGCGATTTCTACCCTTCGTTTCATGCCCGTGCTGTAGGTTCGGATCAGCTTTCCCCGAAACTTGGCGTCCAGGCCGACGTCGTCCAGGATGCGCTCGACTTCCTCCGCAGGATCCGGAATGTGGCGGATATGGGCAAAGTACGAAAGGTACTCGCGCGCCGTCCACGCCGACTGACTCTCGCTCGTCTCATCGCTCACCAGCCCAACGAGCTTCCGCACTGCAAGAGGTTCCTTCATTACGTCGTGACCCCAAAGCTTGGCGGCGCCCGCGCTAGGCGGGAGTAGGGTGGTGAGCATTCGGATGGTCGTCGTCTTTCCCGCGCCGTTCAGACCCAGGAATCCGTAGAGTTGCCCCTTCGGAATTCTTAACGTGACATGGTCGACCGCCACAAAGTCGCCGAAACAACGTGTGAGGCCATCCATCTCGATAGCGTAGTCTGTGGCGCCAGTTACCTTCGCCTCGCTCACCGCGTACGCCTCCAACGTTTGAACGCCGCTCCAAAACACAGGAGCGGCAACATCAGCGATGCAATACCCATTTCGTAGATGGCGTTCGACACTTGCGCGTCAATGGCGGCTCTCGCGCTGAACGTCCGCATCTCGCTCTCGCCTGCGACTTGATACGTGCCCGTCACCCGCAGCGGATAGCGCACACCGCCGATATCCCAGGGCTTGGTCGGGGTCAGTGTCACAGGTATACGCGCCACCCAGCCCGTAACCACATGGTGCCCGTCAGCCGCCGGCGGCCCCGACTCATTCGTATAGGTGTGCGTCTCAAGAGCTTCCGGCGCAGGGGCGAGCGCGTCTGGAGGAGCCGTCGCTTCGAGTCCGTTTTCCCCCGTCAACTGGAGATGCACGTCCGTAACGTGCTGTGTGTTATCCAGCGGCAGTAACACCAGCAGATCCCGCCGCGTAGGCTCGTCTGTCCCAAACGGAGGCCACTCCTCTCGGTTAAGGATCGTGCTGCAACACCTCGGCGGTGGTTGACCACCGGGCCAAGTCAAAGCGAGACTGCTTCCCGCGCGAGAGAAAAGCCTCTGTATCGACGGCGCGTTGGTAGCGTGAGGGGCCGGTTTGTCATAGTTGGTATCCGCCATCGCCACCGGCAACACGATGGTTGCGATGATCCCGAGCGCGATCATCCACCGTTGGCTGCGGCTGGCTTCCCAGGTCTCCACCCCCTGCGTCCGTAGAAACGTCCACACGGCGAGCGAGAGCGCAACGATGATAACGGCGATCAGACTGATCCAGGTCCGCGTCGTTGTGGCCGGAATACTTCCTACAGCTAGCGTGAACCCGAAGGCGTTCTTGAGCAGTACCGCTGGACTTGCCAGGGTGAGGTGGCCTGTGCGCGTGGCGCCGTTACCCTGCGCCACTAACAACTCCTGTAGTGGCACGAACCCCGCATACGCAAGCAGGGCGCCCATGCCGGTCGCGGCAGGAGCGGCGATACTCTCGCCGATAAACAATACACCGATCAGCGTGCCCATCGCGATGCTCGCCACCAGCAGGCATGGAGCCCAGATCAGCAACTTCTGCAAGAGCAACGGCAGGCCGGCGTGATGCGTATAGACCAGCACCATCGGGATGAGTGCCACGTAATACGCGGCGGCAATCGTGAGGATCACCAAGACCTTCGCAGTCAACCAGTCGAGGCGTTCGACCGGGGCTGTGAAGACGCTCTC
>Ga0307474_10003395_pt1 | contig 11460 bp, 8 predicted proteins | sample atmos_gasesECM1C_2_FD_203312 | JGI IMG/M metagenome (GOLD analysis project Ga0307474, IMG submission 203312) | Hardwood forest soil microbial communities from Morgan-Monroe State Forest, Indiana, United States - atmos_gasesECM1C_05 | ecosystem: Environmental > Terrestrial > Soil > Temperate... | reverse complement strand
CGAGTCAATCCGATGGATCGACGCCCGTTGCCGCCACGAAGGCTGAAGTCAGTGAGTTGCGCAGTGAAGTGGCGGCGCAGCGCAAGACCATTGACGAACTGAAGGCCTTGGTCGAGAAGTTGGCAGAAGGAAAGAACGCGGCTGTCAATAATGGCTCGCCGCAGATTCGGCCGGTCGCAGACTCTTCGTCGGCCGGACCTGATTCGCAGCCGATCGCTGCCCCAAGTCAGAGTCCCGCTCGTCTGATGAACGCGGTTCTGCTTGAGGGGACTGCTGAGCCCGCAGCGGTCCTCGGTCAAACTCCGGCAGCTGCGCCTCCCAAGAAAGACGCACCGCTCGCCGCCGGCTGGAATGGCGAACACTTTTTCATCAGAAGTCCGGATGGACAATTCAGCATCAGTCCCTACGGCTACTTGGACACGGATTACCGCGCCTACAAGGGTGACGGCGCTCCTTCCGACAGCTTCCTCATTCGCCGCGCCCGTTTCGGGTTCCAGGGCAATTACGGCTCACACTTCGATTTCGCGCTGTTGACCGATGCCAATTCCACTACGGGCGCAATCGTTCGCGACGCTTATCTCAACGTCAGAATCAGACCCGAATTTCAGATCCAGGCTGGGCAGTTCAAAGAGCCGTTCGCTCAGGAGACAGGAATCGGCGCGACCAATTTGGATTTCGTAGAACGCGGCCTGCAATCTCTGCTTTATCCCTCGACGGTAACCGCGTTTCGCAGTCCCGGTATCGCTTTGCACGGCGACATTTCCGGAGGAATGATCCAGTGGTGGGCGGGAGCGTTCAACGGCCGGGGTGGCGTTACCAATAACGTTACGAATGAGCCTGATTTCATAGGCAGACTGCGTTTCTATCCTTTCCGTCAGGGCAAGAGCGATTGGCTGAAACAACTAGCATTCGGTGGATCGATCTCTCATTCGCGTTCTCGCGGTCTCTCCAACGATGTAAGTTTTCTCGCTACCCTGCCGGATGCGGCTTACACCTTCTTCCCGCAGTTGCGCATCAACGGCCCGGTCGAGCGCTATGAGGCCGAATTTACGTACATCAAGGGACCGTTCGCAATCCGCGGTGAGTACGTCCAGATGCAGCAGCAACGTTATGACATCGGAACGGAGACGCCTGGTGGTTTGGGATTTCTCTCTGTTCCAGGCGTGGGCGCCAAGGCGTGGAACATCGGAACCACCTACTTGCTCACCGGGGAAAAGCGGCCAGAAAACGGCACGCCGCGGGTGAAGCGCCCGCTCTTTGGACCCGATACACCCGGCGGAAAAGGACGCGGTTGGGGAGCATTCGAAGCGGCTGTGCGCTACACCGGCATTCAGGCGAATGCACCGGGCGCCGACTTCTTGAACTATTACACCCCGGAGTTTGTGCCAACCTACGACTATCACACGGATGAGATCACGTTTGGTATCAACTGGTATCCAAATTACTGGGTGAAATACATGGTCAACGTCGGCGTCGACCAACTCCATCAGCCCAGTATCACTGGGCAGGTGCCGCAAAATTTCTTTGTAATCATGCAACGCTTACAGTTCAGGTTCTAAAAGGTGTTCGTGTATCGGTAAACGGACGGAATCACTTACAAAAAGATTCAGTAAAGCGCCGCGGCTGGTCGCAGACCGGCCCCGCAGGGAAATCGCAGGAGGGAATTCGAATGAGACCGAGGATTCTGCTTTCTATTTTTCTCACCGCGTTGTTTGTATTGCTGAGCGGTTGCGGGAACGTGAAAAACTGTCCCGTGTGCGGCACCACGACGGCGGATGGCTATGCGATTATCAACGCGATCCCCGTGCCGGAGCACAATCCTAACGGCGAGCCCGGCGGTCCGTTTAACTCCTTCGACATTAGTTGGCTCGATCCGGTCAAACACTTAGATTACATTTCGGACCGTCTCGGCCTAGCCGTAGTCGTGGTCGATACCAACCAGAATATTGCGGTAAACGCGATTCAAGGCGTCAACGCAGTGACCGGCGCCGGCAACCAGGCGAGCCTCTGCGATCCCAGCATTCCGCCAATCGCCACCGTGTTTGGAAATTTCACACGTTTCGGATGTAGAAACGGATTCTTTCACCTGATTTCGGGCTTCGGCGCCAACGGCAAGTTCGGAGGATTTCCAGGAGCGCAGTGCTGCGCTTCACGCTCCAACGGCGTGAATCCAATGTCCGGTCCGGACGGCCTTGAAGTAAGTGCGGATGGCAACACCTTATTCACCGGAAACGGAAGCGCCTCGGTGGTGGTCTTCGATCTGAGCACCATGAACCTGACCACGAATCCGCCGACTGGCCCCGGCGTCATCGCCGACATACCCACGGGCGTCTCGGCTGACTACGACGGTCCGCTGGGCATCGCTCCCTGCGTCGCATCTTGGAACGGCGAGGCTGGCTCGGCCGCTGATTGCGGAGATGACCGGGCCGATGAAATGTCTTTCGACAACGTGCATAAGGTTCTGGCGGTCATCAACGGCGACCCGGGATTGCCCTTCATTAGCTTTATCGACATGTCAGGGGTCGTGGCCAAGAACCCGGCGGATAGCCTTCAGAGGCAGCACTGCTTGCCGATCGATCAGACGCTCCCTTACGGCCCGTGGCAAGCCGGCTTCGGTCCCGCCGACTACGGAGTCAACTATCCGTTCCAGGGATCGAATACGACTTGGGTGCCGCAAGATCCGGGTGCGCATTTCAATCCTCCCAGCTGCATCCTAGGACAGATTTACTATGACGGCGCGGGAGGCGCGGCCTCGGGCGGAGTTGGCCTCAGCGCGACCGTTGCCGTCGACAACGTCGGAGGCACCTTCCCCTGTCCCGACCCTTCCAATCCACAAACCTTCGGAGGCGCCTCCGGCTCGGCGGCGTCGCTGGTTCCCGGCATAGGGGTAACTCCCAGCGGCGTGGCTTATACCATTCCATGCCATCACGGCCCCATCGTCGATCAAACGTTGGGAACATTCTGTAGTCAGACTGCCCCGGGGGGAAACTGCGCAGGGGCCATCGCACCAGCCGGGTTAGGCGGAATGGTCTGGGACAGCAATAGCGGCCACCTGCTGCTGACCAACGGAAATTCTATCGGTATCACCAACATCGGAAGCGTCGATGAAATCGATCCGAGACTTACGGATACCAGTTGCGGGGGGGTGTCCTGTGGGCCAGTGGTGGTCAACAGCTTTGTTACCCCGAACTGTATGCCGACCAGCATCACCCAAGGGCCCGGACACAACTTCCTCGTGGGTTGCGCCGACCATGACGGCGAGGCTTTTCCTCCCAACGAGTACATAATTACTTTCGCGCCGGGCAATGCCATCAATTGCGCGACGACACCGCTCACCAACTGCGTGCAAATCTACAACGTGGGTGGCGTCGACGAGACTTGGTACAACTCGGGCGACAACCGATACTATCTGGCGGCGCGCGACATGCCCAACGGTCCGGTCATGGGCGTCATCGATGCGAAGACGAATGTCTGGTTGGAGAATGTCACAACCGGCCCGAACTCACACAGCATTGCGGTTGATCCCAGCACAAACCACGCTTTTGTGCCGCTGCAGGCTGGTCCGACTTGTACGACGCTGAGCGCCAATGGATGCGTAGGGGTCTTCGCTGAACAGTGAGCGGATTGGCTCCGGTGATATAGTGGCCGTAGACGCGATGCTGGAAGCTGGTTTCGCGTCTTGAATCGAGAAGTGATTTATGGAGACTTTTTCCAAGGGTTTTCTGTGGAGTTACGTCGTGGTTCTGTCGCTGCTTTTAGCGCCTGCCTTAAGGGCGAGCGAACAACCCGTCTCGAAGCCTACCGACGTTCCCGCAACCGTAATCGCCCATTTGCCTTTGCCGCAAGCGACGGGAAGTCAAATGTTGCTGCAAAAGGAGAACGGCAAGCAGTACCTGTATGTTCAGCAGGCGACGAAACAAGGTTTCATGGTGGTGGACGTCACCAAGCCGGAGAAACCGAGTCTGCTGAAACGAACGGCGGAATCGAATCAAGCCACCACCGGAAATATGGAAATGGTCAGTCCCGATGTTGCCATTGCCGAGGCTCCAGAAAAGACAGCGGCGACCCTAACCAGCAGCAGTCATCCTACCGAGACGGTTCGCGTACTAGACCTCAGCGACCCGCGCAATCCGAAGACTTTGGAGACCTTCACTAAAGTCAGCAGCCTGCTTCCGGACGGGGGTCACAGCTTGATGTATCTCACCAACAATGAGGGCCTGTGGATCCTCCGCTACAATCACCCGTCCCGGCTGGAGCCCGCCAAGAAAAAGCCCTTGTGCGACTCCAACTCGGAAATCATGGCTATGCCGCCGGATTGCGATTGAGCGTCAACCGCGAAACTGGTCAACGCCTAGGGTCCTGACGGTTGGCGGACCGTGCATTCCTTATCGATGGTCCTAATCGAAGTGACGGTCAGAGTCACGGAAGCGGCAGAACCGGTCTTGTTCATGGCATCTGAACTTGTGCTCATTGTCGGCGACTCCCTCCCGGTTACTTCCACGCGCTGGCCCAGATAGTTGCGAAGCCTTATCTTGTGTGTGCCCTGAAGTTCGTATGTCATGCCCGGATTCTGCTTGGTCAGAACGTAATCGCCGCTGGATCGTCCGACGCACCCCTGCACGGTTACCTGGCCTTTGGAATCTTTCGCCTCGTGTTGGCCGGTGCTGCCGGGATAACTGTCTTGCGCCACGACAAAGCTGCCCGATAGCAGCAGAGCGCAGAAAAAAGTTTTCATCGATTTGTCCTCTGCAAACTGGGATGGCAGGACGATTACGAAGGTTGGTTATAATCGGTCGTGGAGGGAGAGCTACTTGACGCGAGTTTCCTGATAGTGCACTTCCTTCCACTGCCCGCCGCGTTTCATCCAGAGTTCTGTGATGTAAACCCTCGAGAAGCGTATTTGCGCTTTGGGCGGGAACTGCATCGTGCTTTCGTAGATGACGAAAGCCGCGTCAGGGCCCAGCGGAACCAGCTTCATTCCCCACAGCGTGTAGTTAAAAACATTCTGCTGCGGCATTTCGTTCACGGCCTGAATTTTGTTCCGCTCGCCTCTGCCATCCACTTCCACTCCCTCATAATCATCCGCCAACAAATCGCCATACGCCTTCTTGTCTCGGTTCTTGATAGCTTCCCACTCGACTTTGATCTTCGATTCAAACATATCCTTCAGGCCGGAGTCGGCAGAAACACTGTTGGAGGGCCGGCTCTCGCCCATCTTGGAGGAGGCCGCAGGGTTCTGCGCCAGAGCCAGACCCGACAGCCCAGCCAGGCAAGCGAATAAAAAACAATCCTTCATGATTTCTCCACCGCTAGCGCAGCAAAACTTATCCAAGGTCGCTGCCTTGTTCCTTGCTACAGGACTCTTATCGCAACTCGTTGACTTTCTTTCTCACGGCCGCGAGCAGCGGCGGCGGCAGTTCGGAGTAGCCTTCTTGAACCGCGTATTGCTGGCCATCCGTGTAGATCCAATTTAAGAAATCCTGCAATGCAGCCGACCGAGAGGAATCAGAGGACGAACTTCGAAGGTAAATCCAGCTGAAACTGGTGATAGGAAAAGAATCCGCTCCAGCTACATCAACGAGCGAGGCGGAGAAGTTATTCCAGCGCGGCTCCTCTGCCGCTTTGCACGCGGCGCCAATACTCTCGCTGGACGCTTTCACGAACTTACCTGCGGAATTCAGGACCGCAGCTTGCGAGATACCGCCCTTCACCGCATATTGATACTCGACGTAGCCGATGGAGCCGGAGGTGCTTTTTACCTTATCTGCCATATCCGAACTGCGCTCCGCCGGTTCACCGACCGGCCACTTCGGCGAAGGAGTAACGCCAACCTGGGCCCGAAACTTGGAATTCACCTTGGAGAGAAAATCGGTAAGCACGTAGTTGGAGCCTTTGCCAGCAGGACGGTTGATTACGCGTATCGGAAGACTTGGCAGAGTGATATCCGGATTGAGCTTGGTGATCTGCGGCGCATTCCAAGTCTTCACTTCGCCGAGAAAAATTTCCCCCAGCACCTCCCCTGAAAGGCGCAGATCCTGGTGGATCTCGGGAAGATTGTAAATGGGAACAATCCCGATGAGCACCCCTGGCAGTTCGATTAAATCGTTTTCTTTCCGCTCCTTCTCCGTCAACTGGGATTCCCCAGCGCTGAAATCGCCCGCGCCGTGAGAGATCTGTTTGATCCCTTCACTGGTTCCTACGGGGAGATACCGCATCTGAATGTTCGGATTGCGCTTGCCGTACTCCTGTGTCCACCGGCTGAAAAGAGGAGCCGGGACGCTCGACCCGGATCCTACCAGGACAGTCGCGTTTTGGGCCACAGCAGGAATGCCGTACAGGCAACGAGTACAAACGAAAAACAAATAGATGCAGATGTTCGGGAACAAACAGTGCCTTGAGGGTCGCTGAGCAATTACCGACGAAAATCTTACAGGGACCTTCATCGTGTACCTCCAAATTTGTCCTGGTCTCTCCACCAATTCCTCCCGGCAACCGTAGCTCTGGGGTGACGCGCGTAGTTGGGTCCAACTTATCACCTTTTTAGAGTGAACTCGACCGCGGGATATTTGGAAGCTGTTATCACACTAGGGTCAGGCAGCGCTCTTAGGTTGCTCGACGCCTGGGACGCTGAAAAACCACCGGTGGTAAGATACGGGCCGCAACCCCGGTTCGGTAAAGACCAGCTTCAAGGCGGCGGTGGGCTCGACGGACATGGGCGTGGAAAGCCGAACGTAACTATGTCGCACAACGATATTGAAACTCTGGCGCGCGAACTGTTGTCGGCCTATGAGACGGGCCAGATGGTTCCGATCCCGCCCTCGGCGCGGCATGGTTTTGACCTCAGCACGGCTTATGCGGTCGAATTGATGCTCAAGAGAATCCGTGAAACTGAGGGACACAGAGCGGTCGGTCGTAAGGTTGGTTATGCCAACAAAGCGATGTGGCGTGCGCTCAAGCTGGAGACCTTGGTCTGGGCTCACATGTACGACGATACTGTACATTACAGCGAAAACAATTCGGCGGCATTGTCCGTCGCGCATCCCCGATCGCTGAAGATCGAACCCGAAATTGTCTTCGGTTTAAAACCGGCGTTCACAGGCCAAGGCCCTGACGCGGCCGCTGCGCTCGCCTCCGCGGATTGGCTGGCAATGGGATTCGAGATCATCGATTGTCCCTTTCCGGAATGGAAGTTTCAGCCGGGTGATCTTGTCGCATCGTTTGGGTTTCATGCCGCTCTCTTGATTGGCGAGAAGATGCAAATTCGACCGGAACTCATCCCACAACTGGTCGAGGAGTTGCCGCGATTTAAGGTTCGCATGTCAAAGGATGGGCAGTTTGTGGAAGAAGGATCGGGCAAAAACGCATTGAAGAGTCCGGCTTTATGTTTGGCAGAACTTGGAGCGGCGATCGAACGCCGGTTTCAGTCCGAGCCCTTGAGAGCTGGAGAAGTCGTGAGCTCCGGAACGCTTACCGGGGGACACCAGATCGACAGAGGCGATGTCTGGACAGCCGAAGTCGAGGGACTGCCCTTGCCATCGCTTACATTGCGCCTGACTTGAAGTCCGCTAGTAAGGGGCCGGAACCACCGCGTCTTCCGGATAACCTGCCATTCCAAATTCCGGATAGTCAAGGCCTTCTTCTTCCGCTTGCGGCGCTACCCGCATGCTTTTCACTTTGTTGACGCTCCAGAAGACGACGTAGGTGGCACCGAACGCCCAGATGGCGTACAAAGTTGCTCCCATGAGCTGGCACCAGAACTGGCGCGTATCCCCGTGGATCAATCCCGTCACACCCTGGCCGGCTCGACCCAGATACGATGTCGCTCCCACGCCGTTCCATCCTTGGCCGTAGGCGCCGTCGGCAAAAATGCCCACGCTGACTGCTCCCAGCCAACCGCAGTAACCGTGCACCGAAATCGCGCCACAGGGATCATCGATCTTAAGAACCCGGTCATTGAATAGAACGCCGCCGCAAACCAGGCAGCCCGCGATGACGCCGATGACAGTCGCGGACGTGGGAGACACAAAAGCGCATGGAGCAGTAATGGCGACTAATCCCGCCAGCATTCCGTTACACGCCATAGTTATGTCGGGTTTTCCGAACGCACAATACCACAGAAGCATGGCCGCGGCCGAGCCGGCAACGGCGGACAGATTCGTGTTCACCGCAACCACGGAGATGCGAAGGTCGGTTGCTGCCAGGGTGGAGCCCGGGTTGAATCCCATCCATCCGAAAAGGAGAATGAAGGTGCCGGTCACGACATACACAATGTTATGCGCAGGGAAAACGCGGATCTTCCCGCCCGGTCCATACTTCCCAAGTCGCGGACCCAAAATAATCGCAAGCGCCATGGCACAGAAACCGCCGACGGCATGGACCACCGTGGACCCGGCAAAGTCGACGTAGCCGTGTCCCAGATTCAACGTGGAACCGACTTGCGACAGCCATCCTCCACCCCAGGTCCAGCAGCCGGAAATGGGGTAAAGTATTGCGCCGATGAAGAGTTCACACAGCAAGAATGCCCAGAAGGTGATGCGCTCGCACACGGCCCCGACAATAATGTAGCCGGCAGTCTCCATAAACACGACTTCAAACAGAGTCAGACAGTTGCTGGCACTGTCGTAGGCCGGACCGACGAGGAAGAATCCCCTGCCACCCACGAAGCCCCACTGGCCGCTTCCAACCAAAAAGTGATTGAGAGTCGGAATACCACCGAGGTTAGTAGGCGCGGCATTGATCGCGACGGCGCCGAATTGAAATGCGTATCCGACTGCGTAATAGGCGAGGAAGGCAAACACGTATGCCGCGAAATTGAGCATCATCAGGTGGGCGGCATTTTTTTTGCGAACCAGTCCGCAAGTGAGCAGGGCGAAACCCGCCTGCATGAACAGAACCAGGTAGCCGGTATTCAAAGTCCAGGCGAAATTGGTAGCGACACGAACATGGCCCACGCTGTCGGCAAGCTTTACTGCCAGCGGCTCCTTCGCCGCCTGCGCCTGATAATCGTCGAATGCCTTCTTGTTGGCCGCGTAGTCTGGAGCCGACTTGTCTGTGGGCTCGGGGACGACGAAGGGATTACCCGCGCCATCCACAGCGGTAGTTTTGTCGCCCGTGGCCACGCCCGACGGATCTGGTTTAGGCGCATCGTCGGCAAAACAGGGCGCGGATAGCCCTCCGAATAATGCGGCGGCTAGAACGATTGTGGCACCAGCCGACACTAACGACAGGCGCAGAGAGTGCCCGTCGGCTCGCTTTATCATCTTTGATTGCTCCTGTTTTTAAGGCGTGGCAAGTCTTTGGTGGTCGCGCGCGCACTCGAAAAGCGCCGGCAATGCCGATGCGACCGCACTTCATAATCTTGGAGGGAAGGGCTGACCAAAAAGTGAGCCGACTTCGTCGAGCGTCATGGCACTCGATCGCAGTCCTCTCCCTAATCCGCAGACGATAAAGGCCAAAACCAACTGAGTCCAATTCAAATTTCTTATCGGGTCCATCAGACTATCCAATAGCGCCGGCTAGAAGACACGCGCCCGCCTCCGCCTACAGAATTCTTTCGTGGGCGTAGCCGGCGGCGAGCAGCGCCGTCAGCAACTCGGCGATGTGAACTGGTCCTCGAGTTTCCATTGTGATGTCAATCGCCGTATCGCCCAGGTTCACCCCGTGATAGGCGCGGTCATAAGCGGTTTCAACGATGTTGGCCCGAAGATCTGCCAGAATTCCGGTGAGCCGATGCAAAGCTCCAGGATAATCCGGCAAATGCACGCGTAGGCGGACCAGCCTGCCATCCTTAACCAAGCCGCGCTCAATGATTCGCGAGAGCAGTGTCACGTCGATATTGCCTCCGCACACCAGGACCGCAACTTTCTTGCCCTCCAGAGGCAGCTTATGATTGAGCAGCGCCGCAATAGACGCCGCACCCGCACCTTCCGCCAGAGTCTTCTCCTTTTCGAGAAGCAGCAGTATGGCATTGGCAATTTCTTCTTCTTCGACGGTAACAATGTCGTCTACGTATTTGCGAACCAGCGGAAACGTCCTTTCGCCGGCACGCTGCACTGCAATTCCGTCGGCAATCGTGGCCGCAGACGCAAGCGTTACCGGGCCTCCGTGGGCCATCGCGGCTTTCATGGAAGGTATCTTGCTCGGCTGCACTCCAAAGACCCGGACAGCCGGATTCATTTCTTTGGCCGCGCACGCGATGCCACCGATCAGGCCGCCGCCTCCGATGGGCGCAACGATGGCCTCAATATCCGGTTGCTGTTCCAGAATTTCCAATCCCAGTGTGCCCTGGCCGGCAATCACCGCGTCGTCGTCGAAAGCATGGATCAGGGTCAAATGGTATTGCTGGCTTTGCTCGATGGCCTTCTCATAGGCTTCGTCGTAGTTTGCGCCGTAAAGGACTACCTCCGCTCCGTAGTCGCGGGTGGCAGATACTTTGGTGAGCGGTGTGGGCAAGGGCATGTAGATGAGCGCCCGAACCCCATGCCGCCCAGCATGATAAGCAACTCCCTGCGCATGATTGCCAGCAGACGCGGCAATCACTCCTTGCGCCCTTTGTTCGGCCGTGAGCGTGAGCAACTTATTCAGGGCACCCCGCTCTTTGAAGGCTCCAGTTCGCTGCTGATTGTCGAGTTTGAGGAAGATCTCGCTTTTGGTGAGTGCTGAAAAAGCCTCCGAGTGGGTGCAGGGAGAGATGCGAATGGCTGCCCGTATCCGGCCCATCGCCGTCTGAATATCCTGGATCCCTATCATTACGCTCGCGCTGTTATCTTAAATCCCTGGCAGCAACACCGGCAGTCACAATTACGAGGCGATTGGTTGCACAGCAGAAATCTGGGGAGCGGATCTTACGGCCGAAGACCTGAGATAGGCGTCGACAGCAGCGGCTGCTTTTCGGCCCTCGGCAATCGCCCAAACCACCAGCGATTGGCCTCGCCGCATATCTCCAGCCGCAAAAACTCCGGGCACCGAGGACATATAGTTGCGATCTGTCGCCACGTTGCCGCGCTGATCCAGTGCCACGCCCAATTGTTCAATCATTCCATTCCGAACCGGACCGAGGAAGCCCATGGCGATGAGTACCAAGTCTGCATCCATCGCGAAATCGCTACCCGGAATCGGCTCGAATTTCGGCGCCGGACCAACCCGCACGGCGTGCAGTCGCTGGACGCTTCCTACCTCGCCGCTGAATTTCGCAGTCGCAATGCTCCAGTCGCGAATGCCGCCTTCCTCGTGCGCCCCTTCGGTGCGTAGTTGCATCGGCCACATGGGCCAAGGAGTGAGCGGCGATCGCTCGTCTGGCGGCTTTGGCATGATCTCGAACTGGTGTACCGAGGCCGGCTTTTGGCGATGACAGGTTCCCAGGCAGTCTGCGCCGGTATCGCCGCCTCCTATGATAATCACTCGCTTGCCGGTAGCCAGAATCTCCGTCTCCGCGTCGACCGTATCCCCTAGACAGCGACG
>Ga0307474_10003394_pt1 | contig 11463 bp, 9 predicted proteins | sample atmos_gasesECM1C_2_FD_203312 | JGI IMG/M metagenome (GOLD analysis project Ga0307474, IMG submission 203312) | Hardwood forest soil microbial communities from Morgan-Monroe State Forest, Indiana, United States - atmos_gasesECM1C_05 | ecosystem: Environmental > Terrestrial > Soil > Temperate... | reverse complement strand
GTCCCACGATCAGCGTGTACTGCCGAAAACAGTCGTATCAAGCACGCGGCTTCGGGACGCAGCTTCACATATGGAGAACTAGCCGCCAAGGCTTCGACCTTGCCCATTCCGGCGGACGCTCCTTTGAAGCAGAGCAAGGATTACAAGATCGTCGGGCAACGATTGCCACGTCTTGAGTCGACCGCCAAGGTAAAGGGAGAAGCGGTTTTTGGCATCGACTTCCGCGTCCCCACGATGAAATTTGCGGTTCTGTCGCGGTGCCCAACGATCGGCGGGAAGGTCTCGAGTTTCGATGACAAGGAATCGAAGAAGATTTCCGGAGTGAGCTATGTTGGGAAAATCGGCGAATCTTCTATTGCGGTTGTGGCCGACAGCGTGTGGGGGGCGATGGAAGGCCGGCGATTGTTGAATGTCACCTGGGACGAAGGCGCGAACAAGGACTTGAATACCGCCGCCATCGTCGCGTCGCTCAAGCGGGAAGCGTCCAAGAAAGGGGCCAGCCTCTATTCGGCAGGAGATGCGACTAAGGTGTCGGGGCGACGAGTTACGACAGAGTACGAACTGCCGTTCATGGCCCATGCGCCCATGGAGCCAGGGAACTGCACTGCGCATTATCGAGGTTCGAATTGTGAGTTATGGGCACCGACGCAGGTGCCGCAAGATTGCCGCGATTCTGTGGCGCAAGCGGTCGGTCTCGATCCTGACCAGGTCAAGGTCAACGTGACCTTAATGGGGGGCGGTTTCGGAAGGCGACTGGAGCACGATTACGCGGTGGAAGCAGCGTTGGTTTCGAAGGCGATTAGCGCTCCGGTAAAGGTGGTCTGGACGCGCGAAGACGACATGCGGATGTCCACTTATCGTCCGGCGAGCCTGCATCAGATTAGCGCCACGGTTGACGGCTCGGGCTTTCCCGTCAGCCTAACGCACCGCATTATTTCTCCTTCGATCAGCGGGCAGAAAGGACTGGCGACGCCGAACAATGTCGATCCTGATCTGCCTGACGAAGCGGGACCGGTTTACGGGATTCCCAACTACTCGATTGAATATGTGATGACTCAGACCCCAGTGCCGCTGGGGTGGATGCGTTCTGTATACGCATTACAAGCAGCCTTCGCGCTGGAAAGCTTCATCGACGAACTTGCGGTGTCAAGCGGGAAGGATCCCTTGCAATACCGTCTGCATTTGCTGGCGAAAGATCAGGATCTGCAATATTTCACGACCACGTGGCATACAGCGCGCATGCGTGGGGTGCTGCAATTGGTGGCGGAAAAATCCGGATGGGACAAGCCTCTGCCTGCCGGCCGATATCGCGGTGTAGCATGCTTTGGGTGCTTCGGGTCGTACATGGCCGAAGTCGTTGAAATCACCATGGAGAACAATCAGCCACGCGTGCACCGGGCGGTGGCTGCAGTCGACTGTGGGCAAGTGGTGAATCCAGGCATCCTGGAGCAGCAGATTCAGGGTGGAATCGTCTTTGGATTGGCGAACGCACTGCGCGCGAAGATTACGATCGAAAAAGGTCGTGTGGTACAGGGAAATTTTGACGATTACGCCCCGCTGCGAATGGATGAAACACCGGCGGTGGAAGTCTATTCGATACAGAGCGCGGAAGTTCCTACAGGGATCGGTGAGCCGCCGGTACCGCCAGTGGCACCGGCACTGTGCAACGCTATTTATGCCGCTACCAAGAAAAGAATTCGAGCGCTGCCGATTCTGAGCTAGCCAGCCTAGTGCCGGGCTGCGCCCGCCAGACAGCCGAGCCGCTGACCACACGTTAACCCTTGAGTCCCCACATATGAGTCCCACGTACGCGCCGCGATGGAGGATTTTCATGCGAAGGTCAATCGTCTACCTGCTGGTTATCTTCGTTCTCTTCGCCGCTTCTGTTGGTCTTGCCCAGGTTCCCTCTTCAGCGCCTGAGTCCCGGCTAGCTCACCTCCATCATGGCATCAACCTCAGCGAATGGTTTGCGCAGGTTTGGGATCCTAAGGGATACACAAAGGAACATTTTCAAAGTTGGACGACCTCCGCTGACATCGCTTTGATCAGGTCGGCCGGCTTCGATCACGTGCGGCTCAGTGTGAATCCAGAGCCGATGATGGAGGCCGCGAACCGCCAAAATGGTACCACGGAATACTTCGGCTATCTCGATGCAGCTCTCAAGATGATTCTCGATGCAGGACTCGCCGTGGAAATTGATATGCATCCAGAGTCGGACTTCAAAGCGCGGTTGAAGGATGACGAGTTCGTCGAGCGCTTTGCCGATTTCTGGCGCATGGTAGCGGAGCACTATGCTTCGTGGGATTCTGAACGCGTGTTCTTCGAGATTCTGAATGAGCCCGAGATGCGCGATCCGTATCGCTGGTATGGTGTGGAAGCGAAGTTGGCGGCGGCGATCCGGCAGGGGGCACCGGCACACACGATTCTCGCCACAGGAGCAAAGTGGGATGACGATGACGACCTGATCTTCCTCGAACCGCTGCGTGACCCCAATGTGATTTACGTGTTTCATTTCTACGAGCCGCATCTGTTCACACATCAGGGAGCGACTTGGGGTGCGTACTACTGGCATTGGGTCAAGGGATTGCACTATCCATCGTCCCCGGAGAACGCTGCGCAAGTGGCCGGCGCAGTTCCGGAAGCCGTGCACCGCCTGGAGGTGATCCGCTACGGTCAAGATCATTGGGCAACGTCCCGGGTCGAGGCAGAAATCAGCCAGGCCGCGGATTGGGCCAAGAAGAATGGCGTGCCGCTGATCTGCAACGAATTCGGCGTATACCGAAAGTTCGCCGACCCGCAAGACCGTGCCGTGTGGATCAAAGACGTCCGCACTGCTCTCGAGCGCCACAACATCGGGTGGGCGATGTGGGATTATTCGGGCAGCTTTGGGGTGGTTACGAAGAAAGACGGCAAAGCTATCCTCGAGGAGAGCACGCTGACCGCGCTCGGCATGAGAGCGCCATAATTTGGGAACTCCGCATTTCTGACTCGGGGAGCCGGATTCGCGTTCGTGGTGTCTAATTTCCTCAGGTCTCTTCGTCTTCAGTGCTAGCTTTCGGGCCACTCCGTCTAGCGAGGTCCACCATGCTTGAAGCTTCCCACCTTACGAAGCGCTACTCGTCTTTACCAGCGGTGCAGGATCTGTCGTTTACGCTGCGGCCGGGGCAAGTTCTCGGATGTCTTGGCCCGAATGGTTCTGGGAAGAGCACCACCGTCAAGATGCTCACTGGACTCCTGCAGCCAACCAGAGGCGTCGTTCAGTTCGACGGTCACGATATTCAACACGATCTTCAGAGCTACCGTGGGCACCTGGGCTACGTGCCCGAGGAGGCTCATCTCTATCCCTACCTGACCGGGTGGGAATATCTGGAAATGATCGGGACTCTTCGAGGCATGTACCCTTCGGATCTGGCAAAGAAGATCGACGCTCTGCTGCAACTGTTTACCATGCACCCACACCGGCACGCGAGCATCGGAACGTATTCCAAAGGGATGCGTCAGCGCATTTTGATTATTGCCGCGATCATGCACAATCCCGACATCCTGATCTTCGATGAACCGCTTTCGGGCCTGGACGTGACTTCTGCCCTGATTTTCAAGAATCTGGTGCAAGCTCTGGGGCGAAGCGGCAAACTGGTTTTTTATTGCTCTCATGTGCTGGAAGTTGTCGAAAAAGTCTGCTCGCACGTGCTGATCCTGCGCAAAGGCGGTGTCATTGCGCAGGACTCCGTGGAAAACATTGGCCGTATTCTTGGCCAGTCTCTTGAAAGCACGTTCCTCCGCCTTGTCGATGATGTAGATACTCTGAGTGTGGCGCACGACATTGTGAACGTGATGAGCGCCGCATGACCACACCATTTGAAGTCCTTCGGCATTGGTGGGAGTACTACCGCGAGCGTCCATTCCTGCGCCTCTCTCGCCTGTTCGTGGAACGAATTTTTCGCGGTGGCGGAGATGCCGATGTCGAAGGTCTCGACCTGGGGGTGGGCGTGGTCCTCACGCTTCTCGCGCTGCCCGGCGGGTTTGTCTCCATCCTGTTATTCGAGAAGTACGGGACGCTACTGCAGTGGATGCGAGGGGCCACGAATCTTGACCCGTTTGCCAGCGCCATTCCAGACGAATACTTCTTCATTACTCTTTCGATGGCGGTCACGGGGGGTGTAGCCGTGTGGCGCTGGGAGTCCATTCTTCCGGACCGCCGCGACTTCATGAATCTGGCGCCGCTACCCATCTCCACGCGCAGCATCTTTTTCGCCAATCTCGTAGCAGTACTGTATCTGGCAGTGTTGATCGCTCTGGACGTGAATGCCGCCTCCTGCATTCTGTTTCCGCTCGTGGTAGGGGCAACGCAGAATGCATTCCTCTTTTTCCTGCGATTCGGGATTGTACATGCAGTCGGAGTTGTACTTGCGAGCATCTTCGCTTTCTTTGGCGTGTTCTCTGTGCTTGGCGTTCTGATGGCAATTCTGCCGCCGCGCCCCTTCAAGAGCACCTCGCTGTACGTTCGCGGAGGCATTATCGTTTATCTGGTCATCCTTCTCGCTACAAGCTTCGCGGTTCCAGATTTGTTGCAGCGCCTGCCGGGGTCTGCGCACTCGTGGACTCTTCTGATGCCTTCATGCTGGTTTCTGGGTTTTTGCCAGTTGTTGCGCGGGCATGCGGATGCCGGGCTGGCGGCACTGGCACGTCTGGCGTTGCCGGGGCTTGGGGCGGTAGTCCTGATCGCTGTCTCCTCTTACGCTGTGGGATATCGCCGGCATTTCTCTCGCATCGCCGAAATGTCCGACACGCCTTCTGACTTGCTCGGGCATGGGATGCAGCCCTTGCGTAACCTGATCGATGCACTGGTATTGCGCACTCCCTTCCAAAAGGGCTGTTTTCGTTTTGCGTGGAACACATTGTTCCGCAGCGAAGCACAACGTCTGGTTCTGATTGGAGTCGGTGGACTCAGCCTGGTGTTGGCGTCTCAAGCCGCGATGAACGCGTTTGAAAGTACTAAATCGCTGCGGAAGGCCGCGATGACATCCGACGCACTTTCCATACCATTTGTCGTTGGATTTCTCGTCATTCTCGGAGTCCGGGCGATATTCGAGATTCCAGTTGAATTGCGCTGCAACTGGATATTCCGTTTGATGCTCGACAGCGAAAAACCAGAGTGTGAGCCGCTGGCGAGAAAGGTGATTCTGATACTCGTCTTGCCGTGGATCGTGCTTCTTCTCTTCCCGATTTACGGCTACCTGGAAGGCGTTGCCCCAGGGCTCCTGCATGCGATGCTCGCACTAACGTGGACGGTGCTCCTGACGAACGCAGTGCTGATTCGTTTTCGGAAGGTTCCCTTTACTTGCTCGCTTCCGCTCTTCCAGCAGCACTCGGTTGTGCTGTTGCTGGGATGTGTTCTTGCATTCTTCATCTTCGCAGTAGTGACACCGCAAATTGAATCATGGGCACTAGCGGATCCGGTGCGGATGATCGCTTTCATCCCGGTCGCGGCCGTAGCATGGTACGTGCCGCGTTATCTGACGAAACGCACGATGGAGATTGATACAAAGTTGATCTTCGAAGAATCCCCAGCGAGGACGATCGAGGTTTTACAACTGGGCGAGTAGAGCCTCCTCTGTGCACCACTTTTCTTGACACTTCTGCGCTCTGCCCTTTATCCTAACTCTTGCTCCTTGCGGTACTTACGCCTCTTGGCGTGCTTCCGCGGGCTGGTACGGCGCATTGCCGCGGAGATTTCGCGATGTTCCTCGACATCAAAGACTTAGAGCTTCGCCCTCTTGATTTCGAGGAGGAGTTTCAGCCTAATGTCATTGAGTTCGGAGATGAGGTTCGCCAGCGCACTCCGCTGAAGACCTCCGGGCGAGCCGAACTCGTTGAGGAACATCACGGCAAGCATCAGATAATTAAAGACATACGTCTGCGAGGGCGCTTGTCGGCGGGACTCGAGCTACAGTGTGCCCGCTGTCTGGATCCTGTGAAGCAGGATGTTAGTCGTGATTTTGAGTTGCTTTACCGGCCTCTGGGAGCGGATGCGGGACGGGACGAGTTGTCGGTCACTGATGCCGAGGCTGAGATCGGATATTATCAGGGCGAAGGAATTTTGCTCGAAGACGTACTGCGCGAGCAGGTGTTGCTGGCATTGCCGTTAAAGATCACGTGCCGCGACGACTGCAAGGGCTTATGCCCGCATTGCGGCAAGAACTTAAACCTAGAACAATGCTCCTGCGCCGCGCCGGTCGAAGATCCGCGCTGGGCTGCCCTGAAGGATATTCGCAGCAGGTTGGAACACTAGGCGACAGCAATTGGCTCCGGCCAGTCGGAACTTATATAAAGCTGCGGCAATTGACGAGCGCTATTTTTCGGGCCGAAGCAGGCCAAAGGAAATAATCATGCCAAATCCAAAACGACGCCACTCTCAAAAACGTACTTCGACCCGGCGCGCTCATGACGCGCTCAAGGGCCATTCACTATCTGAATGCCCCAACTGTCACGAAAAGAAAATGCCTCATCGCGCCTGCCCGAAATGCGGGTACTATAAGGGACGCGAAGTTCTGGACGTCGAGGAAGCCAGCTAACTGAATCACAATGCCTAGCGTGATTGCGCTGGATGCGATGGGTTCGGATCGCGCGCCCAAGCCTGAAGTTGAAGGCGCGATTCAAGCCGCCCGCCAGTATGGCGCGCGCGTGCTGCTGATCGGTCCGGAAATCACCATCCGACAAGAACTCGAGCGGCACCCGGTAGCCGCGCGCTTGCCCATTGAAGTAGTCCACGCCAGCGAATACATCACCATGGAAGACAAGGTGGAAGCGATTCGCGCCAAACGCGATTCGTCGATGCGCGTGGGGTTGCGGATGGTGCGCGAGGGCGAAGCGGCAGGCTTTGTAACTGCGGGAAATACCGGCGCGGCCATGGCCACTGCCAAAGTGGTGCTGGGAGCAATTCCCGGCGTTGACCGACCGGCGTTGGTTGCGGTTTTCCCAACGGCTCCCCGCACTGCGGCGATCCTACTTGACGTCGGGGCTAATGTCGACTGCAAGGCGCAAAACCTGGAGCAGTTCGCGGTTATGGGAGAGGTTTATTTTCGTGCCATGTTCGGTCGGAAGCACGGCGGTACAAGACCGCGGGTCGGGCTGCTGTCGATCGGCGAGGAAGAGACGAAAGGCAACGAACTCACTCGCGAGGCGTTCCAGTTATTGAAGCAATTACCGCTAAATTTTGTGGGCAACGTGGAAGGCCGCGATCTTTACAACGGGCAAGTCGACGTCATAGTCGCGGACGGCTTTGTAGGCAATGTTGCGCTGAAGATTTCCGAAGGCGTTGCCAATCTTGTGCGTACAGCATTGAAAGAATCGTTGAAAGCGACTATCACCCGGCAAGTAGGCGCGTTGCTCTCGCGTAGTGCATTTACCGATTTCAAAAAACGTTTAGACCATACCGAATACGGAGGCGCGCCTCTGCTGGGCGTTAAGGGCGTCTGCATCATCACCCACGGATCGTCGAACGCCAATGCGATAAAGAATGCAGTGCGCGTCGCCGCCGAATTCGCCGAGAGTGGAATCAATCACTCGATCGAGCGCGCTTTGGCAGAGTTGCGGCCTGTAGCTGCGGAGTCGGAAGTAGCGCAACCGAGTCATCATTAGTCCCATCTCGTTTGATTCATGGAAGATTCCAACAGCACAATCGCATTTTTATTCCCCGGCCAGGGCTCGCAGGCGGTCGGGATGGGCAAGGATCTGTACGACAAATATCCGCTCGCACGCCAGACGTTTGAGCAAGCCGACAAAGCGCTCGGTTTCAAACTGTCCGAGCTCTGCTTCGAGGGCCCGGAAGACCAACTTCGGATGACCGAAATTACCCAGCCTGCAATTCTCACGGTCTCCATTGCAACGTTGCGGGTCCTGGAAACTCGCATTCCGAAGCCCAGCTTTGTAGCAGGCCATAGTTTGGGCGAGTACTCGGCTCACGTTGCTTCGGGAACCATCACTTTTCCAGACGCAGTGCGCACGGTTCGTAGCCGCGGCGAGTACATGCAGGAAGCCGTGCCGGCTGGCGTGGGCACGATGGCTGCAATCCTCGGAATGCAGTTTGAGAAAGTTGTCGCCATCTGTGACGAGGCGTCGCACGGTGAGGTCTGCGAGCCTGCCAATATCAATTCGCCGGATCAGATCGTGATTTCGGGAAACACCGGTGCTGTCGAACGGGCTACGAAGATGGCCGCTGAACGTGGCGCTAAGAAGGCAGTTTTATTGCCCGTGAGCGCTCCTTTCCATTGTTCACTGATGAAGCCGGCGCAGGACCGACTGGCGGTGGATCTGGATAAGTTGCCGTTGCATAAGCCGGTATATCCTGTGGCTTGCAATATCGATGCAGACCTCGTGGTTGATGACCTGCGCGCCCGCGACACTCTGGTTCGGCAGGTGACTGGTTCGGTGAAATGGGATCAGTGCGTTAGGCTGCTCATCGCTCAGGGGGCGAATACGTTCATCGAAGTGGGGCCGGGAAAGGTCTTGTGGGGATTGATGCGGCAAATCGATCGCTCGAAAGTCAGCCTGAATGTCAGCGATGATACCACGCTCGATAAGGCACTCAACGCGCTCGCTAATGCGCCTGCCTAGTGAAAGATCAACTCGCAGGGCGGAAAGCTTAGAGTTTTATTTGATTTTTCCACCCACACCTGTGCGTGCTCGGCGCGATCGTTCACAACCACATCGACAACCACGCCGGTGCCGCCGCCAGGACAAGTGCTGGCTCCGTAGACTTTCTGGGTTTTAATGACGCCCCATTCTCCACCCGGACCCCAATCGCGATAGAACTCGTTGAACGGATACTTTGAGTATCGGTCCAAATGCTGCTGCCATTGCGGATCGTGCATCCAGATGCTGTAGGCCGTTTTGTAGTCCTGCCGTTGCAGCGAGTCAAAGAATTTTCCCACCAAATGTTCTTCCGGCCAATAGCGAAACCACCAGGCAAGGGCCAGAACGATCAAAAAAATAATGATCGAAGAGATGATTCGCTTTTTTCGCTTGCGATCTCTTGCTGGATCGTATTCCTTAGCGTCGAGGAGGGTCATACATCTTCTAGAATAACGGACACGGGGGAAGTTGCAAAAGTTCCCAGCCGAACGCCGGAGAGCACGAGGAAGACAAGGGATCGTAACGTCGATTTACAGGGTCCGCTTAAATAACGGAATTGCAATACCCAGGGTCGTGGCTGCGAAGATCGAAAGAAATAACATGTCGCCCCATACCGCAGATAGCGCAGTTTCTTTGAGCAGCAGGCATTTGAAGCCGTCGACCGCGTAAGTAAACGGGTCGACTCTTGCGATTCCCTGCAGCCATCGCGGGAACGCCTGAATGGGATAGACAGAGCCGCTTGGAAAAAATAGCAAGGTATTCAGAATCCCGAACATTGCGCGCGGCACCAGTGGATCTTCGATTCGCACCATCAGCAGAAACATCATCGTATTCAGGGCCAGGGATGTCAGCACGATCATGATGGCAAGTCCCAAAACGGTTGCGGGATTGAAAATTGTTCCGACACCCGCCAGCAGGGAGCCGATGCCGACGATGATCACTCCCGTCATCACGGCTTTGATCGCGCCCGCCAGGTTTAACCCAAGTACAAGTTCGAGCTTGGTAATTGGGGTGACCAGATATCCTTCATGCACGCCTCGCGCCTTGTCGTCGATGTAGAGCATGCCACCGCCGATCATCACCGATACAAACATAGCCAGAACGAGAGATCCGGGCAGAAGGTATTTCATGTATTCGATATAGGGATAGAGTTCGACAATGTCGAGCGCCGTCTGCTGCAGAATGCGGGGAGAAACCGTTGGTTGATTGAGCGCATTCGTAAGGTCTGTAAGTTCGGCTTCGACCGCGGAACTCATGAAGTTGTCACTATTGTCGACGACCAGAGCGATTCGGGGATGGTTCTCTTCGTAGACGCGCCTCGAGTACTGCGGGGGAATGATCACAGCGCCTTGCAGCTTGCCATTTCGCACATCTTCCATCGCCTGTTTGTCACTGTCATAGTCGATCGGGACAAAGGTGCGGATGTTGGCACGGACAGAATCAAAAGCTTCCTTAATCCTTAGCGCCTGCGTGCCCCCGTCCTGGTCGACAAAAGCAATTTTTGCATCGCGAATTTTTCCGCCGAACGCGTTCCCTAGAATAATCAGTTGCACCAGCGGGAAGATCATGGACGCCAGCATTAAAGCGGGTGAGCGGAAGAACTTCCGCATTTCGCGCTCGACAATGGCCATCATGCGATTCATAAGAAAGGCTCCTCATAATGGGTCATGGCTGCAACCCCGGCCGCTGCGGCATCACAAATGCGTACGCCTTCTGCAATTCATCGCGCAGCTGCCGTCCGGTGTAGTGCACAAAGACGTCATCGAGTGTGGTGTTTTGCACCGACAGCGATTTCACCGCTACGCCGGCTGCGACCGCCATCTCCACGAGTTCGGTGGTAGTGCGCGATCCGTTGCCGGTGAGAATCCGGTACATGCCCGCGCCTTCGTGCTGCACCGAGGTGACATCGTCGAGGGAATGCAAACGCTGCTCCCAATCCCCAGATGGATTCTCGAATTGCGCTTCGATGACGTTGGAACCAGGCACGCTGGCCTTCAGCGCCATGGGCGAATCGAGTGCTACGAGCTTGCCATGATCGACGATAGCGATGCGGTCGCAAAGGCGGTCGGCTTCGTCCATGTAGTGGGTTGTGATCAGGATTGTGAGCTGCCGCTTTTCTTTGATGTTGCCTAGCATTTCCCAAACCGCCACTCGGGATACGGGATCGAGCCCGGTCGTAGGTTCGTCCAAAAAGAAAATTCTGGGATGGTGCACAAGGCCGCGCGCTATTTCGAGGCGGCGGCGCATACCGCCGGAAAGTGTTTTGGTTTGCGCATCGCGCCACTTCACAAGGTCCACCAGGTGCAGCAGTTCGTCGATCGATTGCTTGCGCTCCTTGGCCGGCACATCGTAAAGCTTGGCGTAAATATTCATATTCTCCTCGACTGTCAAATCGAGGTCGCTGGTCAGCGCCTGAGGAATGACGCCAATCATCCGCCGCGCCGCGTTCGGTTCTTTCGAAACATCGTGTCCGGCAATGCGGGCTTTGCCCGCGGTAATCGGGATGAGGGTGGTCATCATGCGGATCAGCGTCGACTTTCCTGCTCCGTTGGGACCGAGCAGTCCGAAGATTTCCCCTTCCTTCACGCTGAACGACACATCGTCGACCGCGGTGAAGTCCCCGTATTTTTTTACAATGTGCTCCACCTCGATCGCGGACGGCGCGCTCGGATCGTAGGGCGGCTTCCCGTTCGCAGACCGTGGAATGCCTGGGATCGCGGCGTCAGCTTTGGGATTGGGGTCGGTTGTCATCTTTGTTCCGCAGCGGCGCTTTGCGTCGGATTGCCACTGATCTGGGCGGGCGAGATTAAGACTTCGGCGGTCATGCCG
>Ga0307474_10003393_pt1 | contig 11464 bp, 12 predicted proteins | sample atmos_gasesECM1C_2_FD_203312 | JGI IMG/M metagenome (GOLD analysis project Ga0307474, IMG submission 203312) | Hardwood forest soil microbial communities from Morgan-Monroe State Forest, Indiana, United States - atmos_gasesECM1C_05 | ecosystem: Environmental > Terrestrial > Soil > Temperate... | reverse complement strand
CTCCAACGAGAGCATCCCACCCAGGAGGATTTCTCAATCGAGGAGATTGTCGACCGAGCGGACCGGGAGTCTCTTGCGGGTTTGCTACGGCCGAGTGTCTATGTTCATGTGGTTCAGCATTGCGTCGCAAATCGACCCCCTAATCCCGGTCGCTACAGAATGTTGTTCGAGACATGCGAAGGCAGGAGGCGACTCTTTCGGTCGGGCGACTACTTCGATCCGGCACGCGAGGGCTCCAAAACGATTCCGTTCGCGGACGAAATCCCAGCCACGTACCGATCGCTCTTGGAGTGGTACCACCAATGGTCGCATGCCGCACAACTCCACAAACCGAGGCCTGACCCGCTGCTCTCGCTTTCCGGGACAGGCACCGCAATCTGGATGAACGAGGCCAGTGATGACTACGTGAAGCGGCTCCGCGAGGGCTGGGAATGAGCCGCGTCTTTTGGGACACGAATATTTTCATTTATTTGTTTGAAGGTCACGGGCCGAGGCACAGCCAAGTGGTGCGACTAAGGGAAACGATGCTGATGCGTGGCGACCAACTAGCGACATCGACGCTGACCCTTGGGGAAATCCTGGTGAAACCGATCGAGCAGCGAAACAGCGAGTTGGCAAACAAATATGAAGCGGCAATCGTCGCGACCTCAATTCTGATTCCTTTCGACCTGAAGGCGGCGCGAACTTTCGCCAAACTGCGCGGGGACCGTTCGATTCGCGCGCCGGACGCAGTTCAACTGGCCTGTGCGGCAACGGCGGGAGTGGATCTATTCATCACCAACGACGAACGTCTGCACGGTAAGCACATCGAGGGAATTCAATTCATCGTTCCTCTCGAAAGGGTGCCGCTGTGATGCGCCGGGACTTTGCGGCAAGCCGACGGTGTACTACGATGAGCGGCGATGAGTGAATTCGGAGCTGCGCGCGGGATTGGGCGCGCCAGCGAAATGATGTGGAAGTTCTGGTATCCGGCCGTGCGATCGGAACAGGTGCGGCGGAATAAACTGGTGCGGGCCATGCTGTTGGATGTGCCGCTGGTCCTGGGCCGCGATCAGGCGGGTAAGCCTTTCGCGCTACGGGACGTGTGTCCGCATCGGGCGTTTCCGCTGTCCTTCGGGGAATTTGACGGCACCAACGTGGAGTGCGCGTATCACGGTTGGAAATTTAACGCGCATACCGGACAGTGCAATGCAATTCCGTCCTTGGCGGAAGGGTCAAAGTTGAAATGTGAGCGAATTTACGCCGGAAGCTTCCCGTGCGAAGAGCGGGACGGATACGTCTGGGCGTACATGACCAACCCAGAAGGGCGTGGGCTGGACGAGCTACCGCCGCCGGTACCGGAGCTACCCAAGTTCAGCGCGAAATTCGAGGTTGCCCAGTTGCATGCGGAACTACCGTGCGGTGTGGACCAGGCTATCATCGGGTTGATGGATCCGGCGCACGGGCCCTTTGTGCATCAGGCCTGGTGGTGGCGTAGCCGCCACAGCATTCGCCAAAAAGAAAAACAATTTGAGCCGATTCCGAACGGTTTTCGAATGAGCCCGCACGCGCCTTCCGCCAACAGCGCGCCGTACAAAATCCTGAAGGTGCTGACTGGCGAACCGGCAACCACGACCATCGATTTCGTCCTGCCGAATCAAAGGTTCGAACAAATTCGTGCCGGGAAATATTGGCTGTCGAGCCGCACCACGGTGACGCCGATTCGTCCTGATCTGTGCCGGCTGGATTTCTACGCAGCTTGGAATATTCTGCCCTGGTTTCCCATCGTATCGTTCATCGTGAATGTCTTTGGGCCGCGATTTATCCGGCAGGATACGGAGGTGATCGAAAAGCAGGCCATGGGATTGAAATACGAAGATCGCATGATGCTGATCGACGACGCAGACCGGCAGGCGCGCTGGTATTTCGAATTGAAGAACGCGTATGCGGAAGCGCAGCGAAGCGCCATGCCGATGAAGCATCCCATGAGCGGGCCGGTGACATTGCGCTGGCGGTCGTAGAATTGCTCTGTTCGACTATTTCAAGCGTGCGAGATCGAACGTGGTTTCGACGTCCTGATTATCGGGCGTCTGGACTTTGATGGTCGCATCGTCGTAGGGCTCAATCAGCTCGTTGTCGTATTGCATTTCGATGATGGCTCCTGAAATTTGATAGACGTTGGACATCGTGTCGGAATACAACAAATAGACCCGTGTATCTTCCGCATTAATTTTCTTGTCGCCCTGTACGAATTCAATTTTGAAATCCTTCTGAAAATTAGGCAGCTCCACAGCGAAGGCGGGCAAACCCGAGGGCTGCGGCACTGGATAGGTTTCCGTCAGGTTGACGCCAACGCGAACCAGGAAAGGAATTTTCTTGTTCGCAAATTGTTGCTCAACCTCTTGAACGTCAGAGTTCAAGGCGCCCTCTCCCATTCTTACGATTTGGCTGTAGGGAGTTACCACGCCAATTGTCGCTACAAATGGCCCGGTGCGAGGCGCGGGAAGCGCGTGTTCGTAAGGGACAAAAAAAACTCTCGGTGATGGAGTCTTTGCGATTACCGAGTAGATAGGCATTGCGAATATCGGTGGACGACATAGTGTGCTGGTACGCCAGGGCCGGAAGCGCGATGGCCAGTGCGGACGCTGCGAGAAGAAAAATCACAAAACCTGGGCGGGGTTTCGTTTTCATGGCCATCTCCGATGCTATACATCTGACGTGCGGCAGCGGCTAATGGGTACTGCGAGCCTTGTCAGCGGGTGATGTTGCTGAGGAACGGGTAGTGTTCCGCGGCGCCCATGAAAAACAGCATGGGGATCGAAAGCCAGAACGCGACACGCGAGGCGAGAAATCCCCAGCGACGGAGACGGTCGGCCTCTGCGGGCATCGGCGTGCCATTTTCGACGTTGGCGCGGGTCCAAATGATTAGACGCTTTTGAACGCGCCAGACCACGCCCCAGGCGTTCAGCATCATGAGAAATCCGAGCCCGCCGCCGATCCCGATACAGACGTGCGCGTTCGAAACGACCGTATTGGGAGAAGAGCCGTCGGCGAAAAGCAAGCTGCAATACGACGCAGCGATCACGATTGCCGTGATACCTATAACTCGGACGATCGGATTATTCAGCAGGCCCTTACTGGGAAGTTGCAGCGGGTAAATCAGCGCATAGGCAACCAGCCAGAGCAAAATCCCCTCTAGAAACCACTTTAGAGCAAGCGACGGATCACCCGAATTGCGCGCGTCCGCAGCGAGCAACGTGTAGAAATAACGCATTCCGACGAGAACCGTGACGAAAGCCGAATAGCGAAACCAGGACATGGCGCGGGACATCAATACCGGGAAAACTTTGGCGCGAACCGGAGGCTCGAGTTCGCCCAATGTGGCGAAACCTACCAGATTGAAAAAATAGAGCAATCCGATCCAGATAATCCCGGAAAAGAAATGAATCCAACGGAGAACGATGAGTTCCGTGACGCCGGCGCCCTGAGGGAAAGCGAAATGCGGCTGGAAGAAGCTAGCCGTCGCTGCGAAAGCAGACGGTGCGATGGAGGAGATGATAGACGCGTTCACCGATAGGCCTCCTGGTTCGAGATACGGGAAACGGTAACACGTTCGTGATGGCGCAAATTTAATTCTTCAAGCGCGAAAGGGCCCACTGCGCGTGCTCGGAAATAAGCTGGTCAGCGGCGCCCGCGAGGTTTTCGAGCAGCGCGAGGATGCGCGGGTAGGTGGCGGAGTCACGCAGAATTCTCGAATTGCCCAGGGCTACGCAGGCGTTGCGAACCAGGCCGCGCCATTTGGCCCGCTTGACGGCGCTGCCGCGAAAAATTGCACTGAATTCCTGCTGGGTGAGCGACGCCAGCCATTCGAGTTCTGGCGCGAAGAGCGTCGCGGTGGGTTGGCACTCGTTCTCGCCAGTTTCGATATTCTTTTGTCCACTTTGCGCGGTGGTGAGGTCGCGCGGTTGAAACGAGGCAAGCGTAGTGATTGGCGCTTTGCGGTTCCAGGGACAAACGTCCTGACATATGTCGCAGCCGATTACGGCGTTGCCCATGACTGGGCGCAGATCCTCGGGAATTGCGGTACGCAGTTCGATAGTGAGATACGAGATGCAGCGACGCGCGTCGAGAACGCGCGGCTCGGTGAATGCGTGCGTAGGGCAGGCGTCCAGACACAGGGTGCAGGAGCCGCAACGGTCGGGCGCGGGCGATTCGCCGGGAGCGAGCGACGGCTCGAGATCGAGAGTGGTAATGATGACACCGAGAAAAAGCCATGAGCCAATTTGCTCGTTGATGAGGCAGGTATTTTTGGCGAGCCAGCCGAGGCCGGCATACTTGGCGGCGACCCGCTCGATGATGGGGCCGGTGTCGACGTAGGCGCGGGCGTCAAACGATTCGGGCCACTCCGCGTGCATGTTGGCGACGAGAGTATTTAGTTTCTCCCACATCGTTTCGTGGTAGTCGTCGCCCCAGGCGTAGCGCGAAATCCAACCGCGCGGGCCGGCATCCGGATCGTTTGCGCCGTCTTTCACGACGGTAGAATAGGGTAGGGCGGTATTGTAATTAAGGGCCACAACGATGAGGCTGCGCGCTCCTTCCATCGCCAGGGCTGGATGGGCCCGCCGCGGATCATGGAGGTAGGCCATTTCGCCGGCGTGGCCGCGATTGAGCCATTCGGGCAGGTGTTGCAATTCACCAAGATTACCGGCTGGGCCATGAACCGGGGCAACGCCGCACAAATCAAAACCGATGGCGCGGGCCTGATCGCAGATCCAGCCGGTTTTGAAGGTCGCGTCCATACGGGTATGATGCTAACAGGGCCCTGGAACAGGCAAGCCGCTAAATCCAGTCCTGCCCTTGGCCTTCGCCGCAATCGGCTGCTACAATGCCCGCCATGGCCGATTGGCGACAGATTCAGGCGCGTATACGCAAGGCTAAGAACAGCCCCGATGCGCCCACGAAATTGCATGAGCTATACCAGCGCACACGCGATGCCATGGTGGCCTGGGAACTCGGCGCAGTGGAAGAAAAGGCCGAAAGAACGGACGAAGCCGTGAAATGGTACACGATTGCAGTTGAGCGTTTTCGACGAGCCGATTGGAAAAAAAAGGCGGAGGAAGCGTTGACGCGTTTGGGAGCACCCCTTCCGGAGCCGGGCGCGAAGCCGAGCGCAGAGCCGGTATTCGTGCCGCATGAAGCGAAGGCTGAGTCTTTGTCGGAAGGCGATGACGAAATGAGGATCGAGCACGCGGATGAGGTCGAAACCGCGGGCGTGCGACTGGCGCTGGGCGAAATTGCGGACGACGAAGAAGGTGACGCCGAAGGCGAGTCCGAGGGTGAATCCACTTCTGCAGCGCCGGAAGGCGGCGCGGCCGGCAGCGAAAGTGACGCAAATAGGAAGAAACGCCGCCGCGGACGTCGCGGTGGGCGCGGTCGCCGGAGAAAAGGCGCTCCAGCAACACCGGGATTGCCGACCCAATCGTTCGCGGAACCTGGAGCACAGGAAGCGGCCACGGGAGATTCTGCGACGTCTTTGACCTCGGAGACATCTGTGACATCGGGACGACCGCCACAGCAACCGCGGCCGCAGCAGCACTCCTCCGGTGGACAACGATCTTCCAATCCACGGCCGGAAAACGCGCGGCCGAGCGGGGGAAGAAACGAATCGTACGGACGCACCGGCGCGTCGCTGAGTTCGCGGGAAGAAGCCGAGCCACGGCTGCAGATTGAATTACCGGAACCCATGCTGCCTTCCGAACGGACTGCGCACGGACGCGCTGGCGATCCGGCATTGGCTTCGCGGATGGCCAAACTAGATTCCATGCTGCGGCGGCTGGTGTCCAGTCCCTTGCACAAGCTGGACGATTCGGATTCGGCTCCCGCCGGCCCCGGCGTATTCCTGCTCTCCGATTCGGATCAAATCTCGTCCTATTACGTGGAAGCCTGCCAGACGTTGCGGGTGGGACTTGGGAATTTGGCGCGAGGATCGGGCCGGAGCACGACCAAAGCTCCGCGACAAGGCCGGCCGGTCACCGACAGCGGACTGAAGACGAAGCTCGCCGAACATCTGGGAATCGGCGAAGCAAAAGTCTCTCAATACTTGAAGGAACACTGCGTGGTTCGTTGGATTCAACTCGACGACGACGCTCCGCATCTGGCGCATTTCGCCATCAGTATTCTGCGCACACCCCTGAATCTGGATTAGGCGCGACGAAAAAGCGCGCGCCCCCTCCGAAATGTTGCGATTAGAAAGGTTCTCGGGCCTTTGTTTTCCGATAGTTGCGGGCGTTTCTAATCGCGCTATGAAGTGACGATTAGAAATTTGCACCCCTTTGCAGGCAAGCACGGAACGAGCAGGATAAGCAGTGAGTCCGATCACGCACGACGACAAATCGGACTCATCGCGGGTCACATGCCGCGAGCAACCCATCTCTGGTTTTAAGGCCATGCTCGCGCTGCGCCTGGTGAAATTCATCCAAATTTACCTTAGCAGATTGCGAAGCTATTTTCACGTGGCCGTCGTGTACACGGAACCCAATCGGCCTTGGCAGATTTCGGGTCGGGTTGGATTGACGCCTATCGTCCGGCGCACGCCGCGGAATCCAAGCGAAACAATCGGACGCTGGAATGCGAAATTAGCCTTCCGACGCATTAATTTCCGGCGAGTTGGCTCCATTCGATTCCGAAACGGTTCAAGTATTTACGCAATCGGTCGGCGTCGTTGGTGCTCGTTTTACGCGCGCGGGATGCGTTGAACAACTGCCGCCCGGCACCCGACAGCGACCGTGATTCCCGGCACACTTTGACCACTTGCGCGAGCTGCACTCGATCGAATAAGTCGATTTCGTCGATCTTCTGCTGCGTAAGAATGCCGGTCAGAGTGTCTTGAGAGTTTTCCGCTTCCAGCGCATCCCAGGAAGCTTTTAGTCGCCGAGCTTCCTCGTCGACGATAGCTTCGGAAATTCGGCCGCCTTGCGCGAGAGTAGCCATGCGCACGACGGCTGCATTCAGGTCGCGAAATCCACCGCCCCATTTGGCCTCAGCTGAGAGCGCCATAGCCAAGAATTTCTGGCGTGCTTCCTTGCTGAAGGCGATGCGCCGGCCGGTGCGTTCGCCGAATTGATCGATCTCGAATTGTAAGTTCGGCTCGATGTCCTCTGGCCGCAAGCGCAAGCCTGGCAAGGTAAACGTCCACATATTAATTCGCGATAGCAGATCCTCGCGAAACCGGCCTTGGCGAACAGTCGCGGGCAGATCGCGGTTAGTGCCGGCGATCAATTGAAAGTCGCTTTTTACTTCGCGGTCCGAACCGAGTGGCAGGAAAGTCTTCTCTTCAAGAGCGCGGAGCAGCATGGCCTGCTCGTCGAGTCCAAGTTCGCCAATTTCATCCAGGAACAAAACGCCTTTATCTGCGGTGCGAAGCACGCCGGGACGATCGCGCAACGCTCCGGTGAAAGCGCCTTTCACGTGCCCGAAGAGAGTGGACATCGCGCCGTCGCCTCGAAGTGTGGCGCAATTCACATCGATGAATTCTCCCGTCACCGTGTGGCGGGTTTTCTTCAATTCGAATATCCGACGCGCCAAACGCGATTTCCCAGCGCCGGTCGGACCCATCAGCAGCAGAGGGTCCCGGCTGGCGATGGCCACTTGTTCAATTCTTTCAATGAGCTGATTGAATGCAAGATTTCTGGTTTCGATCCCTCCCTTCAAGTAAGACACCGCGTCGATTTTCTCTTCCTGAAAGCGGGAGGCAATCCGATCGTATTTCGATAGATCCAAATCGATGAACTTAATGCGTCCGGGCGCGGTGCGGTCACGCTCTGGAGACGACTGCAACAGGGTTCCCGGCAGGTATCTCGACTCAGTTAGCAAGAAGAGGCAAATTTGGGCGACGTGGGTTCCGGTCGTGATGTGAACCCGGTAATCTTCGACGTCCGGGTCGAAAGGATACGACCGAGCGAATTTAAAAAGGGTTTCGTAGACGCGCTGGAAATCCCAAGGATCGCCGAAATCGACCAGATTCAACCGAACCGAAGTTTCGGGAGAGACGCTTTCGATGTCTCTAGCGACTAGCCCCGCTAAATCCGTGTCTCTCGATCCGTGGAGGAGCTCGAGGCGGCTCACCACGAAGTCTGGTTGGCGACAAAGAGCGACAGTGGGTCGCCAAGATTTCCATCGGTCATTTCCGCGTCCGTTATCGAGGGTGGTGCCTAACAGCCCAATCACGACCTGCGACTTAGGTGTCATATCACACAGTATAAATCACTATCCGTTACTAGCGCCTCTTGTGCGACCGGAAAGTCGCTCGTTTTGCTAACCTGCCCGTTCACCGGACGTTAGCGCCTGACCGGTTTCGGTCATTGCCGTGCTTTTGTGATTGCGACAAGCGAAGACAAGCGCGGTCCCGGTTCGCGAGCGACGTTGGAGTCGCGAGCCGAGGGGGCGCGGGCCTAAAGGGTCCGCGCCTCTCAGCTATAACGACTGAGAGGAGCCACCAATGACCGAATCCAGTTACAACCTAATCGTTCCGGAGAACGGTGCGCCAATCAAAACCTGGACGAAGGGCGTTCCGCTTGAGGATGAGGCGCGCAAGCAGCTGATGAATGTCGCGCAGCTTCCCTTCATCTTTAAGTGGATTGCGGCGATGCCAGATGTGCATTGGGGAATTGGCGCAACGGTAGGCAGCGTGATTCCGACAAAAGGCGCGATCATTCCGGCGGCGGTTGGGGTCGACATCGGTTGCGGCATGATGGCGCTCCAGACGGACCTGAAGGCGAGCGACCTGCCCGATAATCTGCACGCGATTCGAACGGCCATCGAGAAAGCGGTTCCCCACGGTCGCACGAACCACGGTGGGCGTGGCGACCGCGGCGCATGGGCCAACATTCCTGCGCACAACGAGGAAGTGTGGCAGACGCTCAAGCCGCGTTACGATGCGATTCTCGAAAAGCACTCGAAGCTCGACCGCGGGAACCACTCCAACCATCTCGGAACGCTAGGCACCGGAAATCATTTCATCGAGGTGTGCCTCGATGAATCAGAAAACGTCTGGTTCATGCTGCACAGTGGATCCCGGGGAGTGGGCAACCGCATGGGAAGCTACTTCATCGATCTGGCGCGGAAAGATATGCAGAAATTTTTCATCAATCTTCCAGACCGGGACCTCGGTTATTTTTCGGAAGGAACTGAGCATTTTGATGACTACGTAGAAGCCGTGCACTGGGCTCAAGATTTCGCGCGACTGAACCGGCATTTGATGATGAAGCAGGTGACCGAGGCCGTTCGCAATTCGGGCGAAGTTCGGCCGTTCGTCGGCGAAGTGAAGGCAATCAACTGCCATCATAACTACGTGGCGCGGGAACGACATTACGGCCAGAACATTCTGGTGACCCGCAAGGGTGCAGTGCGTGCTCAGGAAGGCGACATGGGAATTATTCCCGGCAGCATGGGCGCGCGCTCGTACATCGTCCGTGGCAAAGGCAACATGGAGAGTTTCATGAGCTGCAGCCACGGAGCGGGCCGAGCGATGTCCCGCACCGAAGCAAAGCGCCGGTTTAGCGTCGCCGACCACGTGAGAATGACGGCGGGCGTGGAGTGCCGGAAGGACGCCGACGTGATCGATGAAACTCCTGCAGCCTATAAGCCGATCGAAGCTGTGATGGCGGCTCAGGCTGATCTGGTGGAGATCGTTCACACTTTGCGCCAGGTTGTCTGCGTAAAGGGCTAAGCCTAAGCGACAGGCTACATCAATAGCGAATGAACAACCGCAAGCCACAGCGGAGCCAAAGCATGATTTACATTGACGGATCATCGGGGGAGGGCGGCGGTCAAATTCTACGATCGTCGCTCAGCCTTTCGCTGGTGACTGGAAAACCTTTCCGGATTGAAAACATTCGCGCTCGGCGGGAACGATCGGGATTGCTGCGTCAACATTTGACTGCCCTTTTGGCCGCGACAGAGATCTCCGGGGCAAACGCCGAAGGCGCGACGCTGGGCTCAAAAACCTTAATTTTCACTCCTGGAGAGGTGCGTGCCGGAACATATCGTTTCGCCGTCGGAACTGCGGGCAGCGGCACGCTGGTGCTTCAGACGATTCTGCCGGCGCTGATGACCGCGACGGAACCGAGCCACATCACGATCGAAGGCGGGACGCACAACATGCTCGCGCCCCCATTCGATTTTCTGGATAAAGTGTTTGTCCCGGTAGTGAATCGCCTTGGCCCGAAAATATCTGTAAATCTTTCGCGCTACGGCTTCTATCCCGCGGGAGGCGGTTGTTTCACGGCCGCGATTACGCCGTGCGCCAACCTTTCGCCCATCGATCTGGTGGAACGAGGCGAGATTACCCGACGTGCTGGATGCGCGATTGTCGCCAATCTCTCACGCAGTATTGCTCGGCGCGAAATGGACGTCGCGACCAAATCGCTCGGCTGGGATCCGCGCAACATGGAAATTATTCAGACTCGCGATTCAGCGGGCCCCGGGAACATCGTGCTGCTCGAAATTGTTTCCAGCGGAATTACGGAAATTTTTTCCGGGTTCGGGCGGCTGGGAGCGAGCGCTGAACTAGTGGCCGGCGAGGCCGTACAAGCCGCGCGCTCTTATCTATCCTCGGGCGCTGTGGCGTGCGAACACCTCGCGGACCAACTAATGCTGCTGCTTGCGCTGGCCGGCGGAGGCTCGTTCAGCGCCGAGAAACTAAATCTGCACGCCCGAACCAACATGAACGTCATCAAGCAATTTCTGCCGGTAGATTTTGTGGTCGAAGAAATCGACACAAAAACGATGGTCGAAATCCGCAAGTTTACACAACCTCTTCCATGAACCCGTGGATTTAATCATCTAACTGAGACATTTGCGGAGCTGCGGCCCTTTTGGTCATCCTCGACTGCTTATTCGTCCTGCCTGTATTCGCTGAACCCAACTCGCGATGGACCTCATCGAAACTGGTGTAAGAATTACGAATGGGGAGCGTATGGCGAAAATTTCGAGTGATGAAGCGCTTGTGGCGGGAGCGCTGAATGCGTGGAAGCAGAATGTCGAAAGGGCGGACAAGGTATTTTCGTCGCTGACGCCGGAGCAATTGGAAAGGCAGATTGCGCCGGGGAAGAACCGGTTGATCTACTTGTGGGGGCACCTCACGGCGGTTCATGACCGGATGTTGCCGCTGCTCGGTTTAGGTCCGCGGCTGCATGAGGAATTGGATGAACCGTTTCTCACAAAAGCCGACAAAGTGGTGGCGAATCTGCCCTCCGCGGATGTGATCAAAAAAGACTGGATTGAGGTGAATGGAAAATTGCGCGACGGCTTTGCCGGATTTTCGACGGCCGATTGGCTGCAAAAGCACGCCTCCGTATCGGAGGAAGATTTCGCAAAGGAACCAGACCGGAACCGTTTTGCGATTCTGCTAAGCCGGACGAATCACCTGTCGTATCACCTGGGCCAGGCGGTCATTGGGGATAGGTAGCAGATCGCGCTTCCGTTA
>Ga0307474_10003392_pt1 | contig 11465 bp, 8 predicted proteins | sample atmos_gasesECM1C_2_FD_203312 | JGI IMG/M metagenome (GOLD analysis project Ga0307474, IMG submission 203312) | Hardwood forest soil microbial communities from Morgan-Monroe State Forest, Indiana, United States - atmos_gasesECM1C_05 | ecosystem: Environmental > Terrestrial > Soil > Temperate... | reverse complement strand
TGGCGCTGCACCAGGGCGCGCGCATTTCCGGGATTCGATTCCAGATGCAATATGCGCGATGCATGCGCGTACAGCACGGCGTCCTGGCTCACCTGTTCGAAGGATGGCAGGCGGATGACGCTGCGCTCGCGCTGCGCATTCGGCACTTTGCGGTAGAACTTGACGATCTTTTCTGCGGGCGCGGGTGCCGGCGCTGCGGCGGGGGCGGCGGCGGGAGCGGCAACCGGCGCAGCCGCCGACCGGCGCTCCTCCTCGCTCGCGTAAGGATCGACGGGCGGATTCAAGGGGCCGGGAGCGTCCAACTCACTCGAGTCGATTTCCACCCAGCCCGCCGGCATGCCGCGGCGCAGATATGCGGTGCCGCGCAAATCAGCGATGTCGCTCAAGGCTTCACCGGCGTCGAGGCGCTGCGCGAGGGCCGCGATTTGGCGCTCTGCGTTGCCGTACACCAAAAGATCCGCCTTGGAGTCCACCAGCACCGAGCGGCGCACCTGCTCCGACCAATAGTCGAAGTGCGCGATGCGCCGCAAACTGGCCTCGATGCCGCCAATGACGATGGGGATGGCCTTGTAGGCTTCGCGGATGCGCTGCGAATATACGATGACGCAGCGGTCCGGGCGCTTGCCGCCCTGCCCGCCCGGCGTGTAAGCATCATCGCTGCGCACCCGGCGATCGGAGGTGTAGCGATTCACCAGCGAATCCATGTTGCCGCCGGTCACGCCGAAAAACAGGCGCGGCGCACCTAAGGCCTCGAAATCCCGTGTGCCGTGCCAATCGGGCTGGGCGATGATGCCCACCTTGAACCCTGAAGCCTCGAGCACCCGGCCGATGATGGCCATGCCGAAGCTGGGATGGTCGACGTAGGCGTCGCCGGTGACGATGATGATGTCGCAGCGCTCCCAGCCGAGAGCGTCCATTTCGGCGCGGCTGGTGGGCAGGAACCGCGCCGGCTGGGCACCGGCGAGGTTCTGATTAACGCTGGAAAATAAGGGGGTGGCGGCTTGCACGCCCGCGATTAGGCCTGATCCGTCATCCTATGTCGACGGGTAAATAAATCTGGGCATCCTCGCGTTGGATCAGCAGCGCGACGCTGTGGCCGGCCCGCGCCACCTCACGCTTGAGTTCCGCCACGGAGTTGACATTCGCGCCGTTGACGCCCAGCACCACATCGCCCGCCTGCAGCCCGGCAGCCAGCGCCGGACCCGTTACGTCCTCGACCAGCAACCGCCCCCGCGTGTGCAGCTCTTGCTGCTCCTTCGGATCGAGCGGCCGCACCGATAGGCCCAGTTTGCCGCCGCTGTCATCGCTTTCGGCGCGTGCCGTCTGCGTCGACTCCTCGTCCAGCAGGACGGTCTTGACGTTCACTTCGGCAGCCTTGTGATCATGCCAGATGCCGATATGCGCCTCGGTGCCGGGCGGAATATCGGCGATGATCGTCGGCAAATCGAAGGAATGATCGATGTTGCGCCCATTGACGCTGGTGATGACATCGCCGGGCTTGAGGCCCGCATGCTCGCCGGGACCTTTCGGGTCAACGGCACTGATGAGCGCGCCGTGCGGAGTGCCGAGGCCGAATGTCTGGGCCAATTTCTGATTGACTTCTTGAACTGCGACCCCGATGCGGCTGCGGCTCACCTTGCCCTTGGTCATCAATTGATTCTTCACGTTCAATGCGAGATCGATCGGGATGGCGAAGGACATGCCCATGTAGCCGCCCGTGCGGCTGTAAATCTGCGCGTTGATGCCGATGACCTGGCCGTCGACGTTGAACAAGGGGCCGCCGGAATTGCCCGGGTTGACGGCCGCATCGGTCTGAATGAAGGGCACATAGTTCTCGTCGAGCGGACGCGCGGTGGCGCTGACGACGCCGGCGGTCACGCTGTTCTCGAAGCCGAACGGCGAACCGATGGCAACCACCCACTGACCGGGTTTGAGGCGCGAAGAATCGCCGAAGTGCACGGTGGGCAGGCCGGTAGCGGCGATTTTGATCAGGGCGACATCGCTGCGCTTGTCGACGCCGATCACCTTGGCGACGAATTCCCGGCGGTCGGTGAGCTTCACCGTCACTTCAGAGGCATCGCTTACCACATGGGCGTTGGTGAGAACATAACCGTCCGAACTCACGATGAAGCCTGAGCCGATCCCCTTCATGGGCGGAGCGTGCCCGGGCGCCGGCAATTGATAGCGGCGGAAGAATTGCGACAGCGGGTCATCCGAATCGCCCGGCTCCCCGGGCTCGCCCGGAGCGTTCATTTTCGGCGCCTTCTGCACCACGCTGATGTTGACCACCGCAGCGCCGTTCTCGGCGACCAGTCCCGAGAAATCGGGCAGTCCCGTCACCCGCGCGGCAGGCGGCGCCGGCGTCACCGGAACTTGCGCCGCAGCAGGGGACGACCCCGGCCCCGCCACCCCCGCGTCGGCGATCGACCGCTGATGAGCGACGATGATGACGAAGATGCCCGCGATCAGCGCGAGCGACCAAGTTCTGAAACTACCCATTGAAATCAGCCCTCGTGTTCGGTCAGACAGGATAGCCCGATAGACCCAAGAATGGGGCTTTTGGTTCCGAAACGTAAGTTCTACAACGGAAAATGTGAAATCCCGACGGGCCAACCCTAAGGGTCTCGCGCTAGGCTGGGTTTCCCTATTCCAGACCATGACTTATGGCAGATCCGACCGGTCCGAACCTTTTGGTGGTGGGTGGCGATGGCAAACGCCTGCAATGGCTCAACCACCATGTGACCAGCCATTGGCCGGATGCTGAGGTATCCACCGTGCCGGCCGGGGAGTCGGCCTCCGTGAACCGGTTGCTGGCCGAGCGCACACCGGACGCTGTCATCTTGCAGGCCGACTTCGCCGACGAAGCAGCGGCCGACACGGTACTGCACCACATGACCCAGATGCTGCGCATCCAGCCGGCGCTGTATTGCATTCTGCTCGCCGACAATGGCGGGGAACTGTCCGCGGTTCGCAGCCTCAAGGGCGGCGCCAAGGACTACTTGCCGCTGGCGCGCATTACGCGGGAGCAGTTGCTCGGCGCCATCAGGGAGGCGTGTTCCAAGCGCCGCGCCGCCGTGCTGGCGGCCAAGTCGTCGCTCAGCCAGCCCGGCACCGATGGCGCGGGCATCGCAGTTCCCGGCTACTCCATCGTCAAGGAAATCGCCACCAGCAATTTCTCGCAGGTGTTTCTGGCGCGCAGCGTTCACCTGCGCCGCAACGTGGTGCTCAAGGTGATGAACCGAGGGGAATCCCAGCGGGAAATCGACGACGCCGAGCGCTTCCAGCGCGAATACGAAATCATTTCGAGCATCACCCATCGTGCGATCGCCGAAATCTACGACTTCGGTTCCCTCCCCAGCCATTTGTACCTCGCCATGGAATATTTTCCGTGCGGGGACTTGCGCGACCGGCTGCGCAACCCCATGAGCGTCGACGAGAGCCTGTACTACCTGCGTGCCATTGCCGAGGCACTGCGGGTCATCCATGTATTCGGCATTTTGCATCGGGACCTCAAGCCCGCGAACGTCATGCTGCGCGAGGACAATTCGCCGGTGCTCATCGACTTCGGTCTGGCGCGCCGCTCGGTGGAGGATGCCGGCACCACGGGCGTCGGTCAGGTGCTGGGCTCTCCGTACTACATCAGCCCGGAACAATCGCAGGGGCAGCGCGTCGACGCGCGCACCGATCTCTACAGTCTCGGGGTCATGTTCTATGAAATGCTGACCGGCGAGCGGCCTTATGCGGGCCGCAGCGCACTCGCCATCATGGCACAGCACGCCAGCTCGCCCGTGCCGGTGCTGCCGGCGCCCATGGCGCTGCAACAGCCGCTGCTCGAGCGCCTCATGGCAAAGCAGCAAAGCGCCCGTTACGCGTCCGCAGACGAACTGCTCGCCGACCTCGGCCCCCTGACGGCCGTCGCCTGAGGCAGGCTCCAGATATGTGACGCAGTTCTCAGTCGCCGCTGACTCAACGCAACAACCTGACAGCCCATCCTGAGGCTGTGACCGCCATCAAGCCTCCCGCTGCGGGCGTTTGGCACCCTGTTGGTCCATGTTCATTTCCGTCAAACGTCATGAGCGCGAGAAGCAGGAGCTGATAAGCGCCGGCAATCGGCTGACCGAAGCGGTCTTGAAGGGCAGCGCGCACGGCCTGTTCGTGCTCGACGGCAAGGGCAAAATCCTGCCGCAGGTCTCCGCCTCGCTCGCCACGCTGTTCCGGCGCCAAGAATTCACCAATCTGACATTCGAGAAATTGATCGGGCCGGTAGTCACGGCGAAGACCTTGAGCGCGGTGCGGACTTTCGTGACGCGCCTGCTCGATCCGGCGGCGATCGATGGTGTGCCGACTGCCGCGGCCGGCGCCCCCGCGCAGACGCACCTGCTGCAGGACCTCGAAGTGCGGCTGAGCAATTCCGACGGCAGCTTCGCGACCGCGCATTATGCGTTCGAATTCAGTCCGGTCGAGTATCCCCGCGAGCCGCGTGCGTGGCTGGTGACGGTCACCGACATCACCGCGCGCGTGCAGCAGAATCGCGAACTGGAAGATTTGCGCACGCAGATGCAGACGCAGGGCGAGATCCTGCGCAGCGTGCTGCAGGCGGGCGCAGCACGCTTCAATGCCTTCCTGCATCGAACCGACGCCGCGATGCACGCCATCAACGGCGTTTTGAAGAAGCCTGCGCGCGAAGCCGATGCGTTTCGCAACAAGCTCGAGGAGACGCTCGGCGAAGTCGATCGCGTGCGGCGCGATGCCGCAGCGCTCAAGCTCACGGGCCTCGAGTCCGCGGCGCGGCTAATGGAAGATGCGCTGCACGAATTACGCAGCCGCGGCGCGCTCAGCGGCAGCGACTTCCTTCCCCTCGCGGTCAAGCTCGACCAGCTCTACGGGCAGTTCGCTCTCTTGCGCTCGCTCACCTCGCAGGCGAGTGCCGCGGAACCCGAGCCTGCCGCGCCCGACGCGCGCATGACGGAAAACGGCACCCAGATCATCGAAGCGCCGGCATTCCTCGCCGAAATGGCGCAAAAAGCCGCGCTTCCCAAAGCCCATCGCATGGCGCAGGCGGGCAGCCTCGACAGCACGCTGGCGGCGCTGACCGAGCTCGTGGCGCAGGAGCACAATAAGTCGGTGGCACTCGACTGCACCGGCATGCAGCTGGTTCCTCCCCGCTATCAGGCGACCATCAAGAACGTGGCGATCCAATTGATCCGCAATGCCGTCATGCACGGAGTGGAGACGCCCGCCGTGCGCAAGGAAGTCGGCAAGCCGCTGCATGGCACGCTGCACCTCGAGTTCAGGACGATGCCGGATCAAAGCTTCGAATTGCACTTCCAGGACGACGGCTGCGGCTTGGATCCGGACAAGGTGCGTGCCACGGCCATCGCCAAGGGTCTCGTCACCGCAGAGGCCGCGGCGCGGCTGCGTGATCGCCAAGCCATCAAATTGATCTTCAAGTCGGGCTACACCACCCTGCCCCAGGCCGCCGGCGAAGCGGCGCACGGCAGCGGCATGTCGCTGGTGCGACGCTACGTGCACGAGGCCGGCGGCAAGATTGCGCTGGCGACATTGCAGGGCCACGAGACGCGCTTCAAGGTCACGCTGCCGGCTGTCGCGGCGGCGGACGCTCAGGTGGCCTGACCAGGCGCCTGCCGTCCGTCGGCCAGTCCCTTCACTTGTGCAGGGCCGGCCGGGAATTTCCCTTCCTGGATTGTGCTTGGGTATAGGTGTCTCTGACAGTTTTGTAGCACACGCAGGCACCTGCTATGAGGCCTTCATGGTCGAGGATGGTGACGGTGCCGCGACGGTAGTCGATGAGCTTGCGTTCCCGCAATCGACACATTGCCGCGCTGACGCCGACCCGCCGCACGCCCAGCATGAGCGCAAGAAATTCTTGCGTGATGCGAAACTCACTGGAGTTGACGCGGTCGCGGGTCATCAACATCCAGCGGGCCATGCGTTGTGTCACCACATGGAAGCGGTTGCACGCCGCCGTCTGCGCGACTTGGATCATCAGCAAGTGGGTGAAGAGGAACACCTCTCTCTTCAACGCAGCGCTGTTGCTGAAACTACGGCGAAAGTCCGCTGTCTTCAAGCGCATGGCCGTGCCTCCGCCTTGGACCACTGCCCGAAAAGGCGAGACAGCGACACCCAGCGCCATGGGAATCCCGATCATGCCTTCGGAGCCGATGAGTCCGACCTCCGCAGCCCGGCCGGCATCCACAGTGGTCAACATTGAGACGAAGCAGTCGATGGGAAAGTACACGTGACGAATCTGCGAGTGGGATTCATACAGAGTTTCCCCAAAGGCCAGCTTGACCGGTTCGAGGAAAGGCAGCAGTTTCTGGTAGTCCTTGCGGGGCAACGCGCCAAGTAAGTGATTCGGAACGGAGACCTGTTTTGCGCCAAGCATTAAAACTCACTCAGTGTGCCGTGGTTGTAACTCCTTCGGAGAGCCACTCTTCGAGTTTCGAATGGTCGATCACGAATGCGGGCGAATCGAACGATTCAAAGGTGCGACAAGTATAATTTAGTACAATAAAAACAAGCAATTATGTTCGACACCGAACAAAAATCTAGAGTCTTTTTCGCTAGCGAACACAAGTCATTGCGTTGTTCTGAAATCAAGAAATGCGTGCGGCCGCAGGCCATGCCGCCGATTGATGCCAGCCTCGGTGGTCGCGCCTATCCAGCTGTTGGACCGCCCCCGAACTGTACGAGGACTCGCGAGTCGATCCAATTGCCGAGTTCGCCGGTCATCGAATCGGCGCGCAGCTTCCGCAACTTTTGAGCCTGATTGCGCAACTCCCTACTTTCCAAGCGAAGCAAATAAATGCGGGCGCCCTCGCCATTTTCGTTCAATGTCAGCGCTTCGCTGTCTCTCGAATTGGCTCTTCGTTCGAGCGACCTTATTTCAGCCCATAGCTCATCCATTGGGTGCGACTCGTTGTCGATGCCGCCAATGAGGAAACCGTTGCCGTCCACCTCGGTGTGGTCGACCACGATCTGCGATTCCATGACGGCTTCGCCCTTACCCTTGATTGCCTCAAGCGTCGCCCGTCGCTTGGATAGGATATTTTCGCCGGCCGGCCCGCAACGCATGAAGTGGTAAACGTACACGTCGCTCATTGGAGTTCTCCCTGAACACGGTGATCGACCCTTGAAGTGTAAGTCTTGCGCCTCGATGCCTTCTGTACGCTGCCGTACGGAACCGTACGCTGCCGCACAAAATCGGCGCGGGCTGTTATTGTTAAATTCAACATACCAAGAAGCCGAAATAGGCGAGCGTTGCCGGACGGGATATACTTGTTCGCTAGCGAACATACAAAAAGGATCGATTCGCCTGGGATGGAGTTGGACGCGGGGGTGCTCGTCAACGATGCGTGCTCTTAAGTACTTGATACACCTCGGGGTTCTGTGGAAATTCTTTCGTCAGAGCCCTTAGAGAACCGCTTGCTCGCCGCGCTGCCGGATGCGGAGTCGCAGCGCTGGCTCTCGCTGCTGGAACCCGTCGACTTGCCGCTCGGCGAAGTGCTCTACGAGTCGGGCACTACGCTGAGCCACGTCTACTTTCCAACGACCGCCATCATTTCGCTGTTGTATGTCATGGAGAACGGCGCCTCCGCAGAAATTGCCGTCGTCGGCAAAGAGGGCATCGTCGGCATTTCCCTGTTCATGGGAGGAGAATCCACCTCCAGCCGTGCGGTGGTGCAAAGCGCGGGTAAGGGCTTTCGCCTGAAGGCGGAGTCGATGAAACTGGAGTTCAACCGGGCAGGTCCGGTACTGCACTTGTTGCTGCGCTACACCCAGGCGTTGATAACCCAGATGTCGCAAACAGCGGTGTGCAATCGCCACCACTCGCTTGACCAGCAACTGTGCCGTTGGCTGTTGCTGAGCTTGGACCGTTTGGAGGGCAACCAACTGATGATGACGCAAGAACTGATCGCCAACATGCTGGGGGTTCGCCGTGAAGGCGTGACCGAGGGTGCGCTCAAGTTACAGCACGCGGGATTGATTCAATACGCGCGTGGGCACATCACCGTGCTCGACCGGGCAGCATTGGAAGAACGCAGTTGTGAGTGTTATGCGGTGGTAAAAAAAGAGTACGACCGCCTGCTTCCCGTGAAGCTGGCGAGTTAGCGCCGCGGCGGAATTCCTCGTCCGCTGGCCGGTGGGGTGGAGGTGCCGGACTAGTGGATGGGACTGGGTGGAACCGTCCGACGCAGAGTTTCGATCTCGTCGAGGATGATCCGGGTCATGCCATCGACAAGAACGCGGCCCTTGCCGACGGTGGCGAGTGTGGCGTCGCCGTAGATCCCGGACGGGCTGTATCGGGGGCTTTTGGGGTCCAGGGACAATGCTCCCCGGGCGGCACCCGGCCCGTACTCGACAGTTGCTTTGCCCATGTCGACGACGGAGGGATCGATCGCCAGCATCTCCGAGGTCTCGATCTCATCGGCATGGCTGCCCTCCTTCTGTGCCGCAATCGGCCCTTCGAGCGCCTTTACGGCTGGACCCGTCAGGTCAAGGTAGCCGAGCGCGATTCCCTCGAGCGCGAGAAGTGCGGCGGCTTGCGCCAAGGGCGCATTGGTCGACACGCCTGTGTTGAGCACGTAGAAGCGGCGCGGACCGAAGTGGGCGATTCCGCGGATCACATCCACGATCATGTCTCGTGCGACGGGAAGGCTCAAGCTCGTCGAGCCCGGGTAATCGACGAATGCGGGATAAAACGAATAGTTTATCGTCGGAGCGACCACGACATCCGCTTGGGCGAGGACTCGGCTCTTGTAATACTCGGCCTGCCGGAAGTCGGTGCTCAACGGCAGATGCGGACCGTGTTCTTTAGACTCGGCGCCGAGGGGAATCACCACGACCGCATCCGCCGCGAGGACCGCCTTGGCCTCCACCCAGGTCATGCCGGAAAGAAGGTGGCCCTTGGGCTTGGGTCCACCTGCTGCAGCGTCGATGCTGACGCAAAGAACGAAAGCTACGACCAGAACGCGAAGCTGACGCATGCGGATTCCCCCTGCCCGCTGACCAATCCCCTGCGGCTCACACTTCGAGCGGCGTGAGCTCCACCAAGATCGCTCCGGCGGCGACCCGCTCGGCCACTGCAAAGGCCACGCGCGCCACCGTTCCGTCGTAGGGCGCGGTCAGCGTATGCTCCATTTTCATGGCCTCGACGGTCACCAAGGGCGCGCCGCGGGCGACTTCCTGCCCCTGCTTGACGTGAACGGCGACCACGGTTCCGGGCAGCGGCGTGAGCAGCGAGCCCTCCTCCGCTCCGGCGCTCACCTGCAAGGCATCTTCGGTCCGCGCCACCCGCAGCACCACCTGCCGCCCGGCGCGAAACAGGTGCAGGTCCTGACCGGCTTCGATGACCCGAACGCGCTGCATCTGCCCATCCAACTCGGCTTGCAGGGACTGCGCGCCGCGCGCGGTCACGCGCAGTCGATATTCCCGCCCTGCCAGATGCGCGAGATAGCTGGCCGGCGCGCAGTATTCGACGACCACGCCGCGCTGTGCGAACGTCCAAGCGCTGCTCGGGCTGGCAGCCAGGCGCCATCCGCGGCTGTCCGTCCATAATGCGTCGCCCGAGGTTTCGCGCGTCGCGCACCAAACCGCCGCCAGTACGGCGTCGGCATCGCCCGCCGGCGGATCGGCGAACGCCAGCCGAGCGTGGCGGACCTCGTCGGCGAGCACGCTGACGAGGAGCGCGCGATTGGTGGTCACGCCCGTGATCTCGATGTCATCCAGCGCCCGATGCAGCCGCTCTGCCGCTTCGCCGCGCGTCTCGCCCCACGCGATGACCTTGCCGAGCATGGGATCGTAGAAAGGCGAGACTTCATCGCCGGCGTCGACGCCGACGTCGAGCCTCAAGCCGGCCGCGGAATCGGGCCAGCGCAGATGCGCGATTCGCCCGACGCTCGGCAGATATCCGTGGCCCGGGTCTTCGGCGTACAAGCGCGCTTCCATGGCGGCGCCATGCTGGGCAATTTCATGCTGCTGTTTCGGCAGCCGGGCTCCCTGCGCGACGCGCAGCTGCCATTCCACGAGATCGACGCCGGTGATGAATTCAGTGACCGGGTGCTCCACCTGCAGGCGGGTATTCATTTCCATGAAGTAAAAATGCTGGGCCTCGTCGACCAGGAACTCCACGGTGCCGGCACCCACGTAGCCGACTGCCCGCGCCGACTGGATTGCGGCCTGCGACATCCCGGCGCGCACCTCCTCGCGCAGCCCGGGCGCCGGCGCCTCCTCGATGATTTTTTGATGGCGGCGCTGCACCGAGCAGTCGCGATCGAACAGGCTCACGATGCCGCCGTGGGAGTCGGCGAACACCTGCACCTCCACGTGGCGCGCCCGCGGGAAATACCGTTCCAGCAGCAGCCGATCGTCGCCGAACGCGGTGCGCGCCAGGCGCTGTGCGGATTCGACTGCCGCCGCAACCTCGGCGGCGGAATTCACGACCTGCATGCCCTTGCCGCCGCCCCCCGCGCTGGCCTTGATGATGAGCGGGAAGCCGACACGCTGCGCCTCGGCCAACAGGCGCTGCGGCGCCTGGTCCTCGCCGTGATAGCCGGGCGCGACGGGAACTCCGACGGCCGCCATGGCCGCCTTGGAGGCGCTCTTCGAGCCCATGGCGCGGATGGCCGCGGCGGGCGGCCCGACGAAGATCAGGCCGGCGTCGCTGCAAGCCTGCGCGAAAGCGGCGTTCTCGGAGAGAAAACCATAGCCGGGGTGCACGGCGTCGGCGCCGACGCGCCGCGCCAGATCCAAAATCTTGCCGATGTTGAGGTAGCTGTCCGCCGCCGGTGCCGCCCCCAAGAAATACGCTTCGTCGGCCATGCGCACATGGCGCGCGTGCGCGTCGGCCTCGGAGTACACCGCGATGCTGGTCAATCCCATGCGCTGCGCCGTGCGCGCAATGCGGCAGACGATTTCGCCGCGGTTGGCGATCAGCAGTCGTCGCAGCACGGCCGAGCTCACATCCGGAACACGCCGAAGCGCGTGGCGGCGATGTCCTGCCGGCGGGTCAAGGCCAGGGCCAATCCTAGGACGCGCCGCGTGTCGAGCGGATCGATGACGCCATCATCCCAGAGGCGCGCGGACGCATAATAAGGATGCCCCTGACGTTCGAATTGCTCGCGGATGGGCGCTTTCAGCTGCTCTTCCTCGGCGGCGCTCAAGGTGCCTCCGGCACGCTCCAGGCCCTCGCGCTTGATGGTCGCCAACACGCTGGCGGCTTGCTCCCCGCCCATGACCGAGGTGCGCGCGTTCGGCCACTGAAACAGGAAGCGCGGGCTGTAGGCGCGGCCGCACATCGCGTAATTGCCGGCGCCGAAGCTGCCGCCGATGACCACGGTATATTTCGGCACCGCCGCGCAGGCCACGGCCGTCACCAGCTTGGCGCCGTCCTTGGCAATGCCGCCCGCCTCCGCGGCCTGGCCCACCATGAAGCCGGAAATGTT
>Ga0307474_10003391_pt1 | contig 11466 bp, 10 predicted proteins | sample atmos_gasesECM1C_2_FD_203312 | JGI IMG/M metagenome (GOLD analysis project Ga0307474, IMG submission 203312) | Hardwood forest soil microbial communities from Morgan-Monroe State Forest, Indiana, United States - atmos_gasesECM1C_05 | ecosystem: Environmental > Terrestrial > Soil > Temperate... | reverse complement strand
CGCGGCTGAACTCCGCCAACAACGACGCTTCCTTTGGTCGGTTCACTGGCACCTTCTCCCCCGCGCTGCGACCCAATTCTTCGCGCACGGTTGAAAGACGCAATCCCCGCTCAAGCAAAATCTCCGCGCCGAAAGACTTCTCTTCGCGGAGCACCCCTAGCAATAAATGCTCGGTACCCACGTGCTTGTGCCCTAAACGCTCGGCTTCTTCCGCCGCGAAATTCAGAATGCGCTTGCATTCCTGGCTCAGCGGAACTTCCACCGAAGTGGAAATGCGTTCGCGCACGGTGATGCGCGCTTCGATTTCCTTCCGGATGGATTCGATGGAACCATGCGAGCGCAGGAATCGATTGGCGAGGGCTTTGTCCTCGCGCAGCAATCCCAGCAGCAAGTGCTCCGTCTCGATGTAGGGGCTTCCGTACTGGCTCGCCTCGTATCGTGCAAAAAAGATTACGCGCCTAGCTTTCTCTGTATAGCGTTCGAACACGGTTCACCCAAGGTCTTCCAGGATTCGCGTTGCGCCGTCCGCCATACGACCGAGAGGGGCAGCGGACTGGGCAAGCGATACCCCGGCCGGCGTTAGCTTCCCGTGCTCCAGAATCAGAGCGCGATCCGCGCGCCGGGCTAATGAATTGTTGTGAGTTGCAAGAATTGACGTTAAACGGTGAGACTGATGAAGACGGTACATAAGTTCGAAAACATTTTCGGCGCTTCTCTGATCGAGGTCGCCGGTAGGTTCGTCGGCGATAAGCAACGTTGGGCCATTTACCAGAGCTCGCGCGATGGCCACCCGCTGCTGTTCGCCCCCGGATAACTGCCCCCCACGCTGCCCGGCCCGGTCCGCTAATCCTACTTCACCGAGCCATTCTTTTGCGGTTCGAAGCGCTTGCGCCAAGGAGGTGCCTCGAACCAACAGCGGCATCGCTACGTTTTCAGCCGCGGTAAAATCCGGAAGCAGATGATGCCGCTGCCAGACAAATCCGACGGCCCGGTTGCGATATTCCGCCACATTTTTTTCAGTGAGATCGTGTAGCGAATCTCCGGCGAAGTATACTGCACCGCTTGTTGCGGTGTCCAGCGCCGCCAAGAGGTGCAGCAACGTGCTTTTACCCGTCCCAGAGGGCCCTACGATCGCGACCATCTCGCCGCGGATGACTTCGAGGTTAATTCCATCGAGAGGAACAATTTCCTGGTCGCCGGAACGGTAGACTTTACGAAGATTCACCGCGCGCAGAATTTCGGTGTTATTGGTGGCGGCTCCATTTGCTAGCGAGTCGTCAAGAAGAGCGATCCCGGAAGTAACCTGCGTCTGCATGCCAGGAACTAGATCTCTTTCACTTTAGATGCCGAAAGCAGCAAAGTGTATGTCCTTTTCTTACATGCAACTAAGATTTCCCGAAGCTGCACTTTGAGCCGGGCAATCCACAAAAGTTCTCTTTATTGCCGTACTATTACCCGCTGAAGGAAAGCCACCGACCCTGGTTTCACGCGCCTGCCCACAACAATTCCCGGGCCGCACTTCGCCAGAATTCTGCTCCACACTCAATTCTAACACGGTCTGTGTTTCAGCAAAAATTCGCGTGCCTAAAACGAGGAATAAACCGAGGCTTCAGGAAGCTGATGCGACCTTCAAGATGGTGGCTTGGCCTAAAATTGGGGGCAGGCGGTCCGTCGAGTCTAGCCGTGGCCGCCCCCTCCGGTCAGCTCACGCACAATCGATCCGACAAACGATTTGGCATCGCCGAACAGCATCAACGTCCTATCGAGGTAATAAAGCGGGTTGTCGATCCCGGCGAAGCCAGGGCTCATCCCGCGTTTGATCACCATCACCGTTCGAGCTTTGTCGACGTCCAGGATAGGCATACCGAAAATCGGGCTGGACGCATCATTGCGTGCGGCAGGATTGGTCACATCATTCGCGCCGATAACTAGTGCCACGTCGGCCTGCGGAAATTCGCCGTTGACCTCCTCCATATCCAGAAGCTTGTCATATGGAATGTCCGCTTCGGCTAGCAGCACGTTCATGTGCCCAGGCATGCGGCCTGCGACCGGATGAATCGCGAACTTCACGTCCACGTCGCGTTTGGTGAGGGCGTCGTACAGTTCGCGCACCTTGTGTTGCGCCTGCGCCACCGCCATTCCGTAGCCTGGAACGATGATGACTTTGTTGGCCGCACCCAAGATGGCGGCCGCCTCTTCTGCCGTAGCACTGTGTACTGGACGGGCTTCTTCTGCTGCCGCTCCCGCAGCTTGTTCCTGGCCGAACGCACCGAACAGGACATTGGTGAACGAACGGTTCATCGCCTTCGACATATTGACCGAAAGAATGAAACCGGACGCTCCATCCAGCGCGCCGGCAATGATCAGCAATTTGCTGTCGAGTACGAAGCCCATTGCCGCCGCTGAGAGACCGGCATACGAATTCAACAGCGAAATAACGGTCGGCATATCGGCGCCGCCGATGGGGATAATCATCAACACGCCAAAAATGAGCGGAATGGCAATCATCAACGGGAATAAGTTGAGGTGGCTGGGGTCGTAAACCAGGTACGCCGCCAGCCCGACGGCCACCGCGAGGAACCCCAGATTTACAAAGTTTTGACCTTTGTAGGTAATCGGCCGTTGCGGCAGCCATTCCTGCAGTTTTCCAGCGGCCATCAAGCTGCCGGTAAAGGTCAGGCCGCCAAGAATCACTTCCATGGAGAGCACGCCCATCATGAATCGCGGCACGTTGGGCGCGCGCAAGTAAAACTCGGCTGTTCCGACCAGCGTCACGCATAGCGCGCCGAAAGCGTGGCTGAGTGCGGTCCGTTGCGGCACGGCGGTCATGTGAACTTTGCCGAGTGGCACGCCGATGATCGTACCCAGCACCAGCGCGATAACAATCCATTTGTAGTCGACGATGCCGCGGTTCAGTAGCGTGCCGCCGATGGCCAGCGCCATGCCGATTTCGCCAGCGCGCACGCCACGTCGCGCGGTGACCGGCGACTTCATCCAGATGAGTGAAAGGATGAAGAGCGCGGTGGCTATCAGGTAGGTGATTTCGATAAAAGTGTCGGTTCCGATCCAGGGTGTCATTATTTTTTGGGGCCGCTGGCCTTGAACATTTTGAGCATGCGGTCGGTGATCAGGAAGCCGCCCACCACGTTGCTGGTCGCCGCCACGATGGCGATGGTTCCCAGAATCGTGGCCAGCGTGCTGCGATGCTCGCCGGCCAAAATAATCGCGCCGACCACGGCGATGGCGTCGAGTGCGTTGGTCAGCGACATCAGCGGCGTGTGCAGCAGCGGTGTAATGTTCCGAATCACCTCGAAACCTATGAATCCGGCAAGCATGAACACATAAAGACTGGTCAACAAATCCATCTTCATGATTTTTTCTCCTGAGACGCAGCGGCTAAGACCGGCAGCGAATAGAATTCACGCAGCCGCTGGTTGACGATCTGGCCGCCGATGGTCAGCAAGGTGTCGCGAATGATTTCATCGGAAGTATCGAGCCGTAGCTTGCCATCTTTGAATAGATACAAAAGAAACGCGGAAATGTTGCGCGCGTACATCTGGCTGGCGTGGTACGGAACCTCGCTGGCAAAATTATAGACGCCGATGATAGTCACGCCGTGGGCCACGATGGTCTCGCCCGGCTTGGTAAGTTCGCAATTTCCGCCGCGCTCGGAAGCCAAATCCACAATCACCGAACCCGGGGCCATGCCTTTGACCATATCGGCGGTGATGAGGATCGGCGATTTTTTCCCGGGGATCACCGCAGTGGTGATTACCACGTCGCTTTCGGCCACGACTTTGGTCAGGAGCTCGCGCTGGCGGGCGTAAAACTGTTCGTCCTGGGCGCGCCCGTAGCCACGCGCATCTTGCGCGTCCTTAGCTTCGATGGGTAATTCGACGAACCGCCCGCCCAGACTCTGGACTTGTTCCTTCGCCGCGGGACGCATGTCGTAGGCCGAAGTTACGGCTCCTAAGCGACGCGCGGTGGCAATGGCCTGCAATCCTGCCACGCCTGCGCCAATGATGAACACGCGCGAAGGCGTGATTGTTCCGGCCGCGGTGGTAAGCATGGGGAAAATTCGCGGCAGCGAATCGGCGGCGTTGAGCACCGCTTTATATCCACAAATCGTGCCCATCGAAGAGAGTGCGTCCATGCTTTGCGCGCGGGTGGTTCGGGGTATCAGCTCGACGGAAAGCGCGGTAACGCCGCGTTCGGCAATCTGCTGAATCGTTTTTAGTACGCCGAGTGGCCGCAGAAACCCGACCAGCACCTGCCCGCTGCGCAACAACGGCAAATCCGCTTCACCGGTCTTGTCGTTCGATCCGTAACACAGCACCTGCACCACAATATCCGCTAAACGAAAAACTTCGGCCCGATCGGCAACAACCTTTGCGCCTCTGGCCGTATAGGTCGCGTCCGGATAGCCGGCTTCATTTCCCGCCCCGGCTTGCACCACCACTTCGAAGCCGCCCTTCATTAAAATGGGCACTGCGGCGGGCACGATGGCGACGCGTCGCTCTCCGGGATAAATTTCGCGCGGAACGCCGACGATCATGAAACTTCCCTCCCGGAATCAGCCCTTGAATTCGGCCGCAGCGACGATTCTCTAACGCTCACAGTTGAACTCAAAACCTCGGCAGCATACCACGATGCGCCACGGAATCCGGTTGGCCAGTTTTGCAATTGGGCCGTGGCCCGTCCGGAGCAGCTCTACGGAGTTATTCGAAACGAAGAATTTCCACGGGTAGAATCCGGGCGGCGGACTGGGCCGGCAGGATTGTCGCGGCGATGCTGATGGCGAGAGCAGCGGCTGCAATCCAGATGGCGTCGGCAGCGTTGGTATGAAATGGGACGTAGGGGATGGCATAGACTTCGGGATTCAAATGAATCAGCCGCCACTTGTTAGCAATTCCTGCGAAGCTGTACCCGAGGATCAGGCCGAGGGCAGTACCGGCAATACTGACGATCAGCCCCTGCAAGACAAAGACTTTTCGGATTTGCTGGCGACGCGCGCCCATGGCCATCAGCACCGCCACATCGCGGGCGCGATCCGTAACGGTCATGGTCAGCACCACCAGGATATTCAGTCCGGCGACGAAGGTGATCAGGCCGATGAACAACGCGGTGACCAGTTTTTCGAGGCTCAACGCGCGGAACAGCGCGCGATTTTCGTCCATCCAGGTGGAGGTGGTGAAGCCGGGCCCCGCGAGCTTCAGCAAATCATCGGCAATCGCGCTGGCGTCGTCCATCCGCGTCACTCGAAATTCCAGCAGGCTCACCACGTCCCCAATTCCGGAGAGAGACTGCGCGGACTGGAGATTTACAAATCCCCAATTCGCGTCGTAGTCGTAGAATCCGGAATTGAAAATCCCTGTTACCCGAAAACGTCGGGAGCGCGGCATCAAACCCAGTGGCGTGAGGTTTCCTTGCGGGCTGGTTAACGTCACGTAGTCGCCGGCGGAGATATCCAAATCATTGGCCAACATGTATCCGACCAAAACAGAAGGGATGCCGTCCGGGTCGGGCGCGAAATTCCCGGCACCCGATTCGATTTGATGCAGCGCTTCGCTGGCCTGAAGCTCTAGCTGAGGATCGACGCCTTTAAGCACAATGCCGCGAGCATGGCCACCAGAAGAAAGAAGCACCGTAGCGTAGATCGCGGGCTCAATCGATCGAACGCCAGGTGTAGCGCTGAGCTTGGTGATCAATGGGCGATAGTCGGGAATGCCGTTGGGACCGATGGGCTTTAGGTTTATGTGGGCGGTGACGCTGAGCAATCGATCACGAATGGCCTGGCGAAAACCGGTGTTCATGGAAAGCGCGATGACTAGCGTCGTGACGCCGGCGGCCACGCCCACAATTGCGAGCAGGGTAACAATACGCAATACCGCGGGCCGGTTCGGCGACCTCAAGTACCGCAACGCCACCAGCCATTCGAACGTCATTTTTGGGCGCCGTCCGCAGCCGTGGCGGGTTTCGATTCGATTGTCGTTGCAGGAATCCTTTCCGCCGCAGCCTCCCCAGACTCCGCGCGTAGCAGCGGAAACAGCACCACTTCCCGAATCGCACGCGAGTCGGTGAGAAGCATTACCAGCCGGTCAATACCGATCCCCTCTCCAGCCGTGGGCGGCAATCCGTGCGACAGCGCGCGAATATAATCGATGTCGACTTCCTTCGGCGCCTCGTGACCACCTTTTTCCACCTGCGCGCGAAATCGGTTTTCCTGGTCGATCGGATCGTTCAACTCCGAAAAGCCGTTGGCTACCTCCATCCCGGCGATGAAGAGCTCGAACCGCTCGGCGATGGAAGGATCATCGGCGCGAGTTTTCGACAGTGGCGATATCTCGATGGGGAAATCATAGATAAACGTTGGCTGCACTAAATGGGGCTCTGCCACGGCTTCAAAAAGCTCACCGATGAGTTCCCCGTTCGAAAGTTTTCCTACATTTAGGATGGGATCGATATTCTGAGTCCGAGCATAAGTATTGAAACGTTCGGCGATGGTCAGAGGCCCGTTCGCAGCCGCCAATTCGGAATGGGCAGGCGGGGCTCCGGCAGCGTCCGGCCAGAATCTCACGATCGCGTCACGCATCGAAAGTCGTTCGAAGCGGGCAAAATCAATTTCCACTTCTTCATATTTAAATTTGGTCGAGCCACAAACTTTTTCCGCCAGTCCGCGGAACAGTTCCTCCGTCATATCCATTAATTCACGGTAGTCGCTGTACGCCTGGTAGAACTCCAGCATGGTGAATTCCTGCAGATGAATGGCGTCAATACCTTCGTTACGAAAGTTGCGGTTGATTTCATAGACGCGATCCAGTCCGCCGACCACCAGGCGTTTCAAATAGAGCTCCGGCGCAATCCGTAAATACAGTTTCATGTCCAGCGTGTTGTGATGGGTGATGAAGGGACGCGCCGTCGCTCCGCCAAGAATCGGGTGCATCATCGGCGTTTCTACTTCGGAATAATTGCGAGCATCGAAAAAGTGGCGAATCTCGCGAATAATTTGCGCCCGCCGGATGAAAACTTCGCGGGCCTTTTCGTTGACGATTAGATCCAGGTACCGTCGCCGGTAACGCAGCTCCACGTCCGCCAAACCGTGCCATTTTTCGGGAAGCGGCAACAAGGATTTGGTAAGCAACTGGAGCTTATCGACCTTCACTGAAAGCTCATTCGTCTTGGTGCGGAATAAGTGTCCCGTAACCCCGACAAAGTCCCCTAAATCCATGAGCTTAAAAAGTTTATAGGCCTCGTCGCCCACGATATCCTGCCGGACGTAAATCTGCAGCCGGGCGCCATCTCCGGCGACGTGGGCGAATGCGGCTTTGCCGTGCGGCCGCAGGGCCACGATTCTTCCCGGCACACTGACCGTGATGGGCGAAGTCTCCAACTGCTCGACCGTGCTTTCGGCGTATTTCTCAAGTATTTGTTTCGGCGTGTGTGTCCAAGCAAAATTGCGAGGGTATGCCGGATGTCCCAGGGCTTCGATATCTTTCAGGTTCTGGCGGCGCTGCTGGTACTGATCTAGCGGTTCAAATTCCAAAGAGTCATTCCTTTCAACGATTTGGCCTCGTTCGCAGCGGGGTCATGAACAACGAAGCGGATCGGGGGGCCGGACGCGAGTATAGCGACCATCTTTGGCGAGCGTCAAGAAAAGGGCGGAAAACCCTCTTACGCAAAACCAGTGGTATACTCCGGGTTCTTACTTGGGGGCTGCGTGTTTTCTACGCGGAAGAAAGCGTCTCACTCCACGAAGCATACCGTCTGCGACGATTGGATTGCCTCGCTTCCGCGCGAAAAAATGCAGATCTTCCATACCGTGGTGCGCGGTTGGGAATCTTCGTACGCCATGGTCAGCATCTCGTTAAGCGAATCCCTTTCTCTGCGCTCGCGTGGCGAACTGATTGGCGCCCGGCAACAGCTCATAGTATGTGACGAGTTATTGGCGAGATGTGCGGTTGTTCTGATCGAAGGATGCCAAGTCATACTCAATCGCGGCCGCCGGATCAGCAACGTGCCTCAAGTCCTGCCGCTGAATAGCGAGTTTTTCAAAGGGCAAACCGCCCAGAGTGCGGCGTCCTGGAACGAATTCCTGCATCGCGTGCTTTTTGCGGATCGATCGCGATTCCTTCAGAAGGTAAAAATACTTTCGGAGACATTGGAGAATATCGCCGGCGTGTTTCACATGGAGACAGCGGAGCTGGCATCGGGAAGGACAGTACAACCTAATGAGAGTTGGAAGACGCTCGAAAGTTATCATTACGACTTCAATACTTGCCTGCGCGAGGCCGAGGTTTTATTGAAATCTTTCCTACGGGCATTACCGGCGGATCAGATCCCGGATTTTGCGGCCGAGATGGATGTCGCGCCATCAGCGGAAAAGGTGAAGAAATTCAGGACTGCCGGCATGCTCGCCCATCCGGAATACCGACATCGCTCCGCAATTGCGTAGTTTTACATCACACGAACACCGAGATGGTTAGCATCCCAGTTAGCCGACAGCCTCACTGGACGTTTACTCGAAATCCGATGACAATATCTTTTGGTTCGGTTGGCCGAATCCAATTATGCATAGGGTTCCGGTCGCTCCGGACTGCTGTCCGCGGCGCTAGCGACGGTTAGTGCTCAAACAGAATCTTAAAGTACAACTCAGGGAGCCGAGGGCGCATCGGAACTAGGAATGCGTCCAAACGGGTAGCGTGGCCCGAACGAGACGAACGGATATTCCCGGCGAAATGCCGGAGGCGGAAGCGATTCGGTTGGCCCAGCAAGGTAATGCCCCGGCCTTCGAGCGTTTATATCGCCTGCATAACAGACGGGTTTACTCGCTATGCCTTCGAATGGTGAGCAATACGGCAGAGGCCGAAGACCTAACGCAGGAAGCGTTTCTTCAGCTTTTCCGGAAAATTGCGACCTTTCGAGGCGAATCGGCATTTTCCACCTGGTTGCACCGGTTGGCGGTCAATGTCGTCTTGATGCGCTTACGGAAGAAGTCCGGCACCGAGGCGTCCCTGGACGAAATGACCGAGCCGGACGAGGAATCGGGTGGACCAAGACGGGACTTCGGTGGGCCAGATTTGCGGCTCAGCGGTTCCATCGATCGAGTGAATTTACAGCGGGCCGTCGAGCAGTTGCCCCCGGGTTACAAATCGGTCTTTGTGCTGCACGATGTGCAGGGTTATGAGCACAACGAGATCGCGAAGATTATGGAATGTTCCATCGGCAACTCGAAGTCGCAGTTGCATAAAGCGAGAATGAGGCTTCGCGAGTTATTACACGAAGCGTTGCGAGACAAGGCCAGGGAAGATCGAAAGGCCGCCAGCGAAGGTTCCGGCGGCGAGGACTAGGCAATGGCTACCGATCGTTGTAAGGATTTTTTGGGCCGGCTGGATTCGTGGATCGCAGGCGAACGTCCAGCCGAAGCCAAGGCCCATTTTCGCGATTGCGCGTCCTGCCAGGCGGTCGTCGAAGACTTAAACGCGATTCAAATCGAAGCGCGCTCCTGGAGGCAGCTGGAATCGGAAGCGCCCGAACGAGTCTGGACTGCGCTGCGCGCACAGCTGGAGCAGGAAGGGTTGATACGCGCAGAGCAGCCTGAGCGCGAAGCCGCTCCCGTGGCATCCTCGCTCGCCGATTGGCTGAGCGCCGTCTTCGCTCGAATTCCCCGGCCCGCGCTCGCTGGCGCTTACCTTTCGATTCTGGTCGCGCTCGGCTTTGCGCTCAGCGGTCCGGTGAACCAACCATCCAATGAAGCAAAATGGCTGGAAGGTACGCGGGTGGTATCCTCCCCGATTAGTGCCCAGCTCGACAACTTCGAGCAGAACACCAGCCTGGCGAACCGCGATCGCAACCCTGCTATAACGGCTTCGCTCCACCAAAATCTGGCCATCGTTGACAACTACATTTCGTTGTGTGAAAAAAGTGTGCAAGAGGAACCGGAGAACGAAGTAGCGCGGGACTACCTTTATTCGGCGTATAAACAAAAGGCGGACCTGCTGGCGCAGATCGGCGAACGCGGAGAAAACGTCCAATGAGCACGGGGTATCTGGTTCTAACGCGTAGCAAACTCAAGAGACAGCTCAAAAAGCAGCTGAAGACGGCAGGTGCTCTGGCCGTGCCCGGACTTCTATTGTGCAGCGCCGTTTCCGCCGGACCCATTCGCCACGAGGAGCATTTTAAAGTCGCCGCCCACCCAATCATCACCATCCACAATCCCGAGGGCTTAATCACCGTGAAAGCCTGGACCAAAGCGGAGGTGATGGTCATCTCGATGCCGGCCAGCAACGCGGTGGAAGTCGATTCGGAACAAATGGGCAATCGCGTGGACGTTACCACCCGCGCGCTCTCGGATTCGGTGTCGCCGTCCGACATGAAGGCGGATTTTCAGATTAATGTTCCGGAAGACGCCGAATTGCAAATCCATAACGACGCCGGTTCGGTGACTGTTTCCAACGTGACGGGCGACATGAATGTCGAAACCGTAGCCGCGGGTGTGGATCTCGAAGATACCTCCGGATATCTAACGGTGAAGACCGTTGGCGGTTCGTTTCAGTGCTTGCGCTGCGCCGGGCGAATCGAGGTTTCCTCGATCACGGGCAGTTTCAAGTTGATCGACTTGAAGAGCACGCGCGTATGGGCGCAAACCTCGAGCGGCAATATTCTTTTCAATGGCCAGTTTCTGCCCAACGGAACCTATTCGCTGAAAAACTACAGCGGCATCATCGAGGTTCGTTTTTCGCCGGCAGACTCCTTCGACATGAGTGCCACTTCCCTCAAGGGCAAAGTCAACAACGAGGCGAAATTGACGCCATCCACCCACGAACATCACTTCATGCCGCGCTGGGGTAATGCGCTATTTGGCACATTCAATCAGGGCCGGGCAAAAGTCGAATTGACATCTTTCGATGGAACAATCAACATCCTCAAGCGTGACTGATTTTTCATTCCACCTCGTATCGCATTGCAGAACCAATGGCAAGTGACCCACGGACCCGCGCGATCGTCTGCCTGACCGGTTTTATGGGCACTGGAAAATCCACCGTCGCCCGGTTGCTGGCCCGGCAGATTGGTTGGCAGCACGTGGACCTGGATAAACGCATCGTCGAATTCGCGAATCAGACCATCCCTGAAATTTTCGCCAAGCAAGGCGAAGCCGAGTTTCGTCAAATCGAGCGCGACCAATTGGCTCGCATTTTGGGCGAGGCGGCGGAGCAACAGAAGCCGCGGCTTGTGTCGCTGGGCGGCGGAACCACCGCGCAACCCCCGAACCTGGCGTTACTTCGGCAGGCCGGCGCCGTTTTGATCTGGCTACATTGTCCGGTCGAAGATCTGCTGAAACGGATTGCGCACATTCAGGATCGCCCGCTGTTTCGCGACGCAGCCACCTTCCGTAAACTCTACGAGGAAAGGTTGCCGTTCTACGAACTCGCGGAATATCGCGTGGAGTCGAACGTGGAACCATTGCGG
>Ga0307474_10003388_pt1 | contig 11470 bp, 12 predicted proteins | sample atmos_gasesECM1C_2_FD_203312 | JGI IMG/M metagenome (GOLD analysis project Ga0307474, IMG submission 203312) | Hardwood forest soil microbial communities from Morgan-Monroe State Forest, Indiana, United States - atmos_gasesECM1C_05 | ecosystem: Environmental > Terrestrial > Soil > Temperate... | reverse complement strand
ATGGCGCCCTCCTTCCGACAAGTATTTCGATAACGTGTTCGATAAGACTACCATAGCACAGCTAAGTAAGCCAACTCGTTCGAGATCGGAGAGGGGGGTCCGGGGAGAGGTGGCTCGGGGTCCGGGAGAGGCGGCTCGGGTTCGGCGGAGGCGGCTCGGGGTCGGGCGGGAGGTGGCCCCGGTTCGGCGGAAGTGGCTCGGGTCGGCGCTCGCGGCGACGGGTGGATACCCGGAGTGTGCCGGGGAAGGTGTCTAGGAACGAGCGGTCAGGGGTGACGCGGCGATGTCACAAAACCGCCGGGGCTTTGGCAGACTGAGGTTCTACGCACCAGGGAGGTGACGGCCGTGAGCACGGCGCCTGCTGAAGTCCAGCGCCCGGACACCAGGCAGGAGACGGCTCCTGCCTTGCCATGGGTCACGATCGTGTGGAACGACCCCGTCAACCTCATGTCATATGTGACCTATGTGTTCCAAACGGTGTTCGGCTACGCCAAGCCGAAGGCCGAGAAGCTCATGCTCGACGTTCATCACAAGGGCAAGGCCGTGGTTTCGGCCGGCGCGCGCGAGGCGATGGAGCGCGACGCCGAGACACTCCACGGTTACGGTCTTTGGGCCACGATCAGCCACGATTCGTGACCGAAACGCCGGAGCCGGACGAGGCGGCAAGCCTGGAGGACCTGATGGCACGCTTCCGCCGTACCGCGGACGGCGCCACGGCGCGGTTCGCTCCGGTCGAGGCGGCCATCATCCGGGACCTGGTCGGCCAGGTGATCGAGCTCATCGGGTCCGACCCGCTCGAGAACGAGGCCGACGACATCGACGACATCGTCGTAGCCGAAGCGCCGGAAGCGGAAGCGCCCGGCCGTCACAACGGCATGCCCGACGACGGGCCGATCAACGCGGATGACCTGGCCGCCATGATCGGTTTCAGTGACAACACCGAACTGCCCGACGATCCCGTCCTGGCTCGCTTGCTGCCCGACGCCTACCGCGACGATCCCGAGGCGTCGGGGGAGTTCCGCCGGTATACCGAGAGCGGGCTGCGGTCCGGCAAGGCCGCGGCGGCTAGGACCGTGCTGGCCACGCTGCCGCCAACGGGCGGGCGCATCCGGCTGTCGGAGCCGGAGGCCCAGGCCTGGCTGAGGGCGCTCAACGACGTCCGCCTGGCGCTCGGGGTACGCCTCGAGGTCTCCGACGACTTCGACGATCAGGTGACAAGCATGGAGCCCGACGATCCCCGGGCGCCCTACATCGGGGTCTACCAGTGGCTGGCGTTCCTGCAGGAGACCCTGGTCCGGGCGCTGTCCTGAGACCCCCGGCCGGGTGGGCCCGCGGCCGGGTTACGCTCGCGTGCATGCTGACCTTGTCCGGCGCGTTGCGCGCCGCCATCATCGCGCACGCAAGGACCGACCATCCCGACGAGGCGTGCGGGGTGATCGCGGGTCCCGCTGGCAGCGACCGCCCGGAGCGGTTCATCCCGATGACGAACGCCGAGCGATCGCCGACGTTCTACCGGTTCGACTCGATGGAGCAGTTCAAGGTGTGGCAGGAGATGGACGACCGGGACGAGGAGCCCGTGGTCATCTACCACTCGCACACCGCGACCGAGGCCTATCCGTCCCGCACCGACATCTCCTACGCCAGCGAACCTGGGGCACACTATGTCCTGGTGTCCACGCGCGATCCGGACGAGGTCGAGTTCCGCTCGTTCCGCATCATCGACGGAGTCGTCACCGAGGAGGAGGTCCGCACCGCCTCCTCCGACGAGGCCTTGGAATGATCCGGTCCCGCCGCCGGTTGGACCGCACGACTCCCCGCAGACCAAAACCGCCTAACTTGGAGCGCTATCCATGGCCATCGAGGTACGGATCCCGACCATCCTGCGCAGTTACACCGGCGGGGCCAAGTCGGTCGAGGGCTCCGGCGACACGCTGGCCGACCTGATCGCCGACGTGGACTCGCGCCACGGCGGGCTGCAGGAGCGGCTCGTGGACGCGTCCGGCCTGCGCCGGTTCGTGAACGTCTACCTCAACGACGAGGACGTCCGGTTTATCGGCGGGCTTGACGCCCCGGTCAAGGACGGCGACACGGTGACCGTGCTGCCCGCCGTGGCCGGCGGGGCGCGCTAGCCGCCGACGAGCCGGAACGGCCAGAAGAGCCCGATGCGCTACGACTCACTGCTCGACTCGCTCGGCAACACGCCCCTGGTCGGGCTGCCCCGGCTGTCGCCCGATCCGGCGGCCCGGCTGTGGGCCAAGCTGGAGGATCGCAACCCGACCGGCTCGGTGAAGGACCGGGCGGCGTTCTTCATGGTGGCCCAGGCCGAGAAGGACGGGCTGCTGAAGCCCGGGTCCACGCTGCTCGAGCCGACGTCGGGCAACACCGGCATCTCGCTAGCGATGGTCGCGAAGCTGCGCGGGTACCAGATGATCTGCGTGATGCCGGAGAACACCTCGGCGGAGCGGCGGCAGCTCCTGGAGATGTACGGCGCCCAGATCATCCCCTCTCCGGCGGCCGGCGGGTCCAACGAGGCGGTCCGGGTGGCCAAGCAGCTGGCGGCCGATCATCCCGACTGGGTCATGCTCTACCAGTACGGCAACGAGGCCAACTCGCTGGCGCACTACGAGACCACCGGCCCGGAGATCCTGGCCGACCTTCCGTCGATCACGCACTTCGTGGCCGGCCTGGGCACCACCGGGACCCTGATGGGCACCGGCCGGTACCTGCGCGAGCACGTGCCCGGCGTGCAGATCGTCGCGGCCGAGCCGCGCTACGGCGAGCTCGTCTACGGACTGCGCAACATCGACGAGGGCTTCGTGCCCGAGCTGTACGACGCCTCGGTGCTGAACTCACGCTTCTCGGTCACTTCGACCGACGCGCTGCGCCGCACCCGCGAGCTGCTCGACCGCGAGGGGCTGTTCGCCGGGATCTCGTCGGGCGCCGCGGTGCACGCGGCGCTGGCTATGGCCGACAAGGCCCTCGCCGCGGGCCAGGAGGCCGACATCGTCGTCATGATCGCCGACGGAGGCTGGCGGTACCTGTCCACCGGCGCCTACTCCGGGACGCTGGAGGAGGCCGAGGCCCGGCTGGAGGGCCAGCTGTGGGCGTGAGCACCGAGGGCCGGATGACCGAGTTCGACGAGGCGATCGCCGTGCGGCGGTCCAGCGACGGCCAGGGCGACGGCCAGGGCGACGGCAAGATCGGCTACCAGGTCCGGTTCGACGAGCGGTTCGCGATCGTCGCTCAGGGCGGTACCGTTCCCGCCGCGATGAACGGCGGCGTGATGATCGCGATGGTGCTGCGCGCGGTCCTGGACGCCTCGCCCCATCCGCACCCGGTCGCGACCAGCGCGCACTTCCTGCGCGTGCCCCGGCTCGAGCCCGCCGAGGTCGAGGTGACCTGGCTCAAGCAGGGCCGGACCGCGGCCACCGCCCGCGCCGCGCTGGTCCAGGACGGCCAGGTCGTGCTGGACACCACCGTGACCACAGGCAACGTGCCCGAAGGCCCGCAGGCCAACGGCGAGCTGACCTGGACCGGCGAGCCGCCGGAGCTGCCGCCGATCGAGGAGTGCGTCAACCTCGGCCCGTGGCCCGGCACGGTCGGCGCGGACGGCACCGCCGGATACGCGGCCCACGTCGACCTGCGCCTGGACCCGTCCACGACCGGCTGGCGGCGCGGCGACCCAGCCGGGGTGCCGGAGATGCGCGGCTACTTCGGGCTGCGCGAGGAGCGCGACCCCGACGCCTATCTGCTCGCGCTGGCCGTGGACTCGCTGCCGCCGGTGGTGTTCGGGCTCGGCGCGGCGGGCTGGGCGCCGACCGTCGAGCTCACCTGGTACATGCGCGCGGTGCCGGTCGCGGGCCCGCTGCAGGTCGCGGCGCGGTGCCGGCACGTCGGCGGCGGGTGGTTCGACGAGGAGGCCGAGGTCTGGGACGCGGCCGGCCAGCTCGTGGCCCAGAGCCGGCAGCTCGCCCGCGTCGGCCGCAGCACCCGCCGCCGCGAGCCGCACCAGCCCGCCTAGGGCTAGGGCTGCGGGTGACAATTCCGGCCATTCCGGGCAGAATTTTGCGCGGGTCACGGATGGCGGGGCATGACGGCTTGAGCGAGGAGATTAGGCATGGGCGAGTGCGGGGTGGACCCCGGGCCAGCCGGGAAGGCCGCTGCAGCGTGGGTGCAGGGATCGTGGTGAGCGTGCGCGGCATGCGGCAGGCGGCCGCCGCCGCCACGGTTGTCGGCCTGGCCCTGGGCATCTCGGCCTGCTCATCGGGCTCAGGCTCGGCTGGCTCCGCCGGCTCGGCTGGCTCCGCCGGCTCGAGCCCGGGTGCCGGCACCAGCCGGGCGCTGCTGACTGCGCGGAGCGCCGCCGCGCCGGCGATGCTCACCCAGTGCGCCATCAGCCAGCACGTCGCGGGCGTGGCCGCCAGCGCGGAGAAGGACAGCGGTCAGCTGCCGGCCAGCCAGCAGTGGCTGCACAGCGGCAAGGTCATGCTGACCCCGGCCAGCGGCGGCCAGTTCACCGGATGGTTCGAGGGACAGCTGGCCGGCGTGGTCGTGCACGGCAAGCGGTTCGATCAGTGGGCGCTGGGCGCGGCGATGAGCAAGAAGCTGCCGGCCGCGCTCTGCGGCACGGCCACCTCCGCGAGTGCCCTGTACGAGCAGGTCTTCGCGCGGGATCCGAAGCTGAGCAAGAGCAACCCGTGGGGCTGACCAAGCACCCCAGCCCGACCTCCACCACCGGCCAGCTCGCGCCGGCAGGCCTTACTCAATTGGCTGCCTGGCGACCGCCGGCGGCTTCCGCCCCGTAAAGAGCCAGCCCCCGGCGGCGGCGACCAGCGGCAGCCCGAGCAGCAGGATGAACACGTCGGCCAGCGGCACGGCGCCGAACAGGGCGGACAGGCCGCCGTGCGCCCAGACCAGGCTGGCGACCAGGGCGAAGGCCATGCCGAGGACCGCGCCGAGCAGGCCCACGGCGGCCGCCGTCGCCGCGGTGATCGTCCGCCGCGTGCTGGTGCTGGCCCCGGTTGCGGTGAGCGTGCGCAGGTCCCGCGCGGTCTCGCTGCGGATGAGACCGACGGACGCGGCCAGCACCCCGAGCGCGATCAAGATGCCGACGGCGGTACCGATGTCGGCGATCTCGGCGAAATCGGTTCCGCCGGAGGCGACCTCGAGCGGCGCCTGGTAGGCGAGAACGACCTGTCGCGCGGCTCTGATCTGCCGGGCGGTGAGCGGGGCCGGTGCCTGGATCAGCCACCCGTTCAGGTGAGTCTGCAGGTGGTACTTGCGCACCGCGTGCTCGGTAATCAACGTGTTCGGCGCGGAGGTGCCGCTGGGCAGGTTGCTGATCGTCTGCATCGCCGGGCTGGCCAGGCAGTCGTTGCCCGGCGTACAGGACGGACCGCTGCCATCGCCGGGCTCGCTTTGGCCCGGATACTGGTGGGTGGTCCAGATCATCTCCATGTGCGCCAGGCCTGCCAGTCCTGACCGCGCGGTGAGGACATCGGTGTGCGCAGCGATCTGGCTGACCTTGATCCCGTACGTGGCGAGCAACCGCGAGGTGGCCACGTACACGACACCGGTGAAATTGTCGTGCTGCGGCGTACCCGCCTGAGACAGGGTGGCGGCGGACTCCAGTGGCACCGCCGATCCCGCATGCAGGCTGGCGGCGAGACTATTCAGCCGGCTGCTCAGGCTGGCCTCCTCGGCGCCGGTGAGCTGGTTCATCATGCCGGGGGCCGGGCTGCTTCCCGCGGTGACGACGAGCTGGCTGGCGGACAGGTTGGGGCCGGCCGGGCTGAGCGGGTTGGCGGTCCGCTCGCTGCCGACCAGGCAGATCACCGTGGCCAGGAACACGGCGAACGTGGTCGCGGCCAGGGCGGGTCCGGACCGGGCCCGGTAGCGGACCAGGTCGCGCAGCGCGATCCGGATCGCGACCGGCAGCCGCGGGTGCGCTCCGGCGGCCAGCACGCTGATGGCCAGCGGGGCGAGCAGGATGATGCCGGCGATCGTGCCGACCAGGCCGCCCAGCAGGGCCAGCGGGGGCTTGCCGTCGCCTCCGCCAGGCGGCCCGGCCAGGCCGCCGGTGAACGCCAGGCAGGCGAGGCCGAACGCGAACACGATGACGCCGGGCAGGGCGGAGCGGTGCACTGCTTTGGGCGGCGCGGGGCGCCCGGACAGCGCGGTCACCACGGGCACCGCCGCCATGGTCCTGGCCGGACGGCGGGAGGCCAGCACGGACGTCGCGATCGCGAACACGACGCCGACGGCGAACGCCCACCACGGCAGATTCGCAGCGTGCACCACGTGGCCGGTGGCCCGCTGCAGCGTCGGCACGTAGGCGAACCAGGCGGCCAGGCCTGCCGCCGCCCCGGCCAGCGCGCCGGCCACGCCGACCGCCAGGCCATCGACGATCATGACCAGGCGCAGGTTGCGTTCGGTCGCGCCGATCGCGCTGAGCATGCCGAGGGCCCGGAGCCTGCGCTGGGCCATCACGGAGAAACTGGCCACCGACACCAGGCCGATCAACGCCAGGCCGAGCACCTCCACCACCAGGATGAGCGTGGCCTGCGGGAACCCGCTCACATTGGCATTTTGAAGGGCCAGTTGCGCGGCCGGCGCGCCGGGTAGCGTTGCATCGCCGTTGCTGGCCTGCCGCGCCGCGGCCGGGCCGAGCAGCATGATGACCTGGCTCGGGTGCCTGAGCTGGCCCGGGGCGGCCAGGGCGAACTCGTCCGACAGGTTGCTCGGGTCTTGCACGATACCGGTCACCCGCCAGGTCGCGCCGGCGGCCCGCCAGCTGCCGCCCACGTGCACGCCGTACCGGCTCGCCACCTGGCTGGTCAGCGCGACCTGACCGGGCCCGGCTGGATATGCGCCGCTGACCAGGCCAATGAGCGGAGCGTTAAAGTGCCCGTGCGGATTCTCGGCCCGCAGCTGCACAGACCGTGTGGTGCCGGTGGCGATGCTGCGATGCTCAATGACGTCGGCCGGGCCCCAGCGGCGCTGAATGCTGGCGATGTCCGCGGCCAGGTGCGGGTCGGTGCCGGACAGCGTGGCCTTCGCGGCGGCGGTGCCGTACGTGGCGTAGTTAGGGTTCGGGAGCTGCACGTTCGAGACGACGCCGGCGCCCCAGACCGTGGCCGCGACTGTCAGCGTGAGCAGGCCGAGCACGAGTAGCTGCTGGCGCCACTCGCGGCGGAACAGCCGCCAGCCCCAGCGAAACACCGCGCGGCGGGCGACGATCCCGCCGCCCGCGCCCGAGTCCAGGTCCGGTGGGTCGCGCAAAAGGGTGCTCACCGGGTCTCCCTGGGCACGAGGAGGGATTCGGGACCCGGTGGCCGCGCGGTCTGGCCGGTCAGCCGCCCGTCGCGCAGGAGCACGACCCGGTCGGCCCAGGCGGCCAGCTGCGCGTCGTGGGTCACCACCACCGCGGCGACGCCCCGCTGGCACGCCTCGTGCAGCAGCCGCATCACCTCGCCGGCGTTCACCGAGTCCAGGGCGCCGGACGGCTCGTCGGCCAGCAGCAGGCGGCGGTCTCCGACCACCGCGCGGGCGATCGCCACGCGCTGCCGCTCACCGCCGGACAGCTGATCGGGGAACCGGCCCGCCCGCCCGGCCACGCCCAGCGCCTCCAGCGCGGCCAGCCCGGCCGCGCGCGCCTTCGGCACCGCGACGCCGTCCAGTTCCAGCGGCAACGCGGCGTTCTCGGCGGCGGTCAGCCCGGGCAGCAGGTTGAAATCCTGGAACACATACCCGATCACCCGCCGCCGCAGCCGGGCCTTGCGGCGCGGCGGCATCCCGGCCAGCGCCATGCCGCAGACCAGCACCTCCCCGCTGGTCGGGTCCTCCAGGCTCCCGGCGATGGTCAGCAGCGTGGACTTGCCCGACCCGCTCGGCCCCATCACCGCCACCATCTCCCCGGCCCGCACCGACAGGTCCACCCCGGCCAGCGCGTGCACCAGGTCAGGCTCCTGCCCGTAATTCTTCGACACGCCGCGCAGGTCCAGCACCGGCTCGTTCATCGCCTGGCCTCCAGCCGGCGAAGCCGCGGACCGGGAGCGGCGGCGGGGGAGGGCCGGGACGGCTCGGCGGCGGCCCGCGCCAGCCGCACATCGGCGGCGTCCAGCCAGCGGATCACCGCGTCCAGCCGGAACAGCTCGGCATCGACCACCAGAGCCAGGCCCAGGTCATCGCGGGCCTCGCCGTCCTTCAGCCGGGTCCACTGCTGCATCAGCTCCAGCAGGTACAGGCGGTGCGCCTGGATCACCTCATGCGGGTCGGTACCCGGCACCCGCGCCGCCACCAGCACCTTCATCACCAGCTCGTCGCGGGGCGGGGAGGTCAGGTCCGGCGGCGTGCGCAGCCAGGCGGCCAGCGCCTCCGCGCCCGGCGGCGTGATCCGGTACCGCTTCTGCGGCCCGTCCTGGCCGGTGTCGTCGGATTCGGCCAGCCCGTCACGTTCCAGCCGGCCCAGCGTCTTATACACCTGACCGACGTTCAGCGGCCACACCTCACCGGTCCCGGCTTCGAACTCCTCCCGCAGCTGCAGCCCGTACTTCGGCCCCTCGGACAGCAGCGCCAGCAGGGCGTGCGGGACGCTCATGACCTCACCATGCTTAGCATCATGCTGAGCATGATACCCGGCATACTAACGTCGGCGCAACGCCGTTTTAGCACCGCCGGATACCGCTAGGGAACGTTCTTGATCCGCCAGACCAGGATCGCGCCCAGGAAGGCCACGATCGTGGTTCCGGCGAACAGCGTCGGGTAGCCGCCCAGCGACACCAGGGGAGCGGCGACCAGGGCCCCGATCGCGGACGGGCAGACGATCGCGATGTTGATCACGCCGAGATCCTTTGCCCGGTCCCGGGCGGCCGGCAGCACCTGCGTGATCAGCGCCTGGTCGACGGCCAGGTAGGCGCCGAACCCGATGCCGAACAGGACCGCGGCCCCGATCGCGGCGTTCCAGGTCTCGTCGAACGTGAGCAGCAGCGCGGCGACCGCGATCAGCGTGCCGGAGACGGTCACGATCATCTTCCTGCGGCCCAGCCGGTCGGAGATCATCCCGCCCACGATCGCGGTGATCACCACCCCGGCGGTGTAGATCACGATCAGGATCAGCAGCCCGTCGGACGCGTCCTGCCCGGGGAACAGCCGCGCGTAGTGAATCTTGTCGCGCAGGAAGTACAGCAGGTACAGCGTGCCCATCGCGATGGCCAGCGAGACCAGGAACCGGGTCACCCAGGCCCAGGCGAAGTCCGGGTAGTCCCGCGGGCTGATCCAGTACGAACGGGCCAGCTGCCGCCAGGACAGCGGCTCGCGGTGCTCGGACTCGAGCGGGTAGTCCGGGGTCAGCAGCACGAACGGCAGCACCGACAGCACCAGCAGCAGCGCCAGCACCAGGTAGCCGCTGGTCTGGCCGGTGAACACGTCGACCACCAGCACGGTGCCCACCACCAGGCCGAGCGCCTGGGGCATGCCCACCCAGCCGGCCACGGTGGCCCGCTGCCGGACCGGCACATGGTCGGGAATCGCGGCGCTCAGGCTGGCGTACTCGCCATTCTGGAACGCGCTGAACAGCACCCACAGCACGGTGACCCCGACCACCGAGGCCACCTGGGAAATCGCAAACAGCGAGATGGCGCCGAGCAGCGCCATGCCCAGGGTCCACCGGTGCCGCCGGCCGGTCAGCCGTCCCAGCGCGTAGCGCTGCGTGGTCCGGTCGGACAGCGCCCCGGCCAGCGGCGTGGCCAGGCCCGACGCGATCGCGCCGAAGCCGGTCACGACGGCCAGCGCGACGATCTTGTGATGCGGCGTGATGTGCTGCAGTTGCAGCGGGAGCAACACCTGCAGCGGGGTATAAGAGGCCATCCACATGCCCAGGCTGCCCAGGCCGAGACCGGCGATCCAGCCGTGCCGCACGTGCACGGTCGGCTCGGACAGCGCGCGGGGCAGCGCCCGCGACTCATCGGTCGTCTGGTCGGCCATCGCCACCCTTCCCGCTTGCCGGGCACCCTGCAGGGATCATGCCGTGTTCCCGACGATATTGGTAGAGGTGCGACGCGTAACCTAAGGCCCGTGCGGATCACGATCGTAGGCTGTTCGGGCAGCTTCCCCGGGCCGGACGGCCCCGCGTCCTGCTACCTGGTCGAGGCCGAGGGCTGGCGGATGCTGATGGACATGGGCAGCGGCGGGCTCGGCGCGATGCAGCACTACGCCGGCCTCTATGAGATCGACGCGATCTGCCTCAGCCACCTGCACGCCGACCACTGCCTGGACGTGTGCGGCTACTCGGTGGCGCGCACCTTTCACCCGGACGGGCCGAGGCCGCGCATCCCGGTCTACGGGCCGGCCCAGACCGAGGTCCGGCTCGGCCGCGCCCTGGCCGCCGATCCGGCCGCGGATGACGCTGGCGCGCACACCCTGGACCGGGTCACCGAGGCGTTCGACTTCCTCACCGTCACCGCCGGGACGTTCGAGATCGGCCCGCTGCGGGTGACGGCCGAGCGGATGAACCACCCGGTGGAGACCTACGGCTACCGGCTGGAGCACGCGGGCCGGTCGCTGGCCTACTCGGCCGACACCGGCCAGAGCGAGGCCCTGGTCCGGCTGGCCCGCGACGCCGACGTGCTGCTCTGCGAGGCCTCGTTCGTCGAGCCCGGCGACGGCTCGGCGGCCGAGCTGCCGCAGAACCTGCACCTGACCGCGCGGCAGGCCGCCGAGCACGCCGCGCGGGCCGGGGCCGGCCAGCTCGTCTTGACCCACCTGGTGCCGTGGAACGACGCCGACCAGTCGCTCGACCAGGCCGGCCGCGGGTTCGACGGGCCGTTGTCGCTGGCCGCGCCCGGCCGCCGATTGGTGCTCGACTGATTACGTACCGGTGCGTAACAGACACTAGAGGGCATCTCGGTTGATCTGCTTTTCAGGCCCCGGCGGGGGCATGGGCCCGGCCTAAACTCCTCTCCTATGCGGGTTCTCGTCACCGGCGGCGCCGGTTTCATCGGCTCACACCTGACCGACGCGTTCCTGGCCCGGGGGGACGAGGTGGTGGTGGTCGACGACCTCTCGCGCGGCCGGAACGCCCGCCTGGACGAGCAGGCGACGCTGCACAAGCTGAGCATCACCGACGCCGGCCAGCTGGCCGTCCTGGTCCGGCAGACCCGGCCCGAGCTGATCTGCCACCTGGCCGCGCAGATCGACGTGCGCGTCTCGGTGGTGGCGCCCGCGGACGACGCGCAGACCAACGCGGTCGGCACCGTCAACGTGCTGGAGGCGGCGCGGGCGGCCGACGCGCGGGTGCTGTTCTGCTCGACCGGCGGCGCGCTGTACGGCCGGGACGCGCCGATCCCGTCGCTGGAGGACGTGCTGCCGCTGCCCGAGTCGCCGTACGGCGTGGCCAAGTACTGCGCCGAGCAGTACGTCAGCCTGTACAACCGGCTGCACGGGTGCCGGCACACGATCCTGCGGCTGGCCA
>Ga0307474_10003387_pt1 | contig 11470 bp, 9 predicted proteins | sample atmos_gasesECM1C_2_FD_203312 | JGI IMG/M metagenome (GOLD analysis project Ga0307474, IMG submission 203312) | Hardwood forest soil microbial communities from Morgan-Monroe State Forest, Indiana, United States - atmos_gasesECM1C_05 | ecosystem: Environmental > Terrestrial > Soil > Temperate... | reverse complement strand
AAAAAAATTGTGTAATATCAAAGTTATACATATTATTAATAATGTGACATATCACTATAGAACGATCGTTCAGATCCTAGAAAAATGAGGCTTGCCACAACGACTGCTCGAAAAGTGTGAGTTGGATTCAAGATTCATGGGCGGCTGCCCGGGATGATGAGCGATAGCACGGAATCCCAATGCAGGCACTATCCCTTCCCTCGAGGACAGTAAAGCATCCGTTCCACCGCGCACCGATCGCGATGACCGGAACGTTTTTTCGGACACTGTGGCTCAGAAGACCGCCCACCACGAAGCGTGAGCTGCGCGACGACAGCGCCGTGTTATGGGACGCCCACGGCTCCATGCGATGTGGCAATCCCGCCCGCAGCTGGAGAGTGTTGTCTGAATGGCTGAGTTCCCGAGGCGATCAGCCGGAGGACTACGGGTGGCTTTCCGCGCGCATGCTCAATTGGGAGGATGGACGGGTAATTGCGCGGCTCACGGAGGCCCGCGTTGCACGGCTCTTGGTCCTACGGCGTTCAACCGAAGTGCTCAGTGTGGTGGCTCAACGCTTGAGCGTGGACCCGCATTTTCGTCCGTCATCAGCCGCGGACACGTTAAGTTTGGCGCAGATCGCTGCTCGGGGCGGCGCGCCGCGCATCTCGCGAACCCTGCTGTCGGACTTCGGCACTCGCTTTGCGGGGGATCCTCGAGTCTCGGTATCGGAGGCATTAAAACGACGCTTGACTCAACAAGCAGCTGCTGGCCTTCGAGCCTAGACAAGATCCGCCGGTCGTATTGCCTGTAAATGTAGGAGTCGCATCCTGCGAACTACATCAAAGACCTATTGAGCCCGATTAGGATTAACTCGCGATATGACCAAAATGAGCGCTGTCCTGCGGATTAAGGCCGAGCTGGCGCTGGCGCAAGCGTCCAGGAAACTAACCAGCCAACACGCGTCTATACGCGCGGCGCCTGAAACAAGAGGTTACGCCGATACAGCTTCCGTCATACGCAGGGAACTCGATAAGCTTGTGGGAATCCTCGCAGACGACACAAGCGAGAAACACTGGAACGTAGCTGCGCGTGTGGCGAAATGTGCGGACTACCTTGCCCAGATACCGAGCCGCGAGGTTCAGGATGCCCGTCTCGACATGATCGCGGCGCACAAGGTGTTACAGGACGTCGAGGAAATCACACTCTGAAAATGGCTCGCCGATGAAAACGGGTTATTGAAGCCCGCTGCGCTACGCGTTCGCCGCGCGCAGAGCCGTGGCCGCCGATAGAATGTGCTTCTCGACCATGCTCACCGAGACGTGCATTTGCAGGGCAATTGCCGCATGGCTCTCACCATGCACCCGATGCAACAGGAAGGCATGGCGAGTATTGGGCTTGAGGGAGGCGAGTGTTAGTTCGACCTGCGCCAGTTGCTGCACAAGCTCCAGCCATTGATCGGGAGTAGGGCATCGACAGCTCAAGTCGACGTCATCCAGCGCGACCGTCTGGCTGATCGCCCGGGTATGTAGTCGCCGAGAACGATCTCGCACCAAATTTTTCGCCAAGGTAAATACAAACGCTTCAGGCTTCAGCAGTTCCGCGGCGCGCCTGCAACCCGCCATCCGGACGAAGACTTCTTGCGCCAGATCCTCGGCATCCGCGACGTTGATCCGGTAGCTGCGGAAGTACCGTTTCAACGGACCGAAGAATCGCTCATAGAGCGCCGTAAGGGAGTCCGGTCGATCCGCCGGAGGGCAGGAGAAATCGAGGACTGCTGCCATGACCGTGCCGCCTACACTTGATTGCTTTATCGCACCAAACACTCACGCACATACACTAGTGTATTGCCGAAAGACAATTTACATTAAATATATAATGCTTGCAAATGCCAACGCGGGCGGTGAAATCTCCACCGGGGCGAGCGGCGAGGCGAAAAGAGCTATTTATGATTGGAAGATCGGACGCGCTTTGCGCGTGGCTTTCGAGCCGTCTGACGGAATATGCGGCGCTTTTCGGGATAGTCGGCGCCTCAGCGGCCGTCCTTCACGAAGGCGCGATCGCGGAAGCCGCAACTGGCTCCGTCAACCTGTCGAGCAATGTTGCAGCTACGCGCGAGTCGCTGTTCCAGATCGGCTCGATCAGCAAGGCGTTCACCGCTACGCTCGTGCTGCAACTGGTCGAGCAGGGCAGGCTCGGAATTGACGACTTCGTTCGCAACCACCTGACCTATTTCGCCGTGGCGTCGGAGCAGGTATCCGAAAGCCTCACGCTTCGACATTTACTGACCCATACGAACGGGATCGACGGTGAGTTTTTCCCCGATACCGGAACGGATTCCGATTGTATCGAGAAATATGTGCGCGCCTGCGGCAGTCTCGGACAGCTTCACCAGCCGGGAGAATCCACCTCCTACTGCAACGCTGCGTTCGTCGTGCTGGGTGCTTTGCTCGAACAGGTCACAGCCCAGTCCTGGGACTCGCTGTTGCGCGAACGCCTCCTCGCCCCACTAGGTTTGCTGCACACGACAACCGACTATGCCGAGCTGCCGCGGTTCAGGGTGGCGGTAGGTCACCTTCTGGATCCGGACGCGAAACGGTTCGCCGTATCCAAACGGCTGCACCTGCCACGCGGAATGGGTCCGACGGGCGCCACTTTGCACGCATCCGCCGCGGATCTGGCCGAGTTCGGCGGACTATTCTTGAATGGAGGCCGCGCGCGCAGTGGTGCGCCTGTCCTCTCAGCGCGAAGCGTCTCGAGTTCCCTGGTGCCGCAAGCGGACTGGCCGACGACCAAGTGGACGCACATGCGGATGGGATTAGGCTGGCAACTCCATTCCTGGGGCAACAGAATGGTTTTCGGGCACGACGGGGCGACGCTCGGCCAGGCCTCCTTTTTGCGGGTGATGCCGGATGCGAACCTCGTGGTGGCACTCCTGACCAATGGTGGACCGGCAAAGAATCTCTATCACGCCTTGTATGGCGACATATTTCGCCAACTGGCAGGAGTCGAGCTTCCAGGCACGCCACAGGCGTCCACTGCGGCTTGCTGGGATGTGCGCCGCGCGATCGGCTCCTACGTCAATGCAATGAGTCGAGCCGACGTCTTTGTCGACGGCGATCAGCTCAAAATAAAGATCGTCACGCCTCAATTTGCCGGCGTGCTCGCAGATCAGATCTGGCCTCTTGCGCCGATCTGCGATGACGCCTGTCTGATCGGGGACCCGGGTCTGCGCGTTCAGGACATTCTCGTGTTCCATCATTTCGATGCTGCCGACGGACGAGCGCGCTACATCTCTCTCAAGAATCGCGACTTGCTTCGTGTCTGCTGACGGCGGGTACACGGGCTACTTCTTGCGGGTAGAATATTTGGCAAGGCAATCGCCGGCGATTTGCTTGACGTAATCGAGATCGGAGCGGCGGCGATCGACGGCGAATACGGCCTGCAATGCGAAGCCGCGCAGGCAGCTGATGATCACGGCGAATAGCTGTTCGGCATCTTGCGTAGTCAATCCCACATCGGTGAATGACGCCGCGAGCTGCTTGCGGACGCGCCCGGAGATATCTCGCTGGTAAGCCTGTAATTTGGCCTTGAGGGGCGCATCGCCGCGCGTGCCGAAGGCGATATCCCAAATGACGAGATATTCAGGCCGGCTGTATATCTGCCATAGAAGATCGACGAACGCGCTGACACGTTCTTTGACATCCCATTTCCGCGAGGCAATGTCCTCGAATGGTATCTCGAGCACGGGGTACAGCGCGTCCAGCACGGCGATGACCAATTCCTCGCGCGTAGCGAAGTGGTGCTGCATGGCGCCGTTGGTCAGCCCCGCGCGGTCGGCCACTTTGGAGATCGTCAGATTGGCGTAGCCCCACTTCTGCAACACATGAATGGCGGCTTCCACGAGCTGATGACGCGTCTGCGCGCTGCGCTCCTCCTGCGTGCGGCGCGGCCGTGGCGCGCGGCGTGCATCCCGGGTCCTGCTAAAACCCGTCTTTTTCAATTCTTTCGCTTCCATTCTGTTTCCCCCCAAACACTGCGCGAATCGAAGCATATCGCACCGAAGCGCTCGTGTCGGGCCTCGTTTTACGACATTGAGAAAACGTGGATCGGGGAACGTTCGGGCGCGCTCTAATGCCGGCCGCGGGTGTTGACAGAAACATACATTAAGTCTGTAATGTGCTTTCCATTGCGCCCCGTGAGCGCTTCGAATACGGACGGCAAAAACGGTATGGCGCGCATCGCAGTCGGCGGTTTCCAAGCTGAAATCAATTCCTTCTCCGAGGCAAAAACCAGCTACGCGGATTTCATCGATATTGCCGGCCGGCCTTATGCTCTGCGCGGCACTCCGCTGATGGAGGCGGTTGTTCGCGGGAATCACTGGGGAATCAACGGATTTTGCGCAGAAGCAGCCAAGCGCGGGCATGAACTGATCGCGACGACATGGGCCATTGCGCAACCCGCGGCGGAAGTGACCGATCAAGCCTTCGACACGATTTGCGGCGATCTCGTGACGGGCATTGCCGCGGCACAACCGCTGGATGCAGTGTTTTTGTGCTTGCACGGTGCCATGGTCACGGAGAGTCACGAGGACGCCGAGGGAGAGATCCTGCGCCGCGTACGCGCCGTGGTCGGCAGTTTACCCATCGTCGCGACACTGGATCTTCATGCGAATGTCACTCGGCAAATGGTCGATCTGGCCACGTTGCTGATCGTGTACCGCACCTATCCACACATCGACATGGCCGACTGCGGGCGGTCTGCGGCACGCCTCCTCGATACGATCTTGCTGACGCGGCGCGTGCCGGCGAAAGCCCTCCGCAAGGTGCCGTTTCTCATTCCCCCGGTCTGGCAGTGCACGACCATCGAGCCGGCGAAGTCGATCTATGCGAAGCTCGCCGCGAGCCAGATCGCTCCGATTGTCAGCCTCTCTTTTGCCGAAGGGTTTCCGGGGTCCGACATCCACGACTGTGGGCCGGCGGTGCTTGCCTATGCCGAAGATCAGGCCTCCGCGGAGCGCGCGGTGGACGATCTGCGCGTGCTCATCGAGGACCGTGAGGTCGAGTTCGCAGGCCGCACTTTCACACCCGCAGAGGCGATCGCAGAAGCGGCGCGGGTTTATGACGGAAGGCCGATTATCCTGGCGGACACTCAGGATAATCCCGGCGCCGGCGGCAGTTGCGACACACTGGGCATTTTAACCGCGCTAGTGGATGCCCGTACCGAAGGCGCCGCGTTGGGGATCTTTTACGATCCCAAGGCAGCGGCCGCCGCCCATGCGGCCGGCGTCGGGATGGAATTGGAGCTCGAATTGGGTGCGGCTCCGACGCCGTTCCTTGGGCGCTTCATGGTAGAAGCACTCAGCGATGGCAACATTCTCTGCAAAGGTCCCATGCTAGGAGGTCAGACCCTGAGACTTGGGCCTACGGCGCTGCTGCGCCATGCTGGAATCACGATCGTCGTGGGTTCCGCGCGCATCCAGCCCTATGACCAGGAGATATTCCGCCATCTGGGGATCGATCCGACCGCGCAACGTGTGCTGGTGCTCAAGAGCAGCGTGCATTTTCGCAATGACTTTCAAGATATCGCGGGCGCCGTGCTGGTGGTCGATTCGCCCGGCGTGAACGTCACGGATACTCGCAGGTTGCCCTATCGCCATCTGCGACACGATGTGCGCATCGCGCCGCTGGGTCCCACGCGCGGTGAACTGGTCGGCTCAGGTGTCTGAACGGGTGACGGCCGGCGCTGCGCCCACAACGAATCCCCTCTCGGCCGCTGCGCCCGCTGGTGATTATCCCGATATCGTTCGCGCCTGCTACGCCCTTGCTCTCTTCGTCTTCTCCTATTTCCTGTACTTTTCCGATGTGCAGCTCATCACATTGCTGGTGGCGCCTATCAAGCAGGCATATCGGATCAACGACACGATCTTCAGTTTGCTTGCCGCCGGTCCTCCGGTCATAGCCATCTTGGCGATCGGCCTGCCCATGGCGACGCTGGTCGACCGCTGGAACCGGCGAAATCTGCTCATTGCAGCCATCTTCCTCTGGACGGCCATGAATGTGCTGTGCGCCTTCGCGCCCAACTTCAAGGTACTCTTCGCGCTTAAAGTCGGCGTCGCTATCGGAGGCGCCTGGTATTACCCCACCGTCGTATCTCTTATATCGGATCTCTTTGCGCCACGTCACCGCACCACCGCTTTTACCGTCCTGCAACTCTGCGGGACGAGCGGTGTCGGCCTCGCGGTACTGCTGAGCGGCGGCGCAATTTCGCTGGCGCATCGGCTCTCGACATTCGCTCTGCCCGTGGTCGGTGTCATCGCCTGGTGGCAATGGGCCTTCATTTTGGTCAGCGCCCCGGCTCCCTTGGGCGCTGCGTTGCTGTTGACGATCCGGGAGCCGCGGCGTCACTTGTCCCGGGTCGCTGGCAGCGGCGATCTCAAGCTGGCCAGTTATCTGCGTCGGCATTGGCAGGTTTGTGCCGCGGTCATTCTAGGCACCGCGATGGGCAATATCCTGCTCTATGCGGCACGATCTTGGCTGCCCGAGTACTTCATCCGCGCTTTTGCGCAGTCGCGAACCGAAGCAGCGACGGCTTCCGGGCTCATCCTGACACTGGGCGCCGGTCTGGGAATCGGCGCCGGCGGCGCTCTGGCTCATTGGTTGAAACGGCGGGGCATCGAAGGGGCCAACTTAGCGGTTGTGATCACCTCCTATACGGCCCCGATCGCCTTTCTGTTGCTGCTGCCACTGCTTGGGACAGCTGGCAGCGCCGCGATTGTGTTGAGCGCCGCCTTTTTTCTGTTTAACTTGCACGGTGGGCCCCAGATCGACATCATCCAAGGCGTGGTGCCGAACGAAATCCGCGGCCGTTTTGTGACTCTCGTCCTGATGGTCGGCTATGCCGGAACATTTATCGGTCCTGTAGCCGTCGGATTTCTCAACGACCATGTTTTCGGAGTGGGCGGCGGCGTTCGCTATTCGATGACGGTCACCTTAGTGCTGGCGTGCGTTGGAGCGGCCTTTTGCTGGTCGATCCGCGCCCGATCGATGGTCGCACTGTCGCGCACCCGCGCGTAAAAGCGCATCACAATGATCAGACAAATCGCAGCGATGGCCAATAAGTAATACGCGGGCACCAGGGAGCTGTGCGTCTTTTCTATCAGCAAGGTGACAAAATAGAGGGATCCCCCACCGAACACCGCGGAACTCGTGTTGTACGATATGGACATACCCGTCGAGCGCCATTCGACCGGGAACATAAACGCCATTACCGTTGGAAGTACCGAGGTGTAAATCGCGGTGATGAACGAAAATACAACCGTACAAACCATCAGCTTTTCAATTGAGGGCGGTGAATTGAGCCAACCGTATAGCGGTACGGCGCACACCAGCAAGGCGCAAGACCCGACGACAAATATTCGCAATGCGCCGATGCGATCGGCCAGCATTCCCACCAACGGCGTGCAGAGCATGCTGACACTGCCGCCGATGATCAGCGTGAGAAACGACACGTATAAGGGCAATTTGAGCGTGCGAACCACATAGGTAGGCGCGTAGACCAGGAGGATGTAGGCGGCGCCATTCACAATGGACGCCAAGGCGATCCCCACCACGATGCCGAGACTGTGGCGTCGAAACAGAGCCATCAACCTGACGGGTGGCCGCCGCTCGCGGCTATGCGCGAATGCCGGCGTCTCGGGCAGATTGCGCCGGATGTAAAAGGCGAGTGGTGCAATCAAAAGACCGATTGCGAACGGTACTCTCCAACCCCAGCTGTCCCTTGCCTCTGCTGACATGCCCTCTGCGAGCGCCAGACCAACGATCCCCGCCAACACGAGTGCCAAGGACGGTCCGGCACTGTACAACCCGGCATACAACCCTCGCCGCTGCTCCGGGACGGATTCGAGCAGATAAGTTGAGGCACTCGCAAACTCGCCTCCGGCGGAGGCCGCCTGCACCAAACGCGCGACCAGCATTAGGATGGTCGACGCTGGGCCAATCGAAGCGTAAGTTGGCACCAGCACCATGATTAGCATGGCCACCGTCATACTGCCCATGATCAGAGTTAGCGCCGCACGTCGTCCGGAGCGATCGGCATAGAGGCCGATGAGAATCCCTCCGATCGGCCGGACCATAAATGTAAGCGCAAACGTTGCCAGTGTCGCCAACAGCGCTTGCGTCTCGTTGCCGGGGGCAAAAAAATTCTTCGCGATGAAAACCGCCAAAAACGCGTAGACGATGAAGTCGTACCATTCCAGCGCATTGCCGGCGATCGCTGCGACGATCGCCATCGTTCTGATTTCGCCGGGCCGCTCGTCGGTCGCGTCGACGCGAAATGGCGCTTCGCGTTTCGGTCGCACTTAGAAGTTGTAATCGACGCTGAGCCCGATCGTGCGCGGCTGAATGGGCACAAACTGCGGCAGTTTCGGATTCGTTAGATAGTAGAGCCCTGTGTACGACTGGTTGTTGAAAATATTCTTGCCGTAAAGCCGAAAAGAAACATTCTGTACCGTCAGTCCCGCATACGCATCGACGATGTTTTGCGGGCCCATCGGCAGCGGTAGTCCGGTACCTGCGAATTGACTGACGACGCTGTCCCTGTATCGATAGCCGCCCCCGGCGATGAACTTACTGTTCGCGAAAGCAGGCCGAGAGTAGTCCAGCAACACCGAGCCGGTCCATAGCGGGGAGTTGGGAAGCTGATCGCCGTCCACACCGCCGGCGCCCGGCGCGTTCTCCGTCAAGTGGGCATTCGTATGGTCGAGCGAGGCAGTGATACGCAGATCTTCCGTCAGTTTGTAGGAAGCCGTCGTTTCAATACCGCTGCTGCTCGCGGTGCCCCCGTTTCCGGTATACAGAATACCCAAACTGGTCAACTGTCCAAGCTGGATATTGGTCCAATCGATGTAAAATATCGACGCGTCAATCTGCAGCCTGTGATCAAAGGCGTCGCTCTTGAATCCGACTTCGTAGTTAGTGGTCCTATCGGGATAGAAGAAGTTAGGTGTGCCCAATTTTGGGTTTCCGCAGGTGTCGCAGCCGCCGCCCGGCCGATAACCGGTGGCGACCCGCGCGTAGAACATCGCGTCGGGGCTCAGATGAAGGCGGGCATTGGTCATCCAAGTCGAAACGTCCTGGTATGGTCTACCGGAACACGCTCCGGGCGTTCCCCCGAACAAGCCTGTGGTCGTAAGCGTGCAGTTGGACTGCTTATTTGCCGAGTATCGATCTCCCGCGCTGATATCGAACCGGTCATTGAACTTGTAGGTCAGGTTAACGAACGCCGCCATCTCCTGATAAATGTAGTTTCCGTTGTCATAGAGGAGGTTGTCGGCGTCTGGAAGCGGTACATACTGCGCCGTGAATGTCGGCACGTTCTCGATTTGGTAACCGTCCTCGTGAGTATAGTAACCGCCAACGGTCCACTGAATTCTCTGGTTGTCCGGAGAGGTCAGGCGAACCTCTTCGGTAAATTTATTGACCTCATCGCTGAGATGCTCGTCCACGATGGCGTTCGGCGTGGCGGCGACGTACTGACCGAAGTTTGGGGAAAGGTCATACCTTGCGTTATTACCAAAGTGCTGCCAACTTGAATTGTTATCGAGCTTCGCGAAACCGAAATCCCAGTCGATATCCAAGTCGTAGGCACGTAGCTGCTGCTTGTAGGGCTCTGGTAAAAGGGTGAGTCGTGTGTTGTCGCCATAGGCCGGCTTCAACGTGGCCCCGTCCAGCGTTACAGCAGTCGGTCCGTCGGTGTCGATGTCCTGACCCAGGGCGGTGAGTTGAATAGCAAGATTGCTGATTGGTTGCCAAAGGACGGTTGCGCGAACGCCGCTTTCCTCAGCATGATTCGAGTCCTCAATTCCGGTTCCGACATTGTTTATCCAGCCGGGACTGCTCTTATAGTACCCACTCAAGCGGACCGCGAGCACATCGTTGATGATCGGCATATTGATCGCTGCTCGAGTTCCCCAGCCGAGTTGACCGCTGCCGCTGACGCCCTCGAGGTCCGTGCCCACTTGCGCCGAGAATTGCGTCAAGTCCGGCTTGCGCAGCTCATACTTCACCAGACCTGCCATGGCGTCGCCGCCGTAAAGCGTGCCCTGAGGGCCGCGAAGCACTTCGACCTGCGCAATGTCATAAGGCATCAGATCCAGCCCGAACACCGAACCACGACTGCCCGCGGTCGAGGACCCGATCTGCATCCCATCGATGTAGGTGCCGACCAACGCCGGCGAACTGATGTTGTTGTACGCCGTCGACAGGCCGCGAATGATCAGCACATTTTGGCCCGGCGAGCCGCCATTCTGAACCGTCAGTCCCGGGACGTAGCTCGCCATATCGGCAAGCGAGTTGGACTGCAGCAACTCGAGGTGATCGCCGCTCAGTACACCCACGGAGACCGGCACGTCGATTAGTTTCTCGGAACGTTTCTCCGCCGTCACGACGATCTCTTCCATCGATGAATCCACACCACCCCCGTTTGGCGCGGATGTCTGTGACGCGTCGGCGGTGGCGGCGATAGTTTGCGCCGGAGCCCCATACGTGACTGTCACGGCGAGCGCGGCGACGCCAAAGACCGTGCTTGCTAAAAACACCCGGACTAGTGAACCGCGCATTTGGCCCCCTTGCGTGAATATGGTTTGTAAACCTTTGGCACTGAGCATCACCCCCATGAAAGATCCCCACGCGTCCGCTGCTTAGGTGCTTTGGAAGGACGCAGCTCCTGGCGATATCCACAGCCGCACATGCCGACATTTCCGAATGGCCCGGTAGGAACCGCGCATCGTTGTGGGATCTTTGGCCTTCTGCGTCCTACCGAGGAACGCGCTCATGGACATGGGTTCATTGCTGCGCCAATATTCGCGCGCCTAGTTGATGTCCGCTCTATCTGGAGAAATGATTGTCATCCAAAAACGTTACCGCCAATCATCGCCAGCTTGCGCAGAATTGGGATATAGCGGCTGAGGCCGCGAGGGTCCACGCCGACGCAATCGTTTGGGATGCGACATTTCCGTTTGGGCCGTCCTGCGGCAGCCCCCAATCGCACGTGAAATCCCTGGAACTGATGCGCGCTCAAGGTTGCGACGTGGTATTGGTCACGACGGCCAGCGATCAGGACGACATGGCCGCTACCGTGCGAAAGATTGCCACCGACACGGCGTTGCTGAGAGCACAATCCGAATGGTGCAGACAGGCGTATTCAATCTCGGACATCCAGGAAGCACGACGGACAGGCCAGATCAGCGTCGTATTTTCCTTTCAGGGGACCGTCCCATTCGAGAGAACGGTATCGCTTGTCGAAGTATATTATCGACTGGGAGTTCGACAGGCCTTGATGGCTTATAATCAGAAGAACCATGTCGGTGATGGATGTCACGAGCGCAATGACGGCGGATTGAGTCGCTTTGGGATTGAACTCGTTCGCGAAATGAATCGCGTCGGAATGCTTGTTGATTGCACGCATACCGGATATCGCACTGCACGAGACGTAT
>Ga0307474_10003386_pt1 | contig 11470 bp, 8 predicted proteins | sample atmos_gasesECM1C_2_FD_203312 | JGI IMG/M metagenome (GOLD analysis project Ga0307474, IMG submission 203312) | Hardwood forest soil microbial communities from Morgan-Monroe State Forest, Indiana, United States - atmos_gasesECM1C_05 | ecosystem: Environmental > Terrestrial > Soil > Temperate... | reverse complement strand
GTCTTTACCCGCATCGGCGCCAGCGACAACCTGGCCCGCGGGCGCTCAACGTTTATGGTCGAGATGACGGAGACCGCGGCCATCCTCCATACCGCGACGCCGAAGTCTCTTATTCTATTGGACGAAGTTGGGCGCGGCACCGCGACCTACGATGGGCTGGCGATTGCATGGGCGGCGATCGAGTATCTTCACGCGCGGGTGCGCGCCAAGACGCTTTTTGCGACTCACTATTTTGAGTTGACCGAGCTGGCCGAGCAGCTTTCAGGGGTGAAGAATTACCACGTTGCGGTGAAGGAGACCGGCGGGGGCATCGTGTTTCTGCGCAAGGTGGAGTCCGGAGCGGCGGACCGCAGCTACGGTATCGAAGTCGCCAAGCTGGCCGGGTTGCCGAATGAAGTCATCACACGGGCTCGCGAGGTTCTGGCAGAACACGAGTACGCTGAGCAGCAGGCCACAGCGCACCTGTCGCCCGGGGCGAATCCGCCGGCGGCACAGCTGACCATCTTCACTCCGCTATCGCAGCCGGTACTGGAGAAGCTGCGCGAGGTGGACTTGAACCGGTTGACGCCGCTGGAGGCGTTGAATCTACTTGCGGAGTTGAAAAAAGAAATCTGACCGCCGCGCAAAGATAAGACGGAGGCCTTCTGGCATCAGAGCTCGGACAACTTTTGATCATCGGTTTCGACGGCACGGCCATGACGCCGCGGCTTCGTTCCCTGCTGGCCAGGCTGCAACCGGCTGGGGTCATCCTTTTTGTACGCAATATCCAGAACCCCGAGCAAACGCGGCAACTGTTACAGGATTGTCGTGAATGCGTTTCGGCTCCGTTATTCACTTGCGTCGATCTCGAAGGTGGCACCGTCGACCGGTTCCGAAATGCGTTGGCCGCTGCGCCGTCGGCTGCGGAGGTCTTTGCCAGCGGAGACCGAAAGCTTTTTCGCCGGCAGGGGGAAATCATTGGCAAGAACTGTCGCGCCCTGGGATTCAACGTAGATTTCGCGCCAGTGCTTGACTTGGGATTTGAAGCGTCACGCAAGATCATGAGTTCGCGGACCGTGTCGGTCGATCCGCGCGAGACAGTTCTGTACGCCCGGCAGTTTCTTGCCGGGCTGCAAGAGGCCCATGTGCTTGGCTGCGGAAAGCACTTCCCGGGACTCGGCGAGGGTCGTCTGGACAGTCACCGGGAACTGCCGGCCATTGAGAAATCGTGGAAAAAGCTATGGGCTGAAGACCTGGCTCCCTACCGCGAGCTCCGGCGCCAACTGCCGTTGGTGATGGTGGCGCATGCAGCCTATCCGGCGGTAACCGGCGACCGCACGCCCGCGTCAATTTCGAACGTCTGGATCAAAGACGTTCTCCGCAAGCGGATTGGATACCGGAATCTGATCGTCTCCGATGATTTAGAGATGGGCGGCGTACTGGCTGCGGCTACGATCGGGGAGGCGGCGGTCGAATCGATTGATGCGGGCAGCGATTTGTGCCTGGTGTGCCATCACGAAGAGCATGTTCTGGAAGCGTATGAGGCCCTGGTGAAGAAGGCGGAAAGCGACCGGCAATTCGCCCGGCGCGCGGGCGAGGCGGTTCGGCGCGTGCTGCAGTTCAAGAAGAAGCATGCGGCGACTTTAAAAATGGGCAAGGCGGGCCGCGGCAGACAGCTCTCACCTCCCGCGATTGAAAAGATGTCGCGAGCACTGTGGGAGTTTGGGGAACAAGTTCGGCTGGAGAACCTGACGCGGCAGGAATCCGTGCGGCGTCCGCGGGCATGAGCAGGAACGGGATGGTCATCGCCGGGGTCATGAGCGGAACGTCGGCCGATGGGATTAATGTGGCTCTGGTGCGGATCAGGGCGTCGAAAGTCCGCGGGCGGAGGCGCCCATGCCACACTGTCGAACTCGTCGGGCATGCGGAGTACTCATATTCCGCGAGAGTGAGAGCCGCCGTTCTGGCGGCGATGAATGCGGAGAACGTGCGGGTGGCCGATCTCGCTCGATTGAATTTTATCTTGGGTGAGCTGTATGCGGACGCGGTCCTTGCTGCCGAACGACGGTTCCACATCAAGGCTGCACTCATCGGATGCCACGGGCAGACGCTTTATCACCAGGGCGAGGCACGTGCGTTCCTTGGGCGAAGGGTAGCCGCGACCTGGCAGACGGGGGAGGGGGCCGTCATTGCGGCTCGGGTTGGCGTGCCTGTTGTGTCGGACTTTCGCCCGGCAGATATGGCGGCCGGCGGCAAAGGCGCGCCACTGGTTCCCTATCTGGATTACCTGCTTTTTCGCGATGCGAAAGTGGGGCGCATCATACAGAACATTGGCGGCATCGCGAATCTCACGGCGATCCCCGCGAACTGTGATCCTGGCAGCGTGATGGCGTTCGACACAGGGCCAGGAAACATGGTGATCGATGCCGTGACCGAAGCGCTGTTTCATCGATCGTTCGATCGAGGCGGCGCCATAGCGGCTTCGGGAAAGGCGCTGGAGCCGATACTGAAGAAAATGTTGTCGGGGAGATTCTTCCGGCAGAAACCGCCCAAGACCGCTGGACGCGAGGAGTTCGGACGCGAGTTTGTCCGCGAATTCCTGCGGATGTGCGGCTCCGCACGAAAACAGGACGTGATGGCAACGGCTACGGCTCTGACTGCGCAGTCGATTGGCGATGCGGTACAACGGTTTGTGATCGCGGGAGCCGGCGCTAAAGGCACGTATGGCGAAATGATCATCTCTGGGGGCGGTGCTCGCAATCGAACCCTGATGGCGATGCTGCGCCAGCGACTCACTCCTCTTGGCATCCAGTTGCGCTTCTCAGATGAACTGGGGTTGCCTTCAGCAGCGAAGGAAGCAGTAGCATTCGCCGTGCTCGCCTACGAAACATGGAATCGCCGTCCTTCGAACATGCCCTCAGCGACCGGGGCGAGGCAAGCCGCGGTGTTGGGAAAGATCTCGTATGCATGAGTTTCGGGTGCGGGTCGCGAGGCGGACATTTGCCATCACACTCTGCCTTGCTGGCGTTGTTCCCTTCCTTTCCTGTTCGAACAAACCGGAACCGAATACGTTGGTGATGGTAATCGAGTCCAGCCCGACCAACCTCGATCCGCGGGTGGGCATTGATGCACCGTCCGAACGCATCGACAATCTGATTTTTGACGATCTGCTTTCTCGCGGGGATAACTTGAATGTGGCGCCGGGCTTGGCCGAGCGCTGGGAGATCCCGGATCCGCGAACCTATGTCTTCCATCTTCACCACGGGGTCCGCTTCCATGATGGCCGCGCGCTGACTTCACGCGACGTAAAGTGGACGTTCGATTCCCTGCTGCAGGGTAAAATCCGCAGTACCAAGGCCACAGTCTACAAGTACGTCGATCACATCGACGCAACCGACGATTTCACCGTAATTTTCCATATGAAGGAGCAGGATGCGACCTTGCTATGGAATCTGTCCGATGGTGCGATGGGGATTGTCCCCAGCGGCACCGGTAGTGAGATGTCGCAACATCCCATTGGCTCGGGACCGTTCAAATTCGTCAGCGCCGAGACTGACCGCGAGGTCACTCTCGCGCGCAGCGAGGAGTATTGGGGCGAGAAGGCCAGGCTTGCGCGCGTGCGCTTTGCGGTGGTGCCTGACGAGACTACCGAAGCGCTGGAGCTACGCAAGGGCAGCGGCGATGTCGCCATTAACTCGCTGACTCCCGATACGGTGATGACGCTGGCACGCGAGCCGGCGCTTGCGGTCGAGCGCAGTCCGGGAACCCGCTTCGCTTACCTGGGGTTCAATCTGCGAGATCCGATCCTGAAGGATGTGCGCGTGCGGCAGGCGATCGCGTACGGGCTGGACCGGAGGCCGATGATCGAATACCTGTGGCGCGGACAGGCCGAACTGGCGCGCAGTGTGCTGCCGACGCAGAGCTGGGCTTACGACGGGGACGTGCCGGCCTACGAGCACGATCCTGCCAAAGCCAACCAACTGCTCGATGCCGCAGGCTATTCGATGGTGAACGGAGTGCGATTTCACATCACGATGAAGACCTCCACCGATGCGAATACACGGTTAATGGTGGCAGTCATGCAGCAGCAGTTACGGGAAGTTGGCATCGCCCTCGACGTTCGCAGCTTTGAATCCGCCACGTTCTTTAACGATGTCGTCCATGGAGCCTTTCAGATGTACGGGCTGCGCTGGATTGGCGGCAACGAGGATCCAGACATTTTCGAATATGCGTTTCACTCGGCGAAGTTCCCGCCGAATGGCGCGAATCGCGGCTTCTACTCGAATCCGAAACTGGATGCACTGATCGACGAGGCACGGCGGGAGATTGATCCCAATAAGAGGAAGCCGCTGTATGCCGACGTGCAGCGCATCCTTGCCAACGATTTGCCCTATATCGACCTGTGGTATCTCGACAATGTTCTGGTACATACGCGGCGTGTGCGAAATTTAAACCTGAATCCTGCCGGCAACTACGATTTCTTGCGGACAGCAGAGCTCGTCGAGTAAGGCTGACATACGAATGCCTGCCTTCGTCTCATTTTTTCTTCACGCAACACGCGAAACGGCGCATAATCCACCTAGTTGTGTTCGGGTGAGGTCTTCTCGTGACAGCAGCGCGCCGCGAATCTTCCGGCCTGATGGTTTTGCTCTTCATCTTGGTTTTGTGCGGCGAATTTTCTGTTGCCCAACGTCGTTCCTCGCCTGACGAAGTTCCGTCTAACTTCACCCTCGACAAGGAAACAGCGGCGCGGATGAGGCCCAAGCTCATCGAGCAGAGCGTAGCCGCCACGGGAGACTATGAAGTCGGGCGACTCGTGTTGGCTCGGCTGGTAGCACAGCTTCGCATGCCCGAAAACGTCAAGCCCGCATGGGAGTTGCGCATTATTGAGGACAAACAACTGAACGCATTCTCATCACCCGATGGAACCCTTTACGTCGAGTCGGGTGTGGCAGAGTTGGCGGGTGCGAGTACGGGACTTTGGGCAGCGCTTCTTTCGCATGAAATTGCTCATGTGGTGCGGCGAGACTGGGCTCGACGCTATCTGTATCAGCGCTATTTGGAGAATGGCGGCGGAGCGCCCATAGTCTTGGGCGATCCAGCGCTCCCGTCGTCTTCGTGGGACGATTCGGAGAGAGCCTCTGAGGAAATGGGGCGCTTCTGCCGCCAGATGGAGTTAGCCGCGGATCGCGAAAGCCTGATGTTGATGGCCCGGGCGGGCTATCATCCCGACTTTGTTCCCGCTTTGCATCATTTGCTGCATGCGCGTGGGACGGATGCGCCGAAGGCATCGTTGTACGCCATGCATCCCTGTTGGGAAGAACGGGATCGTGAATTGAGTCGTGCCTACGAGGCAGCGAGCATCGAATTTGGCCGGATTTGGCCGGAGTGGTACGCCTCGCCCGGCGGAAATCCTCCCATCGTCGTGTTTGCGGAGGAACCGAGCATACACAAGACTGGACCCGGCCAGTGGGAGCTTCGAGTTCCCATGCGCTGTCAGAATCTGGCCGGAGCCGTGGAAGTCGTGGTGCATTCCGGTTCGAAGAAGACATGGCTGCCTGAGCTCTCAGACCGGTCCGAATCCGCAGATGACCTTCACGAGTTGACGGGCTGCACTTCCCCCCGCACCACCGTCACCTTTGCGCTCGGCGACAGCGGGGACAGGAAACCGTCGCAGCGGCGCTGGAGTGACGTCTACGTCCTCGATGCCTGGGGCTCCGTGCTCGCGCGCACTGACGTTCCGAAACTACATTGAAAGTCCCCGCGCAATTCATTCCTTCTGTCCAAGGGAACTGAAGATGCGTGTTACCATCGAACTCAGTTTCCCATCTCATGCGAATTCTCTTTATTGGCGACATTTTTGGGCGGCCCGGCCGCGCGATTGTCAAAGACCGGCTGCCGGGAATCGTGCGCGATCATGCAATCGATCTGATTATCGCCAACGGGGAGAATTCCGCCGCTGGTTTCGGGATCACTCCGGCACTGGCAGAAGAACTTTTCGAACTCAACGTCGACGTGATCACGACCGGCAACCACGTTTGGGACAAGCGCGAGATTATCGACTACTTCCACATGATCGAAGGAAATGGCCACGGGCCGGCGCGCCGCGTGCTGCGGCCCGCCAACTACCCGGCGGATATGCCGGGTTGGGGCTTGTATCAAGGGTATAAGAGCAAAGTTCCCTATGCGGTGATCAATCTGCAAGGCCGCGTGTTCATGGCGTCGAATGACGATCCCTTTCGCACTGCAGACCAGCTGCTGAAGACCATCGAGGCAAAAGTGATCGTCATCGATATTCACGCCGAAGCTACGTCAGAAAAGATCTCGTTGGGCTGGTACCTCGATGGACGAGTCACGGCTGTTCTGGGGACACACACCCATGTGCCAACAGCGGACGAGCGCGTCTTACCGAACGGAACTGCATACGTCACGGATGTCGGCATGACTGGCCCTTACGATGGCGTCATTGGGGTCAAAAAAGAGCTGGTCGTAGGCAAGTTCCTGAATGGAATGCCAGTGCGTTTCGAGCCGGCCACGGGCGACGTAAGGCTTTGCGCCGTGGTGATCGATTGCGACGAAAATACCGGCAGGGCTCGGTCGATCGAACGTCTTATGCTGACTTGAGTTGCCCAGAGGGACCCCGCAAGTTTCGCGTCGATCAGCGTTCTTCGGACGGCTTCCCTTGCACTCGGAGGTACTAGGACCCATTGGAGTGAAACGATTGGGCGCAACCCGGTTAAAATCAGAGCACATGCGAAACGCACGATTCATCATTGTCGTGGCCCTGGGGTTGGTCACGGCTGCGCTGGCTCCGTCGGGGTTGGCTGGGGAGGAGTCCGCGCCACCGGTTACGTGCGGCAGCGGCGTCCCGGGCGGGGTGAATTGCGTGGTTTCGAAGAAAGACGGCAAGCGGGCACATGAGGCTTATGTCCGCGGTATCAAGCTGCAAGAACACAAGCAGTTGGAAGCAGCTTTTAAAGAATTCGATGAAGCTAGTCGATTACTCCCGCAGGATCTTCAATTTGTAACCGCTCGCGAATTGGTGAAGTCACAACTGGTTTTTGCTCACGTGGAGCGCGGCAATACTTTGCTCGCGGAGAACTCAGCGAAGCAGGCGGCAGAGGAATTCCGTGCGGCCCTCGATCTCGATCCGGAAAATCAATTTGCGCGCCAGCGGCTGGAAGAATCAATGCGTCCGGGATTATGGCCTTTGCCCCCCGCCATGCCGAGCCGTCTTTCTTACGCCGGCGAGATTCATCTTGAACCGAAGCCCGACCTGGCGACCTTCCATTATCGCGGTGATGTGCGCGGCCTGTTCTCGGACCTGGGGATGGCTTACGGGGTGAAAGCGCAGTTCGACGATTCGGTCCCTAACCGGCAGGTGGTATTCAACGTTGATGACGTAGATTTTTTCACTGCCCTGAAGTTGGCCTGCGTGGTCAGCAAGGTCATGTGGTCGGCCTTGGATGCGCATCAGATCCTGTTGGCAGCCGACAATCCTGAAAATCACAAGCAGTTCGACCGTATGTCGCTGGCCACGTTCACGCTGCCGGCGCACTCGACGGCGCAGGAAGTGACCGAAGTCGTGACCACTCTCCGAACCCTCTTTGACCTGCGCTTTGTGAGCCCGGGACAGACGGCGGGCAAGGTGGAAGTGCGCGCCCCGCGGCCGATCCTCGACGCGTGCGCCACCCTTCTGGCGCAACTCGACAACCAGAGGCCGCAGGTGATGCTCGATGTGCAGGTCTTTCAGATCAGCCATCAGATGACGCGCGACATCGGTGTGCACATTCCCAATACGTTCAATATGTTCAACATCCCCGCTGCGGCGCTGGCGGCTTTGGGCGGGCAGAATATTCAGGATCTGATCAATCAACTCATCGCTTCGGGCGGCATCAACCAGGCCGGCAACACGGCGCTCTCGGGACTTCTAGCTCAATTGGGCGGACAGCAGAATTCGATCTTCAGCCAGCCGCTGGCGACATTCGGCGGCGGCTTGACGTTCATGGGGCTCAGTCTGGATCATCTTTCGGCGTCGCTGTCGCTGAACGAGTCGTGGGCCCGCAGCCTGGAACACTTGACGATGCGCGCCAGCCAGGGGAATGATGCCACGTTCCATCTGGGCTCGCGCTATCCGATCCTCAATGCCTCGTATGCGCCTATCTTCAACTCGCCGCAAATTGCTCAGGTGCTCGGCAACCAGACTTTCGTTCCGCCGTTTCCTTCGGTGAGTTATGAAGATTTGGGTCTGAACCTCAAGGCGAAACCAACCGTCCACAGCGATGGCGCGGTCAGCTTGCAACTCGAACTACAGGTGCGTTCACTTACCGGACAATCGGCAAATGGAGTGCCGGTCATTTCGAACCGGGAATATAAGGGAAGCATCAATCTGAAGGATGGCGAGCCCGCAGTTGTGGCCGGCGAGATGTCGCGTACCGACACGATCTCCATGAGCGGAATTCCGGGGCTGGGGGCAGTTCCTCTGATCAATCAAGCAATGGTGAGCAACACCAAAGAAGAGGATGAAGACGAGTTAATGGTGGTCATCACTCCGCACATTTTGTCCGATATCAATCGGGTCACGCCGGAGATTTGGATCAGCCAGCGGTAGGCCCCGAGCAAGTCGAGCTTCGCTCGGCCGGACAGCCGGGCGGCTGTCCCCACATTCTTTCCGCTGTCCGCCCAATGGATCCCCAAGATTCTTTCTGCAGCCTACTTGGGCTGTTTCGCGGCGAACTCGACCAGGCTTTTGTACGCGTCTAAAGCGCGGGGATCGAAGCTGCCGACTTTGCGGCCATTGATGAACAAGGTCGGAGTACCGGTCACGTCCACTGCCTTCCCCAAAGCCATGGAGGCCTCTACGCGAGACTTCGTCTCGGGTTTGGATGTGCAGGCCGCGATCTGGGCGCCTTTCAGACCCACCCCGTCCGCGATCGCGCTCAGTTTTTCATCGGCATTTTCCGCCGTGATGTCAGCTTGCGTCTCATAGGTTTTGGCAATGAACTTCCAGAAGGCATCGTTCGAGGCGCGGCCCACGCAGTCGGCATAAGCGGCGCCCTTGGCGGCCCAGTTGTGCATGGCCAAGGGAAAGTTTTGAAACACAAATCGAGCATTCGGTTCAGCCGCGACCAGAGACTCGATGGTCGGCTGAGCAGCTTTGCAGGCCGGACACTGCAAGTCGCCAAACTCCACGATGGTGACTGGAGCGTCTTTCGGACCGCGCTCCGGGCCGCTGATTCCCTTCTCCAGCGCCTTCCTGGCGGGATCAAATGGCTTCGCGCCAAATGGAATGACGTCTCCCGTGAGCGCGTGTTCGCCGTCCGGGGTGACGTAGAACTTACTAATTTGCTGGCCCTGCTGGTTGGCCAGGACGACCGTAACCTCGGCAAGTCCGGCGATGCCCGCAGGTCGGATGCTAGAAATCTTCCACGTGAGGTCCTGTTCGTAGCCGAGGGATTGCTGGAGAAACGAGTCGACCGTAGCTTCGGAAGGGAGATTGACGGCTGGATCAGATTTTTCTGCAGCCTTCTCCGGCGATTTCGCCGTGGTGGACTTGGCCGCTGACGCTTGCCCTGCGGCAAGAGCCACAGGCAGTAGAACAATGCAAATCAAATTTAGAAAAATACGCATGGATTCCTTTCGTTTCGGAGTCTTTATTTTGTCAGGATTTTTCGCGTCGGAAAAGCGACCTTCCTCAAACCTCGCTCTTCGCGGCAATGGGAAAGCGGCGTCCATATCCGAAAGCCTTGGGAGAAATCTTGATGCCCGGTGCCGCCTGCTGCCGCTTGTATTCTGAACGGTCCACCATTCGGACAACGCGGCGGACAGTTTCGATCTCGAATCCCCGATCCCGCGCGATCTGATCGGCGGAATGCCCATCTTCCACGTAATCCTCCAATACGGCATCCAGAATCTCGTACGGTGGAAGAGAATCGGTGTCCTTCTGGTCGGGCCGCAACTCGGCGGAGGGTGGCTTCTCCAGTGTGGCTTTCGGAATGACGGCGCGCCGCGAGTTCACATACTCGCTCAGACGGTATACCAGCGTCTTGGGCACGTCGGAAATAACTGCCAAGCCGCCGACCATGTCTCCGTAGAGTGTACAGTAGCCGACGCCGAGTTCGCTCTTGTTGCCGGTGGAAAGCACGATGGCGCCAAACTTGTTCGATAACGCCATCAGCAGAGCGCCACGCGCGCGGGATTGGATGTTTTCTTCTGTGACGTCTTCCTTCCGCCCCGCGAAGATGGGTTGCAGCGTCTGCCGATACGCTTCGTAGGCGGGGATGATCGAAAGCAATTCGAAGCGAATACCAAGATTGTTCGCCAGCGTTCGCGCGTCGTCGATGGAGCCCTGCGAGGAGTAGGGGCCGGGCATGCCGACGCCAATGACGTTCTCGGGGCCGACGGCATCGGCGGCAATCACTGCCGTCAGGGCTGAGTCGATTCCTCCGCTCAGTCCGACAATGGCCTTCTGAAATCCGCACTTTTGCATATAGTCGTGGGTGCCCAGCACCAGGGCAGAATACGCACTGGCCTCATCGCCGGCGATCTGCTCGTGCATTTCTCCGGTGAGCGCGTCTGGATCGAAGAAGATGAGATCTTCTTCGAACGAGCGGCCCTGGGCGATGACCTCGCCCTCGCGATTCAGTACCAGGCTCGATCCGTCGAATACGAGGCTGTCATTACCTCCAATCTGGTTCACCATGACGACGGGAGCTTTGTGCTGCCGCGCAATGCTGGCCAGCATGTCGCGACGAAGTTCACGTTTGCCGATCCAGAACGGAGACGCGGAAATGTTCAGAACAAAATTGCCACCCGCCTGAACCAGCGACTCGATGGGATCGACGGTATACAGGCGGCGCGGCCAGAATTGCTTGTCGTTCCAGGCGTCCTCGCAGATGGTCAGCGCCATACGCTTACCGCAGAACGGAAAAAGTTCCTGCGCGCGGGCGGGGGCGAAGTTGCGCATTTCGTCGAAAACATCGTAGGTGGGCAGCAACATCTTCGATTGAATGAAGGCGACCTTGCCATCCATCAGCAAGGCGGCGCTGTTCATCACGGACTTGCCAGTCTCCATATGCGCCGGAGTGACAAGGCCGCAGATCACGGCGATGCCGCGCGTTTCGGCGGCGATGCGATCCACCGATTCCTTGTTTCGCGCAACGAACGATGGCCGCTCGACCAGGTCGCGAGGCGGGTAGCCGCAGACCGACAGCTCTGGAAACAAGATCAGTCCCGCGCCCTGGGCTTGCGCCCGGCGGGAAAAATCAATGATCTTGGCCGCGTTGCCGGAGAAATCTCCGACTGTGGGATTGATTTGCCCCAGTGCAATCTTCACCCCTTAAGTGTAAAGGTCTGAGACTCAAGAGGCCAAGTGAGGGCGGGGTCAATGGATATAAGCTGCAATAGTGCACCTTGGCTACTGGTCCTGCCGTCGAGCGAGATTGTCTACGTTGTGGTCTGGCGTGCGAGGCGTATATAGCGCTTCGACTTT
>Ga0307474_10003385_pt1 | contig 11470 bp, 9 predicted proteins | sample atmos_gasesECM1C_2_FD_203312 | JGI IMG/M metagenome (GOLD analysis project Ga0307474, IMG submission 203312) | Hardwood forest soil microbial communities from Morgan-Monroe State Forest, Indiana, United States - atmos_gasesECM1C_05 | ecosystem: Environmental > Terrestrial > Soil > Temperate... | reverse complement strand
AGTGCCTCAGTGAATGCGGCGTGATGGGTTTGGGAATCTTACAAGTGGATTGGGCTTTTTGACATGCCTGCTCTACCGCATTGCGGGTGATGTGCCGTCCTGGCCGTTCGCCCACAAAGAGCCAGTGCTGAGGTCTCTCCACACGCCACCAACTCCGCAAGATCTCCAACAGTTTGGGCGACAGCATCACGTAGCGATCTTTTTTCCCTTTGCCCTGCTCGACGCGCAAGACCATGCGCTTGCTATCGATGGCAGGAGGAGTAAGTGCGATGGATTCAGAAATACGTAGGCCCGCCGCATAACACGTGGTTAAGATGGTGCGATGCTTTCTGGTCTCGACACATTCGAAAAAGTGAACCACTTCCTCGGGGCTGAGGACCACGGGCAGCGTCTGCGGTATTTTCGGAGCCGGGATGATGTCGTCCAGGTTCCAGTGCTTTTTGAGCGTCACTTTGTAAAGGAAACGGAGTGCGGAGATCGCGATGATGATCGAACCTGCGGCCAGCTTCTTTTCGTTGGTCAAGTACACCTGATAGGCACGAATCTGCTCCGGCCCCAACAACTCTGGGGACTTGTTGAAGTACCGCGCGAATTGTGACACCTGCTGGACGTAAGACTCCTGGGTGTTCACGGCCAAATTGCGGATCTGCATGTCCTCGGTGAAACGTTGGCGAAGAGAAGTCATGGAAGCTCCTTTGCGAAGTGAAATGCGCTGCTGGGCAGCCATTCCATGTTTTCGCAGAAGGAAGTACGCTGGGAAGGGGGCGAAGCCAATGCGTCAGGAGAGCCGCAGGTGCGTCCGGGCCAAAATCAACAGACCTCCGCGCCACGTATACCGCGTAGCGGTTTAGTCCAATAGTGTTTATATGGGTGTGATTTAACAGGAGAGAGAAAAATGAAAATTAGGCCTAAATTCACATCGATTTTTGCGGCGGCGTGCGTGTTGTTTTTTTTGAGTCTGCCCGCATTTGCGCATCCGCCTCAAGATCAGCAGACGCCCCAAACGCAATCCGTGCAGAAGGGCGAGAAGCAAAAGGTTGAGCCTGGCTCCGGCAAGGAGATCGGGAAGGGCGGTGAGGACATTGGCAAAGGTGCTGGCAAGGGGGCTGAGAGCCTAGGCAAAGGCACTGCAGAAGGTGCCGGCAATCTCGTTACGTTGCACCCCGGCAAGGCTGGCACTGATCTGGGCAAAGGGGCGGGTGGCGCGGCCAAGGATGTCGGAGTCGGCACGGGAAAGGGCGCGGCCAAGATCGGTAAGGGAAGCGCAAAGGGAATAGGGAAGTTGGGCAAGAAGATCGTAGGCAAGGGCAACAAGAACGAGAAGGAACCTGACGTGGCGGATTGATTACGCCCAAATTATTGCCTGCGCCGAGCCTCGTTGCAACGTTAGAACCATCCAGCCGATGGCGATTAGCCAGCGCCGAGCACAAACGGCTCGCCGCAGCCAGAAGCCTCTCTTGTTCGCCCCGCGGCCGGTTTTGGTGATCTTTCCATGCCTCGATACTGCCGGTGCTGACCGCTTCATTGCCGCAATTGGCACTTTCCGCTAACTGCAGTCACCGTTTTGTAGGGCCTGAAGCAGATGCGCTCGCCGGGTCCAGATCAATGGCCGCTTCGATCCCGGCGAAGAGTTGCATCCCTCTTCGATCTTCCGCCGATCGGCCAAGCGCCGTCGCAAGCGTTTCTGAAAGTAGCCGTACTACGGCGCAAGGGGTGGGTCTCCGGGACAAGGAGTCAAATGAGCGGCAGCCAGTGGGGAGTGATTCTGGTCTGTTTTGAACATCTCTTGAATCTGCACGGTGAGAAACTGTAGTACGAGCGTGACCTGACGGTTAATTGGGGAACGCCGGGTGAAATGAAGAAGAATCCAGAGAGCGTGGCGATGATACTGGATCGAGAAATTGAACCCACCATCAAAGAGCGATTGTGTCGAGTGAGCCTTCTTCCAGAACTCACTCACATTCCGCTTAGCGATGACGAGCGAGCGCTCGATTTGCTCAAGCTGTTCCATGACCTTGTTTGCCGCCTACGTCTTGCCAAGGATATCCCTCTGCTCGCCGCCCGCGTCGCTACTGAACACGAACAAAGGCGGCGACTTCAGGGCTACGGTCCTGCCATGCTCGTCGAGGAGTCAAGGTTATTTCAGGCGGTCACGTTTCAGACGTTACACCTTCACCGATCAAGACCAAGTGCTTTCAGCGGTAATGGTCATTGCGGACGAGGCGGATTTGCAACTGGGGGAAGCCGTGCGCTGCTGGCAAACGCCACTAGCTCGGCCCGAAGTTTAGGCGCGAGAGCTAAATTGCAGCGGATGACTTCGGTCCTTGGCTAGAATCCCACGTTGGAATATCCGGCCTAGCGTTCTTACCAGGGAGCATGACTACCAGTCGAACGTTGCTTGCGATCTTTGGAGTCTGAAAATGAACGGAAATGCGGCACGTTTCTTCCGGCTCGGCGTCGGCTTGTTTGGGCTATTGGCTCTGGGATGTGTGTTGACTGTATCGGCGGCCAAGCCTTCCCGGCATGGAATCGCGCTGCCCACCGACTGGAGTCACCGCCATCTCGTGTTCTCGCAGCCGCGTTCGGTCGAGCAAGCGATGCGCTTGCAGGAAGATCCGCGCTTTGGGCAGCAACTCTACCGCCGCGCTCTGCCCCTGAGGCTTCCGGCTGCTCAGACGGAAATGGGCGGCATAAGTTCGCTCCGGCTTCCGTTCCCGATCCATCGCCTTTCCCTCTTGCGTTTGAACGGCCTTTGGAACGAGAGTCTGGGCGCCGGCGCGACGGTTGGGGCGGTTAACTTCCCAGCCAAGTTTTCTTTCAAAACTGGGGTCGCAGACTGCACCAGCGACTATGTCGTTTACAGCACGGGCTTGGCCGGCTCTGCAGCGCAGGCGAGCCTGATTGCCTATGACAATCTCTATTCCGGCTGTAGCGGCATTAATTTGGGCAGTGCCGCGAACTTCGCCATTCTCGGCGCGTCCACTGTGACGAACGCCGGCAACTCCGTGGTCACGGGCGCCAACATCGGTATTTCTCCAGGCACCAGCCTCACTGGTTTCCCTCCCGGCGTGCTTACGGCACCTGCGACGGAGCAACTCGGGAACCCGACGGCGAGTCAGGCGCAAGCTGACGCCAGTACGGCATTCACCTCCTACCAGGGGTTGTCCGGCGCGGTATCCATCGGGCCCTCTATGGACGCAATGACCTTCACGCCCGGCTTGTACAAAGCCACTACTACCCTCAACTTGAGTGCCGGTGCAACCGTGACCCTCAACGGAAGCGGAACCTACATCTTCCAGATCGGCACTGGGCTTAACGTCTCTGGCACCGTGGTGTTGACCGGTGGCGCGACGGCTGGCAATGTGATTTGGGTGGTGGGAAGCTCCGCTGTCCTTAGCGGAACCTCTGCCGTGTCCGGGAACATTGTCGCGTTTACCTCGATCTCGCTGGCCGCTGGTGATTCGCTTACGGGCAGGGCAATCGCCCTGAACGGTGCGGTGACCCTGAGCGACAACGCAATCACCACGGTAGACAGTTTGCCTGCAGTCTACTGGGCGTACAACACGGGCGGCCAGATCCTGACTTCCCCGGTGCTCTCCCTCGACGGCACGCAGTTGGCGTTCGCGCAGAGTAACGGGGGCATCGCAAGCCTGGTCTTGTTGAAGTGGGCATCTTCGACCACGGAAACAGTGGCCAGCCCAGGTGCTCCAACGACCGTGGCAGGGTCTTCGTATGCAACGTGCGCGGCACCCTGCATGACGACGATTATTCTCCACGGTGGGGGAGTTGAAAACGACGACATAACCTCGTCCGTTTATTATGACTACGGCAGCGACACAGCTTGGGTCGGCGACAGCCGGAACTGGCTCCATCGCTTCAGCCCGGTCTTCTCCGGAACCCCAACGGAAGTAGGAGTGCCCTGGCCCGTGCAGCTGCAGCCTTCCGGCGCGACGGCTCTGACCAGCCCCGTTTACGATTCCGGCTCCGGAAACGTCTTTGTGGGGGATGCGGGCGGGTTTTTCTATGGAGTGAGGGCTGCCACCGGCGCGGTGACTCAGTCGCTTCAGCTGGACCATGGCACGGGCCTTGTCTCTGGTCCGCTTGTGGATTCCACCGCCGGCTTGGCGTATGTATTTTCCTCAAACGATGGCAGCACCGCCTGCGCAGGGGGTCCTTGTGCCGCGGTTTACCGCTTCGCTGCAGGTTTTGCCGCGAACACGGCGGGTACGGAGGTTGCGGTGGGTGCCAGTTCCGCCACTCCCAATTCACTTTATGAAGGCGAACTGGACAGCGCCTACGAGAATTCGATCAACGCCGCAGGAAATCTTTATGTCTGCGGAAACACGGGCGGCGAACCCACGTTGTATCAGGTGCATATCACGCCCGGCGGCGTCCTCGGTTCGGCGACTGCGGGACCGGTTCTTTCCGACTTCGCTCTCAACGGAGTGGTGATGCGTAAACAGACTAGAAGGACGCATATCCCGGCCGCGACGAGTGCCGCCACTGGCTGTTCGCCGGTAACCGACTTCTTGAACCCGAATGCAACCGGAGGTGCCACGGAATTCATTTTCGCCAGCGCCCAAACCGACGGCGTGCCCGCTCCCTGCGCAGGCGGCGGTTGCATCATGAACTTTAAAGCTACACCCTGGCAGGCTTCGCAGGCCTACACCGGGGGCCAGGAGGTCGTGGACAGTCACTTTCAGGTGCAGATGGTATCCACGGGCGGAACTTCGGGAGGCTCTGCACCCACTTGGAGCGTCAGCGTCGGGGGAGCCACCCACGACGGTACCGGCACACTCGAGTGGTTGAACCTTGGAGTTACGACCGCAGCCACGCCGGCATCATGGACATCGAACCACCCCTACGACGTGGGCGACTTTATCGAAGATAGTCACCAGAATATTGAGGTCGTGACGGTCACGTCGGGAACCGGCACGTCCGGAGTCCCGCAGCCCACCTGGATGGCCGCCGTAGGACAAACCACATCCGATAAACAAGTGACCTGGACCAATGCGGGCCCTGCCACGGGCGCTCTGGCGACGGCTGGCGGGACGAGCGGGGTGATCATCGACAATATCGTTGAGATTGGTGTGTCCGGCTCTCAGATCTATTTTTCAACGCAAGGCAATCAGGCGACGTGCGGAACAGCGACTAGCGTCGGCTGTGCGGTACAAGCGTCGCAATCGGCGTTACAATAATTGGGGTTAGTCTAATGCCTATGGATCATTCATCCTCAGAACAGCCGCTCACGGCGGCCAACTACAAAAAGCCGTACGAGAAGCCAGCCTTCCGCCACGAGCAGGTTTTTGTCACCACAGCGTTGTCCTGCGGCAAGATCGACCCGACCCAGGCCGCTTGCCAGATGAATCCCAAAGTGTCGTGACACGATGCGAGGACGCTCTTCGGCCGAATTGCACGACCTGAAATGTGAGCTGGCTGGCGAGGTTTTGCGCTCGTCAGGACGGTTACGCCTCCGCGTGACGGGATTGAGCATGTTACCCGCAATATTTCCCGGCGACACCCTCGTGATTGAGCCAGCCAACAGCGAAAGCGTGGGCAAGGGGGATATCGTACTGTTCCACCGTGATCGCCGGCTGTTCGTCCACCGGGTTTCGGAAACGTCGGGCAGCGCTCGCGATTTTCAGATCGTCACCCAGGGCGATGGAATGCCGAATCCCGACCCTCCGGTTTCGAGCTCCCAATTGCTGGGCAAAGTCTCTTTCGTAGTGCGGGACGGGCGCTGCCTGGAGCCGGCCAGGATCCCCGGGTTTTCGATGCGCGCCGTTGCCGCTCTGGTGCGGCGTTCCTCTTCGGCCGCTCGCGTGGTTGTGGGAGTTCACAAGATGGGCCAGGGCCCACAGGAGCCTCTTTGCCAGGGTTGATCAGCCCCGTCGATTGCCTGCACCTCACCATCGAAATCGGAGGCATGCCCATCCGCGTCAACACCACCGACGCAGATTTTCTTGGCATGCTGCAGAATCGCTATGCAGGGTTTGTGGGTTCGTCAGGGCGCGCCGCAGTCGAGTTCGACGTTGATCTGTTCACGCCTGGCTTTGTTGACCCACACGCCGATGTGCGAGTAACCCAGCGCGCGGGAAAGTGGGCTCTGGAACGCGGAGACTTTCGCGCCGAGTGGGAGCCGGCCCGCCGCACGGGCAGGATTCGCCAGTCCGCGAACCCCTATTCGATCGACGCGGTTCTGCGCATCGTCCACACCCTGGTGCTGGCTCAGGAAGGCGGCTTTCTGATGCACGCCGCGAGTGCCATCCGCAAAGGGAAGGCGTTCCTGTTTGCCGGAGTTTCTGGGGCAGGGAAGACAACGATTTCAAGGCTCGCTCCGCCTGATGCCACACTCCTTACCGACGAAATTTCCTACGTTCGGGAATACGTTCCCCAGGATGTGTGGAAAGCCGTGCTGCCGTGCGCGCGGGAGGACGTACAAAAACAAGATGCCAGTTACGTGGCTTATGGGACTCCATTTACCGGGGAACTCGCCAAACTGGGCGAAAATGTTTCCGCTCCGATTTCAGCACTTTATTTTCTGGCCCAAGGCCCGGAGAACCGGATCGATTCCGTCGCCCCCGGCGAAGCTGTCCGGGAATTGCTGGCCAACGTACTTTTCTTTGCCGAGGACCAGGAGTTGGTGCAGCGGGCCTTCCATGCCGCCTGCGAGTTTGTGAGCCGCGTGCCGGTTTCCCGGCTCACTTTCGTTCCTGATGCCCGAGTGTGGGAGATGATAGGATGAGCAAGCTTTATGTGGCGCGCAACATACGGGTAGCGGCGCGGATCCTCGACGGCGAAATGAGGATCATGTCCGGCAAGGATTCGACTCTTTTTACACTCAACAAGACCGCCACCACCATCTGGCAAGCCGCGGACGGAGCCACACCCCTCGACGAGATCGTCGAGCGCCGGATCTGTCCGGAGTACGAAGTGGAGCCGGCCGCCGCATTGCAGGATGCCGAAACCCTGGCTCGCGAACTCGCCGCGCACGGCATCTTGGAGGTCTCCGAGAATCCGATCTTCTCTTTAAACCCGCGAGCCGCGAATCGGCCCGCCGGAGAGTTCCGATGAGCGGCTTGATGCAGGAATTGAGCGCCACAGCGCTCGCCCTCGGCGTTCCGTTGAGCGCCCAGTTGGACCTCACCTACCGTTGCAACGAGCGCTGCGTGCACTGCTATCTCGATCATGACGACCATGGCGAGATGACCACAGCCGAAATTAAGCACCTGCTCGATGAAATGGCCGAGGCCGGCGTTTTCATGCTGACCCTTAGCGGTGGCGAGATTTTTCTACGCAAGGATTTCTTTGAGATCCTCGAGCACGCGCGCTGGCTCACTTTCTGCATCAAGCTCAAGACCAACGCCGTAATGATCCGCGAGCGCGAGGCGGCGCGCATCCGTGAACTGGGCGTAGAGTCCATCCAAGTCAGCATTTATTCGCACCGGCCTGAGGTTCACGATGCCATTACCCTGGTTCGCAGCTCGCTGAGTCGCTCTCTTGACGCGATCCGTTTCCTCAAGGCGCAAGGCTTGAAGGTCATCATTGCGAACGTCCTGATGGCCCAGAACATGCAGGACTATGAAGGCGTGCGTGCTCTGGCCGACGAACTAGGCGTCGAATCCACGCTGGATCCAACCGTCACTCCCATGATGGATGGCAACCGGTCCACGCTGAATCTTGGCGTTGACAACACGGCGCTGCAACGCCTGTTTCGTAATGAATCGCTGGTGGGCGACGTGGAGGAATTTTGCGCGGTGCCGCCGCGGCCCGGCGAAGATGAACTGCAGTCCCTGCCGTGCAGTGCCGGGCACACGGCCTGCTACGTCTCGCCTTACGGTGACTTCTACCCCTGCGTTCAGTTTCCGCTCACCTGCGGCAACGTGAGGCGACAGCGGTTCGCTGACATCTGGCGAAATTCCGAACAACTCAAGGAAATTCGTTCGATCCGCGTGAAGGACTTGTCGGGCTGTTCCCAGTGCACGCACGTGACGAACTGCACGCGTTGTCCGGGCCTGGCTTACATGGAAGGCAACATGCGCGGGCCCTCGATTCAGGACTGCGAAAAGTCGTTTGCCAGAACTGGGGTTCCCTCGGTCAATCTGCAGTCGAAGAAGCATTCCGTTAAAAACCTGATACAAATTCGGATGTAGCCTGCGGCTGCGGCAGTCGCCGCTTGAATCTCAAGGGTCTTCCCAAGCCTCGCCGAATTCTCTTCACAGCCATTCAGGTAGACTGCATCCTGAGGATCTGACATTGGGTCTGGCAGCGCCAGTTATAGTTCGTGCTTCTTAACTCAATTACACAAACGACGTGGTCGCATGCGATCTTCTGTGCGAGACCACATCGTCCTTGATGTACCGTCAGCGTTACCGTGGCGGTCTGCTGTATGCCGTTAGCGCTGCCGATTACCGCCACCGTGTACGTGCGTCTGTTTGGGCGATTCAGTTTTTGGTTTGTGCGACGATGTTCTCTACTTAGAGAATTGCCCCGCATCTCATCGGTGAGACGTGGGGCTTTGTTTCGGTTGCATCCGCTGTTTGGGTTAGTCGATGGAGAACCAGTTGAAGTTGCCGACAGTGTTGAAGAAGCCGCCGGTGTCCATGATGAGTTGGAGTGTGTGTGCAGCCTGAGGTAGCTGGACATTGGGGACGTCAAGCGTCTGCCAGGTCTGCCAGCCGTTGGTCTGTGGGACAGAGATGGCAGGGGTGACGCGCTGGCCATCGACGGCGAGGTGGAAGACTCCACCGCCCACGTCGGAGGCGACGCGCACGTGCAGGGTGTAGGTTCCGGCGCTGGCAATGTTGACGGAGTAGTTTAGCCAGTCGCCTGGGCTGGTCGAGCCTACGTCGAATCCGCCGCCGGTGTCAGTGGAGGTTTCGATGGAGACGGTCTCGCCCGGACGGTAGTTGGCTCCGCCTGCATTGGTGGTGGCTCCGTTCCAGTACCCTACGCCCTTGCCTCCCGTGTCGAAGTTTTCAGCTTGTACGAGGCCCGGGATGGGAGCAGGGGTTCCGCCGAAGGCAGCACTCGGAGTGGGAGGCACGACGGAGAACCAGTTGAAGTTGCCCATGCCGCCGGTGGGACCGTTTCCGTCAAGGGTGACCTGCATGACATGCTGCCCGGGTTGGAGTTGGAAGCTGGGCGAGACCATGGTGGTGTAGGTCTGGAACGCATTGGTCTGCGGGACGAAGAGGTTGCCGGTGGCGTTCTGTCCCTCGAAAGAGACGTGATAGTAGCCGCCGGGCCCTGATGAGGCGACGCGCGCCTGCAGGTTATAGATGCCTGCCTGGGTGACGTTGACGGTGTAACGGAGCCACTCGCCCTCTTTGGTAAAGCCGACGTCAAATCCGCCGCCGGTGTCGCCTGTTTGCTCGACGCCGACTGTGGCGGAAGCGCGGTAGGACGGAGCGTTGCCCTGGTCGGTGGTGTCGAGATTGAAGTAGCCGACGTAGTTGCCGCCGTTATCGAAGTTCTCAGCCTGGATGAGTCCCGGGATTGTGGGGGGTGCGGATGGGAATGGGGTCTCCTGGCCGCCGATGGTGAGCTGTACGGTGGAAGAGCGCTGGGTTGCGCCCTGGGTTCCGGTGATGGTGATGGGAAAGGTCCCGCTCTCAGCATCTTTGGAGGTGAAGATGGGGAGGAGTGCGCCGGAGGTGAAGGGAATCACTTCGAGCTTTCCGGAGGCTCCTGATGGAAGACCCTGCAACTGCAGGCGCGCCGGGAGAATGTCCCGGCCGTAGTGATTGACCTTGACGGTGAAGAGAGTGCTGTCGCCGGGCGCTACGGTTTGCGAAGCCGGGCCGCCGGTAACGTCGAAGGTGTTGCCGGAGTAGCCAGCCCAGGTGAAGGTGGCGACGGCTTTGGCGGCAAGAGCGTAGCTGGCCGTCTTGCCATGCCAGTTGAGGCTGAACTGGCTGGGAGTGGATGCGGCGTTGTAGACGAGAACGGCGATGGAACCGTCGGGGTTCTTGAAGGCTACATCTTCGACGTTACCGCTGCCAAAGGAGTTCGATTGGATGCGATAGGCGCCGGCCTGAACGAATTTCGAGAGGTGGCCGAGGGCGTAGTACTCCACATTGCGCGAGACGGTGGAGGGAGTGGTGCTGGTGTCGATGGTGACGATGCCGCGGCAGTCGTTGCAGCCGTGCTCGACGGTGGGGCCGCTGTTCTGATCGAGATCCATGTTCCACATGGTGACGGTCTTGCCCCAGTTGCGAAGGACGTTGATGATCTGACCTTCGACGTCGTTGCCGAGGTTGGTGTCGAAGTCGGGCGCGAAGGCGCCTCCGGTGCACTCGGTGAAGTAGATTGGGGTGCCGGGGTAGAGGTCGTGGATAGCGTTTTGTGCGTCGGCCACGTTACCAGCGTAGCAGTGGAAGGAGATGCCGGCGAGATACTGACGGACGTTGGGATCCTGCAGGAGGACTGCGGGATATTTGGGATTGTCCCAGTTGTGCTCGTAACCCAGGATGCCGGGGGTGGCGTCATTGGGGTCCGCGTTCTGACCGATGAAGTTCCAGTTCTGGTTGCGGAAGTGCATTGCGCGCAGTGCGGGCCCTAGGTAGCCGGCTATGAAGCGGCCTTCATCGGTGGGATTCATGAACATGGAGGAGTAGCCGGTGGTCTGGTTGAGAGGCTCGTTTTGAACGGCAACGTAGTTGATGGGAACGCCTGCGGCCTCATAAGTGTGAATGAATTTGGTGAAGTAGAGGGAGAGCGCGGGGAAGTTGGCGGTGTTGAACGAACCGCCATCGAGCGTGCCGCCGTCCTTCATCCATGCCGGAGGCGACCAGGGGAGAGCCATGACCTTCATCCTGGGATTGACGGCGATGGCCTCGCGCAGGGTGGGAAGGATGTAGGCCTTGTCGTGGTCAATGGAGAAGTGCTGCATGTTGGGATCGGTGTCGTTATCGGCGAGGTCGTCATAGGTATAGCTGCTGAGCGAGAGGTCAGTGGCGCCCATGGGCTGACGTAGGAAGCTGAGGTGAATGCCGTTCTCGCTGAAGAGATCCTGCATCAGGGCTATGCGCTGGGCGGGAGTAAGCTTGTTCTGGACGAGCCATGCGCCGGAGTCATTGAAGGTGCCGCCGACGCCTTCGAGCTGCTGGAAGTGAATGGTGTCATCCACGTTGATGGCGAGCTGGCTCGCCGTTCCGGGGGTGAAGGTGAGGGAGGGCTGCGGGGCGAGAAGCGAGGTCTGATCCGGCGTGGTCTGGACGACCTCGACGACCTGCGCATTCACTGCCAGAAGGGTGACGGAGAGAAGAGAGGCGAGAAGAGTCGGTTTCAGAAGAAAACCGATTGTCTTGGGAGTCAAGGAGGGTGTGCTCATGGTGGCCCCTTTCTGTTTTTGGAACCGGACAATTAAGTTATCACGGGGTGTGACAAATCGTTTGTGTAAGCGACCGGGTCCACATGCCCTTTCTGTTGGATCACAAGTGGGACGGAATGCGATCGCACCCAGAGT
>Ga0307474_10003384_pt1 | contig 11472 bp, 8 predicted proteins | sample atmos_gasesECM1C_2_FD_203312 | JGI IMG/M metagenome (GOLD analysis project Ga0307474, IMG submission 203312) | Hardwood forest soil microbial communities from Morgan-Monroe State Forest, Indiana, United States - atmos_gasesECM1C_05 | ecosystem: Environmental > Terrestrial > Soil > Temperate... | reverse complement strand
GCAGTCGCTGGTGACGTGCTCGAGTCATCTTTCGCTCGCGTAAGTGCTGCGTTTGCGGCGACGACCCCGAGTGAGCTGTTCAGCAAGCACAGCGAGATCACCACGCAGCTCGCCGACAAGCTGCGCACGCGTGCCGAAGAATTCGCAAACGTGACCTCGGAGATCCAGACGAAGTTCAGCCAGCTCGGCAGCGAGATGGCGGCTCAGGCAGTCCCTGCCCGCAAGGCGGCCTGATATATCGTGGCGGTATCCTGCACCCGGGAGCTCCGTCGCTCCCGGGTGCAGGTTCATTTGAGGAGACCGCCCGTTGAGCTCGACGAGCAAAAAGAAATCCTCCGCCCGCAAGAAGCCCTCTGCCGGACACCGGGCGGCCGCCTCGCGCAAGATTCGGATGCCCAAGGCGGCATCCGCAAGCAAGCAGCGTGAATCGGCACGCACCCCTCGACGGGCCGGATCCAAGAGCGTGCATCCGCGCGCTACCCGACATGCGAGCCCCCGGTCCGCGGACCGACCCGCGGCCGCGCCGAGGTCCCCGGACCCACCGCGCGACTTTTCCCCCGACCCACACCATGACCCGTCCCATGAGGCAGCCTCCTCCTCCCAGGCACCGCTGAAGAGCGAAGTGAAGCGGTACCTGCGCGCGCAGCTCGCTGCGCTCACGGGCGGCCTGGCGCCCGAGGACTACCTCAACGCCTGGTGGGATTGGTACCTCAACGTCGCCGCGCATCCGCAGCGTCAAGCCCAGCTCGCGCAGAGCGCCTACGAGAAGATCTTCGACAGCTGGCAATTCTTCGCAAGCGCCGCCGGCGGTGCGCCGGTGCCTCCGGGGCGGGAGAACCTCGGCTTCAACGACGCCGCATGGAACGTGTGGCCCTTCAACGTATTCGCGCGCACCTATGCCAACTGGGCCACCTGGTGGAACCAGGCGCTCGCGCCCGACCCCGCCGCTGCGGACGCGAAGCTCGCGCGCGCGGGGTTCGCCGGGAAGCTGCTGCTCGAGGCCGCATCTCCCGCCAATTTCCTCTACACCAATCCCGAGATCCTCAACCGCACCGCAGCCGAGTCCGGACAGAATCTCATCCGCGGACTGAAGAACTGGCTGGAAGACGCGCAGCGCGCCGTGCGCGGCGGGCGCGCACCGGGGACCGAGAGTTTCGAGGTGGGCAAAAAGGTTGCCGTCACCCCGGGAAAGGTCATCTTCCGCAACCGCCTGATCGAGTTGCTGCAGTACACGCCGCAGACTCCGATGGTCTACGCCGAGCCGGTTCTCATCACGCCGGCGTGGATCATGAAGTACTACATCCTCGATCTCTCGCCGCACAACTCACTGGTGCGCTACCTGGTCGAGAAGGGCCACACGGTATTCATGATCTCGTGGAAGAATCCGGATGCGACCGACCGCGAGCTCGGCATCGATGACTACGTGAAGCTTGGCTTCCTCGATGCTCTCCTCGAGGTGCGCCGCGTCGTGCCCGATCAGCGGGTCCACGCAGTCGGCTATTGCATCGGCGGTACATTGCTGACGATCGGCGCGACGGTGCTTGCACAGACGGGCGACACCTCGCTGGCCTCGATGACGCTGTTCGCCGCGCAAGCCGATTTCAGCGAGCCGGGCGAGCTCTCGGTATTCATCACGCCGAGCCAGATCGCCATGCTCGAGGCCATGATGGACCGCAGCGGCGTGCTCGAGAGCGAGCGCATGGGCGCCGCGTTCGCCCTGCTGCGCTCGCGTGACCTGCTGTGGGCGCCGGCGATCGAGCAGTACATGCGCGGCGAGCGGCCGAAGCTCAACGATCTCATGGCGTGGAATGCCGACGGCACGCGTATGCCCTGGCGCATGCACAGCGAGTACCTCGAGCGTCTGTACCTGAAGAACGAGCTCGCGCTTGGCACCTTCAACTCGCACGGCCAACGGGTCGATCTGGCGAATCTGCGGCTGCCGATGTTCGTCGTCGGCACCGAGACCGACCACGTTGCGCCGTGGCGCTCGGCATACAAGATCCGCGGCCTCACCCGCAGCTCCGACTATACGTTCCTGTTGACGAGCGGCGGCCATAACGCCGGCATCGTCAGCGGCCCCGTCCATCCGAGACGCCGTCACCGGATGCTCACCCTGAGCAATCCGGGCGAGACGCCGAGCCCCGAACAATGGCTGAAGCGCGCGCCGCTCGTCGAGGGCTCGTGGTGGCCCGAGTGGCAGCGTTGGCTGGTGGCACACTCGCATCGCGCTCAGCTACCGGCCCGCGCGCCTGGTGCGGGTCGTGGACGCGACGTCGCGGCGCTCCCCGACGCGCCTGGTAGCTACGTACGCGGTTGAGCCTGCGGCGGCCCGTATGCGCAGCGGCGCGCACGATGGACGGGTCTGGAAAATCGGCGTACTAATACCTCACGGCCAGGCCTGACGAAGACGAGCGGAGCGACCATGGGATCGAAGGCGAAGCGCGTTGCATATGTCACCGGTGGCATGGGCGGCATCGGCACCGCGATCTGTCAGCGCCTCTGCAAGGAAGGTCATAGCGTGATCGCCGGCTGCGGCCCCGGCTCGACCCGCAAGGACCGGTGGCTCGCCGAGATGCGATCGGAGGGCTTCGACATTCACGCCTCCGAGGGCAACGTCTCCGACTGGGAATCGACCAGACGGGCATTCGAGATCGCACGTGCCGAAGTCGGCCCGATCGATATTCTCATCAACAACGCCGGCATCACGCGCGACGGCCTCTTTCAGAAAATGACCTTGGAAGCGTGGCACGCGGTCATCGAGACCAATCTCAACTCCCTCTTTCACGTCACCAAGCAGGTGATCGACGGCATGCTCGAGCGTGGCTGGGGCCGCATCGTCAACATCTCTTCGGTCAATGGGCAGAAGGGCCAGTTCGGGCAGACCAATTACTCGACGGCAAAGGCTGGCATCCACGGCTTCACCATGGCGCTTGCCCAGGAAGTCGCCGGTCGCGGCGTGACCGTCAATACCGTATCCCCGGGTTACATCGGCACCGACATGGTTCGCTCGATCAAGCCGGAACGGCTCGAGAAGATCGTGAGCGGGATACCGGTCAAACGACTCGGTGAGCCGGGTGAGATCGCCTCGATCGTCGCCTGGCTGGTGACCGATGAGTCCGCCTTCGCGACCGGCGCGGATTTCTCGCTCAACGGCGGCCTGCACATGGGCTAGAGCCGCGGCGCTCGCCGCACCGTCCGGGCTTTTTCGCTTGAAGGTCTGCATAGTCGGTGCCGGCGCCATCGGTGGCTTCATCGGCACGCGCCTTGCGCTCGAAGGCAGCGCTCGTGTCTCGGCACTCGCGCGCGGCACGACACTCGTCGCGCTGCGCGACCACGGCTGGCGTCTGCTCGAGGGCGAAGCGATGCTGCAAGCACCGCTCGCGCTCGCCAGCGACGATGCCGCCGAGCTCGGTGCACAGGATCTCGTCATCGTGGCGCTGAAGAGCCCCTCGCTGCCCAGACTCGCTCCCTCTCTCACCCCACTCTTCGACGCCGACACCATCGTGCTGCCGGCGATGAACGGTGTGCCCTGGTGGTTCGGCTCCGGCATTCCCGCCCTGGGCTCGCACCCCCTCGAGAGCGTCGACCCGGGCGGCCGTATCGCCGCGTGCATTCCCATCCGCCACGTCGTCGGCTGCGTGGTGCACGCGAGCGCCGCGGTCCGCGAACCCGGCATCGCCTCGCACCGCATGGGGCGTGGCCTGATCGTCGGCGAGCCCGGCGGTGGAGACTCGGCGCGCGTGCGCAGCCTGGCGGCCTTTCTGACGCGCGCGGGTTTCGAAGTGACGCGCTCCGAACGCATACGCTACGACATCTGGTACAAGCTTTGGGGCAACATGACGATGAACCCGGTGTCTGCTCTCACGGGAGCGACCACCGATCGGCTGCAGGCCGATGATCTGGTGCGCGAGTTCTGCTCGGCCGCGATGCGCGAGGCCGCTGCGGTTGGCGCGCACATCGGCTGCGATGTGCGCGAGTCTCCGCAAGAGCGCCACGCGGTAACGCGCAAGCTCGGCGCCTTCAAGACCTCGATGCTCCAGGATGTCGAAGCGAGCCGGCCGATCGAGCTCGACGCGCTCGTCGGCGCGGTGCGCGAGATCGCCGCCCGCGTCGGCGTTGCGACCCCGAACATCGACGCCCTCTTCGGGCTCACACGCCTCTTCGGTCGCGTCCGCCGACTCTATCCTCAGGAGTAACCGCGGGATTGGCAGCGATGTCGCGCGCCGTGTAGCCAAAAGCGCACGTCGCAGCACGGAGACATTTGCGCGCCGCAGCACTGCCAAGCTTTACTGCACCTGTTCCACGCACGGTCGGCGTGGCGCTGGATGCGCCTTGTCGGGTCGTTGCGCGAAAAAAGAACCCAAGGGGTGGCAATGGCCACGAGTGAGACAGGTAGGGAAGCTACCTCGATAGTTGGCGTTTGGCCTTCGGCACGCGCTCGTATGAGGCGCAGGCCTCCCCTTGATACCGCACATGTGGATTTTGGGGAGGCACGATGCATTGGATTATTCGCAAGCGGGTACACGCTCGATTAGTTGCGGCGCTCGCAGGTCTAGCGCTGGGCGCGGCAAGCACCGTACATGCCAACGAGGACCCCACACAGACGTCACCGGATCTGACGGTCACCGACGCTGCGACGACGTCAAGCTCAGTCGAAATCAGCTGGGTTCCGCCGACACAGAATGCCGACAAGACGGCGCTGACTGATCTGGCTGGCATTCTCATCTACTACGGCACGTCGGCGTCCGATCTCAGCCGGTGCGTCGTGGTGAGCGGAGAGTCCGCCACGGGCTATACGATCACCGGACTCACCGCGGGCACCTGGTATTTCGTCGCACAGGCCTTCACGACGGGCGGCGGCGTAAGCGCCCTGACGCGGACGGTCAGCAAGACCATCCCCTGAAAGCGCTCGCCGGCTCGCTACCCTGCCGCGCTTCCGGACTGCCGCTGCGCGGGGCGAGCCGGCTTCCAAGAAACGGGCCGGCCGCACGGCTGGAGGATGCGCTCAGGTTGCGCGTGCCTCGTCCTCGCGGATCGTCTTGCTGGCCACCCACAGGTGCCAGGCAGCCCACAGCCCCGTGGGCGCGAGCAATAGCAGCGCCCAGCGCAGCGACTCGACACCGGCGCCGAAGGACGCCGCAAACCAGTCGCTCAGCCAGCCGACGATCTGCGGCGCCAGCAACAGGTTGGCGATGTTCGCCGCAAACATGAGGATCGCGCATACGGTCGCGCGCATGTTCGCAGGCGTCACATTCTGCAGAAGCCCGAGTATAGGGCCGATGTAGAAATACACCGCCGGCACGAAGGTCCACAGCAGGACGGTCGCAGCGGCTTCCGAGTCCGCCCGGTAAAGGAGGATCGAGGGAATCGTGGCAACAACCGTCACCCACGCAAGGAGACGCGTGACGTAACGGGGGTCTGCGGCGGCACGCTGTCCCATGAGAAGAGCGGTGAGCAAGGTACTCGCCGTGCCGGCGATCAAATGCATCTTTCCGAGCAGCGCTCCAGCCTGTCCTACCGTCATGTGATGCGAGCGCTGCAGAAATGCCGGCGTCCACCACATGAGTCCCCAGCTCCAGAAGGTCGCTACCGAGCCGCCGATCAGCAGATGGAGCGCCGCGCGCTGCCGACCGAGAAACCGCAGCGTATCCACGAGGGAGGCGGAAGGGATCGCGGCAGCTGCGGCGTCGAGCTGCCCGCGCCTCGGTTCGCGAACCGTCAGCGCCACGAGGAGCGCAATGGCCATTCCCGGGACGCCGAGCACCAGAAAAGCGGCGCGCCAGCCGCTGTGCTCGGCCGCGTCTCCTGCGAGCGAAGAGCCGAGCCAGGCGCCAAGGCAGGTACCGAGCGCAAAGACGGTGAGCGCCAGCGGACGGCGCGCTGGAGGGAATTTGTCGGCGAGAATCGAGGTGGAAGGCGGCGTTCCGCCCGCTTCGCCGATGCCCACGCCGAAGCGTGCGAGGAGCAGCTGTGCGTAGGTGTGCGTGAGCCCGCAGAGTGCGGTGATCCCGGACCACACCGCAAGTGCCACAGCCAGGATCCGGCTGCGGTTCAATCGATCGGCCAGCACCGCGACCCAGATGCCGACCGTGACGTAGAACACCCCGAGAGCCCCGCCCGTGAGCCAGGCGACGCGGCTGTCGCTCAGGTGCAGCTCAGCGCGAATCGGCTCGATCAACGTCGACATGCAGAAGCGATCGGCGATGTTGAGCGCATACACGACGGTGAGCACGCCGAGGACGTACCAGCGATCGCGCGGCGCAGCCGCCGCGCCTTCCGTCACGGGCTCCAGCTCCACTCATGAGCGCTCTGGCGGCAACCGCCGCCGCCGGCACCGGTCCATGCGCGACCGTGCACCGCGCGGCCGCTCGCCGCGCCGGTGGCCTCTTCGTGACGCAAGGCGCGGATGCCGTTGACCCACACGTCCTCGACACCGGTCGCGAGCTGATGCGGCTTCTCATAAGTCGCGTGGTCCTGGATCGTGTTGGGATCGAACACCACGACGTCGGCGAAGTACCCGGGTTGCAACGAGCCGCGATCACCAAGTGACAGCGTCGCCGCCGGCATGGCAGAGAGCTTGTGAATCGCCTGTGCAAGAGTCAGCACATGCTCCTCGCGCACGTAGCGGGCGAGCACCCTGGCGAAGTTTCCATAAGCTCGCGGATGGGAATTCGACTTGAGGAAGACGCCTTCGGGAGCCGGCGCCGCCTCGTCGGAATCGAAACTCACCCAGGGAAGCGCCACCTCGCGGCGGACGTTTTCCTCCGACATGAGGAAGTACGCCACTCCGACCCGTGTGCCGTCCTCGATCACCAGATCGATGGCGGCTTCCTCGGGCGAGACGCCGCGCATCTTCGCCACGGCTGCGAGCGTCTTGCCGGTCAGCGGCTTGAGAGTGGGGTTCTTGAACGCCAGCAACAAGGTACCTTCCGCGCCGGCGGCCGCAAACAGGTTCTCCCACCCGGGGTGAGGATTGCGCATCTCCGCGATGACCTTCTTGCGGATCGACGGGTCTTTCAGTCGCTCGATCCACGCCTCGAGACCACCGTCCTGCACCCACGGCGGCATCGCGGCATCGAGACCCGTCGCACCGGCGGTGTAGACGTACATGTCGGCGGTGATCCGCACGCCCTGCGCGCGGGAACGGTCCACCGCGGCGATGAGCGCGCCGAGCTTGTCCCAGTTGTCCTTGCCCGCCGCCTTCAGGTGGTAGATCTCGGCGGGCGCGCCCGATGCGCGTGCAATGTCGATCGTCTCGGTAAGCGCTTCCATCAGCCGATCGCCCTCGCTGCGCATGTGCACGCTGTAGATGCCTCCGCAGCGCGCAGACTCGCTGGCGAGTGCGATCAACTCGGGCGTCTTCGCGTAGCCGTTGGGACTGTAGATGAGCGCGGTCGTCAGACCGAGAGCCCCCTGCTCCATCGCCTGGCGGACCAGGGTGCGCATCTGCTCGAGTTGGGCAGGTGTCGGCTGCAAATCGCGCTCGCCGAGCACGTAGGTGCGCACCGTGCCGGCTCCGACGTACGAGGCGACGTTCGGTGCGATGCCGCGCTGCTCGAGCCTCTGCAGGTACTCACCGAGCGTCGTCCAGTCGACCGCGAAGCGGATGTCCGCCTGCCGCTTGAGAACGAGGTCCTTCATCTGCGGCGTCAGCGGCCCCATCGAATCCTCGCCGATGACCTCGAGCGTGACTCCCTGGCGCAGGTCGCTGAGCGCGCGACCGTCGGCAAGGAGCGAGACTTCGGGGTGCGCCAGCATGTTGACGAACCCCGGGGAGACGGCCTTACCGCGGGCGTATACGCGCTCGCGCCCGCGGCCCGGCGCGTGTGGTCCAACATAGGCAATACGATCGCCGCGAATGGCGACGTCACCGACAAAGGGCGCGCCACCGCTGCCGTCGTAGATGGTGCCGCCGCTGATCAGCACGTCGTAGTCGCCGGTGTCGGGTGTCGCCGCCCGCACCGCGGCAGCCGCATTCAGGGCCAGCAGGCCCGCAAGGACTCCGAGAGCGCGCATCGAAATGTCCCCCATGGTGTGGCCTTACCGCCGTTGTTGCAGCGGCGGCGCCATTCTACGGGGATCTGCGCTGCTCCTGCGCGACACGCGCGCGCAGACCACTCAGCACTTCGGGGACATCCTTGCGCAGCATCCGCTCGACGAGAGACTGCGGGATCCAGAAACCCGGATCGACATAGATCTCGTACTCGACCACCGTCGCTGCGCCGTCGGGCGTCGCGGTCAGAAGCCACGTGCCTCGCTGCTGCTTCAGATCGCCGCTGATGCGATGGAAATCCATTCGATGCGGCCGCTCGTACTGTGCGCGGAACACGTAGCGGATGGGTGGCAGTAATTTCGAGAATTTGACCTCGTGCTCGATGTCCTCCCAGCTGCCGTCCGGGGCGATATCGATGCGCCGGCAGTGCGTGAGCCCCGGTACGTAGAATGGCGCCTGGGCGCAATCGGTCATGACACGCCAGATGTCCTCCGGGGAGGCCGCAATGCGCACCGCCGCGTGCACCAGACCCTGCGGCGCGGCGGAGTCGCTCGCACGGACGTCCTCGACGACCACCTGGCCCTCCGCCAGGCGCTGCTGCACGGCCGGCTGGGACAGCCAGTCGCCGGGTGCGGCGAGTGCGAGCGACTCGAGCAGCGCCAGCGCGGCACAGATCAGCACTGATGGGTGAACGTTCAAAGCGTCTCGTCCGGTTGCGGCGCGCGGGCGCCCACCGCCGTGGGTCGACGCGACGCTGCGCTCAGTTCATTGTTCTCTGTGCCGAAGGGCAGACGCGGTCATCGCCCAGGTCAGCACACCCCCTGAGCGCTGAATTCTACGCAGTTTTGCGCGCGGGCAAGCGGAGCAGGCATCGTTCCCGCCTCTCGGCGACTTGTGATAGCGTCGGCGTCCCCAATCCGACAGCGCGCGGAGCGCCCCTGATGAACGCCGTACCCAGCCCACGCAGCCGCAGCGACTGGGAGCGTCTGGTTGCGCCCCTTCGGCCCGAGGGACGGGCGCTCATCGATGGCAAGCTAGTGGCAGCGCGCAGCGGCCAGGTTTTCGAGAAAAAGAGCCCGATCGACGGCCGCGTCATCGCCCAGGTCGCCCGCTGCGGGAGCGCGGACGTCGATGCGGCGGTGGCTGCCGCGCGTGCTTCTTTCGAGGCCGGTCACTGGCGTCGCGCCGAGCCGCGCGAGCGCAAGCGTGTGCTGCTGCGCTTCGCGGAGCTGATTCGCGCCGACCTCGAGCGGCTGGCGATGCTCGAAACGCTCGATGTCGGTAAGCCGATCCAGAACTCGCTCGAGGTCGACGTTCCGAAAGCCATCGAGTGCATCGCCTATTACGGCGAGTACGCCGACAAGCTCTACGACGAGATCGCCCCGACCGGTCCGAACGACCTCGCGTTGATCCGTCGTGAGCCGCTCGGGGTGATCGCTGCGATCGTGCCGTGGAACTATCCGCTGATCGTGACGAGTTGGAAGCTCGGGCCGGCACTTCTCGTCGGCAACTCCGTGGTGCTCAAACCCGCCGAGCAGTCGCCGCTCAGCGCCATTCGCCTCGGTGAGCTCGCGCTCGAGGCAGGCGTTCCCCCGGGCGTGCTGAACGTCGTCCCGGGTTTCGGCGAGGAGGCCGGCAAGCCACTCGCGCTCCACGCAGACGTCGACATGGTCAGCTTCACCGGCTCGACCGAGGTCGGAAAACTCATGCTGCGCTACGCCGGCGACTCCAATCTGAAGCGCGTCTCGCTCGAGTGTGGCGGTAAGAGTCCGCACGTCGTGCTCGCGGACGCCGACCTCGACGTCGCGGCCGAGGCGATTGCCTGGGGGATCTACTACAACGCCGGCGAGACCTGCAACGCGGGCTCGCGTGTCATCGTACACGAGCGCGTGCGTGAACCGCTGCTCGAGGCCATTCGGCGCGTCGCCGCCGGCATCACGCTCGGGAACCCCTTCGATCCGGCTACCCAGATGGGTGCGCTGATCGATGAAGGTCACATGCGACGCGTCCTCGGCTACATCGACAGTGGCGTCGCAGACGGGGCGCGCCTGGCGCTCGGCGGCAAACGTACACTCACCGAGACGGGCGGCTATTACGTCCAGGCGACCATCCTCGATGCAGTACGCCCTGACATGCGTGTCGCGCGTGAGGAGATCTTCGGCCCGGTGCTCGCCGTGACCCCCTTCGGCACGGAGGACGAGGCATTGGCGATGGCCAACGACAGCATCTACGGGCTGGCCGCGGCGGTGTGGACCCACGACATCAATGCGGCCCATCGGGTTTCGTCGGCTCTGCGCGCCGGAACGGTGTGGATCAACAGCTTCGACCGCTCCTCACTCGCCACACCGTTCGGCGGTTTCAAACAGTCGGGCTTCGGGCGCGACCGCTCGGCGCATGCCATCGAGAAGTACGCCGATCTGAAGACTGTCTGGACCGCTTACCGCTGAGAGGGCTCACCGCACAATCCCCTGCTCGCGATACCAACGCAGCGCGTCCGCGAATGCCTCACTGGCCGGACGCCAGCGATAGCCGAGCTCGCCCACCGCTTTCGCACTCGAGAAAAACATGCGTTTTCCCGCCATGCGCACGCCATCGATCGTCACCCGCGGAGTCGTGCGGCTCAAGCGGGCCGCGACCTCGGAAGCCCAGGCGACCGGCAGAAGCAGCCCGTGCGGCAGACGAATACGCGGTGCTCGCCGTCCGGCGAGGCGGCTGATCTCGGCCAGGATGTCGCGCAGCGTCATGTCGTCGCCACCGAGTATGTAGCGCTCACCGATGCGGCCGCGTTGAAACGCCAGCAGATGACCGGCGGCGACGTCGTCGACATGGACAATGTTGAGCCCGGTGTCGACGTAAGCGGGCATGCGCCCGAGCGCCGCGTCCACCACCAACTGTCCGGTCGGCGTCGGCTTGCGGTCGCCCGGCCCGATCGGCGTCGACGGGTTGACGATGACCACCGGCGCGCCCGCACGCACCAGCTCGCGAACCGCCTCCTCCGCGAGGAACTTGGAGCGCTTGTAGTGCCCGATCATCGCGGCAAGGCTGACCGGGGTGTCTTCGCTGCCGGGCGATCCGTCGTCGGGCAGTCCGACCGCCGCCACGCTGCTCGTGTAGACGACGCGCACCACCCCTGCGCGCCGTGCGGCCTCGAGGACCTTGCGGGTGCCCTCGATGTTGGTGCGATACAGAAGCTCGGGCCGCGGCGCCCACAGCCGATAATCGGCCGCCACGTGGAAGAGCGCCTCGCATCCGTTCAGCGCCGCACCGAGGGAAGTCTCATCGGTAATGTCGCCCACCGCGATATCGACCGGCAGGTCCTGTAGATTTCGCCGATCCGACCCCATGCGCACGAGCGCACGCACCTGCCAGCCGGCCTTGCCGAGTGCCCTCGCGACCGCCGAACCGACGAACCCGTTCGCGCCGGTGACCAGCGCCCTCATGCGAGCGCGACGCCGGGACTCGTGGCTCCTGGCCGCGCA
>Ga0307474_10003383_pt1 | contig 11473 bp, 13 predicted proteins | sample atmos_gasesECM1C_2_FD_203312 | JGI IMG/M metagenome (GOLD analysis project Ga0307474, IMG submission 203312) | Hardwood forest soil microbial communities from Morgan-Monroe State Forest, Indiana, United States - atmos_gasesECM1C_05 | ecosystem: Environmental > Terrestrial > Soil > Temperate... | reverse complement strand
TTCAATATTCAAACAGCGTATTCGTCATTGCGCGGAGCCAACGGGTCACGCGAATGCGCGCCCCGTTGGCTCTACCCATTCTACGGTCTGCCGGCGCCCACAACAAACTCCAGGCAAATGCGTTCAGCTCAGAAGCAGCGACATGCCCGGATCGCCCTTTTCCATGGCGCGGCGGTAGGCGGGACGGGCGCCGATGCGCGCGAGATATTTGACGATGTTCGGACAGCGCGCGAGATCGTAAGGTTGGAAGTAGCGCATGGTGGTGAGCGAGAAGCCGATCATGATATCGGCGGAGGTGAACGCGTTGCCGGCGAGATATTCCGCCTCGCGCGTCCGCGCGTCGACGAGATCGAAAGCGAGGTCGACGCGGGCTTTGATGGCGAGCAGCATCGGATTGTCGTCGGCAAGCTTGAGCCTGTTCAGGATCATCAGCCGGCCCATGCTCGCCTGCAGCGTGCCGTTGGCGAAATGAAACCAGTACAGGAATTGCGCGAAGCTGGGATCGTCGGCGCGCAGCGTCAGCCGGCCGTTGCCGTATTTTGCTATGATGTATTCGACGACGGCGCCGGATTCGGCGAGCACGACGTCGCCGTCGGTGATAACGGGCGCCGTTCCAATTCGATGCAACGCCTTGTAGTCGGGCGGCGCCAGCATGGTCATGGCGTCACGCGCATAGCGTTTCAGCTCGTAAGGAATCTCCAGCTCCTCGCAGAGCCAGACGATGCGTTCGGATTGCGACTTGCCGAGATGATGGACGGTCAGCATGACTGGCTCCCCAGGCGCGCCACGCTCGACAAGCGTGGCGCTGTTCGTTCATTCATGATGATAGGGTAACCTGTCACGCACTCCAATCGCTAAATCCGCGGCGCATCCATCCTATCTGTGCTTCTGCGGTGCCGGATGCGGCCGCGGTGGTGGAGGCGGGCGGCGGGGCGGAGGCGGTGGGCGTCGCGGCGGCGCCGCCGGTCGCGACACATGCGGCGGTGGTGGCGGTCTGTGCGGCGGCGGCGCGGGCCGTGCGACCTGGACCGGGTGCGGCTTGGCCGCGTGCACAGGAGGCGGCGGCGCTCGCTTTGCCATTTGCGATTTCGGTTGCGGCTTTGCCTGAGGAGCAACAAGCGGCATCACTGGTTGCTTCGCAGCGATTTGCGGCTTCGCTGCGGGAGGCTGGGCGTTCTTCAGATGCGATGGAGGCTGTGGCGTGCCGGGCTTGCCGGCGCTATCGAGCTTGGTGCCGGGAAGTAGCGCATGATGTGGCGGCGGTGCAAACACAGGCTTGCCGGGTTTTGCTGCAACGACGCCCTCGCCCTTGAACTGGCCGGGATGCGCGGTTGCCGCCACGGTCGGATGACCGTGATTGTTGGCGAGATGCAGCGCGGGGTTTTTCCTCGCCGTGTCGATATGCTGGGTCTGCGCCGCGGTCGGCGCGACATGTTTCTCCTTCGCCGCCGCGATCTGCTCGGGCATCGGCTTCACCGTGGTACCGCCGGGGCCGCCATTGTAGCTGACGTTGACCGTGTGGTTCACGACCGTCTTGTTGTAGACATTGGTGATCGACACGTTGGTGATGTTGTTGACGCTGCGGTTGTAGAAGAAGTCGTGACCGCGCCAGTAGCCGCCTTCATAGCCGGAGCCGGTGTAGCCGCAGCCATAAGCGATGCCGCCGTAGAAGCCGATGGTCGGGCCCCAATAGCCGGCGTGGAAGATGTAGACGCCGTCATCCCAGCCCCAATAGGGCGGTGTCCACAACAGCTCGGGCTCGGGCGGCTCGACCCATGTGCCCGGGACCCAGTAGTAGCCGATGTCGTCGTCCCACGCCCAATAGCCGGGCACCCATATATAGCCGGGCGCCGGAACCGGCGGCTGCACATAGACCGGCAAGGGCGGTGGAACGACATCGACGCTGATGCCGACTCCGATTCCGATTTGCGCATTAGCATGAGGCGGCGGCGTCAGACAGGTGAAGGCAAGCGCGACAGCAAGCGAAACTCCGACGATCCGCCGCATCGCAGACACTCCCATCAGTTCATTGCAGCCCTTCGCCGTGAGGTTGAGTAAGGGGAGTCGGATGAACCGGCTGTGAACCGCGACGATTTCGCGCAAACGCCTGACGCGATCGTGAATTGCGCGGGGATACGTCAGGAGAGCATTCAGATGCATGAACGGATGGCGTCGTGGATTGCCGGCGTCGTCCTGGCAAAGCCAATCGCAGAATGGGTAGAGCGAAGCGAAACCCATCACCTCCGCGGCAGTAATGATGGGTTTCGCTTGCGCTCTACCCATCCAACAAACCATCATCTCACCGCCGATAGTGATCGAGATAATAAACTAACAGGCTCGCGAGTGTGGATGGGTTGCTTTCCGGAAATGTGTTCGCCGGGAATTTGTCCCAGGTTGCAATGATCGGGCGGTCTGGATTAATGCCGGAGCGCGCGATGGCGTCCATATGCGCGCGGGCCTGTGCCATCCATTTCTCATCGGTCAGCGGACCGCCGCCGAAGCCGGTGTAGAACATGCCGACGCTCCGCCAACGGCACAGTCGCCAAGCTTTTGCGCGCGGGGGCCTCGATCGGCATGATCAGCATGCAGCGCCAGCACGCTATTGGGAGGTGGTGAGGCGCCGGCTTCGGCTGCCGCCGCAGCGTGAAAATGGTACGAGGCAAGCAGTGGCAGCCAAACGCCCGCAATGGGAGCAACCAGGTTGCGCGGCATGACACCACCCCTGACGCGATTTTCGACATGACGGGAAACCAGTTACCCGTATGCCCCAGCGCGCCGAGCTTACGGACACAATCTGACACGTCAATGAACGGGCCGCTCATCTGTCGTTCACGCCCGCGCGTCATCGCCGGGGCAAGCCTGGTCTAGCCCCGGCACGATCTGCAAGATATGACTGCTCAGTCGCGCCCCGCTTCCATGATCGCCTGCGCCAACGCCTTCGGATCCGAGAAGCACAATTCGTGGCTGCCGCGCACCTGGATCAGGCGGAATAGGCCGAGCTTTTCCGACAGCCGCGGATGCCAGGGATAGCCGTGGGCAGCGCGGTGTCTTCGGTACAGTTGATGTAGGACTTTGCAACCGTCATGCCGGCCGGGTTGGTCTTGAGCGCAATCTTGTCGCTGAAGGTTTTCAGCGGATGCGGATTGAGGATGTCGTAGGTGCGCTGCGCCGTGTCGAGGTCTGCGTCGTTGATAAAGGCTTCGCGCCAGATCGGGAAGGGCAGCGCCACCGAGCCGTCGCCGCGCTCGGCGGCAATCGCATCGAACAGCCCGAGATAGATCGGCGGCACCATGTCGTTGAGCGACTCGCCATTGTTGGGGACGAATGCGTTCCAGTACACCAGGCGGCGGATGCGTTCGCCGGCGCGATCGGCGACGCCGGTGATGATCATGCCGCCATAGCTGTGGCCGAGCAAAATCACGTCCTTCAGATTGTTCCCTGCGAGGTAATCGACGATCGACTGGATCGCCTCATCGAGCCCCGTCGTCTTGGCGTCGCCGGGCCAGTTTCCCCTGATTGTAGGCGTGAATACCTGGTGGCCGGCAGCGCGGATGACAGCTGCGACGGGCTCGAGTTCGGCGCCGGTGTGCCAGGCGCCGTGAACCAGGACGTAGGTTGACATATTGTGGCTCCTTGGTGGGTTGTGATTAGATCGAACCGGATGGGCTTTGGCTGGACGCGTCGCTTCCAGGCGGACGGCGCTACCGTCGTCCTAGCACATGCATCTTGAGCTGGCGGCCGGCCCGACGCTTGGCCGGCGCTGAATCTGATTGGTCTCGGAGTCCAGGAGGTCGTGCCATGCACTTCAAGCGTCTTGTCCAATTTGCGCTCGTTGCGCTGTCGCTGGTTGCGGGGCTTCCCGCCTGCGCGCAGCAGGCCCTGAAAGTGGGCTCCACGCCAACGGGCGTGCCCTTCACCTTCCTCGACACCAAGACCAACCAGATCCAGGGCGTCATGGTCGATCTCATCACCGAGATCGGCAAGGATGCCGGCTTTGCAGTGCAAGTCGAGCCGATGCAGTTTTCCGCCCTGATCGCCTCGCTCACCTCGAACAAGATCGACATCATCTCGGCGGCGATGTTCATCACGCCGCCGCGGAAGGAAGTGATCGACTTCTCCGACCCGATCTACACCTATGGAGAAGGGTTGGTGGTGCCGAAGAGCGACACCAAGGAGTACAAGAGCCAGGAGGACCTGAAGGGCGAAGTGGTCGGCGCACAGGTCGGCACCGCCTTTGTCGATGCGTTGAAGAAGTCCGGCCTGTTCGACGACGTCAAGGCCTACGACGCCATTCCCGACATCCTGCGCGACGTGAACACGGGGCGGCTGAAGGCTGGCTTCGCCGACTATCCCATCCTCGCCTATAACCTAAAGCAGGGCGGCTTTCCCGATGCGCGCATTGTCGAAAGCTACAAGCCGACCGTGATCGGTTCGGTCGGCATCGGCGTGCGCAAGGGTGACACGGAGCTGCTCGCCAAGATCAACGCCTCGCTTGCCAAGCTGAAAGCCAACGGCACGGTCGACAAAATCCTCGCCAAATGGGGCCTGAAGGCACAGGGTGCTTAAGAGGAGGGTCTGATCGGAGAGGGCTGCGTGGATGGAAAGATTCGTGGGCGACGCTGCCGAATTCGTGCCGATCCTGATGCACGGCGTCGCGTTGACGATCATCGTCACGCTCGGTTCGCTGCTCCTTTCCACGCTGCTCGGCCTGATCTGGGCGTTGATGCGGGTCTCCGGCATCGCGCCTTTGTCATGGGCGAGTGCCGCGATCATCAATCTGATCCGCGGCATTCCGATCATCGTGCTGTTGTTCTATCTCTACTTCGTGATGCCCGATCTCGGCATCACGCTCACGGCGCTGCAGGCAGCGATTCTGGGATTGGGGATTGCGTACTCGGCCTACCAGGCGGAGAATTTCCGCGCCGGCATCGAGGCCATCGACAAGGGGCAAGTCGAGGCAGCGCAGGCGATCGGCATGGGCTGGTGGCTCACCATGCGGCGTGTGGTGCTGCCGCAGGCGGTCCGCATCGTGCTGCCGCCCTACGGCAACATCATGATCATGATGCTGAAGGACTCTTCGCAAGCCTCCACCATCACGGTCGCCGAGCTCGCGCTGCAGGGCAAGCTGATCGCGTCTTCGACCTTCAAGAACACCAGCGTTTTCACCCTCGTCGCACTGATGTATCTCACCATGAGCATCCCCTTGATCCTCCTGGTGCGGCATTTCGAGAAGCGCGCGGGGCACAAATGATCGAGCTTCGCGACGTTCACAAGCGCTTCGGCAGCCATGAGGTGCTCAAGGGCATCACGGCCTCGGTGACAAAAGGCGAGGTGGTCTGCATCATCGGCCCCTCGGGCTCGGGCAAATCGACCATCCTGCGCTGCATCAATGGCCTAGAAAGCTACGAGGCTGGCGACATCTCGATCGAGGGCGCGCGCGTCGACCGCAACGCTGCCTCGATCGTGGCGATCCGCACCCAAGTGTCGATGGTGTTCCAGCGCTTCAACCTGTTTCCGCATCGCACCGCGTTGGAGAACGTCATCGAGGGGCCGGTGTTCGTGAAGAAGGAGCCGCGGGCGCAAGCGCTCGAGCGCGGCCGCGCGCTGCTCGCACAAGTCGGCCTTGCCGACAAGGCGGATGCGCATCCGCCGCAACTCTCCGGTGGCCAGCAGCAGCGCGTCGCCATCGCCCGCGCGCTCGCGATGCAGCCCAGGGCGATCCTGTTCGACGAGCCGACCTCGGCGCTGGATCCGGAGCTGGTCGGCGAGGTGCTCTCGGTGATGCGCAAGCTTGCGGAAGCCGGCATGACCATGGTCGTCGTCACCCATGAAATGGGTTTTGCCCGCGAGGTCGCCGACCGCGTGCTGTTCATCGACGGCGGCGTCATCGTCGAGCAGGGGCCGGCGAAGACCGTGCTCAACCAGCCGCAACACGCGCGCACGCAGGATTTTCTGCGGCGCGTGTTGCATCCGATGTGAGACTGCGTTTCGCTGGAATAGTCTGATGACCGCGCCTGTCCGTCTTCCCTTGCCGCCGAGCCTTTACGCCGACACGGCCGTTGCGCCGGTTGCGACGCCGCCGCTCGAGACGGACAAGAGCGTGTCCGTCGCGATCGTCGGCGGCGGCTTCACCGGGTTGTCGACGGCGCTGCATCTGGCGGAGCAGGGCACGGACGTCATCGTGCTGGAGGCGCAGGAGCCGGGCTGGGGCGCGTCGGGCAACAATGGCGGGCAGCTCAATCCGGGGCTGAAGCATGACCCTGATCGGATCGAGGCTGATTTCGGTCCCGAGCTCGGCCGCCGCATGATCGATTTTGCCTACGGTACCACGAACTTCACGCTCGACCTGATACGTCGCTACCAGATCCCCTGCGAGGCGCGGCAGAACGGCACGCTGCGCGCGGCCTATAACGAGGCGGCCGCAGCCGGCATCGGAGCGACCGCGGAGCAGTGCATCCGCCGCGGCATGCCGGTCAAACTGCTCGGGCGCGAGGAAATGCGCGCAATGACTGGCAGCGATCACTATCTCTGCGCCATGCTCGACGAACGCGGCGGTGACCTGCATCCCCTAAGCTACGCGCGCGGGCTGGCGCGGGCCGCGATCTCGGCCGGCACGGCCGTGCATGGCGAGACGCCCGCGCTGTCGTTGTCGCGCGAAGGATCGCGCTGGCGCATCGCGACGCCGCGCGGGACGGTCATGGCGGAGAAGGTGCTGCTTGCGACCAACGGTTTTACGGACGGTCTCTGGCCCGCGTTGCGCCGAACCATCGTGCCGGTGTTCTCCTCGATTGCGGCGACTGCGCCGCTGCCGGACGAGGTCGCGCGCTCGATCATGCCGGGTCGGCAGGTCGCCTACGAGAGTGGCCACATCACCGTCTATTACCGCATCGACCAGCGCAATCGTCTGTTGATGGGCGGTCGCGGCCCGATGCACTGGATCAAGCGCCCGTCCGACATCTCCTATCTCATCCGCTATGCCGAGCGGCTGTGGCCGCAACTCAAAGGCGTCAGCTGGACCCATGGCTGGAACAGCCGCCTCGCAATCACCGCCGACCACTATCCGCACGTGCATGAGCCCGCAGAGAATGTGCTGATCTCGCTCGGCTGCAACGGCCGCGGCGTTGCGCTGTCGACCGCCATGGGCGCGCAGCTCGCGCGTCGGCTGGTGGGTGGGAAAAGTGCCGAGATCGACATGCCGATATCAGGGATCAAGCCGATCCGGATGCATGCGCTTTGGCCGGTTGCGGTGACGGCCGCAGTGCTCGCGGGGCGTGCAAGGGATCGGCTGGGGATTTAGGACGAAGGCCCGCTCTCTCTTACCTCGCCCCGCTTGCGGGGCGAGGAAGGAAGCTCACTTCGTCCCGAACATCCTGTCGCCGGCATCACCTAAGCCCGGCAGGATGTAGCCGTGGTCATTCAGCCGCTCGTCGATGGCGGCGGTCCAGATCGGCACGTCGGGATGCTCCTTCTGGAATTGCGCGATGCCTTCGGGGGCGGCGAGCAGGCAGACGAAGCGGATGTCGCGGGCGCCGCGCGCTTTCAGGAGCGATGCGGCCGCGCAGGCCGAATTGCCGGTAGCTAACATCGGGTCCATCAGCACGGCGGTGCGGTCAGACAAATCGGTCGGCGCCTTGAAATAATATTCGACCGCTTCCAGCGTGTCGGGATCGCGGTAGAGGCCGATATGGGCGACGCGCGCGGAGGGCACCAGCGCCAGCATGCCGTCGAGAAAGCCGACGCCGGCGCGCAGGATCGGCGCGAAAGTGATCTTCTTGCCGGCGATCTTCGGCGCCTTCATCGGTGCCATGGGCGTCTCGATGTCGACCAATTCCAGCGGCAGATCGCGCGTCACCTCGTAGCAAAGCAGCGTGCCGATCTCGTTCAAGAGCTCGCGGAAGCCCTTGATCGAGCGGTCGCGCTCGCGCATCAGGGAAAGCTTGTGTTGCACCAGGGGGTGGCTGACGACATTGACGCTGGCTGTCATATCAAATGGTGTACATGCTTGAGGTGCCCGCCGCCAGACCGAAACGAGCGATTTCGCTGTTTGCATGGGGAGAGCGGTGCCAAGGAGCCCCGGCAGGCAGAAAGGGCGCGTCATTCCAATTTTGCCGGCTGCAATTGCCAATTGCCCGCTCGCACCTATGTTTGCTTTAATCAGATGCAGGCTACGCACAAAAAGCGGACCGCGAGGGAAACGAAATGACCAATGCAAACGAGGGCGTCCGGCCGATCGGGGAGATCGCGAGCTACCATGCTCATGTCTATTACGATCCAGTGACGACGAAGGCGCTGGCCGAGCGGCTGCGTCACGCAATCGGCGAACGCTTTTCGGTGACGCTCGGCCGCTGGCATGACGTGAAAGTGGGGCCGCACGACCAGGCGATGTACCAGGTTGCTTTTGCGCCGGAGGTCTTTCTAGAGCTCGTGCCCTGGCTGATGCTGAACCATGGTGGATTGAGCATCCTCGTGCATCCCAACACGACCAATCCGCGCCGCGATCATCTCAAGGATGCGCTCTGGATCGGCCCGCAGCTTTCGATCCATGAAGACAAGCTGCCGGATGAGATGGAGGCCGAGATTGCGCCGGCGCCAAACACGCAACCCGTGCTGCGGCCGTGAGGTAGACTTTGTCTGAGCATGATCTCTTCGGAAAACCGCTACACGCTTTTCCGGATCATGCTCTAAGCGCTGGCCGTCGCGCGGATGGTCGCCGCGAGCAGCTTGAGCGTATCGCGGCTTTGCCGGTCCCTCAAATTTGAATGCAGCACCACGTCGCGTGACGGCAATGGCGGTAGGCGGAACCGCGCGCCGACGTCGATCGTATCAGGCGGCGCGACGCGGCGGCCGAGCGCCGCAACCGCAAGACCTGCGGACACCGCGGCGCCGATCGTGGCAATGCCGCCGCCGACAAACACCTCCGTCCACGGGATGCGCGCGGCCTTCAGCGCCTCGACCGCCATGCTGCGCACGCTGCAGGGCGCAGCTTGCGTTGCAACCCGCAACGGCTCGCCGGGGTGATAGGCGAAGTCGGGCGCGGCTATCCAGACAAAGGCTTCCTCGAGAATGGTCTCGCCGTCGCGGCGGCGGTTGTCGTGGCGGAGCACGATCGCGGCATCGACGGTACCGCGATCGAAGTCCGCAAGCACCTCGCGCGACGTCGCGATCCGAAGCTCCAGGACCAGGCCGGGCTCGGCGGCTCCCATCCGCTTCAACAGAAGCGGCAGCTCTGCGCCCACGATGTGATGGCTGATGCCGACCACCAGCCGCCGTTTCTTGACGCCGAAGGATGCGACCGCGCCGTGATGCGCGTCGATCAGCTTGCGGGCGGCCGCGAGAAACGCGTCGCCATCCGCCGACAGCCGCACCTGGCGTGGCGTGCGCTCGAGCAACCTGCGACCCAGTCCGTCCTCGAGCCGTTTGATCTTCAGGCTCACTGCCGATTGCGTCGTATCCAGCGCTTCGGCCGCGCGCGTGAAGCTCTTGAAGTCGGCGGTGAGGACAAAAGCCTGCACCGCCTCGATATCCAGGGCTTTCATGATTGGGGCCCTTCATGATTCAAACATTTTGAATCGCAATCATTGATATAGGAAATCATTGTGTTTTGCAATGACCGGGAAGACGCTATGTTTTCCGTCGACGCAGACGAATTCCAGAGGAGACCAAGATGCCGCTCACCCGCGTTTCGCTCCGGCGGGGCAAGCCCGCCGCCTATCGCAAGGCCTTGCTCGATGGCATCTATCGCGCGCTGCGCGCCGTGTTCGACGTGCCCGAGAACGACCGTTTCATGGTGATCACCGAGCACGACGATGCGGATTTCAGCTATCCGGACGACTATCTCGGCATCCGCCACAGCGCCGATATCGTCATCATCCAGATCACCGTCAGCAACACGCGTCCGCGGCCTAAGAAGCAGGCGCTCTATCGCGAGATCGTCGCCGAGCTTGCGAAGGATCCGGGCGTGAGGCCGGAGGACGTGGTCATCAACCTGGTCGAGGTCCTTCCCGAAAACTGGTCGTTCGGCAACGGCATCGCGCAGTACGTGGCCGATCAGCGCTGACGGACCCACTCGCAAGACAACACGGAATCACACCATGTTCATCGCGCATTACGGCCACAGACTGCCGGCCGATTACGACCTCTCCATCATCCGCAACCGGGCCGCGCAGCGCGGCGCCCTGTGGGATGATATGCCCGAGCTCTATTTCAAGGGTTTCCTGCTGCGCGAGCGCGGCCAATATGGCGCGATCTCGAGCGAATATTCCTCGCTCTATCTCTGGCAGCGCGATCAATACTTCCGCGACGCCCTGGTCGGCGGACGCTACAAGACGGTGACCGACAGTTTTGGCCGCGCTGCCATCGAGACGCGCGTCGCACTCGATGCGCGCAGAGGCGGCGGACGCGTCGCGCGATTTGCCTATAAGCAGGACCAGGACATCGCGCTCGACGCTGACCTCACCTCGGTCTTCGCCGCCGAGATCGATCGCAATGCTGCGATCGCGCGACAGAAGGGCACGATCGTCGCCGCCGTCGGCGTCGACGCGCAGAACTGGCGCATCACGCGCATTCTGTTGTCGGAGGAGGAACCCGGCGAAGGCAAGGCGGGTGTCGCCTACCAGGTACTGTATCTGGCAAAGCCGCTACTCGACACGCTGCTGTACTGAGCAAATCGCAATGCTCGGCGTTGATAGAGGTCGGGCGAGAGCAACGGGATGGCTATCTATAACCGTCACCCATCAGGCTGGCGGGGACAATTCGTAGCGTGGGTAGAGCGAAGCGAAACCCACGGTCTCTCCTGCGCGAGAAGACGCGCTCCTATTCGCTGGTCGGCGAATGTGACGCCGACGGCTATCGGATCGCGGCGCGGCGCGCTGAGGATTCCCGCGGCGGCTCGCGTTACATGTGGTCGCTGGCGCCGGGTGCGCGGCTCAACATCACTCAGCCCGCTTCGCTCTTGTCGATCGACTGGACGCGGCGGCATTACTGCCTGGTGGCCGGGGGCATCGGCATCACGCCGATCGTCGGTGCCGCGCAGGCGCTCGCCCGCCGCGATGCTGCCTTCACGCTGCATTATGCCGTGCGCTCGCGCGAGGATGCCGCCTATCTTGACCTGCTCGCAGGCCTCCTCGGCGATCGCCGGAAGGTCCACGCCGGCGACGAAGGCAACCGCCTCGATCTCGACGCCGTCTTTGCCTCGCTGCCGCGAGATTCGATGGCACTGTTCTGCGGTCCGATGCGGATGCTGGACGCTGCGCGCCATGCCTGGAGTGCAGCAGGTCGGCCGCTCGCCGACCTGCGCTACGAGACGTTTGGCTCGAGCGGATTGATGCCGACGGAGTCCTTCCGCGTGCGGCTGAAGGAGGGGAACGTCGAGATCGTTGTGCCACGCGACCGCTCGATGCTGGATGCGCTCAACGATGCGGGCTTCGAGGTGATGTCCGATTGCCGGCGCGGCGAGTGCGGCGTCTGCGCCATC
>Ga0307474_10003382_pt1 | contig 11474 bp, 10 predicted proteins | sample atmos_gasesECM1C_2_FD_203312 | JGI IMG/M metagenome (GOLD analysis project Ga0307474, IMG submission 203312) | Hardwood forest soil microbial communities from Morgan-Monroe State Forest, Indiana, United States - atmos_gasesECM1C_05 | ecosystem: Environmental > Terrestrial > Soil > Temperate... | reverse complement strand
ACCAGATCATCGGGGTGCTGGCGCATGAGACGGGCCATCTGGCCGGTGGGCACCTTGCCAGAATGCGCGAGCAGCTGGCGCAGGCGCAGACGCAAATGATCATCGCCATGCTGCTCGGCGTCGGCGCGCTGGCCGCCGGCGCGCGAAGCAACAACCAATACGGCGGTGGCGGCTTGACCAATGCTGGAGCGGCCGCGATCTCTGGGCCGCAGAACATGATCCTGCGCTCGCTTCTCTCCTATCAGCGCCAGCAGGAAGAGAGCGCCGATCGCGCCGGCGTGAAGTATCTGACGGCGACCGGCCAATCGGCGAAGGGCATGTACGAGACCTTCAAGCGGTTCACCAATGAAAGCCTGTTTGCCGCACACGGCGCCGACCCCTACTACCAGTCGCACCCGATGCCGGCCGAGCGCGTCGCGGCTCTCGAGGAAATCGCCCGCACAAGCCCATATTGGGACAAGAAGGACGATCCGGCGCTGCAGTTGCGCCACGACATGATGCGGGCCAAAATCTCGGCCTTCCTCGATCGGCAGGATACCGTCTATCGGCGCTATCCGCTGTCGGACACAAGCCTACCGGGGCGCTATGCGCACGCGATCGCGACCTACCTCCATGGCGACTTGCGCAATGCGCTCGGCCAGATCGACACACTGATCCAGGCCCAGCCCAACAATCCCTACTTCTATGAATTGCGTGGGCAGGCCCTGCTGGAGGGCGGCAGGCCGGCGGACGCAATCGTGCCGCTGCGAAGGGCGGTGCAGTTGTCCAATAACGCGGCCCTCATCGAGATGTTACTTGGGCAGGCGCTCGTGGCGACCGATAACAAGGGCTACACCGACGAGGCGATCGGCATCCTGCGTAACGCGGTGGCGCGTGAACCCGAAGCACCGCTCGGCTATATGCAGCTGGCCATGGCTTTCGGCAAAAAGGGAGATTTGGCAGAGGCCGATTTGGCGTCGGCGCAGGCTGCGTTCCTGCGCGGTGACAACAAGACCGCGCGCGATCTCGCCTCGCGCGCCAAGACCCGATTTGCCGTCGGCACGCCCGGATGGGTCAAGGCTGACGATATCGTCTCCGCCAAGCTACCCGCAGGACAAAAGAAGGACGGCTCTCGATTCCAGTTCCGTGTAGGTCCCCAGGACAAAGCAGACCGTCGAGACCTCGAAAACGGCTCTGAGACAAACCAGTAGAAACCAATTCAAAAGGAAATGCCGATGCCCCCGCTCCGCCCGCTCCTCCCTGCTCTTTTTGCGCTGGCATTGTGCGCTTCGCCTCAGACCGCCTCGGCCCAGAGTTTCTCGGACGGCCAGCGCGGGGAAATCGAGAGCATCATCAGGAATTACCTGATCGCGCATCCGGAAGTGCTGGAAGACGCGATGGCCGAATTGAACAAGCGTCAGGCTGCCGCCGAGGCCGAGAAGCACGAGGCGAGCATTGCGCAAAATTCCGAGGCCATTTTCAATTCGCCGCGCGGCGTCGTCCTCGGCAACAAGGACGGTGACGTCACCTTCGTGGAGTTCTTCGACTACAATTGCGGCTACTGCAAGCGCGCTATGGCCGACATGCTCGATCTGCTGAAGACCGATTCCAGGCTGAAGGTCGTGCTCAAGGAATTTCCGGTGTTGAGCCAGGGTTCCGTCGAAGCGGCGCAAGTTGCGGTTGCCGTGCGCATGCAAGACCCGACTGGCAAGAAGTATCTCGATTTCCACCAAAAGCTTCTCGGTGGTCGCGGGCAGGCGGACAAAGCGCGGGCGCTGGCCGCCGCCAAAGACGCAGGTCTCGATGTCGGCAGGATCGAAAAGGATCTTGCAGGCCCTGAAGTGCGCGCCACGATCGAGGAGAATTTCAAGCTCGCCGAAGCGATGGGCATGAACGGTACGCCGAGCTACGTGATCGGCAAACAGGTGGTGGTCGGCGCCATCGGTCTCGAAGGCCTCAAGGAAAAAATCGGCGTCGCACGCTGCGGCAAGGCGACGTGCTAGGCTTTAGCCGCTGAAATACCGATCTCTTGAACTTTCAAAACAGCCGCTGAAATACCGATTTCTTGAATTTGCAAAGCGAAAGGCCGGCGGTCTCGCCGGCCTTTTTTGTTTGGATTTCTTGCGGCACCGCAGTTCATCTAGAATTCAGGAAACATATTTGATGGAACCTGGGAAACCCTGGAACATCGTCGACCCCCTTTCGTTGTCGGGCGGGCAATGAAAACTCGTGAGGAGGCTCTAGATGTTGAATCGTTTTATGATCACTGCGGCTACGGCGGCACTGATCGCCGGAACCAGCTTCGCCTATGCGCAGCAGGGACCGAGCAAGGAAGGTCCGTCAGGCGGCGCCGGAACGCAGCAGAGCGCGCCCTCGCCGGGTGGCGCTGAGCACGGCATGAAGTCGTCCCAGGGCGGCGAGAAGATGCAGCCGCAGGGCGCCCAGAACCAGCGCGCTCAGGATACGAAGTCGGGCGCCAAGGAGGAAAGGTCCGAGAAGTCGGCGCAGGAAACCAAGGGCTCGAAGAGCACGCAGACTGAGGAGCGATCCAAGAGCACCCAGAACGAGAAGGGCGCTGCGAGCAAGGACTTGAAGGCCGAGGGCCGCGAAGGCAAGGACATGAAGGCTGAAGGTCGTGAAGGCCGCGAAGGCATGAAGGCTGAAGGCCGCGAAGGTCGTGACGGCATGAAGGCTGAAGGCCGCGAAGGTCGTGACGGCATGAAGGCCGAAGGTCGCGAGGGCCGTGACGGCAAGAATGCGGCGGAAGGCGGCCGCATGGAGAACCGCACCACCACCACGACCACTGGACAGGCCGGCGCTGGCGCAAGGCTCACCACCGAGCAGCGCACGCGAATCTCCACAGTGATCAGGGACCAGCATGTGGCCCCGGTCAGCAACGTGAACTTCGCGATTTCGGTAGGCACCCGAGTTCCCCGCGAGATCGGCTTCCATCCGCTTCCGCAGGAAATCGTGACGATCTATCCGGATTGGCGCGGCTACGAGTTTTTCCTGGTTCGCGACGAGATCGTGGTAGTGGATCCGCGGACGCTTGAGATCGTGGCGGTACTTCCCGCCTGATTTCGATCGATCCCGTGAATCCGGGGCGGGCCACCAGGCCCGCCCTTTTTCTTGCTTCCTATTTTTGATTTGGCCGCCTTGGGAGTGCCGGCGCGCCCACCTTTAACCTTGGTTAACGAGCCGTTTCCGTAGGTTCTGCACAGGTTTTTACCAGCCAGATGAGACGTTTGGCAGCCGATCAGACGGGCTTAAAGGCTTCCCCTGACGCTGGTTGTTACCTATAACCGCGCCACCACCGCCACATTGCCGAGATATGGATGGCCAAGCCCGCTGCCGAGACCATTTATGTGCTTAACGGACCCAACCTTAACCTGTTGGGGACCCGTGAGCCCGACACCTATGGCCATGCCACGCTCGCCGACGTCGAGAAGCTGTGTGCGGAGACTTCGGCGAAGTTCGGCCTGAACGCCGACTGCCGGCAATCGAACCGCGAGGGTGAACTGATCGATTTCATCCACGAGGCGCACGCAAAAAAGGCCGCTGGCATCGTCATCAACGCCGGGGGCTACTCACACACCTCCGTCGCGCTGCACGATGCGCTGATGGCGGTGAAGATTCCCACCGTTGAAGTGCACATCAGCAATATCTACGCGCGTGAGAGTTTCCGTCATCACTCATTCACCGCCAGGGCTGCCTTCGCCACCCTTTGCGGTTTCGGTATCGACGGCTACCGGCTCGCGATCAACGGCCTTGCAGCCAGGATCGGCGCCAAGGCCAAGGCCTGACTCGTCCGCCCCGTCACACCCGAGGAAAATTCCGGATCAATCATGGCGCGCCAGCCTGACGACAAAGCAGCCGCAAAGTTCTCGACCAGCGACAGTGCGCTCATTCGCGAACTCGCATTGCTGCTCGACGAAACCAGTCTCACCGAGATCGAGATCGAGCGCGCAGGCCTTCGGGTGCGCGTCGCGCGCAACATCAGCATCGCCGCGTCCATACCCGCTTCGGTTTCACCGCCCGCTGCCGCGTCCGCGCCGTCCGCGCCTGCATCGGCTGCCTCGAACGATCTCGCCATGCATCCGGGGGTGGTCCCCTCGCCGATGGTCGGCACGGTCTATTGGGCTTCGGAGCCTGGCGCCAAGCCCTTCATCGAGGTCGGCACCAAGGTCTCGGTCGGACAAACGCTGCTGATTATTGAAGCCATGAAGACGATGAACCAGATTCCATCGCCGCGTGCGGGCACGGTGACGCAAATTCTTGTCGAGGACGGACAGCCAGTCGAATTCGGCGAACCGCTGGTGATCATCGAGTAACGGCGCGAACAGCCAATGAGAAGATTTTCCGCTGCCGCCATTCGCAGCTCGCGGCCTTAAGGACGAGATGTTCGACAAGATCCTGATAGCCAATCGTGGCGAGATCGCACTGCGTGTCCTGCGCGCATGCAAGGAGCTTGGCATCGCTTCGGTCGCGGTGCATTCCACCGCCGATGCCGACGCCATGCATGTGCGCCTTGCCGACGAGAGCGTTTGCATCGGTCCGCCGCCGTCGAAGGACAGCTACCTCAACATCCCTGCGCTGCTGGCGGCCTGCGAGATCACCGGCGCCGATGCGGTGCATCCCGGTTACGGCTTTCTGTCGGAAAACGCCCGTTTCGCCGAAATTCTCGCCGATCACAACCTGCACTTCATCGGACCCAAGGCCGCGCATATCCGTTTGATGGGCGACAAGATCGAGGCCAAGAAGACGGCGAAGAGGCTCGGGATTCCCGTGGTGCCGGGCTCCGACGGCGCGGTTGGACCCAGCGATGATGCGATGGCAATCGCACAATCCATCGGCTTTCCGGTTCTGGTGAAGGCCGCGTCCGGCGGCGGAGGCCGCGGCATGAAGGTCGCGCAAAGTCCCGAAGACCTGATGCTGGCACTTTCGACGGCCGCCAACGAAGCCAAATCGGCCTTCGGCGATGCCTCGGTCTATCTTGAAAAATATCTGCAGAAGCCGCGCCACATCGAAATCCAGGTGCTCGGCGATGGCCGGGGCGGCGCGATCCATCTCGGCGAGCGCGATTGCTCGCTGCAGCGTCGTCACCAGAAAGTCTGGGAGGAAGGTCCTTCGCCCGCGCTTGACGCGGCGGCGCGCGCCAGGATCGGCGCCACCGTCGCCAGGGCGATGCAGGAAATGAAATATCTCGGCGTCGGCACGGTCGAATTTCTCTATGAGGACGGCGAATTCTATTTCATCGAGATGAACACCCGCATCCAGGTGGAGCATCCCGTCACCGAGATGATCACCGGCATCGACCTGGTCCTGGAGCAGATCCGCATCGCCGCCGGCGCGGATCTGCCGATGACGCAGGATGAAGTCACCATCAGCGGTCACGCGATCGAATGCCGCGTCAACGCCGAAAACCCGGTGACGTTTCGCCCCTCCCCCGGCAAGATTTTGCAATATCATCCGCCGGGAGGCCTCGGCGTGCGGATCGATTCGGCGGTCTACCAGGGCTACGTGATCCCCCCTTATTACGATTCGCTCGTGGGCAAGCTCATCGTGCAGGGCAAGACCCGCGTCGAATGCCTGATGCGCCTTCGCCGGGCGCTCGACGAGATGGTGGTGGACGGTATCGAAACCACCCTGCCCCTGTTCAGGGCGCTGGTCCGGGAGGCCGACATCATCGACGGCGACTACCACATCCACTGGCTGGAGCAATATCTGGCCGGTCAGCCGCAGACCTGAGCGGCGGCTACTTCAAAAAAACGTCGTCCTCGGGAACCATTCGCCGCAATGAGCGTTTTTAGCCGCTGGACTTTCTAGTCCGGGGCACCGTTACATCAGCGAGGCAAATGGGAACGCCACAAGCGCGGCGGTGGCGCGCAATCGGACAAAGCCTGCTGTTTGCGGCGGGATTTCTGGTGCTGGTCGCAATCAGCGCGACCTCGGTGATTCTCGTCGATCAGGCGCGCGAGGATAACGCCTGGGTCGTCCACACGCTCGAAGTGGAGAATCAGATTTCGACCTTGCTGCTGCGGATTCGCACCGCCGAAAGCGCTGTGCGGGGATATCTTCTGACCGGCGAGCAACGCTTTCTCACCGAACACGAAGCGGCAACCACGGGCATTCTTCCCGATATCGACACGTTGACGAGACTGGCGGGCGACAACAAGATTCAGTTCGAAAACAGCAAGCGGCTTCGCGCCCAGGTCCAGGCCCGGCTCGACGAGTTCGCCGCAATGGTCGATCTGGTCGGGCGCAACGACGCCGATGCTGCAATCGCGATCCTGCGTCAGGCAAACTCGACCGATGCGGTTCGCCAGATCAACGAAATCGCGAGCACGATGCGGACCGAAGAGAACCGCCTGTTCTTGCTTCGAACCGCAACCGCGGAACGCACACAGCGGCTTGCTTCCATCCTCATCGTCGCAGGCTCAGGTCTTGTGATCGTGCTGGCCGGCATTTCGATCTTTCTTGTGCGGCGCTCGACGCGCGCGCGCGATTCTGCCGAAATGCTGTTGCGCGACGCCAACCTCAACCTCGAAACCACCGTCGAGGCGCGCACCGCCGATCTTCGCGAGGCCAACGATGAACTCCAGCGCTTCGCCTATATCGTCAGTCATGATCTTCGTTCGCCGCTTGTCAATATCATGGGCTTCACCAGCGAACTCGAAGAGCTGCGATCCGAAATTTTCAAGCGCATCGCTGCTCTGAGCCGCGCCGCCGCACTGGTGCCGCCCCCGCCGATCGATGGCGAGGCCACCGCCCTCGCATTGGCGGGCGAGGACAAGCAGCTCTCGCAGGATTTTTCCGAGGCGCTGGAGTTCATCAAATCCTCGATCGACAAGATGGATCGTCTGATCTCCGCCATCCTCAATCTGACCCGGGAGGGCCGGCGCGAATTCGACCCGGTGCGGATCGATACGCGGGAACTGATCGAAGCCGTCGTCGCGACGCTTGCCCATCAGGCTTCGGAAGCGCAAGCGCAGATTCGCATCGAGCCGCTTCCCGAAATCACCAGCGATCGTCTCGCACTGGAACAGATCTTTTCCAACCTGATTGATAACGCACTTAAATACCTCAGGCCCGGAGTTCCAGGCGACATCTCGATCCGAGGCAGGACCAAGCTCAATTTCGCGATTTTCGAGGTCTCCGACAACGGTCGCGGCATCGATCCGAAGGACCATCAGCGTATTTTTGACCTATTTCGGCGCGCTGGTACGCAGGACAAGCCGGGACAGGGGATTGGCCTTGCCAATGTCCGGACCCTTGTTCGGCGGCTGGGTGGAAGCATGTCCGTATCGTCTGAACTTGATAACGGGAGCACGTTCACGATAACGCTGCCGATCCGCTGGTCGGCGACCAACCGGAACCGGGATTCATGAGCACGCCAGTCACCATCATCATGATCGAAGACGACGAGGGACATGCCCGTCTGATCGAGCGGAACATCCGTCGCTCCGGCGTCAACAACGCGATTCTGCCGTTCACCAGCGGTACAGATGCACTGCGTTACCTGTTTGGCGGCGACGGTTCCGGACACCACAAGGGAGAGGCCCTGCTGATACTGCTCGACCTCAACCTGCCGGACATGACCGGCATCGAAATCCTGCGTCGGGTCAAGGAGAACAGGTACCTCAAATGCACGCCGGTCGTGGTACTGACCACCACCGATGACTCGGTGGAAATCAAGCGCTGCTACGAGCTTGGCTGCAATGTCTACATCACCAAACCAGTCAATTACGAGAGCTTCGCCAACGCCATTCGCCAGCTCGGACTGTTCTTCTCGGTCATTCAGGTTCCCTCAGCCACGACATGAGTTTCGAAAACCCCACACTCCTCTATATCGACGATGACGAGGCGCTCGCCCGTCTCGTTGATCGCGGCTTGACGCGGCACGGACTCAGCGTTCTTCACGCCGCAAGCGGCGCGGAAGGGCTCGAGCGCATCGCACGAGGTGGCGTCGACGTCGTCGCGCTCGATCAATACATGCCCGGTCTGGACGGGCTGGAGACGCTCGAGCGCATCATGGCTATCCCGAATGCCCCGCCCGTGGTGTTCGTCACTGCTTCGCAGGATTCGAGCATCGCGGTCACCGCGTTGAAGGCCGGCGCCGCCGATTACCTGGTAAAGGACGTCCAGGGCGATTTCATTCCCCTGCTTCAGGTCGCCGTCGACGGCGCGCTGCGCCAGGCACGGTTGCAAAAGGCGCGCGACGAGGCCGAGGCCGAGGTGCATGCCTCACGCGATCGCTTTGCAGCGCTCGCGGCCGAGCGCGAACTGCTGTTGCGCGAGGTCAACCATCGTGTCGGCAACAGTCTGCAGATCATCGCGTCGCTGTTGCATCTGCAGGCTAATTCGACCACGCAGGATGACGTCAAGGCCGCGCTGACCAACGCGATGGGACGGGTGGCGGCTGTGGCGCAGGTTCATCGCAGATTGTACACCTCGCACGATCTGAAAAGTGTGCTCTTGAATCAGTACCTCGACGCCCTGCTCGAAGACTTGCGGAGATCGGCCGAGGGCAACAGGATGTCACGGCTGACGCTTAAGGCCAAGCCGACCGAGATCGATCCGGACCGCGCGGTCGCGATCGGCATCATCGTCAACGAGCTCGTGATGAATGCGGTGAAGTACGCATATCCCGACGGCGCTGGTCCCATCCATGTCGACCTCACCGCGCGGGGCGATGATCTCCTGCTGTCGATCGCCGACAATGGCGTCGGGCTCAATGCCAGAACCGATCCGCGTTCCACCGGCATGGGACAGCGTATCGTCAGTGCCATGGCTGCAAAACTCGAGGCAACCGTCGAGCGCGATGACGCCCATGCCGGCACCCGGATCCTGCTTCGGTTTCCGCGCCACGACCAGCCCGCTGCGATTCCGGCCGGCTGCGCCGCGGCAAGCTAGTGCGGCGAATTTGAAGTTCCTATCGGTATCGCGGCAAGTTCGTGATAGGAACTTCAAATTCAAAGCCGCACTAGAATTAACAAGTTGCTAGAACTCCTTTGATTCCGAAGTTCGCATCAGAGGTCGCCGCGATAGCTTGCGAACTTCGGAATCGGAGCACTAGAGCAATCCGGCCCTCATCCTGCTATCTTATGAGGCCATGACGTCCCGCGACTCCGCCAGTTCCGAGATCACTCCGGAGGTTTTGCTGCGCGCCTACGCCTGCGGCATCTTCCCGATGGCCGAGAGCGCAGACGATCCGACCCTGTTCTGGGTCGAACCCGAGATGCGCGGCGTGATCCCGCTGGACGGCTTTCGCGTAGCCTCGCGCCTGGCCCGCACGGTGCGTTCCGACCTCTTCACCGCGACCGTCGACAAGGCGTTCAAGGCCGTCATCGCCGGCTGCGCGGCGCCGCGGCCGGGCCGCGAGGATACCTGGATCAACAAACGCATCCGCAATCTCTATGCCGGTCTGCACGAGATGGGACACGCCCATAGTGTCGAGGTGTGGAGCGGTGACGACCTTGTCGGCGGGCTCTATGGCGTCAGTTTGGGCGGCGCTTTTTTCGGCGAAAGCATGTTTCACCGCGTGCGCGACGCCTCGAAGGTGGCGCTGGTCCATCTCGTTGCCCGCCTGATTGCGGGCGGGTTCGAACTGCTCGACACGCAATATGTAACGGAGCACCTGCGCAGTTTCGGCGCGATCGAGATTCCCAGGCGCCGATATACAGCGCTGCTCGACAAGGCAATCAGGGGCGAAGCGGATTTCGCCAGACTGCCGCTCGAGCCTCCGATCAGCGGCGCTGAAGCGCTGCAGATCATTGCAGGCCGCGGACGGTAGCCGCTGTTCTACTGCCTGAAGATGCCGAACAGGCCGCCCGGCTGCGGCGGCGGCTGAGGCGGAGGCGGAGGCGGCGGCTGCTGCTGCTGGGGCTGCGGTTGAGGCGGCGGCAATGGACGCTGCGCCTGCTTGGCCGGCGGCGGGCCTTTTTTCGTCGGTTGCGGCGGCGCCGGTTTTGGCAAATCAGGTTGCGTGCTGACGATCGTAGTGTCAGCAACTTTGCAATCGGTCAGCCAAATATCGTAGATCGGATGCTCCACCCCGTGCAGGCCGGGGCTTGCGGCGAACATCCAGCCCGAAAAAATCCGCTTCACCTCGCCCTGAAGCGTGATCTCATCGACCTCGACAAACGCGTCGGTGTTGGCGGCCTCCGTCGCCGGGCGTGTGTAGCAGGCATCCGTCTTCACGCGAAGCGCGCCGAACTGAACGGTTTCGCCGATGTCCTCGTCGAAATTGATGATGCGGCCGGTGATCTTGTCGAGTCCCGAAAAGCTCGCCTTTTTGTTGACGATCTTCTGGGCCGGAGGCTCGGTGACGACCTCGTCGCCGGGCTGCAAGGTCGCGGGCGTCTGTGGCACGCCCTTTTGCTGCCGCTGCTGGGGCGGTGGCAGAGCAGTGGCGCCCGGAGGCGCGGCCGCGACGCCCTGATTGGGCTGCGGAGGCGCAACGGCGACGCCGGGTTGGGTGTTTTGCGGAATGACCGTCGTGCCCGGCGGCGGGGCGAGCGGCTGCGACTGCACGCTTCCCGGCGGCGGCACGCCCTGCCCCGGCAGCGGACGATTGGGTGTCGGCAACAGGCGCCCCCTCGGCAGTTCGGGTACTTCCTCTTCGTCGTCAGGCAAGCTCTGAGGTTGAGCGCCGCGCGGCACATTGCCGGGTGGCCGCGGCTGATCGGAAAAGATGTTGCCGATCTGCGCGTGCGCGGGCGGCGCAAGCGAGATCATGGCGGCTGCGAAAAAGGCCGCAAAACCCGTCAGTGCAATGGCTCGAAACATTCGCGGTTTTAAAGGCCGAATCGGACTTGCAACATTCTACAGGCTTATGCCGCTTGCTGGGGTTCCGGTTAACACGTTGAATACGGCGGGGAAAGGGCGGTTTGTGGCTGCTTCCGCCGGTATATTGCCATGCTCACGATGGGACGGGCGCACCAGTTCTGCTTTTCTGGGGGCGCCCGGAATGGAATAGTCGGTAAACTAGGGTCCGCGAGTTACTTGACGGCTGCGAACATCAGCGAAAAACCGCAAAAACAGAGGAACGCCTCCATGTCCGATCGCATCCGCCTGGACGGCAGGGTTGCCGTTGTCACCGGCGCCGCAGGTGTGATCGGCAGCGCGACCATGCGGCTGTTGGCCGCGCGCGGGGCGCGCATCGTCGCGGTAGACCGCCTGCAACGCGACATCGACGCCGCCATCCTTGATTTGCCGCCATCGGCGGAAGGCCTGGCGGTGGCAGCGGACGTGACAAGCGAAGATGAAGTCGCAGGATACGTGCGCGCGGCGGTCGACAAGTTCGGCGCCATTGACGTGTTCTACAACAATGCAGGCGTTGAGGGGGAAATTGCGCCAATCACGAAATATTCGCTTCAAGGATTCCGGAAAGTCATCGATGTCAATGTGATCGGGGTTTTTCTCGGCCTCAAACACGTTCTTCCGGTGATGCTCAAGCAGAACCGGGGCAGCATAAACACGGCCTCGATTGCAGG
>Ga0307474_10003381_pt1 | contig 11474 bp, 14 predicted proteins | sample atmos_gasesECM1C_2_FD_203312 | JGI IMG/M metagenome (GOLD analysis project Ga0307474, IMG submission 203312) | Hardwood forest soil microbial communities from Morgan-Monroe State Forest, Indiana, United States - atmos_gasesECM1C_05 | ecosystem: Environmental > Terrestrial > Soil > Temperate... | reverse complement strand
ATGCGGCTGGACGGCGCCGGCGCACTTGCGATAGGGGCCCAAGATTTTTCGCCAATCGATCAGGAGCCTTGAAAGCCGACTTCGAGATGCTATGATGTCCGCTCTCAAGTCGCTCTCATTCACCTTAGACCCAAAGGCAGTATGAACAAGGAGGAGTGGAATGAAGTCTACGAAGAATGTGCTTGAGCAACATTTGAAGTGTTTCGGCCAAGGCAACCTCGAAGGCATTCTCGAAGACTACTCACCGGACGCCGTCCTGTTTATGCCTACCGGGCCTTTGAAAGGTGTTCAAGCGATCAAGCCTGTCTTTCAAGCCTTCTTCTCAGAGTTTGGCAAGCCCGGTACTAAGTTCGCCTTGCATCAGCAGTTTGTTGAGGGAGACTACGCGTATATCCTATGGAGCGCAGAAACAGCGGACAATCTTTACGACGCCGCGACCGACACCTTTGTCGTTCGGAATGAGAAAATCCTTGCGCAATCTTTTGCTGCCAAGATCACGCCGAAACGCTGAGTTAGAAACGAGTCGTCTGTCAGAATCCAGTTTTATAAAGCTGCTGGCGCGGCGGACGCTATCCCGTGTTCCGGGGGGCTGCAGTTTGTTTGGGATGATGCAAGAGCTCAACTGCAGGTGATAACTTGCGTCTGTGCATGAACTCACGTTTCAACAGAATTGGCAGTTAGCGTGGCCTAAGGGCGATGAGATGGCGAAACGGCCATTGAATCCCCGTACCATAATATCTATATAGCCCTCCGCGTCCGCCGCAAACGCCAGCGGCTTCGTCCAAATCCCCCTATCGCAAGTGCCCCGGCGGGAAATACTCGGGTCCACGCGGGTGCTCGGTGCCGGCCCACTTGTCGATAGGGTGACAGGGTAATAGGGTACTAAGATTTCTCGACAGTTACAGTCACCGCGCGTCAGCCAATTCGCTTGGATCAATCGCCTGCCCGTGCAGGAGGCGTCAAATGCGGCATGTGCAGTCGCGACTCATGGGGCGCACTCACCGTAGTCTCGGGCAACGTGATCCACCCGAAAAGCACGCCCGGACGTTCCCTTCATCTTATGACCGCGTAACGACAATCGTTCACGAGCCCTCACCTCACTCGGCGCATTCACCAACTCATAGTTGTTGCCATCCTTCGCAGTCAAACTGAGACCATTGTTGGTCTGCCGCACACAGCCTGTGAGTGAGGTGTGGCCACGATGTATCAGGTAAATGCCGACGCCTACCGCGGCTCCAACGCCAATTGTCACGCCAACGATTGCAGCTTCACAGCCACCACAAATTGAATTTGCTGCTGCAGGCCGGGAGAACGGCAGTAGGACCAATGCTACTGAGCACAAAACACAAGTGCGGAAGCTTAGCCTCTTCATTGGCGCACCCTCAAAGTCGAATTTGTTTTGTTGATGTGAAACAACGGCCCCAGTGTATACCCGGCCCTCTCGCCTGTCTTCTTGCCGCAAACGGGAGAGGTAATCACCGATACGCTGAAACGACCCAGGAATCAAGGCAGAGTTCGCGAGGCTGCAATGGCGGGAAAGTTCCGCCACATAGGCGTTTTTACAGATAATTGCTGAGGCGATTACACTCAAAATCCGGTCAAGGGGTCGATGGTGTTGACGAGTGTTGTCGCGATTTAACACCAGTTGACACGATGCCTGTGGCTGCCAGCACGTTACTCTGTTGAAGCTGCAATAGTAGGATTGCCGTAGTGTTTTTCGATGTACGCGGGATGGATTCGAGTCTGGCGCGGAATCTAGTGGGTTAGCCGGATGCTGCGGCCAAGCGCTGTTCCTTCGCGCCCACGATTGTCAGCCATAGCATGATTGCGACCTCTGCCAGCAAGACAGGTTGGGTGTAGTTGATGACCTTATCTTCGTAGGCTGGCAACAGAAACCCGGTAAAGCTGGACGCTAAGTAACCGAAGCATGCGATCATCAGCCAAGCACCCAAAACGCGCGGCAGGAAGCGCGATTTGTACACCAACAGGCCGAATGGCAGGAGCCATAGCCCCCAAAATATCTCGTTGGCCAGATCACCGTAGTGGTGAAGGTTGAGGAACAGCATAGCGAAGGCGTCCCGCTGCGGCTTGTCGAATAATGACAGGAAATCGGTGCCGCGAACAAACAGCAGGGCGGCGGCATCATTCACCGAGTTTACGAAGAATATAGGAACTTGCATCAAGCTGCCCAAGATCACCATTAGCACAGCAAGACCCCGGTCGACTCCCTTAAACAAACGATAAAGAGCCAGTGTAACGAATATCCACAAGGCCCCAGTGAGCAGTTGGCTGAGAATTCCGAATCGGAACAGCAACTCGTGCCGCGCAATATTGTTGACCGTTGCAGTCGCGTTCTCAGACACGATCAAGGTGCTGGGAATGTAGATCAGGCGCACGACGGCCACCAATGAGCCCACAATGTATAAGACCCCTGCGACTCTGGCGTTCTTGCTGAGTGAGGTCATACCAGCGCCTCCCGATAAAAGAGGCGCCCGATCAAAAAAAGGGCAACCTCATGACTGTTGCGGCAGAGTACTGCACCTCCCGATTCTTGTAAACAGGGAAAGGGGGATCCTGGGGGATCCTATTCCAACTCTCGGGATGCACGCGTCGCCCCCCTTCCCCTGCACCCCATCCCCTCAAGGCGCAGATTTTGACAGACCGGTTGAGATCACATTGCTGTGGAAAATTTACTCTCCAAATCTCTCGGCCTGAGTAACAAGCGGAAATCGGCGACGAACTGGGCCATATCACGAAGCAGGGGAGTTCGATATTGCGCTTCTTGCTGGTGGAAGCGGCCCAAGTTACAGCGCGCAGCATTCCAGAATGGCGCAATAAGCAATAAGTATGTCCATTTGACGATGAGGCGCGGAAGGAAAATCGCCAAGGTGGCGATGGTGTGAAGTCAAACATCGAGTAATTGATTGGGCAGCCCGATCCACCTTCGCCGGTGGAGTTCGAAGTAGTAATCATGATCGAAGTTGTGGTCGAAGAGATGCATGGGTCGGATCGAGATTCTGACCTGAACTGATTACGAGCGAGCCTTGGTTGGTATGGCACTTATTTCTACGAGAGCGAAATGGCGCTCATCTCTGAGTGGATGGAGCAGTGTGGGAAAAAAGTACTGTCGCGCGACACGCCTACGCAAGAGACAGACAAGAGACAGTTGACGAAACCAGGCGTCAATTACACCAACTGAGAACTGCAGACCCCTCGGCGTGGGAGCCACCCGGATTCCAGTCGCTCGTTTTCGACGGTTCCGGTACCGCCGGGCGAACAGCCCGCAGTATTTGGCAGAAATCTGGGAGAGATCACTTTGCTTCGGCAGCGCGCGCCAGCTCCCTCCAAGTGATCAGCTTAATTTTTTGCTGAGCCAGAATCTCCCGGAACTGGTTACTCGTGAAAAAATCGTAGTCGCGCTGCCTCCAGGCCGAGCCCCATGTGGAGCGTTCCCTGGTGGCGGCCCGTAGTTCATCATCGTCGAAACCGGGATGGATGACGAACTCCGTCACGCCCGGCTTCAGGTTCTTCAACGCAGTGAGGTAAAATCCCGCCCATTTTTCCGGCGGAATTTCCGGTTCAATCGTAACCGTATGGTCCAGCACTACATCGTTTGGACCGAGGCTGGCCTGCAAATATGGGTGGTCGGCGAACCAATCTCTGGTAACGAAAACCGGCAGCTTATAATCGTGAGCTACCCGCAGCATAGTGTCGAACAGTTCTTTGCCATTCATGATCAGCCGGTACTGGTGCGAATCGAGGTGCGTGGGACGAACGCCCATCGCGAGAGCGCGCTCGATCTGGGCGCGCAGTTCGACCTCGACCTCCTTGGCGTTGATTTGCTTGCCCTCTTCCCACTCGTGATGGAAATATCCGTTTTGATCCACCAGGCTCGGCACCTTGTCCGCGGGCGCCACGGGACCCCAGCGATAATAAACTCGTTCACTCGTCAATGTGAGGTGCAGGCCAAAGTCTGCGTCCGGATGCGATTTGGCATAGTCGGCAATCTCTGGAAACCATGGGCAGGGCACCATCAGGCTCGCCGAATTGATCGTCCCGCCTTCGAGAGCTTTGATGGCAGCAGCATTTACCGAGTGGGTTTCGCCCAGATCGTCCGCATGAACAATGAGGAGCTTTGTGCTGGGAGGGTATCCCAGCCGCTCCACCAGAGTCTGCGCAAAGACTCTGACCAGCAAGGTGCACAACAGACAGCCGAGCAACAGCACTCGCAGGATCAACGAAGGAGTCATTGTCGACTAGTAAACCACACCCGTTCGCCCGGGGAATGACTGGGATAGAGATTTTACGTCCGCTTCTGGTCCCTCACTTTGCAGTTTGGAAGCGCCGGCTGCTCATAACGTCGCACTTTTGCTCTTGCGACTCCGTTACGGAAGATAGTTGCTGCCACTGATGCCGGATTTTGCGACAGTTCTGCATTGGTGACTGTCGCCAGGCAAATCTTAATGCCACGGATAAAACTCCCTCCGGCTAGAGCGGCCATCACCGTTCGATTCTTGCTTTCCGCTGGCAAATTCACTGAGGCGCCCGCCGATTATCCCGCTTGCATGCGTGAATATCGGGTCGATGGAGAGTATGTACTTGCCCCGAACGAGGTTTAATACCTGATCGCCTGATGCTACTACCGTCCATCCAGGCGCGCGATTAACAAGCAGGCCAAACATGATGCAGGCAGCCATTTCTTCACGTTGTCCCTCCCCTGGCAAAGCGACAGTGTGAGGGCATGCAAGCGGCCACAGCTGATTCGAGTTTGAACCGGGGTCGAGACACACATCGTGCTTCATTGAACACAATTGCTGTAACCAGGCAGTTATGCTCATCGTGGGGCTTTGAGCGCAAACGCCTATTGCTTCGGAAAGTTAGGGTTCGCCTTGATGTCGCGAATTTGCTGAATATGCCGCTCGGCATGAGTGGAGATTTCGAGCATCCACTGCCAGCAATCGATCCGTTCTTGATCCCCAAAGCTGTGCGCGCGCAAATCGTCGTTGGTGGTGTTGATGTATGCGATCATGGTGGCGTGGAGCGCGTCGAACTTGGCCAGGGCTTCGCCTAGGTTCTTATACGTATCGACCTTCTCGTGCCCGCCACCGGTTTTCGTATGCACGACGCGGTCGATGCCGTACCACATAATGTCGGCATCGGTTGCCACCGATTTCTTGTCCTTCATATCGGGGGGCGCCTTGACGGCCTTCTGAAGATCGCGCCAGTAGTCGGGCTCGGCGACCGCCAGATGAGAGACGCATTCCCGAATGGACCAGCGGTCTGGCGAGGCCTTGTACTCCAGTTGGGCAGACGACAGCCCGCGCACCTCCTCGGCCAACATGTGTCCGGTCATCTCAAAGTGCACCAGTAGGTGTTCGCGGTCCTCGTCGGTCATTGGAGCCGCACAGAGGCGAAGCGTCATCGCTAGAGCAAGAAATGGCAGCACTCGGATGGTTCTCATAATGTGCACGGTAGCAACCAACCTTTCGGAGAATCCACGGAAATGTGAGGAGCGGTGGAGTAGCAGGTTCGATCACATATCATAAGATGGCGGATTGCGTGATGAAGGGCCGAATACAAGAGCTGGCCGCCCCCCGTGCGGGTTAATGCGTTATGAAAAAGGTCCCACACCATTTTGCGGGGACACTACGCATCCTGTGCACTTCTGGCTCAGGCCAGCAGCAGGTTGTCGAACGCATTGGAATCGAGCTCGGCTAGCGAGTGCGTTGCGAGGTCTGCGGGCAGGGGTTGACCGTTGCGGGTCACGCCGATGCTTTTCATGCTGGCGGCGCGGGCAGCTTCGATGCCGTGCAGGGCGTCTTCGACGACGATGCACTGACTCGGAGGGACGTCGAGTTTGGCGGCGGCAAGCAGGAAGACTTCCGGGTCGGGCTTGCCGCGGTGCACGTCTTCGGCGGAGACGATGGCTTCGAAGCAGTCGGCGGTGTGGAGGGCTTCGAGGATGGTTTCGACATTCTTGCGCGGGGCGGCGGAGGCGATGGCCTGACGCCATCCTTGCTGGTGCAGACGGCTGACCCACTGGGAGACGCCGGGAAGCGGCTCGATGCCTTGCTGACGCACATGCTGGCGGTAGAGGGCTTCTTTGGCATCGCCGACGCGCTCGATGAGTTCGGCGGTGACTTGGGCGCCGAGCCATTGCCGGAGGATAGAGTCGTTGCGCTGGCCGAAGGTGGCGAGGAACTGGTGGTGGGTGATGGGATGGCCTTCGCTGGCCATGGTGTCGCGCCAGGCCTGCCAGTGGTAGTCGGCGGAGTCGACGAGGGTTCCGTCCATGTCCCAGAGTACGGCGCGGGTGCGGCTCATCGGAGATTTGATGTTAGAGCATTTTGAGGGATTCTTGTTGGAGGGACGTTTCGAAAGGCGTAAAGCGAAAGGAGAGGCGATGAGACGCCTGTTAACAGAAGCTATCCAACCACCGCGCTCAGGCCAACTCGTTACCGCCGCCTTCGATTTTCGGTACCAACATTTGATCAGGAGTATGCGGGTCGATTTGATCTAACTTGACGGTGAGCACGTACGAGCGGCGATGATCCATTTTCATGTCCCTACTAGCAACTCCAGAAATCGCCGTCCGTAGCGCCGTGCTCCAATATCCAATGATTATCAGTCCATCTTCGTTGCGCGTCTTTGACGCTAGTGCCGCGAAGAGAATTCGAAAGACGGCCCGACGCCGAACAAATGACAGTACCGCTTTCATCCAGTACTTCCTCTACGAGCGTAGAACCGTCGGGAAGGCCAAGTGAGGCGACGCGAACCAGGCGGCCCGTAGTCGTCTCTGGTCAGCATGTCTGTCCCGGAAACACCAGGCAACGAAGTATTTTCTATCAATGGTTCTCTCAAGACTGGTTTTGGCCTCGGCAAGACTTGTCCCCAATCTCATCGGCTAAAACTTAGACCGCAGCCGCGATCTGCCCGGGCGACAAAATCGGTCGGTAAGAATTGTTCCGCTTATTGGTAAGCGGCAACGGGGGGCGCGATGCGCCCCCCGCCAAGCACCGCGACGTCTTCGCTTCAGCCGATGGAAACAACAGCAACGGCACGACGTCGACAGCTTCCTTTTTCGCCGACCTTAGGCAAGGTCGTAGCGATCAAGGTTCATCACCTTGTTCCACGCCGCCGCGAAGTCCTTCACAAACGCCTCCTTCGAATCCTTGGACGCGTAGACTTCTGCGATTGCTCGGAGCTGGGAGTTTGAACCGAAGAGCAGATCAACGCGCGTGCCGGTCCACTTGGTTTTGCCCGTCGACCGATCGCGCCCCTCATACACGCCATCATATCTAGAGGAGGGCTCCCACTTCGTACTCATGTCGAGCAGGTTGACGAAGAAATCATTCGTCAAAGTCTCGGGCCGGTTGGTGAAGACGCCGTGCTTGGTCTGCCCGAAGTTCGCATTCAGAGCGCGCAGGCCACCGATGAGTACCGTCATCTCAGGGGCAGTCATGGTCAGCAACTGCGCCCGATCCAGCAGCAACTCCTCAGCCGAGAGGACCTGTCCGCTTCGGAGATAGTTGCGGAACCCGTCCGCGACCGGCTCCATTACGGCGAACGAGTGCACGTCGGTCTGCTCCTGCGAAGCATCTGTGCGTCCCGGCGAGAAAGCAATCTTAACCTCGTGCCCGGCCCTTTTTGCAGCTTCCTCGACGGCCGTGCAGCCGCCCAGAACGATCAGGTCAGCCAGCGAGACCTTCTTGCCTTTGTTCCCATTGGACTGCGAGTTGTTGAACTCCCTTTGGATCGCCTCCAGCTTCGGCAGAACCTTCGCCAGTTCGGCCGGCTGGTTCACTGCCCAATCCTTTTGCGGTGCAAGGCGAATGCGCGCCCCATTCGCCCCACCGCGCTTATCGGAGCCGCGGAACGACGCCGCCGATGCCCAGGCAGTCGTGACTAGTTGGGAGATCGACAGTCCGGATGCGAGGATCTTCGTCTTCAGAGCAGTAATGTCCTGCTCCCTGATCAGTTTATGATCCACGGCGGGAACAGGGTCTTGCCACAGCAGGGTCTCCTTCGGAACGAGCGGGCCCAGGTAGCGCGGGATCGGCCCCATGTCGCGGTGAGTCAGCTTGAACCACGCCCGCGCAAACGCGTCTGCGAACTGATCCGGATGCTCGTAGAAGCGCCGTGAAATTTTTTCGTAAGCCGGGTCGAACCGCAAGGCGAGGTCCGTGGTCAGCATGGATGGCGCGTGACGCTTCGATGGATCGTGTGCATCCGGTACCGTAGCGTTGCCTGCGCCATTTTTCGGTGTCCACTGATGCGCACCAGCCGGGCTCTTGGTCAGTTCCCATTCGTAGCTGAACAGATTCGTGAAGAAGTTATTGCTCCACTTCGTAGGCGTCGTGGTCCAAATGACTTCCAGGCCGCTGCCGATAGTGTCACCACCAAACCCTTTGCCAAATTTATTCTTCCATCCGAGACCTTGATCCTCGATGTCGGCACCTTCTGGCTCGGCGCCTACATATTGAGCGGGAACGGCAGCGCCGTGGGTTTTGCCGAAGGTGTGACCGCCGGCGATGAGCGCAACGGTTTCCTCGTCATTCATCGCCATGCGCGCGAAAGTCTCTCGGATATCACGTGCCGCGGCAAGCGGATCCGGCTTTCCATTCGGTCCTTCGGGATTCACATAGATCAGGCCCATTTGCACCGCGCCGAGAGGATTCTCGAGGTCACGATCCCCGGAGTAACGCTCATCCGCCAGCCATGTGCCCTCTGGTCCCCAATAAATTTCTTCTTCAGGCTCCCAGACGTCCGCGCGCCCGCCGCCAAACCCGAACGTCTTAAAGCCCATCGACTCGAGCGCGACGTTGCCCGCCAGAATCATGAGGTCGGCCCAGGAGATTTTCCGGCCGTACTTCTGCTTGATCGGCCACAGCAGCCGGCGCGCCTTGTCCAGGTTCACGTTGTCCGGCCAGCTGTTGAGCGGCGCGAAGCGCTGCTGCCCGGATCCGGCCCCGCCGCGGCCGTCGCCGATGCGGTAGGTGCCAGCGCTGTGCCACGCCATACGAATGAAGAGCGGCCCATAGTGCCCAAAGTCGGCCGGCCACCACTCCTGCGAGTCCGTCATCAAGACATGCAGGTCCTTGATCACGGCATCCAGGTCGAGCGTCTTGAACTCTTCCGCATAATTGAACTCCTTGCCCATCGGATCGGACAGCGGGGAATGCTGGTGCAGGACCCTCAGGTTCACCTGATTCGGCCACCAATCCACATTCGTGTGGGATCTGCGGGCGCCGTGGGCGACTGGGCACTTCGATTCGGTTGCGGTATTTTTTCCCTTAGCTTCGGGGACAACACTTCCCGATGAATTTGCGAGTGTATTTTCCATATGTTTTCTTCCTTCGAATCTTGACTGGGTACTGCGTAAAAAAGCTACTTTTTGACGCTGCACCGGCGACAGAGGCCAAAGACCTCGATCAGCGGCTGCGTCAGATTAAAGCCGTCCGGCAGTTGCCGGGATAGTCGTTTGAAATCGATGAAATCTCCTGCGATGTCCTGCACCGATTTGCAGCGGGAGCAGACCACGTGGTGATGAGGTTTGAGATTGCCGTCCACAAGCAACGTGGCCGCATGAGGACTGACCTCTCGCAGCATCCCACACTCGATGAAAAGCCGCAGATTGTTGTAGACCGTCGCCAGAGAAATAGATGGAATACGGCGACGCACCGTAGCGTAAATGTCTTCTGGGGCATAGTGCCCGTGGGAGGCGACGACGGCCTCATAGACCACCTGACGCTGGTGCGTGACCGCCAACCCGTGCTTCGCGGCAAGCTCACGGAACTGTTCATGGGTGAGGCGCATGATTATCGGATGAGAATCATTATAAAACAACCCAGAGCACTGTCAACCGAAACCTTTCCTTTCATCACCGACTCGAGCGGACGACCCAAAACTCTCCCCTTAATCCACAACCATCGCGAAAGCCGCACAGCATAATAGGTCGTGCCAGTCGTTTTTTCGCAGCCTGCTAGTCTTCTACTGTGTTACAAGAATGGAGCTCCACAAAAAGGACAACCAGCGAGTTGCCGGAGCAGAGCCCGTGCCAGGCTTTGGCGAAGGGTAGCAATGGACCAGGGGTTGTGCCGCTCCGGGAGCACAGGGCGAACCCCGAGGATGGAACTGAGGCGCGATTTCGGGACGGCTAATTCCACTCGACCGGCGCGAGCGGAGAAAAGCGGCTCCGCTCGGCCACCAGGAACCCATAGGCCGCGATACAAAGGGTGGCGTGATGGTGAAGACCGCGCCAGCCTCGTCCCTCATAGTGGCCCAGTCCCAGTTCTTGCTTCAGTTCGTGGTAGCCGCGCTCGATGATCCAGCGCTGCTTAGCCAAGCTATGCGCACCAGATGGGAAAGGTTCGTAGAAGCGGGGAAAGTGGATAACCAGTTCTTGGTGGGTTCGGCTTCCTGCTTTGGCCACTCGATTAACAGCCACTGCTCGGGGGGGCGGCTCGTTGATCCATTAATCACGATGGGGGACGTATGCGCAGAGCGGCAAAGCGGGAACGCAGCGCTCTACGAGTTCCTTCCTGCCACTCCACTGTCTTCCAGGCCGAGGCAGGCAAGCTCATCGCCAACGCGCGCACGGCCACCCGAACATGTTTGCCACCGCGGCGTGTCATCGACGATCCAGGCTTCGATCGGCCCGCGCTTTTGCATAGCAGGCAGCGCGTACTGACGCACCGCTTCCAGCATGTCCCCGTCACTCCAGGGCGCCTGGGCGACCACGTGATGCAATGATTGATGGGTTTGGCGCACATTGTCGGGACACAGACGAGCCGCCATCGGTTCCACGCTCTTGCGCTGTCCCGGCAAGAGCAAACCGATGCAACTAGGACTTCAGAGGAACCACGCGATCCAAGTGCCCCGCGGCTTGCGCCAGGCGATCCAGATAGGCCGCGACGCGTTTTTGCTGGTACCTGGCGCAACCCAGTGGGCGCTCATGACCAGCAACTTAACATTGAGGATGCAGACCCAGCGTAATCTTTATATAAGCAGGTATTCCGTTTTCATTTAACTATATCGGGAGGAGGGAATGTGCCTTACCTATGGGTCGTCGTCGCCGAGCGCCACCAACGCCCGGCGTTGTCGGAAACTTGTCGCCAATCCTGTCTGTCCGATAATACCCCTCTTGTGGAAAGGGAAAGAGCAGTCTCGAAGCATGTACACAATCACCTACGACCCCGGATGGCATCGTCCTAGTTTGTCACGACTGTCCCCACGTTGAGCGCATCGATGGGTTCGATAAGAGCGTCGGCGGTCGCCGTAAGCAAGCGGCGCGAGCAATGCAGATTCACTCTCGCGACGAGCACGGCGTGGGATCGGGGCTCAAACCTAGCCGAAGTTCGTCACGGAATCGTCGTAAAGCCGGCTAAGTCTTTCGGAATCAGTTCAAGCGGTCGCGAAGTCTGCACTACATTTCGCGGTTGATTTCAAACGTTCGGGAAGACTGAGTCCGAGCC
>Ga0307474_10003380_pt1 | contig 11476 bp, 9 predicted proteins | sample atmos_gasesECM1C_2_FD_203312 | JGI IMG/M metagenome (GOLD analysis project Ga0307474, IMG submission 203312) | Hardwood forest soil microbial communities from Morgan-Monroe State Forest, Indiana, United States - atmos_gasesECM1C_05 | ecosystem: Environmental > Terrestrial > Soil > Temperate... | reverse complement strand
CCACCACGAATGTAAGGGTGAAGAGAATTTTCATGCCTGCGGATGCGACCTTTCTCTTGTAGCTGCGTCTAAAAGGAGTGTGGTACCCGATGGTACCAACGTGAGACTCAAATTCCATGAGGGATCAAAGGAGCCGAACCATGAACATTGAAATGTCCTACCTGCTGCTGGCGGCCGCGACGGTCCTGGCGCCCATGGCGCAAGGCCAGTCCACACCGCCGCAGCCCAAGATCACCGGCGTGCTGACCATTCTTTCGCCAAAACCGGGAGTAATTCCCGAGCAAATCATGAAAATCATGCCGGCAGAAATTCGTGCGACCGTCCCCTTGTATCTCGACGGCAAGATTCAGCAATGGTACACGCGCGGCGACGGCCGGGGCGTCATCTTCATTCTGAACTGCCGGGACGTAGCGGAGGCTCGGGCCCTCATCGAAAGCCTGCCGCTCTCGAAGGAAAACCTCGTGGAGGAGCAGTTCATTCCGCTGGGGCCACTCTTGCCGCTCGGGATTCTATTGCGAGATAGCCCGACCAATAAGTGAACTCAATCACTGCGGCCCTGGTTCCACGGCGACGGCTGAACCTCGAACGCCGAAACCAAGGGCCGCGTGGAGAAGCGTGATTCGCGGTGCGGATCTTGCTCTCGTAAGAATGATGTATGTCGTCTAACGGAAAGTCGTCACGATAGGAGGACAAATGTCGCCGGAAACCATCTTCAACCTGCATCTCATTCTAGGTTATGTCGCGTGGCTGCTCTGCTTCCGCGCGTACGTCATGCCCAGACTCAAGTCCATGGACCTGGTAGCAGCGCAACGTGCCCTCGCGACTCTGCACAGCTTCCGCTTCTTCGGGCTCGTGTTCATTGTTCCGGGGGTCGTCGGCAATCTGCCCGCCTCCTTCGCCACGTTCGCCGCCTATTGGGACCTGGCAACCGGAGTCCTGGCCATGCTGGCGCTGCTCACGGTCAGGATACGTCCGCTTTTTTGGCTGTTCGTCGTCGCCTTCAATCTCGTGGGAATGATCGACCTCATTCTCGACTATTACCACGCTATCCGGGTCGGCCTTCCTGCGCTGGCGGGGCAGTTGGGCGCGACATACGCGATCCCGATCATCTACGTGCCCCTACTGATGATCACGCACGTCGTCGCATTCTATTTTCTAGTGCGTCCTCAGCCCAAGGCGATTCGAGCCTTCGCTGGCGATGCGGTGGCAGCTTAGAGTCTCCGTGCTGGGTGCCCGACGTTTCGCGCCTTTCGAACGTGGGATACCGCGTGCAGATCCTTCTCGGGCCTCGGGAACCACTCGGGCCCTAGCGTCTAAGGAGCGGACATGAATCTGGAGCCACGGAACTCGAGACGCAGTCAGCATCGTAGCCCCACTCAAGCCAAAACCGGGCTTGAGTGGGCCAGCCACCCACCCACGCCATTCCCAAACCAGAGCCGCGGAGCGGCGGCAGAGTATAGCCCGGACGTAAGTCGGGGGTAAGCTCGCCCCCCAACGCCAGTCCCACAGGGACGACACCCAGCGCAGCGGGCGTAAGCCCGCCGGCCGTCCCCTCCCTAAGAATTCTTCCCACTCCTACGCGCGTCGCCCTGCGAGAAGTGGGAGCAAGCCTGCCCTGAGCAAAGTCGAAGGGTGGAGATCGAATCCCAAGGGACAGCTTCCGATCGGGAAACGAAGATTAGTGGCGGACGCACGCGCCGGTTCCTAAGCCCAAGTTAGCGTCCAACGGGCGGACGCGAACCTGGGGCACATGGCTGGACTAAGTCTGTGACGTTGAACATCCCCAATTAAGCCAAAAACCGTTCTTGAATGGGCTACCCGAGCCGCCGAAGTCGAAGTGATTCCAAGAAATGTCTAAGCTCGCAGCGTCGTGGCATTAACACTGCTGTAAACACTGAAGCCAAGCTGACTGTTTCCCCGGAGATCAGTGTAAGTTTGACTCCAGTCATCACGGGTTGCGGCCCAGATTTTTTCAACCTGTACCATTGCAGTCCTTGCAGTCCCGCACGTTCCGCGCTATTTTCATCAGTCATCCTTCGGCCGCTTGCAGCCGTTCAGTTCCATTCTGAACAGCAGTCGCTGGCTGGACGCAATGCGTGTTGCGGGATCGCTCTACATTGGTGCCGCAGGAAGGTGCGAGGATTCATGGGCAATGACACTTTGAAAGCAAGGGCGCAAAGCAAACCGTGGAATGTCCTTGCACATGGGCTGAGAGCAACTTCCGTTCGACCAACTCTGGCGCTGATTCTCATGTTCTTACACTTCCTAGTCGGCTGTGGAGGCGGCGGCTCTGGAAGCTCGGGAGGCGGTACGCCACCGCCACCGCCGCCCCCCTCTAACCCGGCGCCAGCCATTGTCTCCCTCAGCCCGAATTCCGCGAGCGTTGGTGGAAATGCTTTTACAGTGACAATCACCGGCTACAATTTCATGTCCTCATCCGCGGTTCTGTGGAATGGTAGCGCTCGAACCACGACTTACACCTCAAGCACTCAAGTGCAGGCGCAGATCACTGCCGCCGACATCGCTAACTCTGGTTCGGCCCAACTTAGCGTCACCAATCCGGCCCCTGGTGGAGGGAACTCGGGCGCGGCCGAGTTCCTCATCAGCCCAACTTCCAACCCGGCGCCCACCGTCCTGTCTCTGAATCCCTCGTCGGTCAACGCCGGCAGCCCCGCGTTGATCCTCACAGTGAATGGGTCAAATTTCGTGCCAACCTCTACGATCGAATGGAACGGGGTGGTCCTTCCAACCAATTACCTTTCCGATGCGCATTTGGAGGCTCAGATCCCCGCGTCTGATCTTGCTGCCCCAGGAGTAGCTGGCGTTGCCGTCGTCAATCCCACCCCCGGCGGAGGAGTCTCCACGACATTCTCATTTGGAATTAACTACCTGCCGATGGTCGTGAACCAGTTGGCCAATGATATGGTCTGGGACGCAACTCACCAGGTTATCTACCTTTCTGTGCCGAGCCTGGCGTCGTCCAACGGCAATACCATTGCAACTTTGAATCCGGCCACCGGAAGCATCCAGGCTGCGCAGTTTGCCGGCAGCGAGCCAGATGTGTTGGCGTTGTCTGACGACAGCCAGTTTCTGTATGCCGGGGTGGACGGTTCTTCTTCCGTCCAGCGTTTCACGCTACCCAACCTTTTACCCGACATTAAGTACTCCCTCGGGGCAGGTCCCTATCCGCAAGGGCCCTACTTTGGTGTTGACCTGCAAGTTGCGCCAGGTCTGCCGCACACCACGGCAGTTTCGCGCGGCGCCTCCAATGTGAGCCCAGTCGCGCTCGGTGGAATGGAGATTTTCGATGACGCCACCGTGCGATCGACGGCCGCCGACTCCCCAGGAGATTTGTATGACTCGCTGCAATGGGGATCGGATACGGCCATATATGCGATCAATAACGAAATTTCTAGCTTCGATTTTTACCTCCTCGCGGCGAACGCCACCGGAGTAACTCTTAGTAAGGATTTCCAGAATGAGTTTTCAGGTTTTAACGTCAGAATGCATTACGACAGGAGCGCTGGTCTCGTCTACACCGACGATGGCTACGTAATTAATCCGGCCAATGGCCAGCACGTTGGTGCCTTCCAGGCGTCCGGCTATATGGTTCCAGATTCGACTCTGAATCGGGCATTTTTCTTGGGCCAGATAGTTGGCCAACCCGCGACAAGCTTCGCGATTGAAGCGTTCGACCTAACAACCTTCACGCCGGTCGCCGAGCTAACGATCCCAAATGTCCGCGGCAATCCCCTCCGTTTCATCCGCTGGGGCACCACGGGGCTGGCTTTTAATGATGACGCTGGTTTCATCTACGTCATCAATGACGGCACATTGGTTTCGGCTCAGGCTACAACGAAGGTGATGAGGCCGCGCCCCGTAAGCCCAGTACAGAAGAGCTGGGCTACTCCAAGATCCTCGACACGAGACAGAGTGAAATCCCGGGTACGGCCAAGGAGCACACAGCCCATTCGACAGCAGTTAGCCAGCCCTCACGACTCGAACCCCGCGCCTGCGATTACCGCATTGAGTCCAAGTGCCGTCGCCGCGGGAGAGGCCGGCTTGAATGGATTCACGTTAACCGTGACGGGGACTAATTTTGTCTCTCTGTCGACGGTCGAATGGAATGGAAGTGCACGCCAGACTGAGTTAGTTTCCAGTACCGAACTGCAAGCCCAAATTAGCTTTGCCGATGTGCAGAATGCCGGCTCGGCATCCGTCTCTGTTGTGACTCCAAGTCCGGGAGGAGGCTCATCCAGCGCGCTGACTTTCACGATTGTTCCTCAAGTTGGACTCCCCTCCATTCCATCCATTAATGCCCTGATTCCAAATTCAGCAGTGGCGGGAAGTGCCGGTCTCTTGGTGAACTTGAGCGGATTTTGGCTTTTGAACTCCGATACGGTGGACTGGAACGGCAGTCCTCGCACCGATACTTCTCAGGGGTTTTTGGCCGCCCGAGTCAACGCTTCGGACCTCACAACCCCTGGCTATGCCGAGGTTACGGTTGTGACTCCCGAAGGCATCGTGTCCAGTCCGGCCCAATTTCAGATCCTCTACCAACCGACGGCCGTCAATCAGTCGGTCAACGACATGGTATGGGACCCGCTGAATCAGGTCTTTTACATCTCCATTCCGAGTTCTTCGAGTGTCCGCCCCAACCAAGTCTGCATTCTTAATCCCACCACGCAGGCGATAAGCAATTGTCAAGCTGGCGATGAACCAGACGTGCTCGCGATTTCTGACGACAGCCAGTTTCTTTACGTGGGAATGGATGGCCTGGGCTCCGTGCAGCGATTCCTTCTTCCAGCCTTGACCCCGGACATCAGCTATTCGCTCGGCAACTACGGGACCAACGACCCGTACTATGCTCTCGACATTCAGGTTGCTCCGGGATCCGCGCACACGACCGCCGTGACCACAGGCGCGAACGTGATTCCAGCAGCCCAGGGCGGGATTACCATTTACGACGATTCAACCCCAAGACTCAGCAGCACCGTTGGCTGCGGTTCTCCGGTCGGCCAATGCGCCGATTCCATCCAGTGGGGATCCGACGCGACGGAAATGTATGCAGCCAACACCGAAACCACCGGGTTTGACTTTTACAGTTACAGCGTGAACTCCTCGGGGATCACCCTGAAGCAGGACTACCCCTCAGTCTTCTGGAATCCTGGGCGAATCAATTTTGACCGAGTGAATGGATTGATCTACTCCGACGACGGCTTCCACGCCATCGATCCGGCGACCGGGTTGCCCGCAGGCATTTTCGAGGTTGGCGGCGGGTGGCCTATGGCCCCCGATTCAGCCCACAACATTGTCTTCATTCTCACTCAATACGTATGGCAGGGAAACACGAACTACACGCTTGAGTTGTTCGACATGACACATTATGTTCGGGTTGCTTCCATTCCCTTTTCGACTACCGCACAACTCGGACTCAACGAGCCGGGTCGCATAGTCCGCTGGGGGTCGAACGGATTAGCCGTCAGTTTCAAAGGGGACAAGATCTATCTTTTTTCCGGACCATCCTTCGTTAGTGCAAACCAAGCCCGCCGATCAGCAAGGGAGAAAGTCACCTTGGGGCAGCCAGGTTCTGCGCAAGAGGCTGTTCACAAGGCGGAGCGCGACCCCATGCAGTAGAACTCTGACAGGCTCGTACTGCACCCTGCAACGAACGAGCACATGGTTACCGTTCACGACGGGTGGCACACTCAAGCCCGGTTTATGGCGGATGGCCCATTCAATCGCGCGCACTGTGCGATTGAGTGGGGGTAGCGATGCAGCCTGCGGTTCCCCGTTCCCGTTCGGGCGAGTGGGCCGGCAAAACTACAGATGGGCTTTCCCGTTGTGGCCGTTGCGGTGGATGTTGTCTGGCCCGTGGCCATTGCCGTTGCCGAACAGTCCCTCCGTGATATACGCGTTTGTCCGGATCCGGCTCATTTGCTCATAGAGGTATTGGCGAAGGTCGGCTACATCCAGGATGCGACTTCCATTGTTGAGGCGTGCGTATGTCAGGTCCTCTCTCAGACTTTCGCACACAGATAGCGCGATTTGCCTCTCATTCATGTTCATAACAAACCCCACATCAAACGACACTTCGAGCGATTCTAGGATGCCTTTTTCTTGCACCTTAAACTGTGCAATTGTGATCATCTCCGCATTTAATTCAAGATGGTGGGCCATTCAAGCCCCCGGGTCCCCAGACAGCGCGGTTTTACTGGCTGGAGTGGACGTCCGGTTTTGGCTTGAGTGGGGGATGTATGCCGGCGGCTGCAGGTTACGCTCAGCGCAGATAAAATAGGCGCGAGTGTTGGAACTTTACTCGAAAAGGACCGTTCCGATGGAACCTGCCCCTGCATTCATCGACGAGAAGATCAAGCAACTTGGAGACTGGCGCGGGAAGACCCTCGCGAAAGTGCGTACGCTCATCCACGAAGCAGACCCTGAAATCGTCGAAGAGTGGAAATGGGTCAAGCCGACTACGCCGGGGACGCCCGTCTTTTCCCACGGCGGCATCGTGTGCACCGGAGAGACGTACAAGAATGTCGTCAAGATGACCTTTGCCAAGGGCGCTGCGTTGAAGGACCCTTCCCGTCTATTCAACTCCAGCCTCGAGGGGAATGTCAGGCGCGCCATCGACATCCACGAAGGCGACAAGATCGATGAAGCGGCCTTGAAGGATCTCATCCGGGCTGCCGTGGCGCTCAATCTCAAGGGCAAAAGCAAACCGAAGCCCAAGCCAAAGTCCCAGCGAGCGGGGAGAATCTGAACATTCCCACCCAAGGTTCCCGCACCGAGGGTAGAATTTGTGCGCGAGCCGCTTCGTCCTGGAGGGCCCCTTGAACAAGAAGAAGCGCAAGAAGCTTCGTGGCACTGTCGAAAAAGTGATCAAGCCGATCATTCCGGGCGAACCCGAGAAAGCGCAAATTGGGATCGAGCAAGCGGACGAGCTGTACCGGGAGATTCGGGTCGAGAACGTCTTGACCGATGAGCACGGCGACAGCGTGAGCCTCAAGCCTGGGGCGAAGGTCGATGTTGTCGTCGAAGCGGACTCGGATGCAACCATGAAAAAGCCGGACTAGTCCGGCAGCCTGCGGGTCAAGCCGCTTTGTCTCGTCGTCCTAAGAGCTGGTTATACAGCTGACGGATGCGCTCTTGCCTGCATGGGTATTCGAGGATCTCCTCCTGGGTGGCAACGCCAAACGTTTCTTTTTCCAAAACGTTCAATTGTTCTTCCAGAAGGACAATAAGTTCTTCTCGAAGGTGCTGGGGAATCGGGGAAGCCATTGGGCACCTGCTCCTAGCAGTCTAACAACGCCTGCGAGCATGTCCATCCAAGTGATCCCCGACGAACTCAACCTGAGATGTGCTTCAAGCGGAGTGTAGAGGACAACACGGGTTCCCTTATACAGCGAAGACCTGATTGGCTCGTGTTCCAAGCGCTACTACCGTGGCGGCAAGAACGGAATAGCTGTTGGCCCGCGTCGAGGTTTGCCCCAAACCCGGCGCGGTTTATTTTGAACAGGGCCGGTCAGGCTCCCTACAAGACGGGATTGGTTCCTGGTCCACTCACGACGCGGTGGGAGTCCAGGGGTGAAGACGCGGCCACCAGCGGCGCACATTGCGACAGTAGTTGTCGTAGTCGGCGCCGAATTTCTTGCGCAGCGTGGGCTCTTCGTAGAAGACCACAAATAAATGAACGCCAATTGCTACGGCGATGACTGCGGCAATCGCAGTGGCGCTGGCGTGGCCGAAGACGATCCACAAGCCGATCCAGCCGGCGGCGAAGCCCACGTACATCGGATTGCGCACATAGCGATAGAAGCCGACGACTACCAGGCGCTGTGGCGGCGCAATGGGTGCGGGCGTGCCGCGGCCCGTCCAGCCAAAATCCCAAATGCAACGCAGCGCAACGGCGAATCCCAACACCGAGGGAATGGCTGCCAGCCAGCGCCAGCGGGCTTCGCCGGCAGTCTCGACGCGGAATCCGAGCCATCCGGGAAGAAGCCAGAACCACAGGGCAAAGAAGCCGGCGCCGACGGTTACTGCGGCAATCGTGCTCAGCCAGGGTGAATCGTGGTCGGCTTGTGGAGAAATGCCGGCGTTTGGCATGGGTCCTCCATCGGTTGCTGTGCAGATTCGCGGCCGGTGGCCCACTCAAACCCGGTTTTGGCTTGAGTGGGGCAGTTCGACCGCTGGACAAAGTCTTCCCGCCGCTCGTTCGGGTTTGCGCGCAGCCCACTCTGACTCGATCTCCACTCGTCGCTTGAACACCCCACTCAAGCCAAAAGCGGGCTTGAATGGGCCACCCGCGGCCGAATTACTGCGGCGGCGCCGCTGCGGCTGGCTTGTCGAACAGCTTGGGATCGATCTGCGGGTTGAGATGGACCTGGGTAAACGTGACGACGCTGGATTCCTTGCCGTCTTGCCGATTCAGGTGACGAGTTGGGATGCTCACGCCGTCGAAGGTCTTCCATTCGGAAAGGTCGGTCTCTCCATGGAATGGGCCCGCGTTGCTGGTGGCGGTGTAGGACTCGCGCAGCAGGACACCCGTCGAGGGATTGACGTACCAGCGCACCACAGTCCCGTCGGCGTTGACGTCGACGATCTTCGCGTCCACATTGCCGATTTTCTCGGAACCATTGGCGCTGAAGGTGAACTTGGGATCATCGACATGTCCAGCGATAAAGGTCGGGTCACGTTTGATCTGGTCGAGGCTTTCTTTTGCGCCAGAGGCAGGGATCGGCCGAACCTGTCCTTGTGCCGCCATGAAAGCGCTGGAAGAGGTGAAGACGACGGTCATCGGTCCCATCGGAGAATCCATGGCGAGGTGCATGCGATCCGGATAGACGATAGTAACGTCCACTTGCGATGCCGGTTCGTCCTTGGCCTGCTGGGCGAGTTTGGCCTGCATCGAGTGCACGGCTTTGAGTTTGGCAGCGCCTCCCATGGACTCGGCTACTTTCGCGGCCAGCGCCTTGCCCTCGGGATTCGAGCCGGCCGGCGCCGCACTTGGTGACTCCGCGGTGCCCTGTGCTTCCGCGGGAGGTGGAGGAATCGTGATGTCCACGTTGGTCACGGCGCCGAGAGTGGTGAGCGGCTTATCGAAGTCCTGAGGATTGCCGACCACCAGTACGGCAAGCTGATCCTCGTGCAGATATTTTGCCGCGACACGGTTTACGTCGGCCGCGGTCGCCTTCTCGATGCCGGCGCGGTATTGCTCGAGGAAATTCAGCGGATAGCCATAAAACTCGTATCCCATGCGCTCGCGCAAAACCTTGTCGGGCGTGTCGAAATTAAAAATGAAGGAGTTGAGGATGGAATCCTTGGCGCGCTTGATTTCCGCGTCGGTGATGGGATTTTTCTGCAGTTCGTCGACATCCCCGTAAAGTGCCTGGATGGCTTCGATGGTGCTCTGGCTCTTGGTTCCGAGCACGAAGCGCGTGACCCCGGGGTGATCAAAGGCCGTGCCGATTCCGCCGCCAACTGAATAGGCCAGGCCGCGCTTGGTGCGGATGTCTTGTACCAGTCGCGAGGAGAAACCGCCACCCATCACTTCATTGAAGACTTCGATGGCGAAGTAATCGGGATTTTTGCGGTCGGTGCCAAGAGTCACCATGCGCACATTCGACTGATTGACGTCTTCCTTGCTGACCAGGTAATAGCCTGGCTTGGCGGGGTGCGGTTCGATCTTCTCCCGCGGCGCGGCGGGACCCTTGGGCCAGGCAGCCAATGCCGCTTTGAGCCTTGCTTCCATGGCGGTGGAGTCGAAATCCCCGCTCATGCCAAGAATGATGTTATTGGGGTGGACGTATTTCTTGTGCCACTCGACGAGGTCGTCGCGCTTCACCGCCGATATGGTGGTGTACTCCGGTTGCCGGGCGTACGGGCTGTCGGCGCCATAAGCCAGTTTGAGGGATTCGCGGGCTGCAACCGAGGCAGGATTGTCGTTGCGGCGCGCAATCGACTCGTCCATTTGCTGTTGCGCTAGTTCGAGCTTGTCGGCGCGGAACTCGGGATTCTGGAGCAAGTCGACGACGATCTTGAAAACATCATCGAAGTCGCTCTTGAGACACGACCATCCCAAGGAAGTCGAATCCCCGCCACCACTGGTTTCAACCTTCGCGGCGCGCGCTTCCAGGTAGTCGTCGAGTTGGTCGCCGGTCTGCGACTTGGTGCCGCCTGTGCGCCAGACATCGCCGTAGAGATCAATCAGGCCAATCTTGGCGGCTGGTTCCTCGTGCGAGCCGCCACGAATGCGGATGGCTCCATCGATTAAAGGAAGTTCGTGATCTTCTTGCAGGAAGATCACCATGCCGTTGGGCAGTTCGATGCGCTTGGGTTCGGCCGGATGAAACGGGGGCAACTGTGGAATCGGAATCTGCTGCCAGTCGGTAGTTTGAGCGTTCGAGGGTCCAGCAGTCGCAAGCATCAGCAGCAGGAGAATGAAAGGCGCCATAAAACGCCGGAGTAGGGAAGAGGTCTTTAGAACGCAGGCCGTCATTGTGCACCTCCGGCGGAAGCGGGAGCCGATTTGACGGTTTCATTGATCCCCACCGTGCGATTGTTTTCGGTAAACGTCTGGTTGGCGACGCGACGAATGTCGGCCTTGGTGACTTTGTCGATGCGATCGACCGATTTGAACAGCTCGCGCCAATCCCCGTAGCGGGACTGGTAAATCGCCAGTTGTTGCGCGAGGCCGGAATTGTCGGCCAGGCCACGGATCAGATCCGCCTTGGCACGGGTTTTGATCATTTTCAGTTCGTCGTCGGTAATGTCTTCCTTCTTAATGCGGTCAATCTCGGCGTGAATCGCGTCGCCGAGTTCCTGCGGCGTGTGGCCGGGCACGGGAACGGCGTAAAACGAAAACAGGTGCGGATACTTGACGCCAGGCAGGCCAGAGAATCCGGCGGCAAACGCGGCGATTTTCTTGTCGCGGACCAGCGCCCGATACAGGCGCGAAGTGCGGCCGTTCGACATCAGGTCAGAGATTGCATCGTAAACGGCATCGTCGGGACTGCGGTAATCGGGCCGGTGATAGCCCTCGATGTAAAAGGGCTGTGCCGATCCGCGCAGCACTACGCGGCGCTCGGAGTTCTGCGGAGGCTCAGTCGTGGTGCGTTCGTCGGGCGTCGGCTTCGTGGGCAAGCGGTCGAAATACTTCTCGATGATGGGAATGGCCTCTGAGGCTTTCACGTCGCCGACCACGGCGACCACCATGTTCGAGGGGATGTAGTACTGATCGAAGAACTTCTGGGCGTCGGTGGCGGAGAAGGAGTTGAGATCAGACATCCAGCCGACGGTCGGCCGATGGTAAGGATGCGCCTGGAAGGATGCGTTGATGAATTGCTCGACCAGGCGGCCGACGGGGCTGCTGTCAGTGCGCATGCGCCGCTCTTCGATGACCACGTCGCGCTCTTTATAAAATTCGCGCATCACGGGGTGCAGGAAACGCTCGGATTCGAGGTAGGCCCAGAGT
>Ga0307474_10003379_pt1 | contig 11476 bp, 10 predicted proteins | sample atmos_gasesECM1C_2_FD_203312 | JGI IMG/M metagenome (GOLD analysis project Ga0307474, IMG submission 203312) | Hardwood forest soil microbial communities from Morgan-Monroe State Forest, Indiana, United States - atmos_gasesECM1C_05 | ecosystem: Environmental > Terrestrial > Soil > Temperate... | reverse complement strand
GAACCAGAAGCCACACTAGAATCATAGATTTGCTAGTGTCCTTTCGATTCCGAAGTTCGTAAACGAGTATGCCGTGCAATGATACGAACTTCGGAATCAGGACACTAGCGCGCGCTTTGGATGACCGTGGATACTGGTCGCTAGTGTCCGATTCCGCCACACTAGAGATAGGGGTCGTCGAAGTGGACGAACCTTTTATAGATCCAATGTCGTCCATCGTGACGGCGCCAGACCTTGCCGCACACGAGCTTTCCTGTGATCGTTCTGCGCGGAATCAGCACCGTGCACAAGTGCCAGACATTGGCCCAGGCCGGCTTCGGCCGGGTGCCCCACCAATCCGCAATCAGGCTTTCGCGTGTTTGCATGGCGATTTTTAAAACTCTGAATATCCGTCAGGTCGAACCAAACCTCTGACCACCGGTCAAGACCGAGAAAAAATTTCTCGGCACGCGCAGACATAACCGGTCCGGGCGATCATACAATTTGAATCGCCGGTTAAGCTTGATGGTTGCGGAAGACCTTAAATCGGGAACACCGACTTGAAGAGATTAACCGGAATTTATCGATTGTGAGACGAGGCCGCCCGTGAGACGGCCTCGCCAGAGGCGGTCCTTGCCCTGGTTTCGATTCGCTGCGCGCGACAGCCGAGAACAGACTACTTTTCGGCTTCGACGACGTAACGCCGTGTCACCTTGGTTGCTTTTTCACGGTCGGGCGCAAGGTCGGTCCAGGCTTTCGACTTGTAGAACGCCACCGCATCATCCAGGCTGTCCCACTCGACGATGCCCACGTTCTTGGGCGCGGGCGTACCTTCAATTTGCACAACCCGTCCGCCTGCGGTGCCTAAAGCCCGGCCATGGGCAGCCTCGATCGCCTTGCGGGCGACAGGCAGGTACGCGGCTTGCGCAGAAGGATTCAGAATCTCAATCTCGCTGACGGTATAGGCTTTTTTCTTGGCGCCCTGGGCGTGGAGGCCCTGAAGCGCGATGGCGCCAATTGCGATGCCTGCGAGCAATGTCATTGCATAATGGCTTTTCATGAAACTCTCCCAGTTGAATGCCGAATATCCGGCAGTCCATCGTACCGTCATTTCGGACACGGCGGTGAGCAATCTGGGGTCACCTCTGGTTTTGCGGGTATGAGAAATCGCCGCGAAGCGCTGAGCCGGCAGCCCCACGGACCGTTCAGTTATGTCAAAACCTCTGCCGCTTTCTAAGCCTCAAAGCGATGCTATCTTTACGCGCATGAGATGAGAGACCCACGTACCGGCTGTGCAAACCCGCAGGCTTAATGAAACGTAACAGACGGGTACGAAATTCGAGCGATCTCGCAACGCTGTCCTTAAAATTTTTTCCTTAATGCTTGAGGCAGACATTTTGAGTGGCAGTGTCGTGGGGATCGCTCGATGACGGAAGCCAGACATTTATTGCATGAGCTGAACGAAGCCATTCTCCGGGGGTCGCCCGAGAGTCGCGCCCGAGCGTTGTGGCATGCGACCGACCTGTTGATAGAAGGCCGTTACACCGAAGATCAGATCTGGATCTTCGGGGAGGTAATCGGACGCCTTGCGGAGGAAATCGAGCAGGCCGCCCGGGCCAAGCTCTCCAGGCGGCTGGCTCATTCCAACAATGCCCCTTCCAAAGTGGTCATGAACCTTGCGTTCGATGATGCGATCGACGTGGCGGGCCCGGTGTTGCAGCACTCCCGGCGGCTCGATTCCAAGGCGTTGGTCGACAACATCAGAACCAAGAGCCAGCCGCACCTTCTGGCAATTTCGAAGCGAAACTCCATTCCCGTCGAAGTGACGGACGAGCTCGTGACGCGGGGCAACCGCGAAGTCGTGCAATCGGTCGCCTCGAACAACGGCGCATCCTTCTCGGATTTCGGCTTCCTGCAAATGATCAAGCGGTCGGAGACCGACTCCATTCTCGCCGAGCATATCGGGCTGCGGAAGGAAATCCCGCGGCACATGTTCCAGCAGCTGATCGCCAAGGCATCCGACGACGTCAAGCGCAAGCTGGAACGGGAGCGCCCGGACATGGCCGACGAGATTCACGCGCTCGTCACCGATGTCACCGGGAAACTGCATTCCAAGTTCGGTCCTGCAACCAAGACCTATTTCGACGCCAAGAAGCACGTCACCGCGCTGCACCAGCAGGGACATTTGAATGAGAAGCGCGTACTTGCCTACGCGCTCGCGCGCAAGATCGAGGCCGTCACGGTCGGCCTTTCGCTATTGTGCGCGCTGCCAGCCGACGTGGTGGAGCGGACGCTGGTTCACAACAATACCGAGATGATTCTGATCCTCGCCAAAGCCCTCGACTTCGATTGGGGGACGGCGATGGCGCTGTTGTTCCTCGGCGCAGAGAACCATCGCATCGGTTCGGGCGACCTCGATGAACTCAAGCAGGAGTTCCATCGTCTCGATAGAGAAACATCCCTCGGCGTGCTGAAAGCCTATCAGTCGCGCAAAAACGCCGCCGCGGTCGAGACCGATCAGCGCCGCTTGCCCCAGCTGTACGCCTGACCTTCGGGCCCGTCGAACCTTGGGCACAGTAGCGGAGCTGAAAAGTCGATTGTAGGGAGATTGCGATCATCGAATCGGCGGCGCGCGCTCTGAGAGCGAACTGGGGCGGCGCTCTGCTCCTTCCTACAATCCTGATTAGGCGTGATTGGTATGCCCTTGACGTGGCTGGCGGCGTCGAAGCAGGTTAAAACCATCGTCTCACCGAAGGGTTTGACATGCTTGCCTCGCAGCGCGGCCTCTTCGATCTGCCGCGCGATATCTGCTACCTGAATTCGGCCTCGTACAGCCCTTTACCGCTTCGAAGCCAGGAAGCCGGCCGCGCCGCCGTGGGCCGCAAGGGAAGGCCTTGGACACTCGACCCTTCCTTCGCCTTTGGCCAGTATGAGCGTGCGCGACAAGCCGCGGCCCGCTTGATCAATGCCGAGGCGCGCGATGTCGCGTTGATACCCTCGGTGTCGTATGGCGTTGCCACCGCCGCCAGGCTGGTGACAATCCCGCCTGGCGCGCGCGTGCTCGTGCTTCAGAACGATCATTCCTCGCCGGTGCTGGAATGGCGAACGCGCTCGGACGCGCAAGGCTTTGCGGTCGAGACGGTCACCCAGCCCGATGACGGCGACTGGACCTCCGCCCTGCTTTCGGCGATCGAGCGGCCAGCGGCGCCGCGCCTCGCGCTGGCCTCGATCTCGTCGGTTCACTGGTCAGATGGCGGCCTGATCGAGGTTACGAAGATCGCCGAGGCGTTGCGGCGACAGGGCGCACTGTTTCTGATCGACGCCACGCAAAGTGCCGGCGTGCTGGCGATGGACGTCAAAAGCCTCGATCCGGATTTTGTGATCTTCCCGACCTACAAATGGCTGGTCGGGCCGTATGGCCGCGCCTTCCTCTATGTCGCCAGGCGTCATCAGGACGGCATTCCGCTCGAGCAGACCGCGTATGGCCGCCGCGACGTGCGTGCCGATAACGCGGTCTATCTTGCCGATATACGTTACGTTTCCAATGCCCAGCGTTTCGACATGGGCGAACGCGACCATTTCATTTCCATGGAAATGGCCTCGATCGGCATGGAGATGATGGTCGAGTGGGGGCAGGCGGCGGTCGCGGAACGCTTGGCGATGCTGACGGAGCGCATCGCCAATGGTTTGCGCGGCACGACAGTCCGCCTGCCAGATCGCCGCTTTCGCGCCCCGCATATTCTGAGCCTCGGGTTTGCGGAAGGTCTGCCGGCAGGCTTGGTCGAGGGATTGGCTTCGGAAGGCATTTACGTGGCGAAGCGGCTCTCGCGGATGCGCGTCTCGCCTCATGTTTTCAATGATGAACAGGACGCCGACCGCTTCGCGGCAGCGCTGGCGACAAGGCTTCAGGCTGCCAGACCCTAAAGTGTTATTGCGACGCAAAATCGCTACTTGGCCCGATTGACGGAACCTCCCGGGTCGACTGCGAGTTATCCAGTCCGTTGAACCTGGGAACCGCTGGTGGCGACTTACTCGTCAGAAGGAGGTTGCGATGACCCAGTGGCACGATACCATGGTGGACAAGCCCGAAATCGATGGTGCGGCCTATGCGGCGGGATGGACCGTGTCGGGTCTCGCTGTGCTTGGAACCATTGTTGCCGTCTGGCTACTCGGGATTTAGTCAAAAGTTCGGACTCCGATTGCGAAGCGCGGGGATCGCCTGAGCGATCGCGTCGCGGACCCCCATCAGGCTCGCCTGCGCAAGCCAATTCAGTGTAAATTCTCAACACTCACCAATCGCGCCGCGCCAGAACAGCGGGGTTTCGTTGCGTGCCCTCACAATTATTTGCCCGCCATAAATTGCAGGAGAATTTGCCATGGTTCGGATTGCGATCGTAATCATTGCGTTCCTGACGCTCGCGGGGACGGCTTTTATCGACATTTCGGTCGCTCGGGCCCAAAGCGCGGCGTTTGATAAATGCATGGCGAAATGCAAGCAGTCGGGCATCACAAACCAGTGCCCCAAGTGGTGTGAAAACAGGAGCCGCTGATAATGCGGCCGCTCTTGTTACGCGGGAGCCTTATCGCAGCTGAATGCCGATGACGCCCGAGCGCAGGCTGCGGAGTTGATTGATGCGCCCGGCTGACGGGTAGCTCGTGCTTACCGCGCGAGTTGGAAGGCGAGCACTACCCCCGCACAAGTAAATCCTCCTTGAACCGTCCCCCGCACCTCTGGACGAGGCGGCGTTCCCAGGACTATAAACTTAGGAAACTAAGCATATTGCGGAGTGCTGCGCATGCTGACGCCAGCGGAGAACGAACTATTGTGCCGGGTCGAGGGCGATGCGCCGATGGGGGCGCTGATGCGGCGTCACTGGGTGCCCGTGCTTCTGTCGGAACAGGTCGCAAAGGCGGATGGCGCGCCGGTGCGCGTCCAGCTGTTTGGCGAAAAACTCGTGGCGTTCCGCGACAGCGAGGGAAACCTCGGCCTGCTCGGCGAGTTCTGCGCGCACCGCAAGGCTTCGCTGGCTTTCGGGCGCAACGAGGAATGCGGGCTTCGTTGCCTCTATCACGGCTGGAAGTACGACGTCGAGGGCAACGTCATCGACATGCCCTCGGAGCCGAAAGGCAGCGCGCTGCCCGAGAAGACGAAACACCTTTCATATCCGACGCGCGAGGCCAGTGGCTTCGTCTGGACCTATATGGGGCCAAGGGACGCGATGCCGGAATTCGAGGCGCCGCCCTGGGCCCCGCATGATCAAGCAAGGGTGGCGATCGCGAAGGTCGAGCTTCCCTGCAACTGGGCGCAGATCATGGAAGGCCAGATCGACTCGGCGCATTCCTCCACGCTGCATTCTTCCGATATGCGCCCCGCCAAGGGCGATGCCGCGGCCAAGGGCGATCACTGGGTCCGCCCCTCGACCGACAAGAATCCCCGCATCCAGGTGCAACTCACCAACTACGGCATGCGCTATGCGGCGATCCGGCGACCGATCGTGAATGCGAATACGCATGACTATGTTCGCATCACGACCTATGTCGCCCCCTTTACCGCGCTGATCCCGCCCAACAGCACCTATAACCTGGCGAGCGTCATCGTGCCGCGCGACGATACCTCGAGCTACTTCCACTTCATCGCCTGGGCCGAGGGCGAACAGGCCGGCATCGATACCGACGCCTGGCGAAGGTTCTGTGTGCTTGATGTCGGCAAGGATGTCGATGCGCATTTCCGCCCAATCAAGCGTCACGCCCACAACGATTATCTGCAGGACCGCGACGCGATGGAGAACGGCAGTTTCACCGGGATCCAGGGCATTCCGAACCAGGACATCGCGATGTGGGAGTCGATGGGGCCGATCGCCGATCGAACCCAGGAGCGGCTCGGTGCGAGCGATATCGCAATCGTGCAGTTCCGCCGCCTGATGATCGATGCCGCCAGTGCCTTCCGGGAGGAGGGGAGGGTGATCGGCCACATCAAGCCACGGTTGGCGCAGGCAAAGCTGCGCTCCTACCAGGGCGTGGTCGAGAAGTCGGTTCCATGGCGGACGCTGGGCGCCTCGGACGAGGAGGTGAAGGTTCTCGCTGGGCTCGAGGAGGACGCTACCGACAAGGAAATGGCCGGCGCGATGGCGTAGCGCACGTTCCAATAAAATACTAAAGCATGTCCGGACCCGATTGTCCGCCGCTAGTGTCCCGTTCCGGCGTTCGTGTGACTTTGCCGCTTACGAACGTCGGAACCAAAGGGACACTAGTAGCTCCATGATTCTAGTTGGATTTGATGTTCCTGTTACGCACTCGCGAAGGCTAATAGGAAAGTCAAATCCGCCAGACTGGCGCCAATCGGGTTCGAGAACAGCCATTTCGGGGGGAGGATCGATTGCGCACCATTTTTGTCGCGGCCGTGCTGCTTGCCTGGCCGAGCTTCGCGTGGCCTGCGGAGACCCAGGACATCAACGTCATCCTGCCGCTCACCGGCGGAGGCGCGTTCCTCGGCAAGGCGGAGCAGCAGTCGCTGCAGCGATACGAGAAATTGGTGAATGCCACCGGCGGCATCCACGGCAAGACCCTCAAATTCATCTTCCACGACGATCAGAGCAGTCCGCAAGTCACCGTCCAGCTTGCCAACCAGGTGAAGGCCGGCAATCCACCGGTGATTCTGGGCTCGGCGCTGGTTGCGCTCTGCAACGCGATGGCACCCCTGATGAAGGAGGGCCCGCTCCTCTATTGCTTTTCGCCCGGAATTCAGCCGGCCGGTGGAAGCTTCGTCTACAGTTCGAGCACCTCGACCAAGGACCTTGCGGGCGCGCTGCTTCGTTATTTCGGCCACAAGGGTTGGAAAAGGGTGGCGCTGATCACAACGACGGACGCGACCGGACAGGATGCCAACCGCAATTTCAAGACGCTGGTGGGAAGCGAAGGCCACAAGGACGTCGAACTCGTCGCGGAAGCGCAGATGAACCCGGCCGATGTGAGCGCCGCGGCGCAAATCCAGCGGCTGAAAGGGGCCAACCCCGACGTGCTGGTGGCGTGGTCGACCGGAGGCCCTGTCGGCACCATCTTCAAGGCGATCCATGACGCAGGCGTGGAAGTGCCGATCGCGACCACCAATGGCAACATGACCTACGCGCAGATGATGCAATATGCGCCATTCCTGCCGAAAGAGCTCTACATACCCTCGGCCGATTGGCTCAAGCCGTCGCGGCCGGTCGAAGTGAGCGACGCCTCGAAAGCCAAGGATGCCTTTTTCGGGGCGTTCGAGGGCTCGGACGTCAAGCCGGACGGTCCGTCGACCTACGCCTGGGATCCCGCGCTTCTGGTCGTCGAGGCGTTGCGCAAGCTCAAGGCGGACGCGAGCGCGGACGATTTGCGTGCCTACCTGCGCGAGCTGAAGGGTTTTGCTGGCGTCAACGGCTATTACGATTTCAAGGCGGTGCCAAATCGCGGGCTCGACGAATCCAACGTCGTCATCACGCGCTGGGATCCGGCCGCACAGACCTGGGCCGTAGTCAGCGATCCGCTTGGCGTTCCCCGCACAGAGTGAGACCACTGGTGTGGCGTTCAATTCCGAAGTTCGTTAAACGAGTACGCCGCACGGTGATACGAACTTCGGAATTGGGACACTAGTGATCGAACTCCTGCAGATCTGCATTGGTGGGCTGGTGGTCGGCAGCATCTACGCCGCGATCGCGCTCGGCTTCTCGCTGGTCTACCGGGTGACCGGCGCGGTCAACCTCTCGCAAGGCGGCTTTGCCATCATCGCCGCGATGATCGGCTACACGCTCTCCGTCTCCTCCGGTCTGCCGCTCTGGTTGGCGATCCCTTGCGCGGTCGCCGCCACCGTTATCATCGGCGTTGCGCTCGGCACCTTTACGTTCGTGCCCGCGCTTGAGCGGCTGTCGAATGCCAATGTACTGATGCTCACCGCCGGATTGCTGACTGCGATCGAGGGCCTTTCGCTGGTTCTATGGGGCAGCCAGCCCTACGCCATGCCGCCCTTCTCCGGCGAAACACCCCTGGTATTCGGCGCGATCCGCCTGCCGACGCAAGCCGTTTGGGTCTTCGGCTCGGTCGCGCTTTGCGTCGCGGCACTATGGTATCTCATCGCGAAGACCAGACTCGGCAAGGGCCTGCGCGCTTGCGCCGAAAATCCCGCGGCCGCATCGCTGATGGGAATCAGCGTGGCGCGGATGACGCTGTTGAGCTTCGCGCTCGCGACCCTGATCGCCGCGATCTCAGGCGTGATGGTCGCGCCGACCACGTCGTTGCAGTTCGACACCGGTCGTCTGTTCACGATCTCCGGCTTTGTGGCGGCCGCGATCGGGGGGATCATGTCTTTCCCTGGCGCGATCATCGGCGGGCTTTTCCTCGGGCTCGCCACGCAACTGGCGACCGCATACATTTCCTCGCTGTTCTCGAACGCGATTGCTCTTATCATCCTGCTGGCGGTTTTGATCTTTCGTCCCTCAGGGCTTGTTCAGGGTTCAGTTGCCAGGCGACAGGACACCCGCGATGAGGTGAAGGCGGTCGGACACGCCGCCAGCCTTCCGGCAAGTCTCGCTTTGCCCCTGGCGGCGTTAGCGCTTGCGATCGCCATCCTTGTCCCGTTTGTCGTGACGGACAACGGCATCCTGAGCGGACTTGTCATCGCGCTCATCCTGTTCATGGCGCTGATGGGGTTGGATGTGCTGATGGGTTACGCCGGCCAGGTCAGCCTCGGCCAGGCCGGTTTCATGGCGATCGGCGGTTACACCTCGGGCTATCTTGCGATCAATTACTCTCTCCCGAGCTTGCTCTCGATCTTCGCAGGCATCGGCATGTCGCTGGCATGCGCGCTGATTCTTTCCGTCGTGACGCTTCGTTTGCGCGGTCTTTATCTCGCGCTGGCGACGCTCGCGTTCGGGCTGTTGGTGGATTCCTGCGCGGTCGGCTTTCTCGATATCACCGGCGGGCCATCGGGATTGGTCGGCATACCCTCCTTTTCGGTCGCGGGCTTCGAGTTCGCCACGCCCCGCGCAATGTATTTTGTGGTGCTCGCGCTCGACGTGATCATCCTGGCGGGCCTTGCCGGCGCGATGCGCTCCGGCTTCGGGCGGGCGCTGAAGGCGATCCGTTCCGACCAGATGGCGGCAGCCGCGCTCGGCATCAACATCATCAGATACAAGCTGGCGGCCTTCCTGATCAGCGTAACGCTCGCTTCGCTGGCGGGCAGCATGTACGCGTTCTTCTTCAATTTCCTGTCGCCGGAAATGGTCGGCACCGCTCGCTCGCTTGAACTTGTCGCGATGCTGATCGTGGGCGGCGAAAGTACGCTGTTCGGCGGCTTGTTGGGTGCGCTGCTGCTGACGTTGCTGCCGACGGTGTTTCAACCGCTGGCGATTTACAAGACCTTCGCAGCCGGTGCGCTGCTGGTCGCGAGCTTCCTCTACCTGCCGCAAGGCCTTTATGGCGCTGTAGTGCAGGCGACGATCCGGCTCGTGCGGTCACCGCGCGAGACCATCGCCAAGAACTCATCTGAAACCTCGGCGCGGGCGCTATGATGACGATGACGGACGCGCGAGCGAAAAATTCCACCGGGCCTGTTTCCGTGCTCGGTGTGCGCGACCTTGCGAAGAGTTTTGGCGGGCTGAAGGCCATCAACGACGTGTCGTTCGATGTCGCGCCCCACTCCATCACGGCCATGATCGGGCCGAACGGCGCGGGCAAGACGACCGTCTTCAACCTCATCACCAATATCCTGGCCAAGGATGCCGGGCAGGTCAGCTTTCTGGGCCGCGACCTGGCCGGCATGTCGGCGGTGACGATCGCTCGTTTGGGGTTGATCCGTACCTTCCAGGCAGCGCGGGTTTTTCCCGGCATGACCGCGATCGAAAACGTCATGGTCGGCGGCCATCGCCTCGCTTCGCACTCGCTCGCAAGCCAGACGCTCTGGCTTTCGGCGGCGCGAGAGGAAGAGCGGCGCATTCTCTGCCGCGCCGAGGAGATGCTGGAACTGGTCGGCCTTGCCGCATTCAGGGATACGCACGCCACCGAGCTGCCGATGGGCGCGCAAAAGCTGCTCGAGGTCGTCAGGGCTCTGATGGCGCAACCGAAGCTTCTGTGTCTGGACGAGCCGGCGGCCGGGCTCAACGATACCGAAACTGGGGAGCTTGCGAACTTGCTGCGCGCGATCCGCAGCCTCGGCGTTCCCGTCTTGCTCGTCGAACACAACATGTCGCTTGTGATGAACGTCGCCGACCATGTCGTGGTGATCGATTCCGGCGTGATCATCGCCCAGGGAACGCCGGCGGAAATTCAGAAGAATGCCCGTGTGATCGAAGCCTATCTGGGACGCGAGGGCCATGGCACTTCTTGAACTCAAAGACGTCTGCGCCGGTTACGCCCGCCATCGCGTGCTCGAGAACGTCGACCTGACGCTCGAGCAAGGTGAGATCGTGACGCTGCTTGGCGCCAATGGCGCCGGCAAATCGACCTTGGCGAAGGCGATCTCCGGGCTTCTCCGCGTCGAAGGCGGGAGCATCCTGCTTGAGGGGGAGCCGATCGAAGCCTTGATGCCGGCCGAGCGATTGCGCCGCGGTATCGCGCATGTGCCGGAGGGGCGGCAGATTTTCGCCGGCATGACCGTTGCTGAAAATCTCGAGCTCGGCGCTTATGCCGCCGCGGAAGCGGATCAGGTCGAACGGCTCGAATTTGTGTGGACGCTGTTTCCGGTGTTGCGCGAACGAATGAAGGATATCGCGGGCAATTTCTCCGGCGGCCAGCAACAGATGCTGGCGATCGCGCGCGGGCTAATGTCGAAGCCGAAGATCCTGGTGCTGGACGAACCGTCACTCGGCATCGCGCCGCTTCTGGTCGCCGAAATCTTCCGCCTGGTCGAGCGCCTGCGCGCGCAAGGAATCAGCATCCTGCTCGCGGAGCAGAACGCGCGCCAGGCGTTGTCGATTGCCGATCGCGGTTACGTCTTCGAGAACGGCAAGATCACGCTGCAGGGACGGGCGACGGATTTGCTCAATTCGCCCGACATCGCGGAGCGATATCTGGGCATGGGAAGGGCGGCCGAAGTCGCCGCAGGCGACGCGCTGGCTTCGAGGTTGCGGAATGTATTGTTTCCTGCTGTGACGCGAGCCGGCTAGAGCTGGAGTAGTTGAGATCCAGGGCCGCGCCTCGTCATTGCGAGCGCAAGCGAAGCAATCCAGGGTTTTTGAAAAACAGGGTTCATGGATTGCTTCGTCGCTTACGCTCCTTGCAATGACGAGGTGGATGCTTCCTCCGTATGCGTCGCGGGTCCGATGTGATGAACGAGGGAAGGACAATGACGATGGCACTCATCCGTATCGAGCCGAAGAGAGATACTGCGAGCGATCTCTATTACGTCGAGATCTTTCATCCCGCCGAATCCGAGCAGCCGTTCGTGACCACCGAGCCGCGCTACAAAACGGCGGCCGCCGCCGAGAACGACATCATCGCCATCATCGCGACCCGCGCTAACAACCCGCCGACG
>Ga0307474_10003378_pt1 | contig 11477 bp, 10 predicted proteins | sample atmos_gasesECM1C_2_FD_203312 | JGI IMG/M metagenome (GOLD analysis project Ga0307474, IMG submission 203312) | Hardwood forest soil microbial communities from Morgan-Monroe State Forest, Indiana, United States - atmos_gasesECM1C_05 | ecosystem: Environmental > Terrestrial > Soil > Temperate... | reverse complement strand
GCGACGTCGAGTTTGGGATCTATTGCTGATGACTTTCGGAAGAGTGCTTCGGCTCTTTGTGAGGTCTCAGGATCCGCGGATCCGCGGTTTCGCCTGGCTAACGCAAGTGCGTAATAGAAGTTTGCCAGAGCGTTCTCGGGGTTGTCTTGGGCGAAACCCTGCAGCTTCTGCTCGGCGCAAGGCAGCGGCGCGGAGGACGCTTGCTGTATCTTGCCCAGAAAGAGATACGGAGCGGGATTGCCCGCCTCGAGATCCGAGGCTTGGCAGAGACGCTGGGCTCCTTCTTCAATCGACCCGCTGGTGTACAGAGCAGCTCCCAAGCCGGCCAGCATCCTCGCCGAGTTTGGGTGCTGGCGTGAACCCTTGCCAAAGACTTCGATCGCCGGAGCGGCGGCTTTGTGAAGGAGCAGTTCGGCTCCCCACGAAAAATAATTCTGCTCGCTCCCGTCCAGTTCGGCAGCGCGCTCATACTCGTGCACTGCTCCCAATGGGTCGTTCAGACGCTCGTCGAGCTCGCCCAGCAAGCGATGCCAGCGGGCCTCGTCCTGCTTGCCTGGTTCTTTTTTACCTGCGAGCATTTGCTCCACATGCTCTTGGGCCTTAACGAATTCTCCGCAAGCTTTGTACGCAAGTCCCAGATCAAGTGAGTTTGCAAAATCTTGGGGGTTCGACTTATATGCAGCTTCCAGCAGCGGGAGCGCCCGACGATACTGACCCGAATCAAAGTAAAATTTGCCAAGTTGGCGGTTGGCCCCAAAACTTTGCGGATTCTTTTCCAGGGCGGCGCGAAGCGACGACTCCGATGGCTCCGGGCCCGCTCCCAGGCCAGACGTTGTTGCGGATTCAGGCGTGTGGTCTCCGGCAGAGAGGTTCACCGTCTCCTTGGCCAACGCTTCGCCGGTCCGCATCCGGGTTTCAGATCCATGGCCGCCCGATCCGGTGGAATCGGTGATTCCCGCCACCGTGAAACTCGGCCGATCATCAAGCTCAATGCCACCTGTAGGCGACGTTCCGGTCTTTGCAGCGGAAGCAGATTCGTGCAACCTTCGAAGGACGAAATCGCAATGCTTCTTTTCCCCTGGAACCAACTCGAGGGATGATTCAACAAGATCTTGAAAACCTGCTTTTCCCAATTTGATTGTGTAATTGCCCGGTGTGCCAGAGACACGGAAGACGCCCTCTGCATTGGACTCCGCTTTAGTTGAACCTGGCCCATTCCGCGATTGAAGAAGAACAGCAACCCCTTCTACGGACCTCCCGTCCGAATCCCTGACTTGGCCTTCGATCTCGGAAGTTACGGTGGAAACGTCCTGTGCCAGTGCGATGGACAGAAACATCGTCAAACCCGCAGTGAAAACCCGAAGACTCGAATTGCCTCTCATGCTTGAGGAATTGCAAGCGGAGCTGTAGGGTTCGATATTACCAAGCGCGAAGGTTGAGCGACCAGCGCGAATGCACAAGGTGGGGACCGCAAGCCCCGAAGTTGGAGGCAGCAATCCTTAACTTAAGTTGACGGCAACTTCAAGGGCTGAACGGTGAACAAGTTATCCGGCAGCCTGATTTCGCAAATCGTCCAGCAGCTTAGCTCCGCTCCGGAGTATAGTGGACCGCCGAGACACGGACCTCGCTAACGAGATCTCTTGGAGGAAACCCATGCGAAGCAGGCAGTTCGGATTCATCCTGAAAGAAGTGTTGATCACTCTTGCCCTGACATTTCTCTTCGCGCTGCTGACCCCGGGTGCCGCGTTGGCGGGCACCGAGAAGGTTCTCGCCGTTTTCGACTCGCCAACTGCTCCCTCAGGGGCCACAGGAACTCTGGTTTTTGACAAGTCCGGCAATCTCTATGGAACCAGCACCGAAACCGGCGCGATCGGTCACGGTACCGTCTTCGAGGTCAAGCACAACCGTAACGGAAGCTGGACCACAGATGTGCTCTACAGATTCACCGGGGGGCTCGATGGCGGGGCTCCCTTCGCCGGAGTCATCTTCGACGATTCCGGCAATCTCTATGGCACAACGACCCGTGGCGGGAGTGCCGATGCAGGAGTCGTGTTTAAGATGTCACCGCCGAGCGGCGCGAGCACAACTTGGACCGAGACGGTGCTCCACACTTTCAGCGGTGGAGCCGACGGCGGCCATCCCTATGCTGGCCTGATCTTTGACAAGTCGGGCAATCTCTACGGCACAACGGTTGGAGGAGGAGGAAGCCCCCTCCTGGGGACTGTTTTTCGACTAGCGCCGCCTACTTCCGGAAGCGGGGACTGGACAGAGACTGTGATCCACACCTTCAGCGGTCGGGACGACGGCGCCAGTCCTTTCGCGGGGCTGATTCTTGATGCATCCGGCAATCTCTATGGCACGGCGTATGCGGGCGGCACTGTGAACCAGGGTGTCGTTTTCGAATTCATGGCACCATCGGGTGGAAGTACAGAGTGGACCGAAAGCGTACTTTACAACTTCACGGGCGGCCCCGACGGTCGCAACCCGTATGGCGGAGTAGTGTTCGACAAGTCCGGAAATCTTTACGGCACCACCTCCTTTGCCAAACTGGAACTATACGGGAGCGTCTTCGAGCTGTCCCCGAACACAGATGGGACTTGGACGGAGACGACCCTCGCCAACTTTAGTTGTACTGAGGGCTCGCCTTATGCAGGACTGACGATCGACGCTTCCGGCAATCTGTACGGTACAAACGGCTTCGCTGCCGAATTCCACTGGGGCGGTGTATTTGAGTTATCCCCGACTTCGAATGGCTTCGTTTTGTCGGTACCATGGCGACTGATCGGCTTGGGAAGGACTCCCTACGCTGGAGTCACTCTCGATGCAGCGGGAAATCTTTACAGCGTCACCCAAAACGGCAGCGATAACTACGGCATCGTGTTCGAGGTTATCCAGTGAATTCATTCAGCTGAACTCAATGGGCTCCGGAGGAACCGGAAGCCAGATTTCTTTGAGAATTGCTTGGCGTTGGCTGCTGTGCTGCCCGGCATGGTGATACTGACTTGACGGGTATCCAGAGCTTCGAGAATTTCGCTGGCGAGAATGTACTGCAACAGTTGCCTGTGTCGTATTAAGCCGCGTCATTGCGCACCTCGTTTTCGGCTTCTTCATCCAATTCGGCGATAAGCGCCTTTAGATCGCGGTCAAGAAGCCTCGCTGGGTCCACATCGAAGTATTCGTCATTTTCCACTTTGGCGACGTGCTTGCCATCGACCTTGTAGATTTCGATTGTGACGGTGCACCTCAAATCGTCTTGCTTGATAATCATTGTGTTGCCCCTCTCAGTTGATTTTTTCCGCCATCCGACGAGTCAGGATTGCTCTGACCCGCCGGTGGGCTTTACTGCTTGTGTGTGTTAGCCGCCAGAAATTTCTGGATTTCTTTGCGGGAATATCTGACGGATTTGCCGATCTTGAGGTAGGCGAGGGGATAGCGCTTGCCCTTCTTGCGAATGCGCCACATTTGCAGCGTTAAGGGCGAGATGCCTAACTCGGCTGCGGCTTGTCGTGTGTTTAGAAGTTCCGGCTTGTGTGCGTGCTGCATGAGCACACACTAGAACGAAGAGTCATCCCAGAGATATGTAACGAGATCGCGCGACCTCATTACAGCGAACAAAACGACCAAACGTCAAACAAACGTCAAACAAACGTCAAAACAGCGCTTCGGAGTGCTTGCCGAAGCGCTGCAAATCGCTAGATTTAAAGATGGTGGGCAGTGCAGGACTCGAACCTGCGACCTCCTGCTTGTAAGGCAGGCGCTCTAACCAACTGAGCTAACCGCCCCTGCTGTATCGCTCCGTCACTTCATGGTGCGAGGACTGTACGTGCATCGAGGAGAGGACACATCGAGTATACGGAAGTTTCGAAAAGCGGGTCAAAGCGCCCGACCGACAAGAGCTCTATCACGATCGTCGCGTAAGGCGAACGGATTGACCGCTAAAGTCCGGACCCAAGACGCCAAACCAATCGCTGCTGCAGACCCGTTTCGGCGCTGCTCCTTAGGCAATGCCCTGCTAGACTGGGCGGGTGCGGCGGTTAATCGTCAATGCAGACGACTTTGGCTTCACGTCGGGAGTGAATCGCGCCATCATTGAGGCGCACACGCGGGGGGTTGTGACTTCGTCCACTCTAATGGCGAATGGCACAGCGTTCGCCGAGGCAGTTGAACTGTCGAAAACGGCGCCGCGGTTGAGCGTAGGTTGCCACGTTGTCCTGATTGATGGAGTACCGATCACAGCCTCGCAGAAGCTGTCTTCCCTGACTGCCGAATCCGCCTCCGGGCGCTTTCGGGGCAACTTGAAAGCTTTCGCCGTGCGCGCGATCGCCGGACGCATCGACGCCGATGAGGTTGCGGCCGAAGCCACGGCGCAAATCCGCAAGATTCAGTCGGCAGGAATCAGCGTCACTCATATCGATACCCACAAGCACACTCACTTGTTCCCGAGCATCCTGCGACCCCTGTTGCGAGCGGCTGCTGATTGCGGAATTCGTGCCCTGCGAAACCCTTTCGGCCCCAGGCGGCCGCTGCGCTCCGCCCAACTGCTCGCGCGGCCCGGGTTGTGGACCCGTCACGCCGAAGTTCGTATATTGCGCACGTTCGCGGGCAGATTCCGCGACGCGGTTGATCGGCAAGGATTCGCCACGCCCGACGGTACCTTGGGAATCGAAGTGACCGGAACGCTTGATGAAACCCTGTTTCAGGCGATTGCCCGCTCGATTCCAGAAGGCACGTGGGAGTTCGTCTGCCATCCTGGCTATAACGACGCAGACCTGGAGGCAGCCAGGACTCGCCTGCGCGAGTCGCGCGAGACTGAACTCCGCGTTCTGACTCTTCCGGCCGCCCACGAGTTGCTCGCAAGGGAAGGAGTGGAGCTGATTTCCTATCGTGAGCTACTTGCAAAAACCAGCTAGCCCGAGCAGCGTCTACGGTCGCGCAGAATAGGAGCTACGAAGATGGTCCGCACCCCCAAAGGCTGAGGTACTCTCGTAACAAATCCGGTTAATTCCTAGTAGTATGATGGGTTAGACTTCGGGCCATTTGTGTTCACCGGCAGGAGGTTCGTCAATTCATGTCGGCTCAAGGGTCAGCGCCGCGTGCGACTATGGACTTGAAGGTGCGCGTCTGGGGAATGGGCGCCAGTGGTCAGCCTTTTTTTCAGAACGCGACCGCCCAGAATGTTAGCGCGACAGGCGCCTGCATTTTCGGCATTGAGCCCGAACTCAAGGTCGGCGACGTGATCGGCGTGCAATACGAGGGCAAGAAGGCCCGTTGCAAGGTGATCTGGGTTGTCGATGCCGGCGCGCTCAAAAAAATCCAGGTTGGGGTTCAGTTGGTTGCTGAACAAGAGTGTCCCTGGGCTACCGTTATTCCTGGAGACATGAATGTCGAAGAGCGGACCAAGCAAAGTCACGACAACCGCAGGAAGTACGCTCGTCACAAGATCTCCTTCCCGCTCGAACTTCGTGACGAACGCGTCAATACGCCTCTTCGAGTCAACGCTACTGATGTCAGCGGCAATGGGTGTTATGTAGAGACCGTGATGCCGCTCAACGTTGGCACGGCCCTACGTGTAGATTTTTGGATCGAAGAGGAAAAACTCACGCCGACTGCAATCGTTCGAACCCGTGATCCCGGCGTCGGCATGGGCATCGAGTTCACCGGCTTGCCCGATGAAGGTAAGAAGCGCCTTCAGGCGCACCTCGACAAACTCGATCCAGCCGTATCCCTGGGCCCGAAAAGCGGCGACTAGCATTTGTTCTGCGACATCTCCTCCTTGATCTTCGTGTAAAATCTGCAACCGCCACGCTTTCCGGCCATCGAATCACGCAGCCATAGAACGGCCTTTTCACAATGAAAATTGGAATCACTTGTTATCCGACATACGGTGGCAGCGGTGTGGTAGCCACAGAACTTGGACTGGAATTGGCACAACGTGGCCATGAGATCCACTTCATCTCGTACGCTCAGCCCATCCGATTGCGTGGTGCGGAACAGAATATTCACTACCACGAAGTCGAAGTCTCGCGATACCCGCTGTTCGACTATCCTCCCTATGATCTGGCGCTGGCGACCCGCATGGCCGAGGTGGCCCAACTTTATGATCTTGATCTGCTCCACGTGCATTACGCCATCCCTCACTCGGTCAGCGCGCTCCTGGCAAGGCAGATGCTGGCTTCCGGCCCTCGCGGCCGCCGTCTCCCTTTCGTTACCACCCTGCACGGAACTGATATCACCTTGGTAGGGCTCGACCGTTCCTATTTGCCTATCACTCGATACTCCATCGAGCAGAGCGATGGAGTGACCGCCATATCCAACTACCTGCGCGATCGCACGCTGCGCATTTTCGACGTAAAGAACAAGATCGAGGTGATCTACAACTCAGTGAATTGCGACGTCTATCGTCGCGATCCGGTGGCAATCGCTCAAGTGCGACGTGAGTATGCCCCCAATAACGAACGCCTGCTGGTGCACCTTTCTAACTTCCGTCCGGTGAAGCGGCTGACCGATGTCATTGAGATTTTCGACCGCGTGCACAAGCAAATTCCTTCAAGACTACTGCTTATCGGGGACGGCCCCGACCGATCTGTTGCGGAGTGGCTTGCCGTGCAGAAGGGCATCCACGATGACGTTCTGTTTCTGGGCAAGCAGGATCAAATCCAGGACAAAGTTGCGATCGCCGATATCATGCTTATGCCTAGTGAACTGGAGTCCTTTGGGCTAGCTGCACTCGAGGCGATGGCGTGTGAAGTCGTTCCTATCGCGACCCGCGCCGGAGGAGTTCCGGAAGTGATTGAGCACGGGAAGAGTGGTTATCTCGCCGATGTCGGCGATGTGGAAACGATGTCACGCTATGCTCTCGAATTGCTACGGAATGAAAACCTATTGCGAGAGATGGGCAGGGCGGGCCGCGCCACGGCTCAGGAGCGCTTCTGTTCCACAAAAATCGTGAAGCAATACGAAGACTTCTACCTCCGCGTACTCGAGCGCTCTGCGTAGAAACCCTCAGGAACTGAGCTCGCTGCCTGTACCAGAGGCAAGCGGATGCGAATGAGCGTTCCCTTCCCCTCGTGGCTATCGATGGTCATGCGTGCAGTGTCGCCGTAGAGCACCTGTAACCGCTCGGAAACGTTCGCCATGCCGATGCCCATGCCAGACCAACTACTACTTTCGTCCAGTTGCGCTCCGCCCATGCCGACGCCGTCGTCCTCGACCTCGATGATCAGCCGGGAATCGGTTACACGGCTTCGCAAGTAGATGCTGCCGCCCTCCACCTTGGGTGAAAGTCCATGCTTGATCGAATTCTCTACCAACGGCTGGAGCAACATGCTGGGTACTACGATATCGAGCGAAGCCGGATCGAGTTCTTTGACGACGCGCAGTTTGTCGCGTCCGAATCGCACAACTTCGATATCGAGATAGTTGTCGATGAATTCGAATTCATCCCGCAGCGGCACAAACGCCTCGCTGGTATTGAGAAGCCGGCGGAGAATGGTGGCCAGCTTGAAGATCACGTCGCGCGCCATATCGGGATCGAACCGGACCAGGGAAGAAATCGAATTCAAGGTGTTGAACAAGAAATGTGGATTTACCTGATTCTGCAGCGCCTCCATGCGTGCGTGCAGCAATAAGCGCTCTTGTTCCTCAAGTTTGATCTGAATCCGCACGCTGTTAAAGATTTTCAATTCGATCCCGATCGCAATCACCGAGGTGCCATAGATGGCAATTTCTACCCACAAATTCTCTGGACTCTCCAGTGTGAAGATCGAATGTGGAAAGTAGTGCGACAACTCGGTTTGCACGAAGCGCAGCGCGACAATCGTCGTGAAAAACATGATCTGCCAGTCGAACAAGCGCGGCTTAGGCAGATTCCGACGGATCAAGCGGTAGATACTGAGATCGATGAACGGAGAAAACGACCAGATGTCGTCCCTGTCAAGCGCCAACGTCCTCAACTGGCCGGCAATAAAGCCGCATAACACAAGAAATGGCAGCTGAGCCCACTCTCCGTGAAGCAACCCTGGGAAGCCCATGAGGACTCCACCGAGCACTCCCGACCATCGCCCGCCAATGACTCCGAGCAGCAAAGTCGTCTCAAAACCCAAATCGCCTGCCAGAAAGCTCTTTTGTGCGATCCGAATCCCCGCGCCTGCCATGATCGGAAGGCTGAACCAGAGAACGAGAAGACTCTTTTGCCGTAGGGTGCGCCCTTCGCGAAACAGCAGTGATTTGAATTCCAGTGACCTGACGATACTGCTGGACACGGCTGCGGCAACGCCCAGTTTCAGCAGGAGTTGGATGAGGATGAGCCGCGGTTCCATGGGATCCGTTTCGCGTGAGCCCGAGCAAACAGGCGATCAGAAAACTGTAGCACGAAGCACCGCGCTCAATAGCCCTTCAGCTTATCTACAACGTATCGCAAGGACTGGCCCCCGAGATAGCGGCGGAGATTGTCGGAGAAAAGATCATAGTGCCGGTACCAGAGCTTGTCAGTGAGGCCAGCGGTGTGTGGAGTAATCAGCAGGTTCGGGGCCGCCCAGAGCGGCGAATCCGCAGGCAGCGGTTCCTGATCGAAGACGTCGAGCGCAGCGCCCCCGATGCGGCCCTGACGCAAAGCGTGCTCCAGTGCGACTTCGTCCACTTGAGGCCCTCGTCCCACATTGATGAGATACCCATCGTGCTTCATTTTGGTGAAACGCTCGGCGTTCATGAGTCTCTCGGTCTTTGCGAGCAGCGGTGCAGCAAGCACGACATAGTCCGATTGACCAAGTACGGCGTCGAGGTCCAATGGAGAAAATACTGCCTCTATCCCTTCTGGTCTTCCCTTCTCTGGGTGCTCACGCACGGCGATCACGCGCATACCCAGCGCCGAAGCCATTTGTGCAACCCGGCTCCCGATACTTCCAAGTCCGATTAATCCCAAGGTTGCTCCCGCGACTTCGCGCAGACGAGGACTTTTTTCAGCGATCGCTTGCTGCCCCCAAAGGCCTTTTTCCTGCATGAGGGCGGCCTGGGGAATCTTTTTCGCCAGAGCAAAGATCAACGCCATCACGTGCTCGGCGACAACTGGGCCATGCACTTCGCGTGAATTTGTAATCACCACGTCACTCTTGATCGATTCCGGGAACAGTAGTTGATGAACTGCGGCGGAGGGGGCGTGAAGCCAACGCAACTTGCCGGCCAGAGCAAATTGCGCCGGTCGAAGCGAAAGGGTAAAGATCACCTCCGCTTCGCGAAGATGCTCTTCGATCCCCTCATAGCTGTTCCGAATCACGATCTCCAGGGAAGGAAATTCTCTCGCCAGGCGCTCTCCAAACCAGTCGGGAACGTTCCACAAGTCTAGCCTGTGATGCACCACAATCAGCAGTTTCATCGTTGCGAATGATTTAAACACAACCTCCCCGCGTCAGAATCGCCGCCCGAGAGTCCTTCCCCTCGAGACGTGGAACCTAAGAGCCGATCTCGGAGTCTTCGGCACTGTCGTATGCGAGCAGTCAGTTTGACGGGAGTCAGAATGCACCGCATTTGTCGAGCGCTGGCGGGTGTAAATCTAAATTGTGTGAACGGCCATCCGAAAAGAAGCCGACGAAGTGGTCCGCTGGCTGGAACCAATACCGACATCACTAGGCAGATCGATGCCGAAGGATAGTTGCGCCAGAACAAAGATATTATTCACGAAATGGGCAAACTGGTTGCCGCGTAGCGGAGCGCTTCCGTTACACCGAAGCAGTTCCGCACCGTTCCCGATATCGAGTGCGGCTGCCGCAAGCGTCGGCGCTTGACGATCCACGAGCATCACCGAGAAAGCTCACTTATTCCGGAGGCTTCTCGACTAAACTTAATCAAGGAAAATCCCCCATGAACATCCACTCCGTCTACCTTTTCCTGTGTCTGCCGTTCCGCCTGAAGCGCAGCGCTCGTCTTCGTGAACAATTTTCCGATTGCGTGTCTGTGCTGGACGTCGGCGGCACTACCCCCTATTGGCGCGCTATGCCCTGGCGACCTCCGAGCCTGTCGCTTTTGAACTTGAAGCCTTCGGGAGAGCCGATTCCCGGCGTGAAAGAAATCTACGGCGACGGCTGCGACATCGACTATCCGGATCAGTTCTTCGATCTTGTGATGTCGAACTCCGTGATTGAGCACGTGAAGGAGCAAGAGAAATTCGCCAAAGAAATGCTCCGCGTGGGAAAACGGGTCTACTGCCAGACTCCGGCCAAGGCATTCCCGATCGAGCCTCACTACTTGGGGCTGTTCGTGCACTGGATTCCGCAACGCTGGTTTACCCATTTCGTGCATCGCTACCTGACCTTGGATGGGTGGATCACCCAACCCACGCCCGAGATCACCGCCCAACTCAAGGAGAGTATCCGACTCCTGTCGAGGCGCGACGTCGAACGACTCTTTCCCGGCTGCGAGATTGAAACCGAGCGAGTTTTGGGTTGGCCGAAGTCCTACATCGTCACGCGGGGAGCGATCGCCGACGGATGGAAAGTCTTAGAGACAAGAAAATCTGCTTAAATGTTGATTCGCTGCCAGCCCGCGATCCTTTGAGCGAGATTCAGCACGACTACCAACAGCGGCTGGGATGGTTACGATCCGACTCGGAAGAAATACACTGGGAAATTCGCCGGAGAAAGGGAAACCGACAGAGTCTGTATCCAATGCTGCGGCTCAATCAACCGGGTTGAAACCGTAATCAGCCAAAAGCTAGTTCCTTGGCCCTTTGCGCCGCTTTCACGACTGCTTTAATGAGTGTGACTCGCAGCTTGCCTTCTTCTAACTCCATAATGGCGTCGATCGTGCACCCTGCCGGCGTAGTCACTGCGTCTTTCAGCAATGCCGGATGATCTCCCGTTTCCAGGACGACTCTCGCCGCTCCTAGCGTTGTCTGCGCAGCAAGCAGAGTAGCGATGTCGCGCGGCAAACCGACCTTCACACCAGCCTCCGCCAGCGATTCCAAAATGATGTAGATGTACGCAGGACCGCTAGCGGAAAGCGCCGTTACCGCATCCATGTGCTTCTCATCTACTACGACTGTTCTTCCCACCACGTCGAACATGTGACAGGTGAGGGCAACGTCCTCGGCGGTCGCGTGCTTCCCTTTGCAAATTGCCGTCATCCCGCTTCCCAGCAGGCAGGGAGTATTCGGCATGGCGCGCACGACGGGAACCTTCGACGGCAAGTTCCTTTCGATCATGGAAGTCGGCACCGAGGCAGCGACGGACACAATTACCTGGTCAGGTGTTACATGATCTCTTATCTCCCGCACCACATCCTCGACCACTTGCGGCTTTACCGCGATCACAATGATATCGGCGCCCTTCACGGCCTCCGCGTTATTGGTCCCAACCTTAACTTTGAATTTCGGCGCCAGCGCCCTGGCGCGTTCCGCATGCGCAACCGTCGCGCGCGTGGACTTTGCGGAAAGCCGCCCGCTTTTCAGCAGTGCCTGCAGAAGAATCCCGCCCATTTTTCCAGCG
>Ga0307474_10003377_pt1 | contig 11485 bp, 9 predicted proteins | sample atmos_gasesECM1C_2_FD_203312 | JGI IMG/M metagenome (GOLD analysis project Ga0307474, IMG submission 203312) | Hardwood forest soil microbial communities from Morgan-Monroe State Forest, Indiana, United States - atmos_gasesECM1C_05 | ecosystem: Environmental > Terrestrial > Soil > Temperate... | reverse complement strand
AAGCGGCGCAACAAGACATGAAGCAGTCGCTGGCCGCCCAGCCAGAAATGACGCATCCTGCGGACGGAACTAGGCGCAACGGGCTGCCGGCTGAGGCCTATGCCGTCGTGCCGGGTACGCGGGTGCTGGTGCGGCTGGAGGACGATCTGGGCACCGGCGACACCAAAGCGGAAGGCCGGCAGTTCAGTGCGCGGACGCTCGAGCCGATGCTGGCCGGAAGCGGAATCTATCTGCCATCGGGGGCGCAGATTGTCGGACACGTTGCCCGCGTTCAGCCAGCTGGAGTTGCGGGACGCGCGAAAATTTGGCTGGTGTTTGATGAGATTCGAACCAAGTTCGGGCCGCTGCCAATCGTGGCAAGCGTGGTGGGTGTGCCAGGTGATCAGAGCGTACGGACAACTCCCGAAAAAGAAGGGCTGATCGAAGGCAAAACCAGCACGCAGCAGGCTGCGGGACAAGCCGCCGCGGAAGGGGCCGGAATGGGCGCGTTGCATGGAATCAAGGACAAGAACGCCAAGGAGGCGGCAGAAGGCGCGGCGGAGGCGGCGCTGGCGGCGTACTTGATGGAAGCCGGGCGAGGACACGAACTGCAGTTGGTGAAGGGTTCAAAGCTGGAGATTGAACTGGATCGCGCCTTGTATCTATTGAGGGAATAAGGGCCAGTGAATAGCCGTGGCCGGAGCCTAACGGTCGCCGAAACGGACGCGGTTGGCCGGCACCGCTGGCTGTTGCCTGTTTTGCTCCTTGCTGATCGTTACTGCCTTTGTATCAACGCAAAAATCCCTGAAAATTGAGTGATTCTGGTAGCCGTGGCGCCATATTACGCAGAGTGCTGAGACGAGCGGAGCATCTGCCGTTCGTACTATTCCGCTAATCGGGCCGGATGGCGAAGATCGTTTACACACGAATCCGCATGAAGACAGAAATCTTAAGAGAGACATCCCTTCAAGGCAATTTGGCCAGAATGCCTATCTTCGGGAAGCTGCAGGTCATCGTGCTGGTATTTGCGTGCGTTTTTTTTGCATTGCTGGGACTGGTGTATTTCAGTTTGGGTTTCAGTTCAGCGGCGCGCGCGTATGTGCAAGGCGAAGGAACCTGGTCCAAGGCGCAGAAAGAGGCAACCATCCGCCTGCAAAGGTATGCAGTCTCGCCTGACGAGCGAGATTACCAGGCGTACCTGGATTGCCTTTCGGTGCAATTGGGCGACCGGATGGCCAGAGAAGAGATGGAAAAACCGGATCCGAATTACAAGACGATGTATGCGGGATTCCGACAAGGGAAAATTGCTGAAGCAGACATTCCGGGGATGATTACGTTGTTCCGTAAATTCCGGAAAACCAAAGAAATCGATACTGCCGTGCAAATATGGACAACTGCTGACGGTTATATCGAGGAATTTCGCGAGCAAGGCACGCAGTTGCATGAAGCGATCGTGGGAAAATCGGCGAGCAACGACGAGATCGCTGACCTGACGCACAAGATCGAAGAAACGGACGCGAAGTTGACGCCGCTAGAGAACGATTTCTCGGTGGCGCTTTCGGCCGGGGCGCGGCGCGTAGAAGGATTGCTGAACATCGGACTGCCGCTGTCCGGATGCCTGCTGCTGGGATTGGGCGTGATCGTATCTTCGATCATGGTGCAGCAGGTCGAAGCGAGCGTGGCGGAACGCAGTAGGGCAGAAACGGCGGCGCAGGAAAGTGAAGAGCGCTACCGAGAATTGCTGGAAAATGCTAATGACATCATTTATGTGCACGATCTGGATGGAAATTTTGTTTCGTGGAACCGCAAAGCGGAGGACTTGAGCGGCTACAAGATGAGCGAAACGAAAGCCCTACGCATTACTGATCTGGTGGCACCGGAGGATCTTGCGCTGGCAGAAGAGATGCTGGCCAAAAAGCTGACCGGGCAAGGCGGCGCGCCGTATACGCTGCGGCTGGTTGCAAAAAATGGAGATCGCCACGAGGTGGAAGTGAGCAGCCGGTTGCTCTATGAAAACGGTCAAGCGACGGGAGTGCAAGGAATTGCGCGGGATTTGACGGAGCGGCGGAGGCTGGAGGCGGAGCTGCTGCAAGCGCAGAAGATGGAAGCAGTCGGGCGGCTAGCCGGCGGGATCGCGCACGACTTCAACAATATTCTGATGATCGTACGAGGATACGCGGAAATTTTGCTGGAAAAGCTGCATCCGGATGATCCGCTACATGGCCAGACGGCGCAAATCATGAAAGCGGGCAACCGAGCGGCGGAATTGACCCAGCGCCTGCTGGGATTCAGCCGGAAACAGGTGTTCGAGCCGAAAATCTTGAACGTGAATGACGTGGTAAGCGAAATATCGAAGATGCTTCCGACGTTGCTGGGCGCGCATGTGGATTTTTCACTGGATTTGTACCCCAACGCGGGCAATGTGAACGCGGACCCGATCCAGATGGAACAGGTGCTGATCAATTTGGCGGTCAACTCGCGCGATGCGATGCCACGGGGAGGAAAACTGATCATCAGCACCGCGGCGCGTGAGCTGGAACGTGACGAAAACGGCGAGCAGCAGTTGGCGGTGGTGCCGGGAAGATACGCGGAAATCTGCGTAAGGGATTCAGGATGCGGAATCGACAAGGAAACGGTCCGCCATATCTTCGAGCCATTTTTCACTACGAAAGATAAAGACAAAGGAACCGGGCTGGGGCTTTCCACAGTGTATGGAATCGTGAAGCGCAGCGGCGGCTATATCCTGGTATCGAGCGCAGTGGGAATCGGAACGACGATGCGAATTTATTTGCCGCAGGTGGAACTGGAAGCGGAAAGCCGATCGCCTGAGGTCAAGGCGGGGAGCGAGATTCGCGGAACTGGAACCGTGCTGATCGCGGAAGACGAGGAGCCGCTGCGCGAGCTGATCAGCGCCCGCATGCGTGCGGAGGGTTACCAAGTACTGGAAGCAGAAAATGGAGAAGAGGCATTGGCGATGGCCAGCCGCCACAAAGGCGAAATCCAATTGCTGCTGACCGACGTGATTATGCCCAAACTGCGCGGGCCGGAACTCGCGTCGCGCTTGCGGATGCGATATCCGGGAATGAAAGTGATCTACATGTCGGGCTATACGGAAAGCGCGCTGGTTCAGGACGGGATGCTGGAGCGGAACACAGTGCTGCTGCAGAAGCCGTTCACGGTGAAAAAAATTCTCGAAGTGATTCGAGAAATGAATGTGAGTGTACGCGGTTAGGCCAGGTTCCCTCTTTCCCTCCTAAAGTTTAGAGCAAGAAGCGTGCGCAATTTTGGGATCGCAGATGCAATAACTCCCCGCGCGCTTTGCAGTGGCCAGGAATGATTGATAGATTGAGATGGTCCAGCCTGTAGCGGATTCTGAGAAGATAAGGGCGGCGATATGAGTGAGGTTCAGCGAATGGTGGACGAGAAACGGGCCGGTGTGCGCGCGGAGGATTTTGCCGAGCGGAAGGACCGCGTGTTGATCGTGGAGGATGAGGAGAACGCGCGCAAGGGCTACGAACAATTGCTGCAGCGCTGGGGCTACGAGGTACTGAGCGTTGGAAATGCAGAAGATGCGCTAGCGAGATTCGGGAGCTACCAGCCCGATACGCTGATTGCCGACGTGGAGTTGCCGGGAATGAATGGGCTGGACCTGCTGAGCCAGCTTGGACCGGAATTGGCGGACGTGCCGGCAATCATCATTACCGGAAAAGGCAGCGAAGAACGGGCTGTGGCGGCTATCGAAGCGGGAGCGTTCTGGTACATCGAAAAGCCGCTAAAGGGACCGGTGCTGCGTGCGTTGCTCGACCGGGCCCTTGGGAAAGCACGAGATGCGCGGCAGTTGGTGGTGCTACAGCGGCAGCTACGCGAGACTGGGCGGCTCGGCGATCTCGTGGGCTCTTCGAAGCCGATGCAGGACGTGATGAGGATTGTGGAAATGGCCGCGCCTAGCTCGGCTTCAGTGTTGATAACGGGCGAGACTGGTTCGGGAAAAGAAATTGTTGCCCGGACGGTGCACAAGCTTTCGCCGCGAGCAGGAGGGCCGTTTGTGGCGATCAATTGTTCGGCGATTCCAGAATCATTGATGGAAAGCGAGATTTTCGGGCACGAACGGGGCGCGTTCACGGGGGCGGCAGAGCGGCGGATCGGCTGCTTCGAACTGGCGGATGGGGGCACGCTGCTACTGGATGAGATCGGAGAAATGCCCGCACCAACGCAGGCAAAACTTCTGCGGGTGCTGGAAGATCGCAAGGTGCGCAGGCTGGGCAGCAAGGTAGAAACACCAGTGGACGTACGGGTGGTCGCTGCAACGAACAAAGATCCGGAGCAGGCCGTTTCCAGCGCGCATTTGCGTCAGGATCTTTATTTTCGTTTGAATGTGTTTCACATCCATTTGCCGCCGCTGCGTGAACATCGCGAAGACATTCCGCTACTGACGGAATACATTCTCAGGGACATCAACGCAAAGCACGGAAAAAACGTGAAGGGCGTCGGTGCGGAAGTGATGGATATCTTTATGAGCCACACCTGGCCAGGGAATATACGCGAACTGCGAAACGTGCTGGAGCGTTCGACCATCATGTGCGAGAAGGATTTGATCACGAGAGCGTGCCTGCCGGATGAATTTGGCAAGTCCGCCACGAAAAGCCCAAGCGATTTGAGCGCGCTGAAATTCCCGATTGGCACGACGGTGGACGCGATGGAACGCGAGCTGATTCTGCAGACGCTGGCCGCAACGGGAAATAACAAGACACGCGCCGCGGAATTGTTGGGAATCAGCCTGAAAACGTTACACAACAAACTGAAAGAGTACGGCGGCGAGCGAGCCGAAGGGGAGTAAATCGCGACGATGCAGCTCGGGCTTCGTACCAAGCTGACCCTGGTCATGACGGGACTGGTGTTTCTGGTGGTGGTGGTCCTGTCGGCAGTATTTGTCTCGCGCCTTACAAACCAGGTGATTCACGAAACAAATACGCGCGGGAATGAACTGGCGCAGCAGATATTCGAGCAAGCCAAGCACGCGCTGGAAGATGCGAAACAGGCCGGTGAGCGGCCAGCCTCGAACAGTCCCGAAGACCGCCACGCCTATGTGAACCGCGCGTTTCAGACCAGCGAGGGGTTGCTCTCGGCCCTGCAGTCTCCGTTGGGATCGAATCCGTGGATCTACGATGTTTCGATTGTGGATCATAACGGGCAGGTTCTGGTCTCGAGTGACACAAAACTAACCGGCACGATTGCGCAAGCGCGGCCGCCCTTTGCGCAAATCGATCGCAGTAATTTTTTTCGCCAGATGAAAATTCTGTACGGGCCGCAGCGTGTCTTCGAAGCTTCGTTCCCCTTCACCATGACAGGCGAGCCGTTCGGAGAGGTGCGAGTCGGAATTTCGATACCTTTGCTGCGCGATGCGAATTCGGCGAGCCTGCGAACTTCCGGAGCGATCGCGCTGGTAGCGCTGCTGGTATCTACGGGACTGGCGATGGTGGTCAGCGGTGCGACACTCGCTCCGCTGCGCGATATTTCCGCGCAGTTGGACCGGATTTCCGCCGGGCAGTATGATGCGCCGCCGGCCGCGCCCAAAAGTTTCACGGTGTTTTCCGGTTTCGGCAGTTTTGGCGGCGGTGCGGACGAACTGGGTCTGGTAAGCCGAAAGATTTCCCAAGTTGGCCTGCAGTTACGCGGCGTTCACGAAATTTTCAGCACCATGCGAGAGAATCTAAACTCGGTGATGGCCGGGCTGGAGGACGGGTTATTGCTTTTCACACGCGATGCTCGTGCGGTGATGGTGAGTCCGGCAGCAGAAAAATTTCTAGGAGCTCCGGCCGGACAATTTCTGGGACGTCGCGTGACCGACATTTTCCCGGAAGATCATCCGCTACGGCAGGCGCTGCGTCTTGAAGGAGATGCTTTCCGCGAGACCGCGGCGGAGACCGAGCTGAAAACAGCCACCGGAATGCGCAGAGTGGGAGTGAGCGTGCAGGCCATTCAGGAAAACGGCGAACAGATGGGAGCGCTGGTCACGCTGCGCGACCTGGACTCGCTGGAAAGCATCAATACGCAATTGCAGGTGAGCGAACGTCTCGCGGCGGTGGGTCGCATCACCGCCGGTGTTGCGCACGAAGTGAAAAACCCGCTGAATTCGATGCGGTTGTGGCTGGAAAATTTAAAGGAATCATTGGCCGGCGAACATGATGGGGAGGCGCAGCAAGCGGTGCAAGTGCTGGACAAGGAGATCGACCGGCTGGACGCAGTGGTAAAACGCTTCCTGGATTTTACCCGGCCGGTGGAGCTGAAGCTAGAAGCCACCGATCTTGCAGAACTGTTGCGTGAAGTGGTCCGAGTGGCGCAGCCGCAAATGCAGAAAGCGGGTGTGGAAGTGGAAGAATTCCTCGGGAATGGAGTGCCGGAAGTGTGGGCGGATCGAGACTTGCTCAAGCAGGCGGTACTGAATCTGGTGCTGAACGCAACGGAGGCGATGACAGCCGGCGGAGAATTACGAGTCGAACTGGTGCGGCACGGCGAAATGGCGGCGATAAGCGTGTCCGATACTGGTAAGGGCATCCCGATGGAAAACCAACAAAACATTTTTCAATTATTTTTCACCACCAGACCGGGGGGCAGCGGGATCGGTCTAGCTACCACATTCCGCATCGTACAGCTTCACAACGGATCCATCGACTTTCATTCGGAGGCAGGGCGCGGCACGACATTTCGGATCGAATTGCCACTGGCAGCATGAGACGCATCCAATTCTTGCAGAGAGGTCGTGGAATGGTGAAGCGCTGGCCGCATTACGCTGTGGTTTCTGCAGCTGTTGCGGCGCTAGTGCTCTCTGATGGATGCGCTGAAAAACGAGCCCGCGCGTACCCGTGGGCGACAGCAATTACGACGAGACCCAATGCGCCCGCTCCTGCGGTCGTATATACGCCACCTCAAATCGACGAATCCGCGCCCGACTTGCCGTGGGATTTTGCGCCGCCGCCAAGCTTGGCCGTCAGCCGTCAGCCGACAAGGCCGCGAGTGGCAGTACAGCCAGCACCCGAACCTGCGGGAAGCGCGAAACCAGATCCGCTTTCGCTGGCGCCGCAACTTTCGCAACAGGAGATCGCTGCAGCCCAGCAAGAAATGAACGACAGCCTGGGCATCGCACAACGCAATCTGGTGACAGCAAAGAACCACAGACTGAACCCCACGCAGAGTGATCTCGCGTCCAAGGTGAATTCGTTCGTCGACGAATCGAAGGCCGCAGCGAAGGACGGCGACTGGGCTCGCGCCAGGAATTTGGCCAGGAAGGCGCAATTGCTTTCTGACGAGTTGGCGAGTTCACTGTAACAAGTTATTCCACAAGTAATCCAACCCCAAGCGCCGCGGCATAAGCCGCCGTTACGTTAAGAATAAAGCGAAGAACCAAACCACGCGATAGAATGTAGGAATGAGATCGTACGACGCAATAGTTGCGGGCGGAGGTCTAATCGGCAGCGCAATTGCTCTGGAGCTCGCGCGCAATGATTTGCGCGTCGCGTTGTTTGATGCGCGAGAGCCTGGACGCGAAGCGTCGTGGGCCAGCGCGGGAATCCTGTCGCCGGCGCCGGAAAACCCCGGAATGATTGCCCTGGTTCCGATCGGCAAAACGAGTCTGGCCATGTACCCGGAATTCATCGCGGAGGTGGAAGCACTCAGCGGACTTGCGACCGGCTATCGCGCGAAAGGCACGGTAGAAGCGCTATTCTCGCAGCACGCACGCGAGGAATTGAACACCATCGTTGCGCTGCATCGGGGACTAGGCCTTAAAGCGGAAGCCATCTCCGCAAAAGAGGCGCGCGATATGGAACCGGCATTGAGCGAGGAGATTGCAGCAGCGGTGCTTCGCCCGCAGGAGGCTTCGGTAGACAACAGGCTGCTGACGAACGCGTTGATCGAAGCGGCAAAGAGGAGCGGCGTGGAGATTCACAGCGGCGCAGCGGTGCAAGGAATTTGGCGAGAAGGTTCGCGCTGCGTGGGCGCGGTGGTGAGCGGCGAAAACATTTCCACAAAATACACGATTGTGGCGGCGGGATCCTTTTCGTCGCGAATTGCCGGAGTCGAAAAATATGCGCCGGTGCGGCCTGCGAAGGGGCAGATGGTTTCGCTGCGGTGTGACGCGACAAAAATCGAGCGGGTTCTGTGGTCGGAAAGAATCTACGTGGTGCCGCGGAACGATGGACGAATTTTGTGCGGCGCGACGGTGGAACACGTCGGCTTCGATAAGACCGTGACGGCGAGCGGAGTGCATGCGAATCTGGATGCCGCGATCGAGCTGGCGCCGATACTTGCTTCCGCACGGATCGAAGACACTTGGGCGGGCTTGCGACCAGACACACCTGACCATCTGCCGATTCTTGGACCGACGGAACTTGAAGGTTTGTTGATCGCAACGGGTCATTTCCGCAATGGCGTTCTGCTGACGCCGATTACCGCTAAGCTTATCAGCGAATTTGTCGCAGAGAAAACGCCGAGCGTGGAGTGGGAAAAATTCAGCCCGATGCGATTCCAGGCCGCACAAGAATCCGCTAAAGCTTCAGGCGCACCACACTGACGGAATTTTCGCCGGGCGCGATTTTCATCCCGTCAGTTCGAATGGTAAATTTACGGTTGGCGAACCGGAGGAGGCGTGATCGGTTGCGCTTGTCCGGTATTCGCGAATTGCAGGTAACTGGAATCGAGCGTAAGGTCCCGCTCGATCTCGATGTCGAGCGTTGAACCCCGAGGCAGTTCCGCTTCCGGGCCACGCGTAAATAAGATCGCGCCCAATCCGATTAAGCCTCCTATCCCAGCTCCAATCCCAGCGCCTTTGCCGCCCCCAGCAATCGCGCCGATACCCGCTCCAGTCGCTGTGGTCGTAGCGACTGTGCCGACATCCTTGCCTTTACCGCCGGAACCAGTCACTTTTCCCTCGGAGTCGGTCGTTTCCTTGCCACCGGTATCCGCGCTGCGCGGAGCGGCAAGCAAGTCAACCGTATAGCCATTCGGCAGTATCAGCGATTCCAGGCGAAGGCGAAATTCGCCTTTTCCCTTGACGCGGCCAGGTCGTTTGCTTTCCAGTAGCGATCCTCGCAGGTACGAACCGACAGGAATTACGATGCGATTATTCTGGGTGATCGGAAATGCGGTATGGAAATAAAGCAAGTCGCCCGCTTTTGCGCTGCGCGTGGAGATACCATTCTCGAGTACCACGGCAAGACGGGTTCCGGAGGGTAGCGTAAGTTTTTGGCCGGCTAGGTGTGGCGGAGCAGAAGGCGTCGCGACGGGCGGCGGTGCATCGGTCTGCGGACCATCTTGTTGCTGCGCAGGCGCGGCGATTGCGAAGGCCAAGACCGTGGTTGTAGCGAGTAGAGCGCGGGTGATGGTTCGAGTTGTGAATGGCATGCGCTGCCCCTCCGTGATATGACTTCCGATGCGCCTAGTGCTTGGGCGGATGCCCGAAGTATATCCCGGGAACCCACGCACGCGTGTTACGAATGATGGCGTTAAGCAGATTTTGACACCGCTGGCTGGTGACGGCAGTCTGTATGCGATTCATAACACAGGGGAGATTCGAACGATGGCAAAGTTGGCCCTGATTTACGGAATGCGATTGCTACCGGAGGAGGATCTCGGAGAAGTCCGGGACGCAACGGTGGTGTTGAAGAATGGCCGGTCGGCGCGCGTAACGATGCACCTGATCGAAGGCAGCAAGGAAGAAATTGAAGCGACGTTTCATCAATCGGTGCAGGCCTTTTTTGAAATGTATCCGGAAATCTAACGCTGGATCATATCGCTAAGTTAGCGAAACAGCGGACGCGAAAGGCGCCCGAACCCGTCATTCCGAGCGGAGCGAGGAATCCCCCGGTCGGCTGTTACTCAGCCAAAAATAATTTGCGAGACGACGTCTAGCGGTTGCCGAAGTTTTCCGGATCGGCATTGCGGTCGCCGAGGCTGTCGTTGATCAGAATGGTGGACTGGCCCGTCAGTTCAATACGTTTGCGGCATTTGTGGCATGCAACCAGATCGTCCAAACGGACCATATACGAAGTAGCCTTGGCAAACTTAATACGATCTTCGTTTCCCGCGCCACGGGGAAGTTCTTTGCGCTTGGTACAAACTTTCCACCGCACCGAAGCTGTAAATTCATTGCGGCAACTGGGACAGACCAGTTTCTGTGCCTTATTTTCTTCCCGTTCCGTGTAAAACTGGCGCTCGTCCATAGTCAGCACGCGGGGCTGTTCACCGCTTCGCCGATTGTAACAAATTTCAAGCCCAAATCGCGCCAGCGCGGGAGCCAGTATTCAAGCGCTTTCAGCGTACGGATGCGGTCACCGTTTAATTGACGGTGAGATCCGTCGTGCAGGCAGAGGACGTCGCCCGAAATTCGATCTCGCGATGTTTGAGCCTTGTCTGCGATGGGGTGCATTCGTGCTGTGAGCCATTCCGTGGGTTTTCCAAGCCAATCGCCAGGGAGGAGTGTCCACATGACAGTTTGCATGCCGAGTTCGCGAGCTGTGCTGACGACCCACGGGTTGCGCAAGCCGTACGGCGGGCGAAAAACTTCTGCCGCAGCGCCGATGCTGTCCTGCAAAGCGGACTGGCAGTGCTCGAGTTCGCTTCGAATCGCACGCGGACTCAGCCAGAAAAGATTGGGATGCGTTTGCGTGTGGTTGCCAATCAGGTGGCCGCGAATGGCGACTTCTTTTGTGAGTTCCGGACACTCGCGAACGAACCGGCCAATCATAAAAAACGTGGCTTTGGCGCTGTATTTATCGAGGAGATCGAGGAGCGGCGGTGTGACCGCCGGGTTGGGACCATCGTCAAACGTTAGCGCCAGCTGCAGCGCTGCAGCCGTGTTGCGGATCGTCGGGCCAAATAGCTGCGAACGTGGATGAACGGCCGCGTACGTGGCGATTCCCGAGGCGAGGACAGCAACACCGGAAACGCCGATTAACGCGGGATTCATTGCTTTGATTTATTCCGGTCTGCGCAAGGATTGCAAGTCAATTCCCAGTTGTTGGCATTTTTTGTAAAGATGGCTGCGTTCGAGGCCGAGAGCGCGCGCCACGTTGGTCATGTGGAAATTGTGACGGCGAATTTCGGCCAGCAGGACTTCTTTTTCGAAGGACTCGGTGCGCGTAGCCAGCGTCCCGGTAACGGCCGCCAGCGCGGAACTGTCGTGCGCCGACGAGCCGCTCGCCGGCAAAACAAGCTGAACGTCGTCAGCTGAAACGTTTTCGCTTTCTGACAGAAGCACCAGGCGTTCCACTACGTTGCGCAACTCACGCACATTTCCTGGCCACGAATAGCGTTGCAATGCCGCAATGGATTCCGAAGAAAATTGTTTTTCCTTCCAGCCATTCTGTGCGGCCACCTGGCGTGAAAAGTGAGCCACAAGTTCCACGAAATCTTCGGGTCGCTGGCGCAGTGCCGGAAGGAATACCGGAAAAACGTAGACGCGATGGAATAGATCGCGGCGAAACGTGTTTTGTGCGACGAGCTCTTCCAA
>Ga0307474_10003376_pt1 | contig 11486 bp, 8 predicted proteins | sample atmos_gasesECM1C_2_FD_203312 | JGI IMG/M metagenome (GOLD analysis project Ga0307474, IMG submission 203312) | Hardwood forest soil microbial communities from Morgan-Monroe State Forest, Indiana, United States - atmos_gasesECM1C_05 | ecosystem: Environmental > Terrestrial > Soil > Temperate... | reverse complement strand
GACTTGAAACGCGGCATCGGCGCGGCCGGAGTCCCCGAAGGCACCGACGTCATCAATTGTGCCGGCAAGATCGTTGCCCCCGGCCTGATCGACATGCGCGCCTTTGTCGGTGAGCCCGGCGCGAGCCATCGCGAGACCTTTGCCTCGGCAAGCCAGGCGGCCGCGACCGGCGGCATCACCACCATCATCTGCCAGCCCTCCACCTCGCCGGTGATCGACAATTCGGCCACCGTCGATTTTGTCCTGCGGCGCGCCCGCGACACCGCGATCGTCAATATTCATCCCATGGCGGCGCTCACCAAGGGCCTGCGCGGCGACGAGATGACCGAGATCGGCTTATTGAAGGCAGCGGGTGCAGTCGCCTTCACCGACGGCGAAAAGAGCGTCACCAATGCGCAGGTGATGCGGCGGGCGCTCACCTATGCGCGCGATTTCGATGCACTGATCGTCCACCATACCGAAGACCCGCATCTGGTCGGCGAAGGCGTCATGAACGAGGGCGAATTCGCCGCACGATTGGGGCTCATGGGCATTCCCAATGCGGCTGAAGCCGTGATGCTGGAGCGCGACATGCGCCTCGTCGCGCTGACCGGCGGCCGTTATCACGCGGCATCGCTGACCTGCATCGACTCACTCGAAATTCTCAAGCGGGCGCGCGACGCCGGCCTGGAGGTGTCGGCCTCGGTCTCGATCAACCATGTGACGCTCAACGAAAACGATATCGGTCCGTACCGGACTTTTCTGAAGCTGTCGCCGCCGTTGCGCAGCGAGGAGGATCGTCTTGCACTGGTGGAAGCCGTCGCCGCCGGTTTGATCGACGTGATCATGTCGGATCACAATCCGCAGGACGTCGAGGTCAAACGGCTGCCCTTTGCCGAAGCCGCCTCCGGGGCGATCGGGCTCGAGACCATGCTGCCGGCCGCGCTTCGGCTGATGCACAGCGGCCAGACCGATTTCAAGACGCTGATCCGCGCGATGTCGACGCGGCCTGCGCAATTGCTGGGCCTGCCGGGCGGAACACTTCGTCCGGGAACGCCTGCCGACGTAATCGTGATCGACACCGACACGCCCTGGGTGCTCGACCCCGACGATCTCAAGTCGCAGTGCAAGAACACGCCGTTCGACGAAGCCCGCTTTTCAGGCCGGGTCGTGCGCACCATCGCCGGCGGGCGAACGGTTTATGAGCATGTGTAGGAACGAAATTTGCGTATCGAGGAGACGCGGAAATGTCGGCTAGCGCATGGCTGCCGGTGGCGTTCGTCCTCGGCTATCTGCTCGGCTCGATTCCCTTCGGTTTGATCCTGACCAAGCTCGCCGGCACGCAGGATTTGCGTTCGATCGGATCCGGCAATATCGGCGCCACCAACGTGCTGCGCACCGGGCGCAAGGGACTAGCCGCGGCGACCCTGCTGCTCGACATGCTCAAGGGCACCGCTGCCGTTGTTATCGCCGGCTCCCTGGGCGGTCCGAACGCCGCGATGCTGGCCGGGCCCGGCGCTTTTCTCGGCCATCTCTTCCCGGTGTGGCTAAGTTTTAAGGGCGGCAAGGGTGTCGCGGTCTATATCGGCGTGCTGATCGGCCTGTTCCCTTGGGCCGCTGTGGTGTTTTGCGTAATCTGGCTCGCTACCGCCGTGGTCACGCGCTACTCATCGCTTTCAGCTCTCGTTGCAAGCTTCGTGACCCCGATTTTCCTGTGGTGGTCCGGACATCCCGCGCTCGCCTCGCTCTTTGCCGTTCTCACCGTGCTGTTGTTCTACATGCATCGCGCAAATATCAGTCGGCTGCGGGCCGGGACCGAGGGCAAGATCGGACAGAAATAGCGGCCCGCGCCGCCTTGCGGTGCAGGCCTTTGCCCTGAAGCGGGCTATGACCAGAGTGCCCGCTCGAGAAAGCGCGCCGCCGACAGCGCTTTGGCATCGTCGCCATAATCGGCGATGACCTGCACGCCGATCGGCAAGCCACCGTCGGCCACAAAAGCCGGCACGTTCACGCAAGGCGTGCCCATCATCGTCCACAAACGGTTGAAGCGGGGATCACCGGTCGAGGCGAGCCCCTTTGGCGCCGCGCCCGGCGCCGACAGCGCGAGCAACACATCGACCTCGCCAAAGATGCCGTTCATCGCTGCGCGCGCTTTTAAGGCCACCGTGCGCGCTGAATCATATTCGGCCACCGTGTAGCCGCGGCTTTCATCGAGCCTGCCGCGCAGCAGCGGCGGCATCGCGTCATAGTTCTCGCGATATTCCCAGGCGAAGGACTGATGCGCCTCGAACTCCTGCACGATCGGGTGGATACGCCAGGCCTCCGCGACGATTTCGGGCATCCCCCATTCACGCACCGACGCACCGGCCTTCGCCGCAGCCCGTGCCGCGACCTGCAGGGCTTGCGCGCCCGCCGCTTCCGGATCGCCAGCGAAATCCTGGGTCACCACCCCAATGCGCGGCGCGGCCATCGCCGGCGCGAGCAATTCGCTCCTGTTCGTCATGGCCGACAGCGCAATGGCGATATCCTCCACGCCCGCTGCGAACAACCCGACCGTATCGAGCGTCCAGGAGAAGCATTTGACACCAACGGTCGGCAATAGCCGATAGGACGGCTTGATGGCGGCAACCCCGCAGAACGATGCGGGCCGGATCACCGAGCCGCCGGTCTGCGTGCCGACCGCAAGCGGAAGCATACCGGCACCAACGGCGGCGGCCGAGCCCGATGACGATCCGCCGGGAGTGTGACCGTGATTGCGCGGATTGAGCGTCGCCGTTGGGTCGTTTGCGGCGAACGCGGTCGTGGTGGTCTTGCCGACCAGGCTGGCGCCGGCCTGCTTGAGCAACATCACCACAGCCGCATCCGCACGCGGCCGGTTACCACGGTAGATTGCCGACCCCATTTCGGTCGCCATGTCTGCTGTGTCGATGATGTCCTTGATCCCGACGGCAATGCCACGCAGCGGGCCTTTGTCTTGCGCACGCGGATTGTTGGCGCGGCAAACAAAGGCGCCGATGGTCTTTTCCTGGGCGTCGATGGCGGCGAGCGACTCCGTGAGTGCGGCGTCGGGCGACAGCGCGCCTTCTTCGATACGGCGCTTTTGGTCGGCGAGCGAGATCATGGACGTTTCCCTTTATCCCCTGCCCGCCATGATGCCGGGCATCTACGTCTTCTGTTGGCGATGAAAGCCTTAGCAAGACGTGGATGGCCGGGACAAGCCCGGCCATGACGAGGGCTCATGCGTGCCCCCTTCCCCACGCGCTCAGGTTGATCCATGCTCACTCTATAGGGGACGCATGGACACCACGACTTCAGCCACAACACGCCTCACCGACGCCCAGCGCATCGACTGGCTGCGCCTGATCCGCTCCGACAATATCGGGCCGCGCACCTTTCGTTCGCTGGTCAATCATTTCGGCAGCGCGCGCACCGCACTTGAGCGGTTGCCGGAATTGGCGCGGCGTGGCGGAGCCTTGCGACATCAACGGATTTGTAGCGAAGAGGACGCGCGCGCCGAGCTCGCGACAGCCGAGCGATTGGGTGTCCGCCTGATCGCCCCGGGCGAAAGCGGTTATCCGCCGCGCCTTGCGGTGCTGGACGATGCACCTCCGCTGCTCGGCGTGCGCGGCGAGCTTGACGTCCTGGAGCGGCCGATGATCGCGATCGTCGGTTCCCGCAACGCTTCCGGCGCCGGGCTCAAATTCGCAAGCCAACTCGCCCGCGATCTCGGCAACGCCGGATTTGTCGTCGTCTCCGGACTGGCGCGGGGCATCGACCAGTCCGCCCATCGCGCCAGCATCGAGAGCGGCACGGTCGCCGTGCTCGCCGGCGGTCACGACCAGATCTACCCGCCCGAACACGCCGGCTTGCTGACGGCGATCGTCGCTTCGGGCGCCGCGATCTCCGAAATGCCGCCAGGGCACGCGCCGCGTGCCCGCGATTTTCCAAGACGCAACCGGCTGATCTCCGGCGCTTCGATCGGGGTCGTCGTGGTCGAGGCCGCGCTTCGTTCGGGCTCGCTGATCACCGCGCGTATCGCTGCCGAACAGGGTCGCGAGGTATTCGCAGTGCCGGGCTCGCCGCTCGATCCGCGCGCTGCGGGCACCAACGACCTGATCAAGCAGGGCGCGACATTGATCACTGATGCCGCTGACATTATTCAGGCCGTCGAGCCGATCATGGAACGGGGAATCGAACTTCGTGAACCGGACGAGGATCCGTTAGCCGGCGACCCCGATGCAGGCGATCGCGAGCGTATCGTGGGACTATTGGGACCGACCCCCATTCTGCTCGACGACCTGATCCGCCTGGCGGGCGCTTCGCCCGCGATCGTGCGCACCGTGTTGCTCGAGCTCGAACTCGCCGGACGGCTCGAGCGTCATGGCGGCGGGTTGGTGTCGCTGGTGTAAGGAGGCCAAGCCTCACGACAGCTTGCGCTTGCCGCGGAGCCGAACGAACTCCTCGGCTTCCATCTGCGCCATTTCAAGCAGGCGGATCAGCATGCCGAGGTCGTGCCTGCGTGCAAGTATGGCCAGGGCCGCGACGGTTTCTGCAATGAACAATGCGGCCTCGTCGGGCCCGCCGTCCCCCGGCGGCTCGCCATTTTGGGAGCTCCCGGCCCTGCCCGAGGTTCCGCGTTTCCTCCGGCCGCTCTTCTCGATCAAAAATATATCCAATTCGATCAAAAATGCATCCAATGCCGTGTATTTTGGCAAGATACGCCCATCGGGTGCGCAACTCTAGGGCGTATTCCACAACTTTTTGGATAGGGACCGGGCGCCCCGAAGCGTGCTTTCAACATCTGTCGATTTGACAGGGGGCCCCTCACCACCCATGTTCGGGTCGAAACGGCCGACGCGAGTCCCGCGGAACCGGCCTTTATTTTTCCCATAAGCCATTGGAATGACATGAATATCGTCATTGTCGAGTCGCCTGCCAAAGCCAAGACGATCAACAAATATTTGGGCGCCTCCTATGAGGTTCTGGCGTCCTTCGGACATGTCCGCGACCTCCCGGCCAAGAACGGATCGGTCGATCCGGACGCCAACTTCCAGATGATCTGGGAGGTCGACCCCAAGGCGGCAGGCCGGCTCAATGACATCGCCAAGGCGCTCAAGGGTGCAAACAAGCTGATTCTCGCAACCGACCCCGATCGCGAAGGCGAGGCGATTTCCTGGCATGTGCTTGAAATCCTCAAAGAGAAACGTGCGCTGAAGGACCAGGCGATCGAGCGCGTGGTGTTCAACGCGATCACCAAACAGGCCGTCTCTGATGCGATGAAGCATCCGCGCCAGATCGACGGCGCGCTGGTGGACGCCTATATGGCGCGCCGCGCACTGGATTATCTCGTCGGCTTTACGCTCTCGCCGGTGTTGTGGCGCAAGCTGCCGGGCGCGCGCTCCGCAGGGCGAGTGCAGTCGGTGGCGCTGCGGCTCGTCTGCGACCGCGAACTGGAAATCGAGAAATTCGTGCCGCGCGAATACTGGTCGCTGATCGCAACGCTTGCGACGCCGCGCGGCGAGGCGTTCGAGGCGCGCCTGGTCGGCGCCGACGGCAAGAAGATCCAGCGGCTCGATATCGGCACGGGTGCTGAAGCCGAGGATTTCAAGAAAGCGCTCGAGGCAGCAAACTTTACCGTGACAACGGTCGAGGCAAAGCCGGCGCGGCGCAATCCGCAGGCTCCCTTCACCACCTCGACGCTGCAACAGGAAGCCAGCCGCAAGCTTGGCTTTGCACCGGCGCACACCATGCGGATCGCGCAGCGGCTCTATGAGGGCATCGATATCGGCGGCGAAACCACCGGTCTCATCACCTATATGCGAACCGACGGCGTGCAGATCGACAATTCGGCCATCGTGCAGGCACGCAAGGTGATCGGCGAGGATTACGGCAACGCCTATGTGCCGGACGCGCCACGTCAATATCAGACCAAGGCCAAGAACGCGCAGGAAGCGCACGAGGCCATCCGTCCGACCGATCTTTCGCGTCGGCCTGCCGATATGCGCCGACGGCTCGATTCCGATCAGGCCAGGCTCTATGAACTGATCTGGAAACGCACCATCGCCAGCCAGATGGAGTCTGCCGAGCTCGAACGCACCACCGTCGACATCACGGCCAAGGCAGGTTCGCGGGTGCTGGAACTTCGCGCCTCCGGCCAGGTGATTAAGTTCGACGGTTTCCTCGCGCTTTACCAGGAAGGTCACGACGACGAGGAAGACGAAGACAGCCGCCGGCTCCCCGCCATGAGCGAGGGCGAGGCGCTTAAGCGCAGGGAACTCGCCGTCACCCAGCACTTTACCGAACCGCCGCCGCGTTTCTCGGAAGCCTCTCTCGTCAAACGCATGGAAGAGCTCGGTATCGGCCGGCCGTCGACCTACGCTTCAATTCTGCAGGTGCTGAAGGACCGCGGCTATGTCAGGCTTGAAAAGAAGCGCCTGCATGGCGAGGACAAAGGCCGCGTCGTGGTTGCGTTCCTTGAAAATTTCTTCTCGCGCTACGTCGAATACGATTTCACCGCCTCGCTCGAAGAACAGCTCGACCGCATCTCGAACAACGAGATTTCCTGGAAAGAGGTGCTGAAGGATTTCTGGCGCGACTTCATCGGCGCGGTGAACGAGATCAAGGACCTGCGGGTGGCCGAGGTGCTCGACGCCCTCGACGACATGCTGGGGCCACACATCTACGCCCCGCGCGAGGACGGCGGCGACCCCCGACAATGTCCGAGCTGCGGCACCGGGCGTCTCAATCTCAAGGCCGGAAAATTCGGCGCCTTTGTCGGTTGCTCCAACTATCCGGAATGCCGTTACACCCGTCCGCTGGCCGCCGACAGCGAAGCCAGCGCCGATCGCATCCTCGGCCAGGATCCGGAGAGCGGTCGTGACGTGATCGTGAAGGCGGGGCGCTTCGGCCCCTATATCCAGCTCGGCGAGCAAAAGGATTACGCGGACGAGGAAAAGCCGAAGCGCGCCGGCATTCCGAAGAATATTTCGCCGTCCGACATCGACCTCGATCTGGCGCTCAAGTTATTGTCGCTGCCGCGCGTCATTGGTCTGCATCCCGAAACGGGCAAGCCGATCACGGCAGGGCTCGGCCGCTTCGGACCCTTCGTGCGCCATGAAAACACCTATGCAAGCCTCGAGGCTGGCGACGAGGTGTTCGCCATTGGCCTCAACCGGGCCGTCACACTGATCGCGGAAAAAATTGCCAAGGGGCCCAAGGGCCGGCGCTTTGGCGCCGATCCCGGCAAGCCATTGGGAGATCACCCCACCCTTGGGGCGGTCGCGGTCAAGAACGGCCGTTATGGCGCTTATGTCACGGCCGGCGGCGTCAACGCCACGATTCCGAGCGACAAGACCCCCGACACCATCACGCTACCGGAAGCGATCGCGCAGATCGATGAGCGGGCGGCCAAGGGTGGCGCTTCCTCCAGGCGCGCCAGCAAGAAAACCAAAGTCGCAACGCCCGCCAAGGCCGAGGCGGAAGTAAAGCCGGTAAAGCCGGCAAAGCCAGCCAAGAAGGTCGCGGTGAAGAAGGCTGTGGCGAAGCCGAAATCGCAGGCCGCCAGCAAGGCGCGCGCTCCGGTGACGGCAAAGACTTCGCCTGCGAAGACGGCAAAAACCATCGCCAAGAAGAGCGCCGGCAAGGCAAGCGGATAGAGTGGTCAAACAACGCGACAGGGGCTTTCCGACTACAGACGCCATCGTCGCTTTCATCCGCGCGCATCCGGGAAAGGTCGGGACTCGCGAAATCGCTCGTGAATTCGGTCTCAAGAATGCCGACCGCGCCGAGCTGAAGCGAATCCTGCGCGAGCTTGCCGATGAGGGCACTATCAAAAAACGCGGCAAGGAGATCAGCGAGCCTGATATCCTGCCGGCAACCGTGCTGGCCGACATCACGAGCCGCGACAGCGACGGCGAAATGATCGCCATTCCCGCCGAATGGGATGAGGTGGAAGGCGGCGAGCCGCCGAAAATCCGCATCCATAACCTACGGCGGCCGCAGCCGGGTACGGCTGCCGGCATCGGTGACCGCGCCCTGTTGCGCGTCGAAAAGCTTGAAGAACACGACCGCGAAGGCACCGTTTATCGCGGGCGTGTCATCAAGATCATCGATCACGCCAAAACGCGCGTGCTTGGAATCTTCCGTTCCCTCCCCGGCGGCGGCGGACGACTGGTCCCGGTCGACAAGAAACAGGCGGGCCGCGAACTGAACATCGCAAAGGCCGACGCCGGAGGCGCCGAAGACGGCGATCTCGTCAGCGTCGACCTGGTGCGTTCGCGCGGCTTTGGCCTCGCCTCCGGCAAGGTCAAGGAGCGGCTCGGCTCGCTCGCCTCGGAAAAAGCGATCAGCCTTATCGCGATTCACGCCCACGAACTTCCGCAAGTCTTTTCGCCAGCCGCGTTGCGCGAGGCCGAAGAAGCACGACCGGCGAGCCGGAAAGGTCGCGAAGACTGGCGCGACGTTCCGCTCGTCACCATCGATCCGCCCGATGCGAAGGATCACGATGATGCGGTCCATGCCGAGCCCGATCGCGATCCCAACAACAAGGGCGGCTACATCGTCAACGTCGCGATCGCCGACGTGGCCTTCTATGTCCGGCCGGGATCGTCGCTCGACCGCGACGCGCTGGAGCGCGGCAATTCGGTCTATTTTCCAGACCGCGTGGTGCCGATGCTGCCTGAGCGCATCTCGAACGATCTGTGCTCGCTCGTTCCAGGTGAAGCGCGCGGGGCGCTTGCTGTGCGCCTGGTGATCGGCAAGGACGGCCGCAAGCGCTCGCACAGCTTTCACCGCATCCTGATGCGCTCGGCCGCCAAGCTTCACTACGCCCAGGCGCAAGCCGCCATTGAGGGACAACCCGACGACATCACCGGTCCCCTGCTTGCTACCGTCGTAAAGCCACTCTACGACGCCTACGCGGTGGTGAAGCGCGCCCGCGACGAGCGCGACCCCCTCGACCTCGACATTCCCGAACGCAAGATCCTCTTGAAGGCGGACGGAACGGTGGATCGCGTGATCGTCCCGGAGCGATTGGACGCCCACAAACTTATCGAAGAATTTATGATCTTGGCCAATGTCGCGGCGGCCGAAATGCTTGAAAGGAAGACACTGCCCCTTATTTATCGGGTGCACGATGAACCTTCGCTCGAAAAGGTTCATGCCTTGCAGGAATTTTTAAAAACCCTCGACCTGCCATTCGCCAAAAGCGGCGTCTTGCGCCCTTCGCTCTTCAACCGCGTGCTGGCGCAGGTCAAAGAGCATGACGCGGAATCGCTGGTGAACGAAGTGGTGTTGCGCTCGCAGGCCCAGGCCGAGTATTCGGCCGAGAATTACGGCCATTTCGGCCTGAATTTGCGCCGCTACGCCCATTTCACCTCGCCGATCCGCCGATATGCCGATCTCGTGGTGCATCGCGCCCTGATCCGGGGTCTTGGTCTCGGCGAAGGTGCCCTGCCCGACAGCGAGACGGTGGACCACCTCGGCGAAGTCGCAGCGCAAATCTCCCTCACCGAGCGCCGCGCGATGAAGGCCGAGCGGGAGACCGCCGACCGCCTGATCGCGCATTTTCTCGCCGACCGTATCGGGGCGACCTTTCAGGGCCGGATTTCCGGCGTCACCCGCGCCGGACTTTTCGTCAAACTCGAAGATACCGGTGCCGACGGGTTGATCCCGATCCGGACGCTTGGAAGTGAGTACTTCAACTACGACGAAACGCGTCACGCGCTGGTCGGCTCACGCAGCGGTGCCATGCACCGGCTGGGGGACATTGTCGACGTTCGTCTGGTAGAAGCTGCCCCCGTTGCCGGCGCTTTGCGGTTTGAGCTGTTGTCGGAAGGCAACCTTCCGCAACGCGGACGCAAGCCCCATCTTTCCAGAGCCAGCGGCAAAGCCGATCAACGCGGCGGCTTGCGCAGGACGGATCGCAAAAAGGGCAAGCCAAAGTCGGGCAAATCGAAGAAAGGCAAGTCATGGAAACGTTGAGCGCGAAGCCGACCGTCTGGAGCCGCGATACGGCACAGCTCGAGAGGCGCGACGTCTGGACCGCCTTGAAGCGCGGCTTTCGCGGCCGCTGTCCGCGCTGTGGCGAAGGCAAATTGTTCCGTGCGTTCCTCAAGACCGCCGACCATTGTACGGCTTGCGGACAGGATTTCACGCCGCACCGCGCCGACGATCTGCCCGCCTATCTGGTGATCGTCATCGTCGGTCACATTGTTGTGCCGCTGGCGCTGATGATCGAGACCAACTACTCGCCGCCCGTGGCGCTTCAGCTTGCGATCTATCTGCCGCTGACCCTCATTGCCTCGTTGGCCCTGCTGCAGCCGGTCAAGGGCGCGGTGGTCGCCGTGCAATGGGCGCTGCGGATGCACGGATTTGACGAGCTGAACCCCGAACCATGAGGGCAGATCGCTCTTCGGGCAAACGACGACAAGCGACGGCGCGCGATGAGTGAAAGCGTAAATGCGGAGAAGGAGGCCGACTATCACCCCTACCGCCGCCCCGTCGATGCGGCCACGCTGATCCTGGTCGATCGAAGCGGTGCGACACCCAAAGTCCTGGTCGGCAAGCGTCACGACAAGGTGGTGTTCATGCCAGGAAAGATCGTCTTTCCTGGCGGACGGGTCGACACAACGGACGGCCGGATTCCCGTGGCTCAGCCCATTCCACCCGCGCTTGAGGCAAACCTGCTGAAGGGCCGCCCGAAGATCACGCCTTCGCGCGCACGCGCGCTTGCCGTTGCAGCCATCCGCGAGACTTGCGAGGAAACCGGCCTGTGCCTCGGACGAAAGCATACTGGCACTTCGCCGGCGCTGACCGGTCCATGGCAGCCCTTTGCGAAAGCCGGCCTCCTTCCCGACCCTTCGGGTCTCTATCTGATCACCCGTGCGATCACCCCGCCGGGCCGCATCCGCCGCTTCGACACACGCTTCTTCGCTGCCGACGCCTCTGCCATCGCCCATCGCGTCGACGGCGTGATCCATGCGGAAGCGGAGCTGGTGGAACTGGTCTGGGTCGAGCTCGGATCAAAGCCGCTCGCCGACCTGCACCCGATGACCCGAAATGTCCTCAACGAACTCGAAAGGCGCCTCGCCTCCGGCCCGTTGCGCCACGACGCCGACGTGCCGTTTTTCCATTTCTATGGTGGCCGGATGCAAAGAGATCTGTTGGGGACCTAGATCTTCTGCGAAACTCGCTTTTCCTGCCCGAAGGCGGCCGAAAAGGCGCGATCCTGGCGCGGTAATCGCCTGAATTTGGGGGGTCAATCGGACCGCGAAATCCTTGACTTTGAGCGGATCAAGGCTAGGTTGCCCCGCAAACAGCGCCCCCTCAAATCAGCCGGCGCCGAATTCCAGACACATAAGGTTTTGCAAATGGCCAAGGCGGTCACCATCAAGGTCAAGCTCGTTTCTTCGGCGGACACCGGCTTCTATTACGTCGCCAAGAAGAATTCGCGCACCATGACCGAGAAGCTCGTGAAGAAGAAATACGATCCGGTCGCGCGCAAGCAC
>Ga0307474_10003375_pt1 | contig 11490 bp, 14 predicted proteins | sample atmos_gasesECM1C_2_FD_203312 | JGI IMG/M metagenome (GOLD analysis project Ga0307474, IMG submission 203312) | Hardwood forest soil microbial communities from Morgan-Monroe State Forest, Indiana, United States - atmos_gasesECM1C_05 | ecosystem: Environmental > Terrestrial > Soil > Temperate... | reverse complement strand
AGTAGCCGGCACCATCAGCACAGTGGCTCTAACTCTGCTTCTCGGAATTGGTGTTCCTGCTTATGCACAGCACGAGCAACAGGGCGAAAAACAAGATCAGCCCCAGCAACAACAGAGCAAGCACGAGCAAGCCAAACCCGAACAACAGCATGCTCAGCAGCAACAACACGCTCGGCAACAGCAGCTGCAAGACCAGAACAAGCAGCAACAACACGCTCGGCAACAGCAGCGGCAAGACCAGAACAACCATCAGCAGCGCGCCCAGCAGCAGCAGTGGCAGGACCAGAACAATCGGCAGCAGCATGCCCAGCAACAGCAGCGGCAGGACCAGAACAAGCAGCAACAACACGCTCTGCGACAGCAGCGGCAAGACCAGAACAACCAGCAGCAGCGCGCCCAGCAACAGCACCGGCAGGACCAGAACAATCGGCAGCAGCACGCTCAGCAGCGGGGCAATGAACGTCCGCAACGGACCCAGGAACAGCAGCGTGTCCAGCAGACCGCATGGCAAGAGCATCGATCACAACGCTGGGACTCTGACCACCGCAACTGGCAACAACGTGGCGGCTACAACGGCTACCGAATCCCTGACGACCGTTACCGCGGATACTTTGGTCGTGACCATGGGTTCCGCATCTACGGCCTGCCCTTCATGGTTGTTGGCGGATACCCGCGCTTCCAGTATGAGGGCTATTGGATCAGCATGGTTGATCCATGGCCGGAGTACTGGGGGAATGACTGGTATGACAACGACGATGTGTATGTCACCTACGTCGACAACGGCTATTACCTTTACAACCGCCGGTATCCCAACGTCGGAATGGCGATCAGCATCTCAATGTAGCGACGTACACAGTGGCAGCATTGAGAGGCTGCACCCATGATGAAGGTTCCTGTATGAAGACAGGAAAAGGAGCAAAACAATGCTTGGAACTATATTGATCGTGATTTTGATCTTAGCGCTTTTTGGTGCTCTGCCCCGGTGGTCGCATAGCAGAAGCTGGGGTTATGCCCCCAGCGGAGGAGTAGGGTTAATCCTCCTGCTTGTAGTTGTTCTCCTGGTTCTCGGGCGCATTTGAGCCATATGAGCCACAGCTCCATGTCGATAGGCGCCAGTGCCGGTCCTTGGTGCCAGCTTTCCGTGCGTGTAGGGACGGTTTTTCTCATCGTGCTCATGTCCTGCAGTAGTTCGTCCGGATACTCCGTTCTGACGCACGAGGAGATCGTCGATCTGCTCTGGAGCGACGAAATCCGTCCTCTACTTCTCAAGCGATACCCGGGACTGACAGAAGAGCAGATCACAGAGGCGCACGCTTACGCCTACGGAGGCGCAGTCATCCAGGATCTCGGCTACTACCCGTTCGGCAGTAGAGAATTTAGCGACCTAGTCCACTACGCCCGCAGTGGAGACTTTGTTCGCGAGCTGCTGCTCGAAAGCCAGGATGTCAACGAATACGCTTTTGCCCTTGGGGCTCTGTCGCACTATGCATCGGATATTGCCGGCCACCCGGCAGTTAACCGGGCAGTCGCTATCCAATATCCGAAGCTACGGGCGAAGTTTGGCCAGTCGGTGCGTTATGCGCAGGACAAGACGGCGCATCTGAAAACGGAGTTCGGCTTCGACACAGTGCAGGTTGCGAAGAATCGATATGCCTCGCAGCAGTATCACGATTTCATCGGATTCCGGGTGTCCAAGTCTTTGCTAGGGCGGGTCTTTCCGGTTGTATACGGGGTCGACTTGAAAGACGTGCTTACCCACGAGGATATGGCGGTCGGTTCGTATCGTTTCGCAGTCAGCCGCCTGATTCCGCAAATGACAAAGGTCGCGCTGCAAACCCACAAGAAAGATCTGATGCGCGAGACGCCGAATTTTGCGAAGCGGAAATTCCTGTACCGGCTTTCGCGATCCAACTATGAGAAAGAGTGGGGAAAGGACTACGTAAAGCCGGGCGTGGGCACGCGCATCTTATCAACGCTTTTGCGCTACATGCCGAAGGTCGGTCCCTTCAAAGGACTGGCATTCAACAACCCGACCCCCCAAACCGAGGACTTGTATATTAAGAGCATCAATACTACCGTCGATCGATACCGTGCTTTTCTCGAAGAAGTGCGCAGTGACACACTGGTACTAGCCAACTGCGATCTTGATAGTGGCCAGGCGACCAAGGCGGCAGAATACTCGCTGACCGACGTTACCTACGCCAAGTTGCTCGCCCGGCTGTCAGAGCGGAAGTTCGATCTGGCGTCGCCGGAGTTGCGCGATAACATCCTGCGGTTCTATTCCGACCTCTCAGTGCCGATCGAGACGAAGAAGGACGGAGTTCGCTGGCAAGCCGTGCTGACCGAACTGGACCAGTTGAAGGCCGTAGCTCCGGCGCCGACTGTCGCGGATAGCCCCACACGGTGATCTCCTGTGCGTTTACTTCACTTCAAGAATGCTGCGGTCAACGTGGTTCGCGACATGGAAAAGAATCACACCATGGCGTTTGCTGCGGCACTGGCATACTACTTCGTTCTTGCCCTTTTTCCTTTTCTGATTTTTCTTTCCGCGGTCATCGCCCTTCTGCCTCTTCCCGACTTCTTTAGCCAGGTCATGGGCCTGATCGCGCGAGTGGTCCCTGCCGCCAGCATGGGCCCACTCAGAAATCTTATAAAGGAGACGATTCTGTCCAGGCACAGCCGACTGCTTACCTTTGGCATCCTGTTCACACTGTGGTCGGCATCGAGCGGGTTCACGGCTCTCATCGATGCCCTCAATACTGCTTATGATGTGTCTGAGACGAGGCGCTATTGGAAAACGCGAAGTCTCGCCGTGGGCCTTACGTTCTCGGTTGGATGTCTGCTCGTCATGGCCCTCGGTCTGCTCCTGGTGGGCCCTACCCTAAGCGCCAGGCTGACCGCAGCATTCGGATTGGGAACTCTTTGGCAGTATGTGCGATGGGCAGTCGCAATTGCGTGCACGGTTCTGGCGGTTGAGCTGCTTTACTTCGTTGCACCGAATGTGAAGTACAGATTCGTGAGCACGCTGCCCGGAGCGTTAATCGCCGTAGGCGGCTGGATCGGATTGTCCTACCTGCTCGGAATCTATTTCCAGGATTTTTCCGCGTACAGCAAGGGCTATGGCAGCCTGGGAGTAGCCCTCGCCTGCAGCATTTGGCTCTACTGGACCGGCTTCCTGGTCTTGATCGGTGCCCAATTCAATGCAGAGCTTCTGCAAGAAGCTAGAGAATTACCGGCGCCTGCAGTGAAACAACGTGCAGAGCCTAATCTGGCCGCGTAAAGGGAGAAAATATGGCAGCCCAAGAGTGGACAGTGAAACAACTAATAGAGGCGCTGAAAAAGTTCCCATTAGACGCGAAGGTTTTCTACGAAATGGGACCAAACGGCGCAGGAACAATTGGAAAAGCACAATACGTAAAGGCTCGAGGCGAGGACGATCAGTTGGGGGTGCTGCTGGACCGATAGTTCGTCCCTCTAGGATCGGCAGAGCAACCTTCATTGCAAGGTCACGGTTCCGGCAAAGGAATCACACCCGGGTCGGGATATCTGCTCACGCAAAGGGAGGGCTGTCTTGCCTACCGAGTAGCTAATTGTTTGCCCGGTTTCGTTTCCACAAACTCTGCCGCGGAAAGTTTACGGTCTCGGTGGGGCTCGGTGCGCGGAGCGCCCGTATGCAGTTCACAAGCTTCCCCGACCGCAGCACCACAAGTGGTACAAGGCACGGAAAGTAGCTGTTTCGAGTTGAGTTCTTTCGTCTTCACCACCACATCATGCAACTTTCCTATTCGCGAGAATGCTCAATATTGATCATTCTCAGCACGTTTAGCAAAGCTGTAAGACATCAATTGAGGCGGCAACATTTGTCTTAATTCCGAGCAAAAGTGACCATTTTTTTACGTCCGGGTTCGGAGAGAATGTCGAAGAGTGTAGCTCCACACAGGAGATGCTATTGATAGCAACAACGGCGCTAGCCAAGAAAAAGTCCGACTTCGACCCGCGGAGCTTCCTCGCCACCATCGGCGAGGGTAGAACAGTTGTGGCGTTTCCCAAGAGACAAAGAATCTTCGCGCAGGGTGACGCAGCCGACGCGGTCTTTTACATCCAGGAAGGCAAGGTTCGACTCACTGTTGTATCCAAGGTGGGCAAGGAAGCAACCCTGGGCATATTGAGCGAGGGACAGTTCTTCGGTGAAGGTAGCCTGGCTGGACAAGCCCTACGAATGGGGTCTGCAACTGCAATGACGGATTGCGAACTTCTGCGCATTGACAAGAAAGCCATGATGCTTGCGCTTCACCGGGAACATGAATTTTCCGACATGTTCGTGGCCTATCTGCTGGCACGAAATATCCGATACGAAGAAGATTTGGTCGATCAGCTCTTCAATTCGAGCGAAAAGAGGCTGGCTCGGCTTCTGCTGTTGCTTGCCCACTTTGGCAAAGAAGGAGCGCCTGAGACTGTTATCCCCAAGATCAGTCAGGAGACCCTCGCAGACATGATCGGCACAACCCGGTCGCGGGTCAGTTTTTTCATGAATCGCTTCCGAGAGTTAGGCTTCCTTGACTATGGTGAGAGCGGGCTTAAAGTTCATAGTTCACTTCTGAACATTGTTCTCCACGATTAGCCTCGCCAATTCCGCAAAGAATAGACAGCCCTGATCAAATTAGGCGTTCGCTGGATCTGGTCCGGAGATTGACACCATTTTAGTCGCCACCAGCACTTCCAACAGAGTTGCCGTGTTACGAACGCTGCCCGATATCGTAATGAGCGCTTGCGAGACTGCGGGATGTTGTTCCGACAGGAAGTCAAGCCGGTCACTCACGTTGTGGAGTTGCTGAGCTTCGTGCAAGATTGCATTCGAAGGCATTGGGTACGCAGCTTTCTGGAGAACCCTAAGGAGAGAAGACTTCAGATGGGCTGACTTAGTTCAGGGAACCTGAAAGAGGGGAAGGTGGTAACCACCTCAAGTTCATCTTACCATATGCGGGGTCTCGGGATGTCGTGATCGGCCCTACTGGCGTAGGTAGCGTCGTAATCCTGCGTTGGTAAAGCGTATTCTGACTCTGCGATGAAGCGAAACCGTTCTGTGGTATCGAGGTGGCTCTTTAACGGCGTCGATCGTCGGGCTGATAATTGTCTTGATCTAACCGCGTTCTGCATCTGTGTGAACAAATGAACACTGAACTGCCCCGCCATAGGCCGAAACAAGAACGATCGGCGTCTTTCCAGAGCGGGAGGAATCCTGATGCGACCTGGGCGGCCACGATAGAGCAAACGCGCTTACTTGATGTCAGCTTCCCTGGTCTCAATTGGACTTGGTATCTTCACTTCTATGATGTGAATTAGATTCTTGTCCGGGTAGATGTAAGCTGCCGCGTGCACGTAGTGTCCTTCGTGACCCTTAAGAATCTCCGGATTGTCCACCTTCCATGCTCTTTGCTCGGTTACGAATCTCAATTTCTCGCCACCTTCCTGAACGGTACCCATGATGGTTGTTAGCCGAGCCCCCATGTCCGCCCGAGTCTTCGGTGCCTGGTTGGGAGCGTCCTGCGAGAGAGCGACGATGACGCCTGGGGCAAAGTACAGAGAGAAAATAACAAATAAAAGAGTTTTCAAGGAAAGGAACTTCCATTCCAAGCGATTAGCGTTTCGGTGCATTGTTAAGCGGGAAGGCGGATACCGCCTTCCCCCTGTTACACCCTGACAGACGTTACACTGCTACAGCGACGTTATGGAAGGTCGACGTGACGGCCTCGAACGACTGAACCTTGGGCGTTCCCTCGATCATTCGTGCAAAGTTTCTCAGCACCTCTGGGTAAGTATTGGTGTTGTAGGTTTCTGCATTGGCTTTGCTTTCCCACAAACTGATCGCAATAACATCCAGGCTGCCGGGATTGGACAATGTGATTTCGTCCTTGAACCCCTTCTGCTTGCGAAGTAAGGGAAGAACCTCATTCTCAAAGGTGCGGTTGTAATCAGAAAGCATGTTGGATTTCAGATGAAAGGAGACGTTGCGTGCAAACATTTCAACCTCCTAAAGGTTGTCGTCGCTAAGAGGAGAGAACTTCAGATGGGCTGCCTTAGTTCAGTGAACCTGAAAGAGGGGAAGGTGGAAACCACCTCGTTCTTAACACTAGTCCTCTGGCCTCCTATTGTCAAACTGCCGAACCCCGCAGCCCCAACAGCAGGTCATAGTTGCGTGGCCAAGACTGCATCTATGAGGTACATCCTGAGCGTATCGTCGGCCCACAGGAAGTTATCCGAGCCCGCCACCCATTAGGGAATCGTCCTAACTGGGCAAGACATCGCGATTGTGCTCCATTGATGCACTTGTTCATGACTGTCTCGCTTTCGCGGCGGAGACGCATGCCAACTGGTGTTCTTCCAAGTCGCTCATGGCACGCTCCATATCCACATTCTTTTGGGCCGCAAGCTCCGTGCTGACTTGATTATAGGCAGCGGAACGGGCCTCGAAGTACTTGCCGCGCTTGTAGTCAAGAGTTCGTTCCAGATCCTTGCAAATTAAGCAGGTCACAGCTATCCCTCCAGCCTCTCCTCAGACCCAAGGATGGCAGTCGATGTGCACCTTTTATCGCCCCTGTTTGAGGAGTTCCACCTCGGCGCGGAACCAGTCTTGTTCTTCTTGGCCGGGTTCGCGGCCACGACTTTCGTACAGTTGATAGGCCCGCTCCCTTATCATGTCCTGTGGTGGCGTAGTGTTTGGCATCATCGCCACCTTGATGGGCGAGTGTTTCGGTGTGACGGCAACGTTTGGCTTCGATTGCTTGAGAGCCTTGGGATCGAACATAGGGACACCTCCTGAGTGCGGTGCACTAAAGAAGGGTGTACTTCAGATGAACTGCCTTAGTTCAGAGGACCTGAAAGAGGAGAGGAACTGCTCACTCACTTACAAGCCTACGCTGAACCTTGATGCGTGTCCAGCGTAGAGGTGACCCCTTACGGTTGCCTTCGATCCATTTTGGATGGCGGAACATCATCGACTTTTCACTCATTGGCCACGATCGCGATTGGGTACCCTCGGTCCCTAAAATGTACGTAACTTCCTTCGATCTCCAGCGTACTGCTTTATGAACGCCAAGAGGAACATGGCGAAAGAACCGCAGCCCCGCGAGGGCGAAACCAGGCAGATGGAGGGGCTCGGTTTGGAGAACGTAATAGAGCGCGCCCAGAGCCATGACGCCGAGGCCCTGGGAGAGATTTATAGCCGCTATGTCCGGCGCGTCTTCGGATTGTGTCGTTACATGCTGAACTCACGTGAAGGCGCAGAAGATGCCACCAGCGAAGTCTTCCTTAAGCTGCAGGGCTCGATCGAGAGCTACGACGGTTCGATACCGTTCCCCAGGTGGCTGCTACGGGTGGCTGGCAACCAGTGTATTGATGCTTTGCGGCGCCGGCAGCGTGGACTGAAGGTGTTTGTGGAAGTTGAGGATGGAGCCGCCGTCGTCGAGGCGGCCAGTTCGGAGCCGTCGCCGTTGGGTGCTGTTATCAGCACGCAAGAGAGAGCGCAGGTGCGGGATACGATCGCACGCTTGCCGGAGAACTATCGCGTTCCGCTGGTCCTCCGCTATTACGGCGAGCTGAGTTATGACGAAATCGCGCAGGAGTTGAGCCTGGAGAGGAACTACGTGGCGGCGCTGATATTTCGGGCCAAGCAGGAGCTACGCCGGAGACTGGCCCCCAGGAGCAAGTGATATGGAATGTTATTCGGAACAGTCTTGCGCCCTCGCTGTGGATGGCGAACTCGCGCCGGACGAGGCGCAGCGCCTGCGAGACCACCTGGCCACGTGCCGGCGCTGCCGGGATCTGGTGGACGCATTACGCGCTGAGAACCGCGTTCTGAGCGAAAGTCTGCACGAGCTTCCGGAAGAAACAGCAAGCCCCGTGGGCTTCTCCCATCTTGGTCGGTCCTGGGTGTGGGGCGACCTGGCGTTGATGGCAGCGGTGCTGGCGCTGGGTTCGATCAGTTCCATTTGGTTCGACGAGGTGAGTATTCCGGCAGCGCTGGAATGGTTCAATCCGTTCAGTTCAAGCGGCCGCACGAACCTGATCTTCAGCCTTTTTGACCACTTTGCACTCGGAGGTACTGCCATGCTAACTGACTATGCTGCTGTCGTGGGGTTTCTCTCTCTCCTGTTGTTGTTCGGCGGCGCATTGCTGTTGGGGCGTGGGCGGCTACGCCAGCCTGGCCTGCGCCTGCTGATCGTGCTGCTTGCTTTGTCGTTGCCCAGCCTTGCCCTGGAACGACGTAAGGGTGACTTCGTCACTGTGGCAGCGAACGAGACGGTCGACGACACCCTTATGGCCGCCGGCAATACTGTGCGCATCGAAGGGGTGGTCAATGGGGACCTGCTGGCTTTTGGCCGCACCGTGGAAGTGCGCGGCACCGTCAAGGGCGACATGGTGAGTCTTGCCAAGCGAACTATGGTCAGCGGAACCGTGGAGGGCCGCATCTACACCTTCTCGGAGTCCCTCGACTTGGACGGGCTATTGGGACACAGCCTCTACGGATTTGCGCAAAACTTGCGGGTGAACGACCGTGGCCGCGTGGGTGAAGGCATCCTGGCTGCCGCCGGCGACGTTACCATCGAGGGTGATGTGAAGCGCAGTGTGGACCTCTTGACCAGTGGCAATGCCGATGTGAGCGGCAGTATCGGCCGCGATCTGACTATGACCGGAGTTCGCCTTACTCTAACGAATACAGCCCGAGTCGGCGGCAGCCTGAACGCTCGCTTGCGCCAGCTGAAAGAAGCGCACATCGCCGACGGCGCGACCATTGCGGGCAAACGTGACATCCAGGTACAGGTGAGAAAGAGCCAGTTGACGCGGCCCAAGTTCTACTTCCACCAGGCTGTCTGGTTCGCTGCCGCCATGCTTGTGGGATGGCTGGGCCTGCTCCTGTTTCCCGGTTTCTTCCGGGCCACGACTCAGGCGGTGGGTTCGGGCTGGCTCAGTCTCGGGCTGGGGGTTGCGGTTCTGGCGGCTGTGCCGGTGGCGATGATCGTGATAGGCATCACGCTGGTCGGCATCCCGATCTCGCTCATGTTGTTCGCGGTGTATCTGACGGCGATCTATCTGGCGAAGGTTTGGGTTGGAGCCTTCCTGGGGCGAACACTTCTGAAGCCCTCGGGAGCCACGAGGGGCGATTGGATGCTCGGACTCTTGGTGGGCCTGTTGATCCTCACTGTCGTTGGGTTCATCCCGTATCTAGGCGGGCTGGTCCGCTTGGGTGTGGTTTGCCTGGGGTTGGGAGCTTTTGCCGCGCAGCTTTATCGGGCTTCCCGACCGGTAATAACGGCCTGAAGGGTCGGCACGGCGAGTTCACTGTACAGGTCGATTGGCTGAGGATTTCACCGTTGTGACGACAGTGCGAATTGCCTCCCCACCAGGTAAGGCTCGGTTTAATACGAGAGGCCGCAGATAGCCTTCTGCTCACGGAGCAGGGCAAAACAGCCTTAAGGAGGTAGACCAATTCAGTCGCGCGCTCAATTGGTGAGATATCGCGTTTTCGCTCACCCTGTTCCGAGAAACCGACGCTCAGGTCGTCAGTTGAAGCTGCAGAACAGGCGGCCGCGAGGACTGCGGACCTGCTTCGAGGGCTTCGAGCCATAAACGAACAGCCACACGAAGTGGCGCAACCACAACGCCCGCAGAGACCTCTGGATACCTGTCCAGACGGCGCAGGGCAGATCGCAGCAAGGAAATGGCTCCCGCGCAATTACCGCGCTGCAAATGGTAGAACGCAGCAGCGACCTGGATCAGCCCCTGCAGGAAAGTTTTTTCCGGCTCTTGCGCCGCGAGCCACACTGATTCCCAGTGCTCGTGGGCTTCAAAGAACGCGCCGGAGTGAAAGCAACGCAGACCTTCGAATAGGTCTCCCTGAGTCCAATCGAGTGGCTTATGCGGAAGCATGGAGAGATATCGGGTCGCGTCGAATCTTACCAAACTGAGGTGCGCCAAGGCTCGCGGACGATGCCGCAGCCTCGGTGGCGCGGCCCATTTCCCCGTTAGGAGTCACATTGAAGTCGGGGGTAACTGCTGAAACGCCGCCTTTACTTTGTCAGTTTAACCTGCCGCCTTGATTACAAGGCGAGACCTGAAGCAAAGGGCAACAGGCAGGTGTAGAGGTACTCACATCCGGAAGCCCGTGGTCTACCCATACAGAGCGCGCTGGCACCTGTTGCAAGAGTGGCAGCAGCTACGCTGCCGCTGACGTCCTCATGACGTTCATGTAGCTGTCCATCGATTGGGTCAACTGCGCGTCCACCTCGTCCGCGATTGTCATGACATCGGGTAAGAGAAGGCTGAAATCCAGAAAGCTTAGATTGCTTTGCAATGTTCCGAAGAGTGTCACCTGTAGTATTCGTGATTCGTGCACCAGCATCGCAGGAGTGTAGCCTTGTTTATATCGCAGCTTGCCATGGGCAATGGCGGCGGCGGAAAAGACAGCATCACTGTCCTTCGTAGTGGCACAAGGTCTGCTCAGGCGGACCACAAGATCTTCAACCAGCCTCGGAAGGTGTCCAGTCCGCTCCTCGTCGCTGAGCTGAACGTGGTTAAGTTCTCTACTCTGTTTTGCCCGGACCAACCAGCCTTCGACGACACCGGTCATACAGCGCTGCAATATAGCGCCCACTCTCTCTTTTTCTAACCGCGGAGTAGGTCGGTGGGTAAGCGCTTTTTCGCGGATAAGATCGGCAAGTTTTCCGACCTCGAAGGGTTTCACGATGATTTCATCCGCTTCCAGAAGGATAGCGGCCATAGCATTCTGCACGTCGGGATACCCGCTGACGAGCAGAGTAAGTGCCTCCGGCTGGGAGTGACGCATCGCGGTAATAACCGTAAATCCGTCACCGGGATTCGGCATGTGTAGGTCGGTGATGAGCGCATCGAAGCGATCGCTCACGATATGCTTCAAAGCTTCTGCGACGGTGGCGGCTGCGACTACTTCAAATCCCTTGTTTTCAAGGGTCGCATTCATCATGTCGCGAACTGCGGCATCGTCATCGACAAGCAAAACTTTGTGAGAGTCGGATGGTTCGGTCGGAGTCATATAAGTCCAGCTCTAGTCGTTAACTCTCCTCGCGGATCGTGACCGCCAACTATGACATTGTTACCCGACTTATTTTTAAAAACTGTACACAATTGAACAGGTCTTGAATCGTTAAATAGGTAATCTGCCGCAAGTGAATAGAACCGCGGTCATGGGTTAGCGGCGGGAACACCGACCATTCGGACCCTCACGACCGCGTAAATATCAGTCGACACTTTATCCGGCCGGACCTCCCGGGGGGGAGTCCCGGCCGCCTTTTTTTGCAGGCGACGAATACGCCGCGCCCTCGACCGATCCGGCTTCGCGCAGAGACTCCTCAACTTTCATTCAAGCCTCTCCATGAGTTAACTGAGTTATGCTCTCTCCAGAACAAGGAGCTGCTGGGAATCGTGCTCGATGAGCTTCTTTGATCAGACTTCGCC
>Ga0307474_10003374_pt1 | contig 11492 bp, 14 predicted proteins | sample atmos_gasesECM1C_2_FD_203312 | JGI IMG/M metagenome (GOLD analysis project Ga0307474, IMG submission 203312) | Hardwood forest soil microbial communities from Morgan-Monroe State Forest, Indiana, United States - atmos_gasesECM1C_05 | ecosystem: Environmental > Terrestrial > Soil > Temperate... | reverse complement strand
GCCTAACCACGCTGTCAAAGGCAATGGAATTCAGACGCCTGCCTCGATCGCTCTGAATGCGGTCGATTCTCGAACAACGAGTTCCGGCCGAAGTACGACGTGCCGGATGTCGGCCGACCCACTCGTCCGATTCGCGCCATCGGCGACATCGCAACGAATGGCGATGGCCTTGTGGCCTTGGGCGGTCAGGCCCTGGGCTGCGACCTGCACCGCGGCCTCGTTCCAGTCTGCCAGCGCGACGGACGCCCCCGATTCCGCGAAAGCCTTCGCTGTGGCGAGGCCAAGTCCAGACGCTGCGCCGATCACCAGCGCGACCTTTTCCTCGAAGGTGATGTTCATGGAGATGTCTCCTGTAGATTTGTCGGATCCGAGTGCGCGCCCTTAGCGCTGTGCGCGCTCAGCCTCTGCTTGGGGGTAGCGGTCGCCTTCGACAGTGATCTGCGCGGCGGCGGCATCGATGTGCCGAAGATCCGCCGGCGTAAGCTCGATCGCACCCGCGCCGATGTTCTCCTCGAGGCGGCTGAGCTTGGTGGTGCCGGGGATCGGGACGATCCACGGCTTCTGCGCAAGTAGCCAGGCGAGCGCGATTTGCGCCGGTGTGGCGCACTTCTCCGCGCCGATCCTCTCCAGCAGATCGACCACAGGCCTGTTCGCCTTACGAGCCTTGGGCGTAAACCGGGGCAAGCTGGTGCGGTTGTCGTTGCCGCCGAAGGTGGTGGTCTCATTGATCTTGCCGGTGAGGAAGCCCCTGCCCAGGGGACTGAAGGGGACGAAGCCGATCCCCAGTTTCTCGCAGGCGGTGAAGACCTCCGCCTCGGGCTGACGCCACCACAGCGAGTATTCGCTCTGGATCGCCGCGAGCGGATGGACCGCGTGGGCGCGGCTGATGGTTGAGGCACCAACCTCACTGAGGCCGAAGTGCTTGACCTTGCCTTGGACGATCAGATCCTTCACCGCGCCGGCGACGTCCTCGATCGGGACCTTGGGATCGACTCGGTGCTGGTAGAACAGGTCGATCGCCTCGACGCGCAGCCGCTTCAACGAACCCTCGGCCGCTTGCCGGATGCGTTCCGGGCGGCTCTCGAGCCCGTCAGAACCGCGAGTGCCGGCGGAACCAAGATCGTGGCCGAACTTGGTGGCGATGACGATGTTCTTCCCGAACGGCTCCAGCGCCTCGCCCACCAATTCCTCGTTCGTGAACGGGCCATAGACCTCGGCGGTGTCGAAGAAGGTGACTCCGCGCTCGACCGCCGCACCGACGAGGGCGACCATCTCCTTACGGTCCGGAGCCGGGCCACGGTGATAGTTCAGGCCCATGCAGCCCAGGCCGATGGCCGAGACCGTAAGACCGCTATTACCAAGCGTGCGCGTCTGCATTCTCAATCTCCTGTTTGGCGGTCGCGGGCCACGAGCCTGAAGGCAACGATCTCATCACTCGATGAAGCCGCTATCGACCGGGAGTGTCGGCCGCGAAATCATTTGTGGTATTGCTCGTCGCTGACCATTTCCATCCAGTCGACGTTCTTGCCGTTGAGCGATTCCGTAACGGCGACATGCGTCATCGCGGTCGTCGCTGTCGCGCCATGCCAGTGCTTCTCGCCAGGCGGAAACCAGACGACGTCGCCGGGGCGGATTTCCTCGATCGGTCCACCCGCACACTGCACCCAGCCAAGTCCAGAGGTGACGATCAGGGTCTGGCCGAGCGGATGGGTGTGCCACATGGTCCGGCCACCGGGTTCGAAAGTAACTTGACCGCCGCTGAGGCGTAACGGGTCGCCCACCTGAAACATTGGATCCACTCGGACCGTGCCGGTGAACCATGCCTCGGGGCCTTTACCAGAAGGTCGTGAGCCGTTGCGCTTGATATCCATAGTTCCATTCTTTTCCATTGTTAAGTCGTTCTCTGCCGCAGCCTGTGCAAAGCCCGAATGCGTCGATGCCAGCGCAGCCAACCCGGCCGCACCTGAGAGCGTGGTCCTGCGCGTAACTACGCTCCGCGCCTCGGTTGCTCCGCCTTTGCAAGCGCGAAAAGACGCGGCCGATCGATCCATCCGCCGAACTCCGTTCGCCCCTCGGGACGTTCTCATCGAGGGCCCAATCGCTGGTCTAGATTTAGCGCGCGCAGCTATGCAGATTAGTCGCTATAATCGGCATGGACCTATAAACGGGATCGATTAATGCAGCGCGGAAACCTCGACGACCTTTCGTCCTTTCTGATCGTCGCCCGCGAGGGAAGTTTCACGAAGGCGGCTGCCAAGCTGGGCATTTCACAATCGGCGCTGAGCTACACCATCAAGGAGCTTGAGGCGCGTCTCAGGCTGCGCCTGCTAACACGCACCACGCGGAGCGTCTCGCCGACGGCGGCGGGCGAGCGTCTGTTGCGCAATGTGGGGCCGCGGCTGGAGGAGATCGAAGCCGAGCTCACTGCCTTGAGCGAACTTCTGGAAAAGCCCTCGGGCACCATCCGCATCACGGCCACCGAACATGCCACCAGCGCTGTCTTGCTGCCGAAGCTTGTAAAGTTCTTGCGCGCATATCCGGACATCAAGGTCGAGATTATCAACGACTACGGCTTGACCGATATCGTCGCGCAGCGCTTCGACGCCGGCGTTCGAGATGGCGAGCAAGTGGCAAAGGACATGATTGCCGTGCGCATAGGCCCCGACGCACGCATGGCCGTGGTCGGGGCTCCGTCCTATTTCCGAAATCGATCAGAGCCGAAGAAGCCACAGGAGCTGGTGGAGCACAACTGCATAAATCTGCGGCTGCCCACCCACGGTGGGTTGTACGCGTGGGAGTTCGAAAAGGGATCTCGCGAACTCAAGGTGCGGGTCGAAGGCCAATTGGTCTTCAACACCACGACCCAAATGCTCGATGGGGCGCTGGCCGGTCTGGGCTTGACTTATTTGCCGGAGGGCCTGGTACAGCCACACATCAACAAGGGCCGCCTTAAGCGGGTGCTTGAGGACTGGTGCCCTTCGTATCCGGGCTACCACCTCTATTACCCAAGCCGGCGCCAGCCGTCTGCGGCGTTCGCGCTGCTTGTCGAGGCGCTACGACACCGCAACTAGGCGTTAACTCGCGCACTCGATTATGTCCCGCGCCCAAGAGCGACGAGTTTATCCTCGCCATCAACGACCTGCGGCGGCAACCGAGTGTTGTCCGTTCACAGGCCGGTCATCTTCATGAGATCTTCGGGATACCGCGCTCCCTGCACCTTGATCGCCGCCACAGCATCCTCAATTTCACGCAGGTCGTTGGTGGCGAGTTGCAGAGCCGCCGCACCCAGATTCTCGTCGAGGCGGGCGGGTTTGGTAGTGCCAGGGATGGGAACGATCCACGGCTTCCGAGCAAGCAACCAAGCAAGCGCCACCTGAGCCGGGGTAGCGCCCTTGCGTGCCGCGATCCTGCGGAGGAGATCGACCAGCGCCAGGTTCACCTTCAGCGCATTCGGCTCGAAGCGCGGGATACGGCTGCGCAGGTCCGAACCGGAGAAAGTCGCGTCCGCGCCAATCGCACCAGTAAGAAATCCCTTCCCTAGTGGGCTGAAGGGGACGAGTCCGATCCCAAGCTCTTCCAGAGTTGGCAAAATCTCGGCATCAGGCTCGCGTGTCCAAAGCGAATACTCGCTCTGCAATGCGCTGAGCGGTTGAACCGCATGGGCTTGGCGAATGGAACGTGCCCCAGCCTCAGATAAGCCGAAATACCGCACCTTGCCTTGGGCGATAAGGTCCTTCACCGCGCCCGCAACATCCACCATCGGCACCGATGGGTCGACGCGGTGCTGATAAAGCAGGTCGATGTGATCGGTCCGCAGGCGCTTCAGAATGCCCTCGGTGGCAGCCTTGATATGCTCGGGCCGGCTGTTGAGCGGACCCAGCCGCTCGCCGGTCACGAGATCGATGTTGTGGCCAAACTTGGTCGCTATCACAACATCCTTGCGCAACGGCTCCAGTGCCTCGCCAACGAGAGCCTCGTTCTTGAAGGGGCCATAGGTTTCAGCAGTGTCAAAGAAGGTCACGCCGCGCTCCACGGCGGTGCGGATGAGTTGAATCATGGTCGCACGGTCTGGCGACTGTCCGTAGCCACCGGTCATGGTCATGCACCCGAGACCCATCTCGGAGACTTCGAGGCCCTGGTTGCCAAGCTTCCGCTTCTGCATTGCTGCGATTCCTTCCTCAAGAGAATTGCGCTTCACGCGGATCCGGTGCCGCCCCTTACCATGGGGGGCTATTGACGCTGCAAGTTTGGACCCCTGTCGCCCTCAGCGTATCGTATACCCGCCGTCTACCGCGAGTGCGTGACCGACCATGAAACTTGCCTCTGAACTGCAAAGCCAGAGCACGGTGCTTGCAATCTCCTCCGGGCGGCCGAGCCGGCCGATGGGTACGTTCTGCAGCATCGCGTTGAGGGCGTCTGCTTGCGTCGCCATCATCTTGTCGAGCATCGAGGTATGGATGATGCCCGGACAGACAGCATTGATGCGAATGCCTCGCGCGGCATAATCCAGAGCGGCACTTTTGGTAAGCCCAAGCACGCCATGCTTCGAGGCCTGGTATGTTCCCCGTTTGGGACCAGCCACTAGTCCTCCAATCGAAGAGCAGTTGACGATGGCGCCACTCCCCTGCTTGAGCATCTGCCGCAGTTCGAACTTCATGCAACTCCACACACCGCGAAGATTGATCGAAATCACGCGGTCAAAGTCTTCTCGGGTGGTATCGGCAGCCTCCACAGCAACATTCTGAACGCCGGCGTTGTTATAGGCCGCATCAAGCCTCCCAAAATGAGCGACGGTCCGCTCGATCATCGCTTCCACCTGCGCGTCATCGGCTACATCGCATCGTATCGCAAGTGCCTTGTGCCCCTGGGCAGAAAGCCCCTCGGCAGTAGAACATACGGCCTTTTCATTCGCATCCGCCAGCACGACCGAAGCGCCAGATTCGGCGAAAGCCTTCGCCGTCGCCAGGCCCAGTCCAGATCCAGCGCCTGTGACAAGAGCAACCTTGTTTTCAAACGATATGTTCATAACGTGCCCTTCATCGGATCTGCGAGGTGAGTTTGTGGCTAATTTGGACCCTTTTCGAACACATCCTTCGCGACCGGCATCGCCGAAAAGACGTTGGGCCATCCGACATAGAAGGCTAGTTGCGTGATGGCTTCAGAGGCCTCCGTCTGCGTCAGGCCGTTATCCATTGCCCTGTTGAGATGGGGAGTAAGCTGAGCTGTCTGCCCGTTGGCTATCAGCGCGCTCACCGTGACGAGACTGCGGTCCCTTGGCGCAAGGTCAGGGCGTAGCCACAGATCGCGGAACAACACGTCACTAGTGTACTGCACTACCCCTGGAAAGAACGCGCCAAATTGCGCTTTGACACTCGTCGCGCGCTTCGACTCGGCGGCTTCGTCGATCGGCAGCGGTGTCACCGAAACGGGCGGAAGCTGATCGGCACCGATGTGGCGAGCCGCGAAGACATCCTTGGCGATTGCGACCGCCGACATCGCGTTGGCCCAGCCGGCGTAGAACGCGAGGTGGGTGATGATCTCCGAGATCTCACGCGGCTTCACGCCGTTGTCGAGCGCAAGATTGAAATGATATGGCATCTCGATGGTCTGATTACGCGCGATCAGGGCCGCCAAGGTTACAATGCTGCGGTCGCGCGGCGCGAGGCCGGGGCGCTTCCATACGTCGCCAAGCAATCGGTTTTGGGTGTAGGCCGCCAGTATCGGAGCGACCTGCCGGACATCCTCATACGTCAGAACGGGCTTTGATCCGGTCATGGTGGCAGTCTCCTCTGTGCGGGCCGACGGCATTGCCATCAACCAGAGCAATGCGATTGCCGCGGATTGAAGTTTCATAAGGAATGTCCCATGGGACGCAGGTGGCTTGTTGGAGCACCCCGCGCGCCGATCGGGATGATTACCCCTAAACAAGCTTGTTATAAGCGATGGGTCACCATGCGATTAGATGGCGGAATTCGTATGGACTTATGAAGCTGGCTTGTTAATGCGCCCGACTGCTCGAGACAGGTTTGCCGATCGACCATCGCCGGAGCTCGGGGGTCTCACATAGCACGCTGCCTACGCCGCTGTTCGACCGCAGCGGATTCGCTCTCCAAGCGCGGCACCGCGCCGGTGCTGTTCGCGCTGCGCGGCGTCTGCGATCCGGCGCGGCTATCGCGCCTTCGCCATCACTGGATTTCGGTCCGGGGGCTCCGCGGGGGATACAGGAATTTTTTCCCACGCATGCGCGCGCTACTCCTGCGACCTACGGTTTAGGAATGCGCCCGGGCGCGCAGCAACCAGTGCCGCTGTGTATGATTCTGGGTTTTTTGGCCCTCACAGCCCATCATCTGTCTACTTGGTGATAGGCCGTACCAAGCAGTTTGGGGCCAACTTGGGGCCAAAGGAAAAGCCCGCCGGGCTGATTGGCGGGCCTCACAGCCGGCCGGTTAGGATCGCGATCCCGACAGCCACTTCGTCAGATCCTCCCCCTCAAACCATCTTCTGGGTGATACTCCGAAGGCTGTTCGGGCCACTATCCGACCCTTGCGACGACGCAAATTCCGGACGACCCTCTTCGCGTCTTCTTCATCGCGGCAATCGATGGACAGATGGCCGTATTCGACAACCCAGCCTTTGGGCGAGTTGGCAATTTCATCTGGCGAAGTTGAAAATCGCATCATGGCGGCCCCCCCTCCGATCAGGGAACCGCGAGCCTTCAGAGCTTGTCCGCAAAGATCTGAAGAATTGCGTTGCCGGTTTTTGTAGACCTTTAGGCAATTACCCTGCAATCGAGAAAAAGCCCGCCTCCGATGACCTGACCCGACGTGCAGGTTTTGGTGGTGCCCGTATTTAAGCCCCAGTGTCGTCCAAATCAGATTATCCAAAGTGTCCTGATTTGCTTGGGGAGAGTAATTTATGGCACCCGACATTTTGTGGCTTTCGTTCGCCTTCGGCTCGTGTGCGGTCTCGATCGGATCGCCTGCCATCTGCCTCATATGAATAGGGCCGCCCCAGTTGGCGCCTCTTTCCATCCCCCCGAAGCCCACGGGGTACCTCCATCGCGCGCCAGTATACCCAGCCAGTTTCGTTGCAAAGTTTCGCCGCCCTAATCAAAATCCCAATCGCGAGGCGTTATCCGCGCTGGTCGGCCTTGGCTTCCGCTCTACCGCTTATCACCCGCAGCCCCAGCTGGTGGGCGGGATTCTCGCGATCGCAGATCTTGCGCACGCCCTGAGGCTGTGCCGAAGACATCCAACAAGCCCGGCTCGAAGCTACAAGGGAGCGCACCAAATGTCAGCGCAATCGCGTTGGGAGCCTCTGTGGCTTTGCGCTCTCGTCTTGATCGCCATAGGTGGCGCGGTCTTTTGGGTTAATCGTCCTGGGAAGGATTCCTCTCCGGTAGCTACCGTTCAATCAGAAGCCAATTCGTCATCACCGCCCCAGGACGATACAAAACAGGCTGTCGCTGCCCTCCAGGAAACCGCGAAAGGCGCCGCGGACCAGATCAGCGACCTGCAGCGGCAGCTAAAGTTGCTTTCAGAACAGGTTGGCGCGCTTGCTGCGCGCGTGGATAGTCTTGCGAAGCCTGGAAACCCATTAGACGCTCAAGCGTGGGCACTGGAAGGCTCTGGCACTTTAAACCGCTTTGGTGATTGGACTATCGCCAAGAACGACGCTGTGATCACGCTTTACTCTGGCACGCCGAATCTTGCCGTCAGGTGTTCCGACGCCGCAATGACCTACCTGATCTTTATCAGAATTTCTGATCCCCGCTCGATTACTGGGCGCCCTGAAGTCAAACCTCCTCCCTATTTTAATTTTACAGCATGGGCGGATTCCAACGAGCCGGCGGATTTCACTTTTTTGGTAAGTTACGCAAGCGATACCTACGCGACCGGAATAGTGACGTTAGATCCTAAGTTCGCTGATCAGAATACGAAATTTTGGACCACGCTGAAATCGGCGAGATTCCGGTTCTCGTATAATACCAACGCAGGAACTATCTCGATGAGCGCAGTAGATTTGTCGACTGCGGTTGCGCGCTTCCAAGAGGAGTGTTTTAAGATTTTCAAGACTAATGCTCACCACCGCCTGCGCGAGCCAATTCCCCTTCACTGGCTGCGTCGTTAGGCTTTCCTGCGTCATACCAAACGAGAGGACGATATGCCTGAGAGCATCTACGATGTGATTCAACTGATCGGTACCAGCACCGAATGCTGGGAGAAGGCCGCCGCAAACGCTGTCGAACAAGCCTCCAAATCTCTCCGCGATGTTCGCGTCGCAGAAATCGTCGAACTCGATATGCAACTGGACCCGAAGGGAAAGGCGGCCAGTCTAACTAGGTCCGGTTTACCCCCGACAGCCGACCTGCAAACGGCGGCTCGTGTTCGTCGGTAAGGCGAGGAGCCGAAGCCGATGATGCACGACCGTGGGAAGTCTGACTCTGCCATGGTAGCTGTGAAGCCGACGAACAATGCCGGGCAACCGGAGCCGGTCGAGCCAAGGGCGGGGACCAAGAGGAACGCAGGCGAGCAAAGCACACACCGAACACAGGGTCGGGCTCGTGTGACCCAGGCGCTCGCTCGCGTAGCGGCGCCATCCATCGATTGGGACAAGTCGGCAGGAAGAGAGCCGAAGAAGCCGAAGCTAGGGCGGAAACTACACGCGATCCAGTGCCAAGCAGGCTTATCTTGAGATCGCCCAGCAGTGGCCAGTTGGCCGAACATGCAGAGCATCATATGGAGCGCTAAGGCCGCCTCAGTTGGTGGCCCCTCCATTTATCATCATCAAGGCCGCTCCAAAGATCGCCTGCGACATCACGAGGCGGTCGGTTCGTTAGATAATCTGGCGGCGAACTGAACATGGCGAGCCGTTTCTTTTGGCGCTTCACGTAGTCTTCCAGCGCCTCCAACATCGTCCCATCGACATCGCCGCTGGCGATCAGCTTCAGGTAATTCTGAGGGTTAGTCTCCTCGGTAAACACCACGCGGTGCCTTCGGCTTAGCTTGAGCCCCAGGCTGCACAATAGCCTCCTCTTCTCCGAAGGGTTAACGGCTTTGGAATGCCAAAAGGAAGCAGGACGCTGGAACCACAAATGGTTTGGGGCTACCCGACAGAGAATGCGCGCGGGCCGCCCGAAGTGGGGCGGTCATGGATAAGTCGGTACGCGGGGTCGTGCTCCAGAACATCGACCTCGACCGCCATGTCTCGGCAGCGCTGGGCGCACTGACGGAGCGAGTTGGCTAATAGAGGATCGCTGGCTATTTCAGCCCTCTTCTCGCACTGCGCGGCCTTTGCCAGCAGTTCTTCTGCTCGCAGCATAATAAACAACGCTAGCACAAAAGCGTTGGTTCCCACCAGCAGCACGAGGCCGCCAGCTGGGGCGGGCCTTAAGGTTTGAAATTTCAGGGATAACAACGATCAGGTGCTATACCGCATCTGCCGTTAAGGCTGCCGGGTCTCTTTAGGGATCGAGGAGCAATCCTCTCCTTGCCCTGCTTGGGGATCGCCAGAGAAAACAAACATAGTGAACACTATCAAGTCAGTGTCGCTGCTTTGTGCTCGGCCTCCAGCTTCCGATTGAGCAGTTCAAGTGCTGTCGCGGCCATATCTCCGAAGCGAGACACTCTGCATCCTTGAGCGACCATGAAGACCGCATGGCTCTCTGTGGCTCGACCGGCCACGCCGAGCGCTTTTGCCAACAGGCCGATAGGCCATGAAGCGGCATGTTCATCCTTGGAGGCCGCCACGACCAGTCTCAAGCCCAGTGTTCTTGGATGGCCATCGCCTGCCTCCTGGATGATCCTGTCGAGGATTTGCACCTGTTGTTCGGTCAGGGCCTTTTGGGCGGACCATGGCGCGGGGGTTCGCCGCTTCTCCGGTAATTCGGCTGCTATAGGAGGACCATCGGGGGCGGTCGTGATCTGTAGGTTAGGCTTGGCCTCCGCCAGCGGTTTTGGTGGAGGTACCTTGGCTGGCTTGGACGCAAAAGCCTTGTGCGCAAGGTCAGCAGCAGGCTTCTTGGTGAGGTCGAGCAGTGGCTTCTTGGTGGTGTTGCCACCCCGGCGTTTATGGACGACTTCCACCATTAGTATACCTCTGGGTTCTCATCGCCGGCCGAGTGGCTTTCGGTAGATCACGCTGCCACTCTTAGTTTTGATGACCGCACTCTAGGAGGAGAGCATCGTTACATGGCGACCCTCCAGCATCCAGACAAGCCCCATGCAATCGAACCGCGCCAATCTGTCATAGCTTGGATGAGGATCGACTGGCGGCTGATGCAAGCCAAACAGATCACCATCAGTCCAGCCTAGAGCAGACCCTTCACTACCCGACTGGGCGATGAAGGTCCCGTAGCAGGATTGGTTGGAATTGAAGGTGGCGTAGTCTCCGAGGTGATCAACCTCGAATCATCCGGCGTTGGAGCGCCGGATCGGAGACCACGCCATGACCAGCAATATCACGAAGACGCATTCCCCGCAGTGTAGAGGAGAGACGGCTCCCCAGCTTTTCGACGATTGGTTCGATCCGATCGAAACTGCGGTGCGGGAACGAGCGCGGGCATTCATTGAAGAATTGATCCGCAGTGAACTCGATGTGGCCCTTGCGCGCCCGCGCTACGAACGCAGCAAGAAGGCTGGCCGTGAGGGAGCGCCGGGCATTACGGGTCATCGGCACGGCAGCCGGCCGCGGTCGCTGATCGGCAGCTTCGGGCCGATTGAGATCGCGGTCCCGCGCGCGCGGCTCAACACGGCCGACGGCAAGACCACCGAGTGGAAGAGCCAATCGCTGCGGGCCTACTAGCGCCGCACGCTGGCCGCCGATGCGCTGATCGCCAGCTGCTTGGCCGGCACCAACACGCGCCGTGTGCGCCGCGCGCTCAGCGCTCTGTTCGCTGGCGCCGTCGGCAAGGACACGGTGAGCCGGGTGTGGCGCAAGGTGAAGAGCGACTGGGACGCGTGGAATGCCCGCTCGCTGGCCGAAGAACCGATCGTGCGATTGATCCTCGACGGCACCGTGGTGCGCGTGCGGCTCGATCGCAAGGCGACCGCCATCTCGCTGCTGGTCGTCATCGGCGTGCGTGCGGACGGTCAGAAAGCGTTGCTCGCGATCAAGAGTATGGGCAGCGAGAGCACCGAAGCCTGGCGTGCCGTGCTCGACGATCTCATCCGGCGTGGGCTGCAGCGGCCCGAGTTCCTCATTGTCGATGGCGCACCAGGGCTTGAGGCTGCGATCGCCGTCGTATGGGATGGCGTGCCAGTACAGCGCTGCACGGTCCACAAGCACCGCAACCTGTTGGCGCATGCGCCCGAACGCCTGCATGAGGAGATCACCGCCGACTACAACGACATGATCTACGCGGCGACGCGCGAGGAGATCGAGGCGCGTCGCAAGGCCTTCATCCGCAAATGGCGGCTCAAGCATCGTGCGGTGGCCGACAGCCTGCAGGAAGCCGGCGACCGGCTCTTCACCTTCACGCGACTGCCGCCGAG
>Ga0307474_10003373_pt1 | contig 11493 bp, 6 predicted proteins | sample atmos_gasesECM1C_2_FD_203312 | JGI IMG/M metagenome (GOLD analysis project Ga0307474, IMG submission 203312) | Hardwood forest soil microbial communities from Morgan-Monroe State Forest, Indiana, United States - atmos_gasesECM1C_05 | ecosystem: Environmental > Terrestrial > Soil > Temperate... | reverse complement strand
AGGCGGGCTTCGGTGTCTGCAGGTAGGGTTCGATTCCAAGTTCTGAGAAAGACATCTTGTTTCCTTTCCGGGTCGTCCTGTTGGAGCCAAACAGCTGAGGTAAGCTTTTTTACGGCGGCCCGCGCGATCGAGGTCAAGACGGACCTCGCCTTCTTCATTTACTGTGTAGTATCGGGCTCGGAGGGTAAATCCTCCCGAAATCGCGCCACTTTATTCGGATTAGAATCAGCAACTTAGCGGAACTTTGTTGACTACTACATCGATGTTCATCGATGTATCGAGGAAAGAGGCTGCTTACCGGCTTTCGGAACACCAATCCAGGGATGTGATGCCGCTAACGACGCAGCGTGCCCCATGTCACATCGATTTTCCTTCGCAGCTAGTAAGTTAAGCTTTCGGGCGGGCGATCAACGCCACGAACGAAGTGCAATCCAGTCCTTCGATGCCGAGATCGCCCGACTGACTCCGCGCTGCGGTGGGTTATCCGTAGACACTCCCGCGTGAGCCTCGACGCCCGTAACGGAGGCTCGGCACTGTGTTGCCGGTAAAATGGCGGACGGCCCCCACGGGGGTGGATTTGAACCACCGACCTTTGGGTTATGACTCGGACTAAGTCTCGTTTTTGCAACTACTTGCGGCGCTGTGCGACGACTCCCGCGACGCGAAAAAAACGCTCGACGACATCCGACGAGCACTAAAGTGACCCTTATCTGACCCAAGTTTTCATCGAGGATGCTGGCCATCCAACACTCGCGGTCAAAGATTATCGCGATCCGTTTGTTGGACTCTACAAACATGGTGTTGGGGTCGATCACTGAGATGGTCGCAAGCGATTCTAATAAGCCACCAGAATCCCGTTGTTCTCGCGTGTTCTGTCTCGCAGTATTGCCCCACCGTGTCGGCGCTATAAGCATTTCGGGGACAACTGATTAACTTCTTGCCCGACGGAAAACACAGTGGTAAGGTTTGCGACTTTAACTCGTGAAGTGTGAAGGGCATTCATCTGCCGTGGAGGGGCGGTAAGCAATGAGCCCACGATCACGCGTTGCGAAAGCTACGACCCAAAAATCTCGCTCCTTCTCGAAGCTCGATCTAGATCGTAAAATCACTCACCTGATCAGGATTAGTAGACTGCTCGAAAAGCAACTGTTTTATTTAAGCTCATGCAAACGCAAGGGGCCACCAAATCGGGAACTGCTCCGCTACGTCATCCGCCAAGAACGGCTTAAAGCTCTTTGTGCTGCGCTTTGATGGGAATGCGACATGCTTGGTTCTCTTGACTGCAGATGAAAACCCGCATCTGCACGCCTATTTCGCCTTTGTGAGAATCAGAAAGAAGAACATTGCGGCGAGATTCGCAACCCCAAGAGCTGATAGTTGAAGAGACTTCGACCCGAACGGGTCAGGCCGAGGTCCTACGAGGCCAAGCAGCGCAGGGGCGTCTAATGTGACCCACACAGCAAAAACGGCCCAAATGGGAAAATAGATTGGCGTGTACTCTGCTGCGCGGTCCGCGTTTGAGCCGATTGTGAGCGCTACGAAGGAAATGAAGATTGGCGTTGCGATTAGCAACAACATAGCCATTGCAAAGGCGACACGGCGCCCCGCAGGAAGTCTCGACCGCGCAGTCGTTTCACCAGACCGCCGATTCGACTTCATTTGCTCTCCCATCACCGTCATCTGTTTGAAAAGCTCTTCCGCCTGCGGATTTCCTGGAATCGCCTTGGCTCGCAGCATAGCTTCTGCGGCCGCTCGGGTCAGTTTTGTCGCTGTTGGAGCGTTGTAATAACGGCGATGCCGCGCCGTGCGTTCACTGGAACCGTTCGTGGACACCTTACGTTCTCCCCATCGAGTTCTGTACGACTTGAAACATGCTCATCTCATGCTCGAGCGTAGAAGCATCAGGAGCTAATGGTCCAAGACGACACCGGCCAACAATTTCCGGAGCCTTTCACGAGATGGCGCACCTTGTATCTTTCTGTCCGGAGGCTATCGCCTTTTGCTATCCGCAGACAATGCGTATTACTACTCCATTAAGTAAATAGAGTTTTAATTTGGACCGAAGTAGATAACAGCCACCGAGCCACCGAAGCACATCAGTGTCAGGATTTGTGGGCTTTATATGGCCGGGACCTTCGAACCACATAGAACTTACCAGACGAGAACGACGCGCTCGTGATCACGATTGCGGGTTGAGCTGCCACGCTTGCCAGAATGCATTCACGCACTATTTACGTTTTAGACGCTGTTCAAGTGGCCTGAAATCCCACGCGCCTGGGACAGAAGCTTGCGAGCTCACCTTGAGTGCTCAAGATAGCAACTGATTTAAGCTTCACTGAGACACTTTCGCGCACACTCCTGACCAGCCCTGGTCTCGAGCGAGCAACTCGCTCAGTTCATGCATGAGTTCTGAAGAACGCATAGTCTTTTACAAATTGCACTAACTGTACGCTGAGGGTTTTAAACAGACAGGTGACGGGGATATTAGCTACCGTGGTACTACATTCAGGTGGTTACTGGCAAAGGAACGCTCGCAGGCTGGAAGGTCCCTTTGGAGGTCGGCAGGCAGGCCGTGAGCTGTGTTCCCCGCGAACAGGAAGAAATTTGCAGGTATCCTTCGTGTTCCTCCAGGCGTTCGCGCATGATGATCAATCCGATCCCGGCATCTGCGTTCCTCTGCTGAAAACGGTGTAGCTGTTGCGACGAAATCCCTCTTCCACGATCGGCAATGGTGAGTACAATCTCTTGTTTCTTTTGGACAATTGACACGTGCACCAAATGGGAATCCGCGTGTCGTTGTACATTGGTGAGCGCTTCCTGAAGAACGCGAAACAACGTCAGTTCCAGTGTCGGCAATAGCCGCCTTGATCCCAAGTTTGATTTGAACGTTGTTTTCACCGCAGTTCGGCGTGAGAAATCCCGCAATAGTGAACGGGCAGCTGACTCCAAGCCCAACATATCCAGGAGTGCAGGATGCAGAAGATGCGAAATCATTCGTGTTTCATCGATGCATTGTCTGAGCAAATCGAGAGACTGTTGCAGAATCTTATTTTGCCCAGGCGACAGTCCCGAATGTCGTTTAAGCAATCCCAGGTTCAGCTTCAGTGCGGTGTGATACTGATTGAGCGAATCGTGCAGTTCGCGCGCAATGCGTTTTTGTTCCTCATCGCGCGCACGCATCAACCTGCGATTTAGCTCAGTCAGTGATTTTTCCAGCATCCTTTCCTTGGTAATCTCCACGACCACCGCACCCACTTGCTGTACCGCGCCGGTCGGGCCCACAATCGGAAAATAGTTTTCAATCCAATGGCCAGGTTCGCGCCGGGTTGGCAGGACTCCGCTCACCACATGATTCAGGACGGGCTTCCCTGTCACAAATACTTGCCGAAAGACAGGTGCTACCACTTCTGAAAATTCACCCAGTATGTCTCGAAAGGTTTTCCCAATATGATCTTGGGCCGGGATACCGTTCATCTTCGCAAGCGTGTCGTTGATGGCGAGGTAACGCAAACGGCGATCGCAAATGGCGAGTCCGACATTCGATGTGCCGAAGAAAGACGCCAACAGTTGTTCAGGATATCTGAACGCAGTCGACCCGGCTGCGGCAGACGCTAGCTTTCGAAACGAGGGTGCTGACTGCCGTGTTCGACGTATTCCCAACGTAAGCCCTCAAGCCACTCTGCAAGCTAGTTCGGCTGCAGTACCCACTCCAGCGTCTTCTCCTGGAACTCGAACGCATACCTTTGCCAAGGAGTATCGGGAGCCTCACGCCGTACCACCCGGGCCCGTCCCACATATCGACCTGTCTCGGCCGTTCCCATCAGGAAAACCTCTACAAGGGAATTCTTCGAAAGTGTGGCACTACATTCACACAGAAAGCCATTCAGGCTAACGTTGTCGGTGCTAGTCACCTCATTGAGCAAGTCACCTCGAACATCAGTTCCGCGCAAGCGGATCAGCATCTTCATTTTAACTCGCGCAGACCGACGACGTTCCGGGTGCTGCGTTTGCAACTCCTGCAACAGTCGCCCTTGGAGTCGTGTAAAGTCGATCGGTTTCTGAAAATAGTCCAGCGCGCCTAACCGTTCACAGTGAGCCTTGCACCGATCGTCGGACTCCCCGCTAACTACGAAAATGGGAATGCGCGACGTATAACTCAGATCCCGAAAACTCTGACAAAGCTCGAATCCCGAAAATTCTGGCATCATCAGGTCCATCAGGATCGCACCTGGCTTGTGAGCAAGTGCCAACTCCAACGCCTGTGCGGCTTCGCCTGTCTCAATCACTTCGCAAATAGGCGACAAACGAGTTTTGAGCAACCGACGCGTCGCCTCGTCATCATCGACAATCAACACTTTGTGCATACTTCTTCTTCCTTTCGTTCTTTCGAATAGCTACCAGGCACCTAATCGTACTTCGCTGTCGAGCGCAGCTCGCACCTTGTGGGCCAAGATTTCCTGGCTAAAAGGCTTGGCCAGGAACCATCCATTCGTGCGGTCCGTTCCGTGATTTCCCACTCCTTGGCCGGTGTAACCCGACATGTAGATGACCCTCAAATTCTGGTACTGCTCGCTAAGTTTCTGAGCCAGCGCGCGACCATTCACACCAGGCATTACGATGTCCGTCAGCAACAGCTGGACGTCGGGATTCACCAATGCGAGGTCCATCGCTTCTTTACCGCTGCCCGCGCTGAGCACGTTGTAGCCGAACGAGGACAAGACATTGCACGTCAGCCTCCTCAAGGAAGCTTCGTCCTCCACCACCAGGATTGTTTCCTGTCCGTGGAGGTTGTGCGCACATTGTGGATTTTCCGCCACCGGCTGTGGCGTTTCATCGATTCTTGGCAGATAGATTTTGAATGTAGTGCCATGACCCAACTCGCTCAGAACTTCGATGTAGCCGCCACTCTGTTTAACGACTCCATACACTGTCGCCAGCCCTAAGCCGGTGCCCACGTCCTTCCCCTTCGTTGTGAAGAAGGGTTCGAAAATGTGAGCTTGCGTTTCCGGGTCCATACCGATTCCTGTGTCGCTCACCGACAGAAGAACGTACCAACCCGGCTTGAAGCTAAACGAGTACCGCTGCACGAAGATTTCGTCCACCCGGATATTGGTAGTTTCGATCGTCAGCTTCCCGCCCTCGGGCATCGCATCTCGCGCATTGACCACGAGATTCATCAGCACTTGTTCGATTTGCCCTGGGTCTGCCTTCACGGTTCCCAGGCTATCGCTCAGATACGTCACGAAGTCGATGTCCTCGCCCATCAACCGCCGAAGCATTTTCTCGGTATCTGACACAATCTCGTTTAGGTTTACAGCCTTTGGCTCGAGGACCTGCTGGCGACTGAAAGCAAGCAGTTGCCGGGTGAGGGACGCCGCGCGCCTCCCGGCCTTGAGGATCTCTTCCACGCTTTCGTGCGCTGGATCGGCATTCGCAAACTTGTCGACAAGCGTCTCGCCATAGCCGATTATGACCCCAAGTAGATTGTTGAAGTCGTGTGCAATGCCGCCCGACAAGCGTCCGACTGCTTCCATTTTTTGGGACTGGCGGAACTGCTCTTCCAGTCGCCGCCGCGAAGTAATGTCCCGATTCACAATGACGAGCCGCTCTACCTCGCCGGCTTCATTGCGAATCGCACTCGCTGTTGACTCCAGGTAGAGCCACTCTCCGTTTTTGTGGCGCATGCGGTATTCAATGCGGCGGCCGAATCCTGTTGTGTGCGCTTCTCTAGTTGCGTCCTGCACCAATGGTCGATCAGCCGGATGTATCTGTTCTAGCGAGGGGGAGTTATGCAACTCCTCCAGGCTATAGCCAAGTACTTTCTCGTATGAGGGACTGTTGTAGAGGCGGCGGCCGTTGATATCTACAACAGCGATCATGTCGCCAGCGTTTTCCGTGATCAGCCGGAATAGCCGCTCTTGTTCCAGAACTTGCCGTCGGATGCGGGCAACTTGGTATTGCAAGTAGATAGTGTAGGTGTCGAAGAGCAGGACCAGACCCACGAGTGCCCGGATTGCGGGATGTACCGCAAGCTGTTCGTAGTCGTCGAGGTGGTGTCCCATGGGCGCCAGGAACGACACGAGCGCCAGCGTAAGCAGCAGTGTGACCAAAAGAGCTGAACCCCAAAGCAGCCACTCGCGGCGTTCCATCTGCCGTAACTGCCGATTGACAGAAATGGGGGCAAGAAATGTTGACGGAACCGCGGGCTTCGCCTTGAAGAACATCACGATTTCTCTCAAGACAGAAAGATGGAAGCGGGCCGGACGTTTCGGCTGCCCGGCCGCCTTATCCTTACTGCACGATGTTCAGTGTGAGATTAAGCTGCTGCACGCTGCTGTTTCCGCTAGTACCTGTTGCTTTGACTTGGATAACCTTTGGTGTGCCCACCGTCGATGTGCCTGAGCTGCTGCAGCCCGTGGCGGCTAAGATCGTGGCCAGGGAAATCACGGCAAGAGCTGCACAGATCCTACGACGTCCCCGTGGCGTCCCCGTCCCGCGTAGTGCGACCCACCCCAACATCGCGACTGCCATTCCTGCGAGGGGGAAACCTCCGTTGATCGGACCTGGCGAATTCGCAGAAACTGCCATGGGGGCAACCGCTACTGTCAAGGTCACTTGGGAAGGCGTCGATCCATTCAGTGTCACGCTCGTGGGATTGAACAGGCAGGTCACACCTTGCGGCAGCGAAGGACAGCTAAAATTGATGGTTTCCGTGTCGCCGCCGATTGGAGTTGCCGTGATCGTAAACTGGGTCGACTGACCGGGACTGAGAGTCGCACTGGAGGGAGACGCTGAAAGAGTGTACCTGGGCGTTCCTGAACCCTGAACTACATTCTGGACGAGTGCTGCTCCTGGATTGTGGATTAGGTTCTTGTTTCCAACGAAGTTTGTATCACCAGAATACGCTGGGAAAATTAGATGAGTCCCCTTGGCGATGAACTGGGTGGTCAGCATCGCGACCCCGCCGCTAATCGTGCCCGAGCCCAGTGATGTCGATCCGTCATAAAACGTGACGCTGCCAGTAACCGTTTGCGTCGCTTCCCCTGGCAGAGGCAGTGCTGTGATCGTCGCTGTGAACGTAACATTCTGGTTTATATTCGCAGGATTATGGTTAGACGTGATCGTCACGTGGTTCGCACCCGTGTTAAACATCGTCGTCACGCCTGAGTAGTTGTTGCCGCCGACAATAGCGTCCAACGCGCCGTCACCATTCACGTCTGCTAATACGAGAGCTTGCGGATAACTTGTGGCCATGAACTCCACTGGTGAGTAGAACGGGCTCGTCCCAGTGCCGGATTGGCCGGTCCCGTAGAGCACACCCACGGTACCGTTTCCCGCATTGGTGAAGATGATGTCAGGATTTCCGTCGCCGTCCAGGTCCGCAACTCGCACTTCCTGTGGAAATGGAATGACTGAGCCCGTGATATCGCTGGTCGCTGGATAGAGAAGCGGCGTGCCGAACGTTCCATCGCCGTTGCCGGTCGCTACGGCGATTCCCATGCCGGCGTTTGAATCATCGATCGCAACAACCAAGTCCGGAGAACCCCCCGACGTCGTCGCTGCAAGCGTCAAACCAACCGGATACATGCTTCCCAAATCGAAATCGGTTTGCGGGGTGAACGCACCGCTACCGTTGTTAAACAAGATCGAGACGGATGTGGATGCGAGCTGGGTAATTGCAATATCGGTTATCCCGCGCCCCAAATCGGCAGCCGCAATCCCTGAACCAGTGTTCGTCAGAGCGATGCTCGTCGGAGTACTGAACGAGACTGAGCCAGGGGCCGAGTTATTTAGCAGAATCCATACGTTGCCAACCGTGTCAAGCACTGCGATGTCCGGCTTGGAATCGCTATTGAGGTCCGTTGCCACGAGGTGTCCCAATCCCGCGCCCGACGCCACTGGAATACTGACCGGTGTGCTTTGGAAGCTCCCATTTCCATCCCCGCGGAATACAAGAATGTTTCCCTGGGTTGGATCGGCATTTGCCGCTACTAGGTCGAGTAAGCCGTCGCCATCAATATCTGCCAGTGCGACATATTCCAGCATTCCGCCGGATCCGTAATTCGCGTTGTAGGTCAGCTTCTTTGTGGTGCTGTTCGACAGAAATACGGTGATTCCAAGGCTGGTGTCGTTACTCAGGTTCCCGACTACGAAGTCCGGTAAACCGTCGCCGTTCAGATCTCCAGTGGCAATGCCAAACGTATCCGCCGTTTGCCCGCTTGATCCATTCGGATCAAAGTAGTCATTGGGTGCAACCAGCGAACCTGATGTGCCGCCCACATTTTTGAGATATGCTAATTTTGCCCACTGGTCAGGGATCACGCTTGGAATCACAGCGTCGACATTGGCACTGAACTTCGCAACCAGAGGGGCCATCCAGATGTTGCCGCCGGCCGGGTATCCCAAACTCGGCGGTACGAAAGTGCCGTCGCCGTTCCCGAACAAAATCATCAGATCCATCGAATAGAAGTCTGAAACCACCGCATCAACCTTGCCGTCCCCATTGATGTCCGCTAACGCGACAGCCCCCGGCATGTGCCCCGCCGAGAAGGTTGTTCCCGCGCCAAATGAACCGGTTCCATCTCCAATGAACACAGTAATTGTCCCATTGCTGCAATCGGCGGTGACGATATCTAGATGTCCGTTCCCTAAGTCTGCAGCCGCTACCGAGCCGGTCAATGGAGCGCACGATAACGCGGTCGAGAGCGATGTGCCTGTTCCGAAGTCGCCTGCCGAACCGAGAAATAGCTCGGACTGGCTGAGCAGATCGAGGTGTCCGTCCCCGTTCACATCCACGAGGATTCCCGAGGATACCGCCCCGGGATAGTGGTTGGTCGTTGCTGCTCCGAACACGCCCGTTCCGTCGCCCGCAAATGTCGCCACGGGACTGTTGCCTGTACCATCCGCGCTTGCACTCGCCACGACAATGTCCATCTTGGAGTCACCGTTGGCATCGGCCAACGCTACCGCTGCGGGGACCGCGATCGTATCGGCGTAGTTAACTGCAGCCGCAAAGTTACCGGTGCCGTCGCCGATCAACACGTCCACCGAGTTCGCATGTACCAGCACAACGTCACACTTCCCGTCCCCATTTAAGTCAGCCGCCGCCAATAAATCCGGGCTGCCATTCGCGTTGAAGGTCACCGAGGTGAGGATCGGTGTCGCGAAGGTCCCGTCTCCATCATTAAGGACCACCGAGAGCCAAAAGTTCGCAGACGGGTCTTGAACGATCGAAGCCACATCCGGCTTGCCGTCACCATTGAAATCTCCCACCACTGAGACAAGGGGAGCATCGTCTCCGAGGGAAATCTGGGTCACAGTTTGAAATCCCACTTTGCTTATTGCTGGAGGCAGGTTGTCCGTCGGCGCTACGGCCATCGGTCGAGCAGAATGTGGCGCAAAGGTATTCGACTTCACGAAAGTCCCTGTGGGACGTTCGAGCCTGCGGTTCGATCGGCTTTCCAGTTTGGGCAACGTGTGTGTCGCTTGCGCGTGGAGGTTCAACGCAGGAGTGCCGATAAGGAGGAAGAGGGGAACCAAAAAATTCAGTGCCTTGGCGCTTTTCATACCCGTGACTCCGGCGAAGATTTCCAGCAGAGTACCGGGGGAGGGTAACCTCCAATGTTGCACGGACAGTGCCACAGATAAGTCCTGCTAAATCATCGGCGACATTGGCTAGTTGTCTGAAGTGGGGACGTTATTCTGGCGGCTGGACGCCTCAAGCTAACTCACTCGGTGCGTGGGCGTTCTCCCAAACCCCCGCGCTCGCATCTGTGATGTCACTTCCTCAATCGCAGCCTCTAGTCGATCCAGTTGTTGCATCACCTCTCCGAGCCGCCCCGACCGCGCCATCTCCTCGATCGTGCGAGCACTTTGTGACGCTTCGGAGATCTCCAGATACCCCACCTCGCTCTTCAAATTGTGCGCAACCCGCTCTACCGAGTCGGCATTTCCCTCCGCCGCTGCCCGCCGCAAACCCGCCAGGTGCTTGGGGGTTTCCTCCAGAAAAATATCGGCAATCTCACGCAGGAGCAGCTCGTCGCCACCCAAGCGTGCCAGCACTTTCTCCTGATCCCAGACGCCGGTCTCCGACCCCGAACTCCCTTCAAATTCCTCCGCACAATGCCGACCAGTCGACAACACGCTCGCGATAATTTCATGCAGTTGTGCCGCGCTGAGAGGTTTTGAGACGTAGGCATCCATACCCGCTTCGAAACATCGTTGTCGGTCAACCTCGAGGGCATGCGCAGTCATTGCGATGATCGGCAGATGTCCGCCCTTCTGCGCCTCGCGCTCTCGAATCCTACGTGTCGCCGTAAGCCCATCCATGATCGGCATCTGGACATCCATGAGCAGCAGGTCGAATTTCCTCACGCCAACAAGATCAAGTGCCTCCGCCCCATTCGAAGCAAACTGCACAGCATGCTTCATTTTGGTGAGCATTCGGAGGACAGCTTTCTGATTTACCACGTTGTCCTCCGCCACCAGAATTTCCAGGTCCTTTGAAATCCGCCGGCTCGTCGAATTTTCATCCACCGGGAGAACTGAGACACAATGGACCGCCTGTTCGTCCGGTGCCATGCCCGGGGACTTCGTGCTCGGCAAGCCCAAAGGAATCAAAAAATGGAACGTGCTGCCGCAACCTACTTCGCTCTCCACCCAAAGACGGCCGTTCATCAGTTCGGTCAGTTGTGACGCAATCGCAAGACCCAGCCCGGTTCCGCCGTAGCTTCGCGTCATGCTGGCATCAACCTGTGTGAATGGTTCAAAAATTACTTTGAGCTTGTCTAGAGGAATACCAATTCCTGTATCGGAAACGAGGAAATGTGCTTCGAAATCTTCGTCGCTCCGTCCGTTTTTCTCCACCTTGACGACAATCTCTCCTTGCTCAGTAAACTTGACCGCATTCCCCACAAGATTGATGAGGATCTGGCGCAACCGAACCGCATCACCCACCACGCGCACCGGAATACGCTCATCAGTTTCGAATTGAATCTCAAGTCCTTTTTGGCAAGCTCGCACTTCGAGTGCGCTGATCGTCTTTCCTACTAGCTCTCGCAAGTCGAATTCGGTCAGCCGGAGTTCCAGCTTCCCTGCATCGACCTTCGAGAAATCCAGAATGTCGTTGATGACCTCAAGTAGCGCATCGGCCGAAAACTTGAGGGTCAGCAAGTATTCCCGCTGTTCGGAAGTGAGTTCCGTATCCAGCGCGAGTTCGGCCATTGCCAGGATGCCGTTCATCGGCGTTCGGATCTCATGGCTCACATTGGCCAGAAATTCGCTCTTCGCTCGATTCGCCGCATCCGCTGCCTTCTTTGAAAGCAGGAGCTCAGTATTTGCGCACTGTAATTCGTCTGTACGCGCCAGCAACTCCACGGCGATCCGGTGACGTTCACTCACAGCCGCTCCCGACACAAGTCCCACCGCGGACAATACGAACATCAACAGGCCCGCCTTGATGAGAAGCTCCTGCGACGAAGGCGGGTAAAAGTG
>Ga0307474_10003372_pt1 | contig 11493 bp, 13 predicted proteins | sample atmos_gasesECM1C_2_FD_203312 | JGI IMG/M metagenome (GOLD analysis project Ga0307474, IMG submission 203312) | Hardwood forest soil microbial communities from Morgan-Monroe State Forest, Indiana, United States - atmos_gasesECM1C_05 | ecosystem: Environmental > Terrestrial > Soil > Temperate... | reverse complement strand
TGCTTCCGACTTTCAAACTCGGCGACGCCGCAACCACGCGCAGCCTCCTCGTCAAGCACCTGATCTGCGCCTGTACCGGAATGCCACGTCAGGATCTGGAATGGATCTTCGATTACGGAAAGATGACGCCCAAAAGCACGATGGCCTTGCTCGGCACCATGCAGCCGACATCCAAGTTCGGTGAACTCTTCCAGTATTCCAATCTGATGGCCGCAGCTGCGGGATATACCGGAGCACACGTGATCCATCCCGACATGGAATTAGGAACGGCCTACGACAGCGCCATGCAATCGTATGTTTTCGATCCGTTGGGGATGAAGGAGACGACCTTCAACATGAAGCTCGCCGTCTCAAGCAACCACGCGGGCTCGCACTCCCCCGACACCGATGGAAAAACTGCCAGGGCGATGACGGCCATTAATGATGCCGTCATCCCCGCGCGCCCTGCCGGAGGCGCGTGGAGCAGCGTAAACGACATGCTGAAATATGTCTCGATGGAACTTGCGGAGGGCAAGCTTCCCGATGGAACGACTTACATTTCGAAAGAACCATTGCTCGAGCGCCGCGCCCCGCAGGTCAGCATCGGAAAAGACGTCACCTACGGCATGGGTTTGATGGTTGACACAACGTATGGAGTACGGATCGTTCATCACGGCGGCGACTTGGTCGGATATCACAGCGACATGATGTGGCTGCCACAACAAAACGTGGGCCTGGTCATCCTTACAAATGCCGACCCCGGATGGCTGCTTCGCGACCGCATCCGACGCAAGTTGCTCGAGCTTCTCTTCGACGGACGTCCTGAGGCCGAGGCGCTGCTCAACGCCGACGCGAAGAGTTTTTATGCTGACCTGGCCGCCGAGCGCAAGTTGATGACGATCCCGGCCGATGCGAATGAGGGTGCCAAGCTCGCCAAACACTATGCGAATGCATCGCTCGGAGAAATCACCGTCAGCACGTCCGAAGCTTCTACAATCTTTGATTTCGGCGAGTGGAAAAGCGAGGTCGCCAGCCGCAAGAATCCCGATGGCACAATTTCCTTCATCACCACTGTACCGGGTGAGTTGGGTTTTGAGTTCGTGGTCGGCTCGGAAGCTAGGCGAACGTTGACCATCAGAGACGCGCAGCACGAATATGTGTTTGAAGAACGTTGAGTCACAATGCCTCAATGCATTTTGTAAAGAGGCGACCCCCGCTTGAGAAGGTCGGGGTTGCCGTCGAAGACATCTTGCAGTCCTACTCCCCATGAGCATGTTCGCGTTTTTGGTGACTGTTGTAACCGGCAATTGCACGTTTTGGGAATTGGCCTTGCGGGTCAATGAGTTTCATAAAAAGGGATGTCAAGAAAAAAGCTCTCCACCGACCGGAGGCCGAGAGGATTTTTGTCTCGAGATCCAGCCCACTTCACTGCACTTCACTGTAAGAGTGCCTCTCGATTCGCGCGAGAGGTTTGCTTCTGAGTTGTCGCGATGTTACGCCAAAGACCATGCGGGACCTCCATCACGGGGAGCACCTAGGATGTCGCAGATTCGGTCAGTTCATAACGCAACGATGGAGGGCGCCATGCTACGAATCCTCTCTGTTCTGTGTTTGATCGTGATGACAACGAGCGCGGTCCGCCTGTCAGCGCAAGTATACCCATACCGCGACGGCACTCCCGACGTGACCGGGTACGCTCGGAAGTAATGGCCGAAGTCATGATCCAAGAAAGCGAGTTCGTCCGCTTGGCCGGCGCCATCCCCGCCGATAAATACCCATGGCGACAGTCGCCGGATGTGCGCACGATCGCCGAGGTTTTTTGCACGCCAGCGCGGCCAATTACAACCTCTACAAACTCGTGGGCACTCCCACTCCGGCTGGGGTCGACACGAAAACCCTGGAACAGTCCACCGTCGACAAAGCAAAAGTCATAGCTACGCTCAAGGCTTCCTACGCCCACGCCGAGGCAGCTATCCGCTCTATGCCCGACGCGGACTTGGAAAAGACTCTCAATTGGAACGGAGGGAAGATTACCGAACGGGGTGTCCTGCTCTATATCGTTCAGCACACCGCGCAGCACCTCGGTCAGCAAATCGCCTATGCCCGCTCAATCGGCGTCGTCCCGCCGTGGACACTCGACCCGCCCCGGGAGAATTAGTCTTAACCGATTGGCGACGGTGAACTGTCGAATGTAGTAGCTAAAGAATCTCTCGCGAGTGCCCTACCCGAGCTAATGTGGACGATAACAGGCGTTAGTGGTCTAAACCCCGGCTGCAGGGTCAATACGTCTTACGGCGATTTTGCGGCAGCTACGTTGGAACGGCTGGAACGCAGAGTAGGAATCTGGCAGAAGGAACCAATTCTGCTTGGTCGGGCGCCGCTAGGCTTTCGACCCGGTCAGCAGACTTTGCAATGCCTGAATCAGGGCCACTGAGTTGTTCTCGGCCGATTCCATTGATTTCATTAGAAACGCGGTTGCGCCCTCTTTCAAGAGCTTGGCTTCATTCCCTTGCCCAAGACCACTCAGCACGATGACGGGGATGTGTTTTACGAGTACATCGGCTTTGAGCGCCCGAAGGACATCAAGTCCCGACATTTTGGGTAACATCATATCGAGCAGAATAAGATCGGGAATGTTCTCGCGAGCGGCACCGAGACCTTCCTCGCCGTCCGCCGCATAGATGACATCGTAACCCGCTCGGATGAGCGCCCGTCCGTTTGCGGTTCGCTGGAATCTACTATCTTCGATCAGGAGTACTTTCATCTTTTCCTCAGTGCGAGAACAAGTCTAGCTTGCAAGCTGCGCCGAGGATGTGCACTTCTGAACACATCCTAAGGTAACGAAGGAAGATCTTTGCTGTAGACAAGGCGATTTAGGTTCGAAGTCCTGCATGTGTTGTTTGCCCTTAATATTTCTTGAACGACCATTGACGGGCTATCTCTGGGTTTTAAAAAAAGGCCCCGCGCAGTGCACACGGGCCCGGGGTCCAGGAATACCCAGTGAAAGTTTTTGGGCAGCTTCAGGTCGGCGCCGAATGGTTGCAGCTGTTGCCGATATATCTGCGCATTGCCTACGATCTTGCGCCGGGCTGGCTGTGGACCCATAAGTCGTGAGCAACATTCCGGCGTTCACGGCGAGCGCCCACCGAGCCCCGATTCCGCAGACTCGTGGTACGTTCCTCCGCTGTAGGCTGCCGCCACCCGCTGCCAGAAGTAACGTTAAAGATGCCGATGTAGCCTCCGGCTAACAACTGCAGCGGAGCCTGGATTTGTTCATGCGATCGAACTGAGACGAACCTCCGCCCGACAACTTTCAAACCACGACGGGTGGACGAAAGCGGACAGCAGGATATTATCGATCTGGTAATTGGGGCTGTCGTCTTCGCAGGAGTCACGAACTTCGTAGGCGTAGCGGATTCCGGTCGTGTTGCTGTTCTGCACGAAGACGGTGAGATTGATGTTGGGGTCGCCGAGCATTTCCAGCAGTTCGTGGCTGGCGGTAACGGTCCGCGATGTGCCGGCTTCAGATCGCTGGCGGCAAATACCTTGCCAATGGGGACGCCTTCAGTGGTGAGGTCGTGGTAGCCGAGAGCATTAGCCTAGTCCGAGTCGTCAAGGAGAACAAGCCACCAACTGCGGTTGGATGGTTGCGTGCCTTGGGGACGATGGTGCGTTCGGCGTCCGTGCCAGACAGCGCGGAAGTCGTTGGTGACTTGCTTCTGCAGCGCCGCGACGGCGGGCGTGACATCCGCGTCGGCCAGCACGGTGCTCTCGTTGATGACGGAGGCTTGGATAGTGGGGGGGTGCGTGATTGGCTTGCGGCATATGGCCATCCCCTGCTAAACAAATTCGGAAGAACGCACCGCTTTAAGGTTGCGTGCCTCTGTGAGGGAAAGCTTATATGCTGGTCAAGAGCGGGAGAATGATTTCGCAATCCAACAGTGCCACGCAGTTCCAATTTGAGCCGAAACTTGGCTGCGCTGGTTCGAGAAACTGGCCCGATAAACCGGTCCGATAAAGTTTGACCTTTATTCCTAACCACTGTGCTTCAATCCACTGAAATCACGAGCGCTGTAATGCGAGCCGCCACAGGCGCGGGGTTTGAGCTTGCGGGCATCGCGCCCGTGGGGGACTCGCCGGAGCTCGCATATTTCCCGCGCTGGATTGCCGAAGGCCACGCCGGCGAGATGAGGTATTTGGAAGCGCGCGACGAGCAGGGACGCCTGAAGCGAGCGTCAGTGACGCGCGCGGCTTCGTGGGCCCGCAGTGTGGTGGTATGCGCCATTAACTACAACACAGCGCAACCGTATTCGACCGAGGTTCAGCATCATTCCGGGGAGAATCTGGAACGCGGCTGGATTTCTCGTTACGCCTGGGGTCAGCAGGATTATCACGATTCGGTGATGCGGCGTCTTCAGCAAGTCGAAACTGCGTTGCGAAATACGGTTGGGAGCGACGATCTGGTTACTCGCTGTTATGTGGATACGGGTCCCATTGTCGAGCGCGTGGTCGCGAAATTTGCGGGAATCGGATGGATTGGCAAGAACACGTGCATCATTCATCAAAAGGTCGGCTCGTGGGTGTTTCTCGGCGTAATCCTGACGTCACTCGATCTCACCCCCGACTTGCCCGCACCTGATCGCTGTGGCACCTGTACCCGCTGTATCGACGCCTGTCCCACAGATGCATTGATCGCGCCCTATCAGCTCGACTCGAACAGATGCATTTCCTACCTTGCCATCGAAAAACGGGGTGCGATTCCGGAAGACATTCGCTCCGGCATGGGACGGCATATTTTTGGCTGTGACATCTGCCAGGATGTTTGCCCGTGGAACCGTAAAGCGCCGGCAACGACTGCGGCAGAATTTCAGGCGCGTCCGGAGTTGGTGAATCCGGCGCTCGACTGGCTGGCTGAGATCAGTCCGAAAGAATTTCGAAGCACATTTAAGAACTCGCCGGTGCGCCGTGCCAAACGCGCAGGTCTGCGGCGCAATGCAGTTATCGCCATGGGCAACAGCGGAGATAAGAAATTTCTTTCGCAGCTCGAGAGGTTGGCGGCGGATGAAGATGAAGTGATTGCCGAGAGCGCAGCTTGGGCCATCCGAAAGCTAAGTTCAGCCGATTAGCTGGCGGCATTGGCTTCGCGAAATCTCGATGCGCGAAAACTTAATAGTCCTTTCACAACCGGGCATCTCCTGATTTTTCTGTGGCATAGAGGCCACTGACCCACCCTCTTATTGCCACTCTGACTTCCGTAACTGGCCCTCCCCAGTACCAGCAACTAATGTAGTGCCAAGGGGTTCTCATTTCAGGGGGTTCCCGCAGATAGAAGCATGCGTTTCTGGACTAAATTGCGGCGCTCGATCGGCCTGGTATTTGTACTGGTGATGCTGTCAGTGTCTCTGGCAAACGCCTCGGCCACTCTGTTGCTTGAGGAGCCTTACGGCAAGCTGGGATTCTTCACGGCTACCGGGCACGCCGCTGTTTATCTCTCCGGAGTGTGCGCCGAAACGCCGCTTGTACTCCGCCAGTGCGCTCCAGGGGAACTTGGCGCTGTCATCAGCCGCTACGACGGAGTGGGTAGCTACGATTGGGTGGCGATTCCGCTGATCCCTTACCTTTATGGGGTTGATCATGTCGACGATATTCCGCTGTTTGCGGATCCGAAGATGGTCGCTTTTCTGCGTGACCAATATCGGCGCAAACATCTGGAAGCGGTCGCGCCGGATCTGGATGGAGGAGGGGCTCCGAGCGGAAATTGGTACGAACTGATAGGGTCGGCGTATGACCGGGCAGCCTACGCTTTCGAAATCGAAACTTCCGCAACTCAGGATCAGTCTTTCATTCAGCGGTACAACTCAGCGCCCAACCGAGAACAGTTCCGGACGGTCTCTCGCAATTGCGCCGATTTTGCGAAGGACGTTATCAACTTCTATTACCCGAAAGCGCTGCACCGCAGCGTGGTTGCCGACGTGGCGATTACGACACCCAAGCAGATGGCGAAGACGATGGTCAAGTTCAGCTCGCGTCATCCGGAATTGGAATTCTCGCGTTACGTGATCCCGCAGGTTCCGGGCAGCGCCGCGCGCAGCACGGCAGTGCATGGAGTGGTAGAGTCGTTCTTCAAGTCCAAAAAATATATCGTGCCAAGCGCAGTGGTAAGTCCGGTTTTTGCGGGGTGCGTGGCAGCGGTTTACGTCGGCACGAGCGCGGCCCACTTTGACCCAGCCCGGCAGGCGCAGGTTTATAACGCCGATCGAGCGCTGGAACCGCCAGTCGGCGCCGAGGATCGACGATCCTTCCAAATCGAACTGAATCATCTCGTCAGTGCGGAGCTCTCCGAGGCCAATGGCCCCTACGTCGAAAAAAAACTGGTCCGAATGATGAGCAATGCCTCGCCCGCCTTTGACTCGAATGGGCGTCCAATACTGCGTATGCTAATCGCAGACAACGTGGTGAACGTGGGCGTCGCTCAGGGCAACATTTTTCTTACACCGTCCTCTGGGCGGTTCGCCGCGCAAATTCTCGAGGCAAGGCTCCGGGAAGAACTGCGGCGTGGAAATCCACCCAAGGTTTCGGAAAGCGATGTGGAGCATGACATGATGCTGCTTCAGAAAGCTCTGAGTCCTAGCGAGAGCGAGCTTGCACTCCGGTCGGCCCGCACGCTGCAGGCCGGCACGCAATCACGCTGGACGCCCGCTGCCAACCGTCAGTAACGATCCCCGACACAAAATAACCTGGACGTCGACGAGCAAGATTCCGCTTGTTCTTATTGGTCTTGAGGCTGAGGTTGGTGAGGAGTTGGCATATTCGGCGGCGGAGTGTAGGCTCCCGGCTGGTTTGCCTGTTGCTGCTGCATTTGCAATTGACGCTGCTGCATTTCCTGCAGTAATTGCTGTGGAGTCTTCACCCCTGGCTGGTCGGGCGAAGGTGTGGGCTGTTCAGCCTCAGCCGCGCTTTGATCCGCGCTATCGTCGGTGGTCTCTTCCGTCGCTTCCGCTTCCGGGACATCCGCCGCGTTGGCCACCACTCCAGCGGTAGGGCCGCCGTTGTTCTGAGCTTGAGCGGGCGGTGGCGTGTCGGGCGTCTTGGCTACGAGTACGACTCGCACGAGGGCGTTACCGTCGGATGGCGATCCCAACAAGATGTAGTTGAAACGCGATCCATTCAGCAGCTCCGCCATTACTTCGCGGGCAGGAGCCGGACCCAAGTGCGTCACCACGCGTTCACTGGCCGTCGTCGGGATTTCGATATCGGCTGAAGTATGCTTGCGCACCCCGCGCAGAATATCGCCAAGGGTAGAGTTCTGCGCGACAATCGTCAGTAGCCCATTTTCGTAGCTAACCTGCGGAGCGGTAGCTGGGATAGCGTCCAGAGGAACCTGGGGCACCGGTCCTTGTGTGCCTGAGGGCAATGGCGGGGGTGGGATATTCTTCTTCTTGCTGTGCGTGCGATGCGGGGTTTGCGTGTCGGCGCGTACGACAATCGGCAGAGCTAGCACTCCCACCAGTGTTAATCCTGTGAGTTTTAGGCTAAAGCGCATGACAACTCCTATTTTCAATCGCGCAATTCGGGAGATCGCAAGGTTCTGACAGCAATTCTAGCACCGCCTTAACCGCCATGGGGTGGAGTGCACCGTCACATCATCATCCCTACCCTCTAGAACGTATTGACTTTATGGTCTTGCAGCCCGAACGTTAATACGCGTAGCGTTCGGTGTGTGCAACTTCTTGCGCTTAACGATGTACGGCGGACAAATTTTCGCGATGGAGAACGATCGTGTTTAACGGACGACGATTGAGCAAGCACTGCTTGGCAGGTACGATGTCCTCCATGATTCGGCGAACGAGTTTGTTTTTTGCTCTCTTGGGGCTGATGGTTTGCTGCGCGGCGACCGTGGTGGCCGAAACTTGTACTACATCGAGTGATATGGAGCCAGCCACCCGGACAGCTTTGGTGTCCGCCAGCCAGCGCTATTACGACTTTCTGGCCAAAGGTGATTCGACGTCGATGCGACAGTCAGCGATCCCGAGCCTGGCTGCGGATTTTTCCGGGATTGAGACCTCGGTAAAGGATAACCAATCAGCCTTGGCCGGTTCGAAGGCGACAGCTCGTCCACCGTTTTTGTTGGAAGCCGATGGCACGGCGCCGATCCCGCGCGCTGAATTTTACTGCGGGGTTTTTGGCAAGAACGGCCAAACGGCTGACAGCGCTGCGTTCTACCTTAACGGTCTTCCTCCGGGAAAGTATGGGGTCGTCATCCTGGATGTGTCGTCCAAGGCCGCGTACACGGTCTCGATGATCCTGCAGCAGCAAGCCTCGGAATGGAAGCTGGGCGGCCTATACATCAAGGCAGCAGAAATCGGCGGCCACAACGGCGATTGGTACATCGCCCGGGCGCGGGACTTTCAAGCCAAGGGGCAAGTGCACAATGCGTGGCTCTATTACGTGGAGGCTCGTTCGCTGGTTTCACCGTTGCCGTTCATGAGCACCGCGACGACCGACAAACTTTACGACGAATCTCAGAAATCACAACCAGCGGATCTGCCGGAGGACGGAAAAACTGTCGCCCTTCCCGCGGGCGCCTCGACTTACAAGGTGACTGCACTCTTTCCCGAGATGGTGGGCAATGACCTGGACTTGATCGTCAAATATCAGGCAGCCGACGTTTCCAATACGAATCAGGCATATCAAAGCAATATCACGGTGATGAAGACGCTGGTGACGAAGTATCCGGAGCTGCGAAATGCTTTCGTCGCAGTCGTGGCTCGCGCGGTCGATCCCGGCGGTCGCGATTACGGGACCATGCTGGCGATGAAGGATATTAAGTAGGGCGAGCTTTCACAGTTCTCAGTTCTTCTTCCAGTGCGCATTCTTTCGGATCTTTATCGTCGCGGAGTCCTAAGAATACGGGGGCCCGTAGCTTGGGACCGCTGCCACTGTTGGTGCCGTCGGTCCATTCCGTATATTCGATTTCCGCCACCAATTCCGGTCTCACCCAGGTCACTTTCCGCAAGGCTTCAACCTCCCCGTAGAACGGATTGTGTTTCGTTTCCCGTTCTTTCAGCAGCTGGAAGATTTCGTTTAGTGACTTTTGATTAAAGCCGCTGCCTGCCTGTCCCACATGGATCAGGCGAGACTGTTTGTCGTAGAGGCCTAACACGATCGAGCCGAAATGCGCGCGGCTGCCTTCCGGCTGAGTGTACCCTCCGATCACGCATTCGAGGCGGTGACGGATTTTTATTTTCAGCCATTCGGCGCTGCGACGCTCCTGGTAAATGCTGTCGCGCTTCTTGGCGAGGATGCCCTCCAGTCCTTTCTCACGCGCGATCTCGAACAAAGCCTTCCCTTCTTTCTCGTAGTGGTCGGAGTAGCGCAGCGAATCTCCCGTGATCAGCACCGACGCCAACTCTTTCTTGCGATCTTCTAGCCGAACCTGCCGCCAATCATAGCCATCGAGATAGAGCAGATCGAATGCGTAGTAGAGCACGGGCACGTCCGCATTGCTGGCGGCGCGGCGGCCGCCGGGACGGAATCCGGTTCGCTGCTGCATCAAACTAAAGGACGGGCGTCCCTGCTCGTCAAGGGCAACGACTTCGCCATCCAGAATCGCGGTTTTTGCTTTGACGCAGTGTGGAAGGTCTTTGAGTTCCGGATAGCGTGCCGTTAGCTCGTTTTGATTTCGAGAAACCAGCCGCACCTTATTATTTTCGATGAAAGCGACGGCGCGGTAGCCGTCCCATTTTATTTCGAACAGCCAGTCCGATCCGTCAAAAGGCTCGTCGATAGAGGTGGCAAGCATAGGGTAGATTTCCGTCGGCATGGGGCGTTTGACCGCAACGGAGGAAGACACCGCAGCGGTGGGAAAAGCAGACAACCCAGGGTGGTTCGTAATATTGGGATTGGCGGGGCTTGCGATCCAAGGTTTCTTCGCTTCAGCCCTTAGTTGCTCTTGCGCTACCCTGAGTTCCTCTGGGTTTAATTCTTTTGTTTTTTTTTAGCGGTCGGCTTCTTGGCGAGATTCCTTTTGTCGAGTTTCGCGACTGCGTCCGCCAGCCAGGCGGCCTTCAACTTGCCGCGTCCGGACGGAGGGCTTTTCCACTCCTTCGACCCCGAGTCTCCTGCGATCTCCGCCAAGCTGCGCTCGCTGAGCACCGATTCGTCATACTCGTTGATGTCGTAGCCCTCAAGCTCGTGATCGTCGTGCTTCTTGATCAGCAGCCATTCGTTACCTTTGCTCCCCGGACGACGCCCTTTCATCTTCACCAGCGCGAAGTCGCCCTTCAATTTCTTGCCATCCAGACGAAACTTCAAATCGCCTTTAGCCAGCATTGCCGCCGCTTCGGCCTCGGTACCGGGAACATATTTTCCTTCGACCGGAACCGGAGATAGCGGCTGCCACGTGCCCACATCCCACACCATCACCGTGCCGGCACCGTAATTGTTTTCCGGAATGATGCCCTCGAACTCGAAATACGAAACCGGATGATCCTCCACCTGCATGGCCAGCCGCTTGTCCGCGGGATCGAGCGATGGACCTTTCGGCACGGCCCACGACTTCAGCACGCCATCCATCTCCAGGCGAAAGTCATAGTGCAGCCGTGTGGCGTCATGTTTCTGCACCACGAACCGGTGCCCTGTATTGCCTCCCAGCTTCGGGGGCGGCTCGGGCGTCTGCTCGAACTTGCGCTTCCGCTTATATTCTTCGAGTGCCATACGGATCATTCTAATCACGAAAGGGGAGAGCGGGAACTGTGAGCATGTGGTTCTGGAGTACAGAGTTCGAAGCAAATATTGCGAAGGTCGAAACCCGGGGGAAATGCAAAGGGCCCCGGCGCGGGAGCTGCTACGCCGGGGCCCCGATGTTAAGCTACCTTCCTCACACTTGCAGTGATACTGTGAGCGGTGGAGTGGGCCACCGTGTAGGTTTGCACCTGCGGATCGCGCTTCAGCAAGGGTTTGATCGTGTCCACGATGCGGGAATACTGCTCGCGCTGGTAGCGCTCCGCATCCTGTTTACTGTTCCAGAAGCTGATGGAGAGCTGGCTCTCCCCTCCATCCTCCGGCTGCAACGCAATCAGGTCGACAAACCCAGGCTGTTTCTGCAGAACGGGGATCACCTCGTTGCGCAGCTTATTCTCGAACTCTTCCTTTCGTTCCGGTTTCACGTGGCATTCCACAATGCGTGTAAACATGGGGGATAACTCCTTTCGCATTTTGTTTGGAAGGTGAAATGTTTCCGGCCCGCCGGCACGGTAGCTCGAAGATCAGCCTACGCGGCGGGGAAGTTGGTGTGTGGTTTAAGTGACGTTTGAGGGATTATAACGCTGCGAGCGGCGGGATTTTTCCAGAAAATTTTGCCCTAGGGGTGAAACTGTAATTCTTGCGTTAGTTTTAATTAGAATCACACCCATGATGTGCAGCTTGCATGCGCAGGTTGCTTCTTCACAGGTCAACATTTAGAAAGCCAATGAAACGCGAATTCCCCGAAGCGCCGCTGGTCGGCGTGGGCGC